>OIYV01000265.1_pt1 | contig 34100 bp, 33 predicted proteins | sample 1588251 | NCBI WGS metagenome assembly OIYV01 (sample SAMN03283282) | human gut metagenome | biome: human-associated habitat; material: feces | host: Homo sapiens | place: Peru | collected 2012
TTCCGAACCTTTTTGCAGTCTGCCAGCGTGTCGAAAAGGGTTTTTCGACACGCTGAACCGGTGGCGTCTTCGGACGCCACCGGTTTTTATTCCGTCAAACTGCACAGTTTGAGAAAAGACAAATTCACATTTTTCACGAAAACGCGAACGGAAGGGAAAACACCCTTGACAAAAGAAACCCGTGTGCGCTATCATGCACTTAGGACGTATAGACGTCTTGACGACTTGACGACTAAATGGGGGTGCGCGAACCTATGGAACCGATCGTAGAGCTTCGGGGCATCGTAAAGCGGTTTCCCGGCGTGCTTGCAAACGACCACATTGATCTTGCGCTGTATCCCGGCGAGGTGCACGCCTTGGTCGGAGAAAACGGCGCGGGCAAGAGCACGCTGATGAAGATCCTTTACGGACAGTATGCGCCGGACGAGGGAGAAATTTTGATCGACGGCAAGCCCTGCCGGTATGACGTGACCGGCGCGCGCCGCCATAAGATCGGTATGGTCTATCAAAACTTCATGCAAATTCCGGAAATGAGCATTCTGGAAAACATCATTCTCGGCAACGCGCCGATGAAGCACGGCACGATCGACTATGCCGCCGCAGAAAAGAAGGTCAACGCCTATCTCAAGCGCTTCCATATGCGCGCGACGGCGAACGCGCTGCTCAAGACGCTTTCCGTCGGCGAGCGGCAGCGGATCGAGATCATCAAGACGCTGTATTTTGACGCACGTATCCTGATCTTGGACGAGCCGACGGCGGTGCTCACGCCGCAGGAATCGGAGGAGCTTTTCCAGATCATCGAAACGCTCAAGCAGGAGGGACGCTCCATCGTCTTCATCTCCCACAAGCTGCGCGAGGTCGTGACGGTCGGCGACCGTATCACGGTCATGCGAAAGGGGCGCGTGGTGCAGAGCAACTGGCTGCGCGGCGAAGTCGGCGAGACGGAGATCGCCCGCGCGATGATCGGCAAACAGGACGTGCAGCTCATTCAGAACAAGCGCGAGCCGGTCAAGGGCAGCCCCGTCTTGGAGGCGAAGCACCTCTGGTATTTTGACGAAATGGGTCTGCCGAAGCTGCGCGACCTCTCTCTGGTGGTGCACAGCGGTGAGATCCTTGGCATCGGCGGCGTGGAAGGAAACGGACAGACGGAGCTGATCCACGCGCTGATCGGCCTGTGCAGACCCGCGCACGGAAAGATCATCGTGCAGGGCGAAGACCTGACGGCGGCCAACGTGGCGCAGCGACGCAAGTCCGGCATCGGCTTTGTCTCCGACGACCGAATGACCGTCGGGCTGGTGCTGGACGGGACGATGGAGGACAATGTCATCGCCGGTGCGGAACAGCAGTTTTCCAGCGGCCCGATCCTACAGCGCGGAAAGATCGCGGACTACTGCCGGACGCTGATCGACCGCTACGACATCAAGGGCATCACCCCCGGCAAACAGGTGAAGATGCTCTCCGGCGGCAATATGCAGAAGATCATTTTGGCGCGCGAGATCGAGCGCAACCCCAAGGTGCTCATCGCGGCGCAGCCGACGCGCGGTTTGGACATCGGCGCGATCAACGCGGTGCGCCAGCTCCTGCTTAAGGAGCGCGAGGCGGGCACGGCGGTCATCTTAGTCTCCGCCGATCTGGAAGAACTGATGTCGCTGAGTGATCGGCTGCTGATCCTTTATGACGGCGCGGTTGCGGGCGAGGTGACGGACGTCGCCAACGTGACCGAGGAAACAATCGGTCTGATGATGGGAGGTGCGGGAGAGAATGCTGGCTAAACTGAAACGATCGGGCAGCCTCCGCGAGCGGGGCGCAAAGGTCGCAAATCCCGTTCTTGCGATTCTGATCGCCTTTGCCATGGGCGGCCTGCTCGTTATGATCTCCGGCGAAAGCCCCTTTGCAACGTATCAGGCGCTTCTGGAAGGCTCCTTCGGGAGCTGGACGGCGATCAAGAACACCGTGCGCTACGCCATTCCGATCCTGCTGCTGGCCTACTCCTTTTCCCTGTGTGATCGCTGCGGCTATTTTAACATCAGCCATGAGAGCCAGATCTACAGCGCGGTGCTCACCATGTCGGTGATCTCCGAGACGATGAAGGGTGCGCCGAGCTGGCTGCGGCTGTTGCTGATGATGGTCGGCGCGTGCCTTGCCGGTGCGGTCGCCTGTATCATTCCGGCGCTGGCGCGCTTCAAGCTGGGGATCAGTGAGGTTGTCGTGGGGGTTATGCTCAACTACCTGATGGCGTTTTTCGCAAAGCATATGATCGCCTTCACGTTCATCGCGGAAACGCAGTCCTCTTCCATCATGTCGCTCCCCATCCCCGAGACCATCGGCGCGCTGACGATCCTGATCGGTGCGATCGTGGTCGTGGTGCTTTATCAGTTCGTGCTAAAAAAGACCATCCCGGGCTACCGGCTGACCGTGGTCGGCAAGAACCCGAAGTTTGCCGAGGCAAGCGGCCTGCCGTCCATGCGGATCCTGCTTAGCGCGGCGGCCATCGGCGGCATCCTGACCGGTCTGTGCGCCATCGGCGAGATGCTGGGCTATTACCACATCATCTACGCGGATTTCGCTTCCAACATGGGCTTTAACGGTATGACGGCGGCTCTGATCGGCGGCGGCGGCGCGCTCGGTATGCTGTTAGGTGCGCTCCTGCTGGGCGCGCTGCGCAGCGGCTCGGTCCTGCTGACGGTGACGACCAACGTGCCGTCGGAGCTGGTGGACTGCGTGCAGGGCTTCGTTATGTTCTTTGCGACGATCAACCTGATCCGTCCGGAGCGCTGGAAGAGAAAAAAGGAGGGCTGAAAATGGACATAGTTTCTGTTCTTGCGGTGGCGGTGCGCCACGCAGGCCCCATCCTGCTCGTTGCCATGGGCGGCCTGCTGGCAATGAAGGCAAACGTGTTTAACCTTGCCTTGGAGGGCTTTATGCTGATCGGCTGCTTTGCCTCCGTGGTCGGCACCTATTTCTTCCAAAACGTCTGGCTCGGCGTGCTCTGCGGCGTGCTTGCGAGCACCGCGTTCATCGCGATCTATGCCGCGTTTATCATTGAGCTGAAGGTGCAGCCGGTCATCTGCGCCATCTCGATCATCACGCTGGCAAGCGGACTGACGCGCTATCTGCTCAACCCGATCTTCGGCGTCAGCGGGCGCTACGTTCTGCCGTCCGCTCTCGCGCTGCCGACCATCCGGCTGGCATGGCTGGAAAAGATCCCAGTGCTCGGGCCGATCCTCAACGGTCATTCGCTGCTGGTGTATCTGTCGCTGCTGCTTCCGTTTCTCATGTACTTCGTCCTGTATCACACGCGCTTCGGCCTGAATCTGCGCGCGGTGGGACTGAACGAGGACGCAGCGATCGCGGCGGGCGTCCATGCCACGAAGATCAAGTACACGGCGCTTCTGGTCAACGGCGTGCTCTGCGGTCTGGGCGGAGCGACGCTCGCGCTCTCGGTGTATATGTTCAATGTAGGCATGACAAACGGACGCGGCTATACGGCGCTCGCGGCGATCGTCCTTGCAGGAAACCATCCGCTCTGGACGCTTGCGACGTGCCTGCTGTTCGGCTTTGCCGAGTCGCTCGTCATCTCGCTTTCCACCTCCGGCATCTCCGCCTATCTGCTCGGAATGCTGCCCTACCTGCTTGCGCTCATCGCCGCGCTGCTGCCGCAGATCGTCCACCTGACGAGCCACACGCTGCGCCGCAGAAAGGCAGAGCGCCAGTTTATCGCGCAGCACACCGACCTTCCCTGATTTTACCGGCATTGCCGATAAAATAATAAATTTGAAAAGGAGCAACACCATGAAAATGAAAAAGATCGTATGCCTTCTGTTGGCTATCCTCCTGATCGCCAGTCTGGCGGCTTGCGGAAAAGACAAGAAAACCACCACCAAGACGACCCGCATTGCTTTTGTTTCCTATCAGGCGCTGGACTCCTCCGAATGGCTGCAAAATCTGGTCACCGGCCTGAAGGACTATGAAGCAAAGCATGATAACGTTGAGATCAAGTGCATCGAGGCGCTCAACGTTGACGAGTATGAACCGAAGGTTCGCGCCTGCTGCGAAGGCGGCTACAATATCGTTATCACGACCTATTCCGACATGACGCCGGCGCTGATCAAAGTCGCAAAGGACTTCCCCGATGTGAAGTTCGGCTCTCTGCAGGGCGAGATCGACAACATCGAGCAGTATAAGAACATTCAGGACTTCCGTTTGAACCGGACGCAGACGGCGTTCCTACAGGGCTGCGTCGCCGCTCTGATGACCAAGACCGGAAAGGTCGGCTTCATCGGCGGCGCTGTCGACGGCGGCATCAACGAGATCCTTGCCGGTTATCAGCAGGGCATCGCCTATGTGAACAACGGCACGCAGGACGTCGTCGCATATTGCAACTCCTTCACCGACCCGACAATCGGCAAGGACTACGCGCTGCAGATGATCGCCGACGGCTGCGACATCGTTTTCGGTGCGGCAGGTGGCTCCAGCACGGGCTGCGCGCAGGCAGCGGAAGAAAAGGGAGTCATGTATGCCGCCTGTGACGTCCACTATCCGGATGCGGCGCCAAACGCGGAGCTGGGCAGCGCGATCAATCATTTTGAAGTCATGGTCATCGCCTTCATCGACGACGCACTCAATGGCAACTACAAACCCGGCACCAGCAGAGAATACGGCATTGCCGAAGGCGCTGCCGACTATGAGTTCGCCTCCAACGGCATTGTTCCGCAGGAAGTGAAGGATCAGGTCAACGCGATCGCCGAGAAGGTAAAGTCCGGCGAGATCGAGATCTCCACCACCCCGCTGCACTTCTGATCACCGCTGCGCCGCCGCGGGTGCCCGCACCCGCGGCGGCGGGAAAAGAAAGGAGAAATACCATGTACAGTCTACACGATCGAATTTTAGGAAGCCTTGTCACCGCCGGCATGGGCGACGCGCTCGGCGTCCCCAGCGAAGCATACAGCCGCGCGGAGATCCTTCAGGAGTACGGTGGGCCGATTGACCATTTTATCGGCCCCGGCGCGAACGTCTACGGCGCGGGCAACCTGCCTGCCGAGGTGACGGACGACTCCTCGCAGATGTATGAGATGGCAAAGGCCGTGATCGCCACGCGCGGCGAACTGACCGTGCAGGCGGCAGCCGACGCTTTGATCAACTGGACGAAATCCTATCCCAAGTACTACCCGCGCAACGCAGGCCCCACGATGTCCCTCTGGGCGAAGGACTATCTGGCAGGCGGCGACCCGCTGGAGCTGGCGAAGGTCGGCAAGGCGTACGGCCGCGGTTTCTCCAACGGCTGTGCGATGCGCATTGCGCCCGCCGCGCTCTGCAATCCCGGCGATCTGGACGGCGCGATCCGCACCGCGATTACGATGACGAGCGTTTCGCACGGCACACAGCACGCCTACTCCGGCGCCTGCGCCATTGCCTGTGCCATCGCCGAGGCGCTGCGCGAGGATTCTCAGATCTCCTCCGTCCTCAAGGCCGCGGTTTACGGCGCGAAGGAGGGCGAGCGGATCGGAAACCGCGAGGCACGCCAGAGCTACGGTCCCCGCGTGCTTCCGCGCCTGATGCAGGCCATTGACTGCGTCTACCGCGCCGACAACGCCGAGCAGGCCTCCATCCTCCTGGAAGAGACGGTCGGATGCAGCGGCGACATTCAGCCCACTGTGGGGATTGCCGTCGGCCTCTTCGCCGCCAACGACGGCGATCCGCTTGCAACGATCAAGGCAGCGGCCAACATCGGCGGCGACACGGATACGTTCGCCTGCATCGCCGGCATGATCGCCGGTGCATATCGAGGCTTCCATGTGCTGCCCGCCGACTGGTACGCGCAGTTTAAGGAAGCCAACCCGATGCTCGACTTTGAGTGGGCGGCAAAAGAATTGGCGGAGATCGCGCAGGCACGCGCAAAGAAATAAACATGAAAACACATGACATTTTGCTTCTTTATCCGTCCACCGTGGACGTAATCCTCGAAATGGAGGGCACGTTCCCCATCTTGGGCGGTACCTCACGGCAGGTGATCGACTTGCAAATGGAGCCGGGCGGTGAGGGCAACATCCTCCTTGCCTTCAACCGCATGGGCGGGAACATCCTGCCCACCGGCCCCATTGGCGAGGATCATTACGCGGCCTTCCTGCGCGGTGTTATGAAAAAGGAACAGGTCGACCTGAGCGCGATGCGCGTTGTTTCCGGCTTCCAGCCGCCCATCGCGCACTGTATCATTGACGCCGAGGGCACGCACAGCTTCGTCAGCTCCTTGGCCTCCGCCGACTACGCGCAGGAGGAGGAAGTGATCGCACAGCTTGAGCAGTGCCGCGGTATGTGCCTGAGCGGCTACTACCTGACCGATCCGGAGGAGCCGTTTTACGGTCTGTCTCTCCGCCTCGCCGCACACGCGGCGGAGCTTGGAATGCCGGTCTTCTTCGACCCCGGTCCGCTTGCCGACAAGATATTGCCGGAGGCGATGCAGCAGGTCTATCGGGACTGCGCCGTCCTCTGCATGAACGACACCGAGGCGCGCATTTTAAGCGGCGCGGAGGAACCGGAGCGGGCGGCGGAGCGGCTTTGCAGCCGGACGCAGGCGCTTGTGATCGTCAAGGCCGGTGGGCGCGGCTGCTATGTACGGCGGGGAACGAACGCCGGAAAATGGTACGGCGGTTTCCGCGTGCGTGCTGTCGATAGCATGGGCGCAGGCGACTCCTTCTTGGGCGCGCTGATGTTCGCATGGATCAGCGGCGGCGATCAGGACACCTGCATCACGCTTGCCAACGCAGCCGGAGCGGTAAAGGTCTCCAAATACGGAACCGGCACCAAAGTGCCTACTTTTGGTGAAATGGTTGCAATTTTGGAAGAAAACGGTTATAATGTTCCAGCAGAATGTAAGAATGACAGATCGTTTGCAAAATTCAGAGTGAAGAAGGCAAGCGCGTCAAAGGAGTGAAGCGGTATGGTGAGCAGGAACCCCGGGGGAATGGCGTTGTATCTTCAAATCGCCGAAGAATTGAAGCTGGATCTTGCAAAGCTGAAATACGGTGAGCAGATTCCGACGGAGACGGAACTGATGGAGCGTTACCACGTCAGCCGAGGGACTGTGCGTCAGGCGATCAACGGCCTTGTCGGCAGCGGCTACCTTTATAAGGTGCAGGGCAAGGGGACGTTCCGTGGCGGCGGTCTGCCGAGTCAGCATGGCTACAACCGCCTGCCGTCTTTTTCACGCAGCGTCCTTCTGGCCGGCCAGACGCCGTCGATCTCCGACGTTTGCTTGGAGACGGTGTGTGCCGATGCAGTTGTTGCGAGCTTTCTCTGTGTGCCGATCGGCGAGGAGGTATGGAAGCTGTCGCGCAACCGCGGCGTGCAGGGCGGGGAGGTTATCTGCTATGCCGAGGCCTACATTCCCAAGGATGTCCTGCCTGATCTGAAGGCGGAGGATCTGGAACTTTCCATCATCCATATGATCATTCAGAAATTTCATCTGAGAGTATCTTCCACGACCAACCAGCTTCGCGCGGAGATCATCGGCGATACATACGGCAAGCGTTTCCACATTGATCCGCACGCCGCTGCGCTCATATCCAACTACGTGATGCACAACGAGGTGGGACGTCCCATTGTCTACGACTGGTCGATCAACTGGGACGGCGAGTTTAACTACACGCTTGAGTGCATCTACCCACCGGAGAATTATACGAAATAAAAACACTCCCTTTGCGTGGCGCTGCCGTCTGCAAGGGGAGCGTTTTTTTGCCTGTGTGCCCATGGGCGGTGGACGCGGTGAAACGGCTCAGCTTTCCATCTGTCGCCCGAGGAAACCGGCGACGGTCTGCGCCAGCTTCTGCTCCGACTCGGTGGGCGCGGCGTCGTCCTCCGCCATCAGCAGCATGACGCAGCCCATCAGGTCGCCCTCCGAAATGATGGGGGCGGCCACGCCGAGGTGGTAACGTTCGACCGTCTCCGCCGGACGCAGGCGCGCCTCACCCGTGCGATAGCGGTAGCTCTTGCGCTGCTCCATGAGCTGCTCCAGCTCGACGGAGTTGTGCTTCTCCAGAAGCTCGCGCTTCGGCGCGCCTGCGACGGCGATGATCGCGTCCCGATCCGCTACGGCGGCAATGTGGCCGGTGTTCTTGCCGATCGACTCGCAGATCTGCGCGGCAAAATCCTGCAAGTCTCCCATAGGCGAATACTTTTTGAAGATTACTTCGCCATCCTTCTCCGTATAGATCTCCAGCGGGTCGCCCTCGCGGATGCGCAGTGTGCGGCGGATCTCTTTGGGAATGACGACCCGACCGAGGTCGTCGATCCTCCGGACAATTCCAGTTGCTTTCATAAAATCTCCCTCTTCTTACAAAGTGTACGGGGCTATTGTTTGCCGAATTTGGGAGAATATGCGCGTGTGCGCTGCCGTGACGGCAATTTGGCACACGAGCGCGGCGGCTGCCGAAAAACGTGCGGCAAGATTTTTGTTGCATTCGCGTGTATGTCCCGTTATAATACTGGTGTATACACCAACGAAGGAGGAGATCGCCGTGGCACTGACGAGCGCAAGCCTGCCCGCGAAGAAGCGGATCCTGACCGTCTGTGTGAAGCTGTTTTTGGAAAAGGGCTATAAGAAAACGACACTGGCGGAGATCATCGAAAAGGCGGAGGTCTCCTATAGCTCATTTCAGAATATTTTTCGTGCCAAGGACGGCGTGCTGACGGAACTGACGAAGTTTATGTTTTCCAACCAGTTCACCGCCGCGCGCGGCACGGCAGGACAGGAACTGCCGCCCATCTTCGTCTATGCGGTCGAAACGGCGATCCAGATGACGCTGACGGAGCTGAACGAAAACCTGCGGGAAATTTACATCGAGGCCTACACGCAGAAGGAATCGTCCGAATATATCTTTCGTGAGACGGCAAACGAGCTGTATCAGATCTTTGGTCAATATCAGCCGGAGCTGAGCCGGCGTGATTTTTACGAGATGGAGATCGGCTCTGCCAGCATTATGCGCGGCTACATGGCACACCCGTGTGACGAAGACCTGACGCTGGAGAAGAAGCTGCGGCTGTTTCTCACCATGAGCCTGCGTGCCTACCATGTTCCGGAGGACACGCTGCAAGAGACGATCCGCTTTGTCGAGCGCCTTGACATCCGCTCGATCTCCGAACGGGTGATGCACAAGCTGTTTGAAGCGCTGGCGATGCACTTTGCGTTTTCCCTGCAAGGGATAGACGGAAAAGACGACGGGGCGGAACAAGGCTGACTTGCTCCGCTGCTGCCGAGGCGGCCGGACTTCGGACGCGAAAGTGCAGCTCCCACAGGAATGGAATAACCAAAAACCCCGATGCATTCAGAGCTTTCTCTGAATGCATCGGGGGCTGTCTTTTATTCTGCGTTTAAGACATAATATAGATACTTGGAGGAAGATCAAAATGAAGGGACGATTGGTCACGGCAAAGGTGATCGCCGCATTCAGGGAGCACCTCATCTTGGAGGAGCGCAGCGCGGCGACGGTCGAAAAATATGTCCGCGACGTGCGGGCGTTTGCCGCTTACGCGCGGGACGGCTCCATTACAAAAGAGGTCGTGATCGCATATAAAAAGTATTTGCAGGAGAATTACAGCACGCGAAGCGTCAATTCAATGCTTGCGAGTATCAACAGCCTCTTTTCGCGCCTTGGATGGGACGATCTGAAGGTGAAGCAGCTGAAGCTCCAGCAGCAGGTTTTCCGTCCCGAAGAAAAGGAGCTGACGAAGGCGGAATACACACGGCTCTGTCGAGCGGCGGAGCACAAGCGCAACATGCGCCTCAGCCTTATCCTGCAAACGATCTGCGGCACGGGCATCCGCATAAGTGAGCTGCAATATATCACCGTGGAAGCGGTGAAGCGCGGCGAAGCGGTCGTGCATTGCAAGGCAAAGACACGGCCGGTGTTTATCGTCCGAGAACTGAAACAAAAACTGCTCTGCTATGCGGCGGAGCAAGGCATAAAAAGCGGAGTGATCTTTGTCACGCGCACGGGAAAGCCGGTCAGTCGGGTCAATGTCTGGCGCGAGATGAAAGCGCTGTGCGCCGAGGCCGATGTCGACCCGCAAAAGGTGTTCCCGCACAATCTGCGGCATTTGTTTGCAAGCGTGTTTTACGGCATCGAAAAGGATATTGCCAAGCTTGCCGATATTCTCGGTCACAGCAGCATCAACACAACGAGAATCTATATCATTTCCACCGGAAGCGAACATCGCCGCCATATGGAAAATATGCGGCTGATCCTATAAAAAAACGCCGAAACCGACGGAGAAACATAATCTATATTATGTTGCAAAAAGCGCGGACAAAAACGTGCGCAACCATACCTACACGAAAAATGGTAACACAAGACACACTGTTTGTAAAGCCTTTTTACGTCCAAAATGTGAAATTGTTCCTATTTCAGCATGAGAATTTAAGTTTAATCGTTCATTTCGTTGAAAGCAAGCGCAAGGCTTGCTATTTTTCGCTTTTCTATGAGGCGATTTGTTGTACTCCTGTGTCCCTTTCCATTTGCAACATAATATAGATTATGTTGCAAAGCCGTATCAAAGCATCCAATCACCTGTTTAGGAGGAAGTCGGTATGACAGTCGAGGAGAGAACAAAAGTCAAGCGTTCAAAGGCCAAAGGAGTCTTAATGTCGGCAGTGGCCATCCTGATGCGCCCTCTCATGCCGCCTGCGTGACCTCTGCAATGCGCGGGCACGCGTCTGACAAAATGCCTGCGGCATAGAACAATAAAAAATGATCGAATTTGCACGGAAGATTTATGAAATAGAAAGTGAGGCACAAAATGGCTAATTTTTTCAAGGGACTTCTGAGAGCGAACACGACGATCTACGGTGATCTCGAGGGAGCGATGACGAAACTCAAGAACGGGAGACTCGCGATCGCGATCGAAAAGGACAAGAGCAAAGAAGAAAAGTGCATCGCGTGGATCGTTGGACAGAAGGACATCGAACTGTCCAAGGGCAACGTGAAGAAGGTCGAATTTGTTGATCATGCCGTTGTGAATAATATTTCAAGTGACGCCGGAAAGTCGGCTGACGTTTCCATTTACAGAATTGAAATGACAGACGGCACGACGGGCACGCTTCGCCTGAAAACTTCTTTGGAAGAACGGGTTTTGCGGCTGATCCGGTAAAATTGCAGAGGCCGTGCAAATTCGATCATGATCATAAGACAAGGAGGGCACTATGGCAATTGATATAAAGACCGTTATCTGCCCGCAATGCGGTTCGACCGATGTCGATATGACTTCCGATACGCAGGGCGTTTGCAATTCGTGCGGTGCCAAGTTTACCGTACAGCAGAGAATTGAAACGCAAAATGTGTACAATGAGGTCCACGTTCATACGGAGGCCGAGCCGGTGGCGGAAGAGGAAGAACCGTATAATAAGGCGATCATTACGCCCGAGTATTCGCCCGATTATTTTGTAAGGAAGGCATGGATCAAGTTAGCCGAGGAAGACGTCCCGTTTGAAGTATTTGATCAGGATTTTGGCGAGGTTTCTCAAACGGAGCACGAGGTGCTGGTTGACAGAAAGTCGGCGGACATGAGATATTGGGCAAGCATCGGTTATGATCGGCAGGAACCTTATATCGACTATGAGGATTACTACGAGGACGAGCCTTATATCGCCTATGAAACACAGCGCAATTCGGTCACAAACCAGTACGAGGAAAGACAGGTAACAAAGTACCGGAAGGTAAAAAAGCAGCGGCAGGTCACAAAATACCGGACGGTCACAGATTGGAGCAGTCAAAACGGCAGACATAGCGCCGAATCGTTCGCTTTTGTTGAAAATCTGCCGGGGCAGCATCTCGACGAAGCCGCATTTATGAAAAGCTTTCAGTATGTGGGGAAGAGCGCCTTTGCCCAGCCGTCTGCCGAAAAGGCGGCGCAGATGCGGGTGACGGATGAAGCGTATCAGACGGCCATGGCCGAGCACGAGCGTAATTTTTCCAATGCGCTGTGCCGCGCGCTTCCCGGGGATCATTACAAGGATCTGGACTATGAGTACACGATCACAAAATCTGTGACGGCACTGTGCGCGTGCCAGGAGTATGAGGCGACGCTGTCCTATAATGGAAAGACCTATTGCAAGCGCGCCTTCCCGTTTGGCGGGTTGGAGATCAGGGGAGACCGGATCATAAATGAGGAAAGCCTTACCAGCATTACAAAGCGGAAGGAAGATTCCGTTTTTGACATGGCGTGGGATAAGACGAAGCGGCTCTCTTTTATCACGATCGGCGCCTTGGCACTTTCCATCATCGTATCCTTGGCGATCCGTGTAACGGCGCTCGTGATCATCACATTCGTTATCGCAGCGGGGCTGTTCGTTTTCAATACGCTTACCGAGAAGAAGACGACGGAAGCGATCTACGCAAGGGTAAAGGCCGAGATCAACGATTACACCAATAATTACAAAACCAAACAGCGCGAGCTGCTCGACCGCAAGCTCACGTCGCTGGGGTACGAGCCTGCGAGAGCGGACGAATTATAAGGGGAGGCGAAGAAAGTGGAGAGCATCGAACGTGTAAAGAAAATTCGCATCATCCTTTTGGTGATCGCCTGTATCGCCTGCTTTGTGGGGGCATCCAAGTCCCGAGCGGCCGAAAAAAAGGCCGCAACGGATGTTTCCAAAATCAAGGTGCAGATCGTCGATAAAGAATGCTACCATAAGGCAGCCGAATCGGAGTATCGCAGCGGGTACTATTACGTTGATCTCACCTATAAGATCACCAACCGCACCAAGGCCACTTGGAGCTATCTGAATATCACGACATATGTGTACGACAAGGACGGAAAATCGCTGGGAACCATCACATCCGAATTTGGCTCAACGTATGGAACGTCCGATTTGAAACTCAAGGCGGGCGGTACGGTGACGAAGTCCTCCAGCTTTAAGTCAAATCAGCCGGACGATTTCTTCGCGACAATGTATGTATCCGATCTGTCCGATTTGGTATTTGAGTCGGAGGTCACATACGGCAGGCATAAGTGATCGCTGCTTGCAGCGCAGCCGATACATGGTTTTCCAGAGAAGGGAAAAGACAGCGCGGACAAAACCAAAATAGAGAAAGCAGCGGAGCGTGGCGATGGGGCAGTTTGCCTCAACGCCGCGCTCCGCTGCTTTTTTTGAACGAGAAAATGCAATCCTTCAATGTAAAATCATTCAAGAGATAAGAATAAATGTTTGACAATTTTGTGTGAACAAGATACAATACAAATGGTGAAAAAATGACAAAATTTGCGATAAAGATGAAAATGTGTCACTCGCAGAAGACGAGTGACACACGGTTCACACAACGGGGGAACGGCGGGATGAAACAAACACGCAGCATGGAGGAAGCGATGGAATACTTTGCAAAATCTGAAAATTCACAGGGGCACCAAGAAACCGTAAAGGAGCACTTGCAGCAGGTGGCGGCGCTTGCCTTGACATATGGGGAACCTATGGGGATGAGAGATGAGGCAGAGCTGGTAGGGCAGATGCATGACTTTGGAAAGTACTCCGAGGCATTTCGGGGAGTGCTTGCCGGAAAGTGCGTGCGAAGAGACCATGCTTTGGGCGGTGCGTGCTTTTTAGAGTGCTGCTATAGAGGAAGTATGGCCAGCCGCCCTGTCGTGGAGGCGGTCAACGGGCATCACGATGGCCTTGTGGCATACGACATGATAAGGGGCGAGCTGCACGCCATTGCGGATGAGAAAAAGGTTGCGCACGGAAACGACGGCAAAACGCCGACGATCGAAAACTTCGCGCAGCTACAAGAGGCAATCGCCGCATTTCGAAGGGATTTTCCTGATTTCAGACCGCCCAGGCTTTCCGCCCCGCCGAGCGGTGAATTGGAATCTATGCTGTACACCCGAATGCTGTTTTCCGCTTTGGTGGACGCGGACTACACAGCCTCCGCGCTGAATGATGACGGTACATATCTGGAGCGCTCGGAGGATCATCATTTTGATCCGAGTTTGCTTCTGGAAAAGCTATATGCTTATCGTGACGAGATCAAGCACAATTCCACTGCGGATCGAACGCTGAATGCGTATCGGGATCAGGTTTTCGTGCAGTGCGGGAAAATGGGGGATGAACCCGAGGGGCTTTATACGTTAACGGCACCCACCGGCACAGGAAAAACTTTGGCGCTGCTGCACTTTGCCCTGCGGCATTGCCTGAAGCACGGGAAAAGTCGGATCATTATTGTGCTTCCGTTCCTGACACTGGCCGAGCAAAGCGCCGACACTTATGCAAAAATCATCCCCAATGTGCTCGTCGACCACAGTCAAAGCGACCTGCCGGAGGAAGCCCGCGAGCTGGCCGCCAGATGGAGCGCGCCGGTCATTATCACCACTTCGGTCCGCTTTTTTGAGGCGCTGTTTTCGGATCGTCCTACAGTCTGCCGGAAGCTCCACAACATCGCGGACAGCGTTGTGATATTCGACGAGGCGCAGAGCCTGCCCGCCGCGCTGACTTCCGCGACGCTTCGCGCGGTGAATGAACTGTGCGGCCGGTATCACACCACCATGGTGTTCTCCACGGCGACACAGCCGGACTTTGCCGCGCGAAAGGATCTCAACTGGGCACCGCGAGAGATCCTGCCGGAGCACAAAAAGATGTTTGAGACCCTGCGGCGGGTGGACGTACAATGGCGCCTTGGGAGGGAAACGCCGCTGGAGACCATTGCGGAGGAAATGACTCAATATGATAGCGTCTGCGTCATTGTCAATCTGCGCCGCCATGCGCGGCAGATCGCCAATGCCCTATTGCAGCGCTGCCCGGCGGAGACGGTGTACTTCCTTACCACGGACTTATGTCCGGCGCACCGAAGAGAGCAGATCGCGACCATTTGCCGGAGACTGAAACAGGGACTGCCCTGTCGTGTGGTGGCGACACAGTGTATTGAGGCCGGAGTAGATTTGGACTTTGGGGTGATGTACCGCGTCTTGGCACCGCTGGATGCAATCATTCAGGCCGCCGGACGCTGCAACCGAAACGGCCGCGGCATGGGGCAAGTGATCGTCTTCCGTCCAGAGGACAGTCGAATGCCCTATCCGGACAGTTGGTACAACAATGCGGCTGTCACCGTGCAGGAGATGCGGCCGCCTTTTTCCATTCACAATCCGGAGAAGATCCGAGAATACTACCGGAGGTTGTTTGACGGAACTACGGACAAGCCGGAGCTGAGAAAAGCGATCGAGGCAAGGTCGTTTGAACAAACGGCGGAGCAGTACCAGCTGATTGCCAACACCGGCGCGCAGGTCATTGTGCCATATGCCAAAGAAAAAGAGCTGTATGAACGGGTCACAGGAGAACTCCGAAAACAGGGGATCACCGGCGCGCTACGGAAGGAGGCAGCGCCCATCACCGTGACCTGTTTTGCAAAGAACTTGGAAGTGTATGCGGAAGAGCTCCCTTTTGCCCGTCGGGGCAGGGAACGCTCTGCGGATCAGGCGCACAGCAATGTTTACTTGCTTCGCCCACAGCATCAGGAGCAGTACTGCGCGCTGTTGGGGCTGTATCTGCCCCAAGAGGAGCGGTTCGATTTCATATTCTGAGTACATAGCCGCCGTCAGGCAAGCTGTGCGCGATTTCGCCTTTGAAGCAAAAAATGATTTGACAAGCAGCAACTGTATAACAATATAACTGACAGCTGATTTTCAACAAACGCTCGACTTGCGGTTGGCAGACAATCGGCTGATGAGTAGAAACAGTTAATATTTGGAGGGCTCTGCTTCTAAGGAAGACAGGGCAGCAAATTATGGAGGTGAACATTATTTGAAAGAAATCGCAATCGAAGTCTGGGGTGATTTTGCCTGCTTCTCCATGCCTTACGCAAAGGTGGAGCGGCTGACCTATCCCTTTCCCACGCCATCCGCTGCAAGGGGTATCCTGTCGGCCATCTATCTCAAGCCGAAGGAGTTCTATTGGCGTGTCAATCGCATTGAGGTGCTCAATCCCATTCGTTACATCAGCTTCAAACGCAATGAGGTCAAGTGCACCGTCGGGACAGAGCCGATTTTTGCGGAGGAGGAGCGAACGCAGCGACAGACGGTAGCGTTGCAGGATGTCCGCTACCGGATCGTGGCATCCATCATTCCGCGCCCCGCCTTTGCGGGGAAAGAGCCGCAACTGTATGAGCAGGCGCTGCGGCGCATTCGCGGGGGAAAATGCTATTACCAATGTTCCTTAGGGCTAAAAGAGTTTGTATGTTATTTTGAGGAAAGCAACGGAGTCCGACAGCCGATCCGTCAATCCATGGACGCGGGTCTGATGCTCTATGACCTGTTTACACCGGAGGATGTAGAGGTTACGAAAAAGGTAAAGGTTCATATGGCCCTGTTCCATGCGGTGATGGAGGACGGCGTTATTTTAGTTCCTCCTTACGACAGTCCGGAGGTTCTGAAAGGGGGCGACGGCACGTGCTGAGTGCCCTATATGACTATGGCGTGCGCCGTCAGCTGGCGCTGCCTGCCGGTTTCGTAGGAAAAACCGTCAGGGCGTATATTTCTCTCTCCGAAGAAGACGACCATGTCGGCGTTTATCTGGGCGACGAGGAACCCGTGCCCTGTCCGGATATTGGCAGCTTGGCCAATGGCAAAGACAAGAGTAACGTCCTTGCAGAAAAACGACTTGTCGTGATTCCCGAGAGTTTCGGGGCAAAGAGCAATTTTTTCTTGCAGGCGCTTCGCTCTGCCGCCGAGGTCGAGCCGATGCTGAAAGTTTGCGTCCGTGCGCTGGAGACGCCCGAGATCCTTGCAGCCATTCGCGCCGAACTGGATCGGGCGAAGATCAAGCCGTCGGACAGAGTGTCTTTTCGGGTAAACGGCCGATCAGTACTGCAATCGGAAAGGGTTTGCGCATGGTGGCAGTCCTACCGTAAGCAATTCATCAAAAGTGAGGGAACGCCCTCCGCGCTATGCCTGATCACCGGAGAACCTACCGTTCCCATGACGACCACCACCCCCATACAGGGCTTGCGGGTCGTTGGAGGTCACGCGAGCGGGGACGCACTGATCTGCTTTGACAAAGCCGCTTTTTGCTCCTACAACCAGAAAAAGGCGGCCAATGCACCGGTTTCGGAAGCGGCTTTCAGCGTGGTAAAGGCGGCACTGGACGATCTGTTGAAGGATGCGCCCATCCTTGCCGGTATGAAGTTTGTCCACTGGTTTGACCGCGAAATCCCACAGGAGGAGGATCCGCTGTTTGCCATTGACTTTGGCTACGAGATACCGGAAGAGGAAAACGGATCGGCGGTCAATGAGCAAACCAAACGGACGCAGGCCGATCAAGTTCCCGAAAGCATCTATTCCGGTCGAGCCGTCCCCGATCTGGAGCAGGCGTCCTATTACATTCTGCTGCTGTCGGGCGCCAATAGCCGTGTTATGATCCGCAAGTATGAACGCGGCAACTATGCTGACCTCCGCCGCAGCTTAGATCGGTGGTATGCCGATCTGGCGCTGACCAATCAGAACGGCACGGGGAATATCGCGCCGGTGAAACTGACTGCGCGGCTTTTGCGCCTTTTGAAATTCCAGAAAACCGATAGCCGACCCTTTGACCGCCTGTCAAAGGAGCTGGCGGGGATCACGCCGGCAGTGATTCAGGCGATCCTGTCGGGCGGCGTTCTGCCGGATGCCGTTGCGGCAAAGGCGCTGGCCTATATTCGCTCTGAACTGCTAAGCAGCGAAGACAGCCAAAGCGCTCTGCCAAATGGCTTGGCCTGCCAATGGCTAAAGGTTTGGTTGCTGCGAAAGAATCGAATGAATCATCAGGAGGAAGAAATTTTGGAAGAATACAATCGGAACCTTGCAAACGCCGCCTATCACTGCGGTGGATTAATGGCAATTTACGCGGCAATTCAAAAAACGGCCATGCCCAATGTCAACACCGACATTGTGGAGCGGTATTATGCCTCCGCAATTCAGATGCCTGCGCTGGTCATCGGTCAGCTCAGCAGCCGTTCGAATCACCATCTGGAAAAGATAGAGAATAAGCAGGTTGCTGAAAAATACAGGGAAAGGCTGCAAGAGATCGCTGTTGCACTTGGAACGTCCATTCCTGTCACCCTAAATCTGGAACAGCAGTCCTATTTCGCCTTGGGCTACTATCAGATGGGAGCAAAGCTGAATCAGGAAAAAACCGACAAGAAAAAAACAGGGGAATAAGAGGAGGATATACGATGGCTATCAAGAACAGATACGAGTTTATGTACTACGTTGCGTGCACCAATTCCAATCCGAATGGCGATCCGGACATGGGCAATATGCCGCGGATCGACCCGCAGACCATGCAGGGCTTTATCACCGACGCCGCCACCAAGCGCAGGATCCGGAACTACGTCGAGCTGGCGCATGGGGGAGAGCCGGGCATGAACATCATTATTCAGCAGGCGACGAATATCAATCGCCACATTGCCGAGGCCAGACGGGCTGCCGGTGTTGAGGACTGCGCGAAGTCAAAGGAAGCCGTTTATGCGGGCAGAAGGAAAGCCTGTGAGCTGTTCTATGATGTGCGTACGTTTGGCGCGGTCATGTCCACAGGGCCGAACGCGGGGCAGGTGCGCGGCCCCGTGCAGATCACCTACGGAAAGAGCTTGGACGCGGTTCTTCCGATGGATATTTCCATCACCCGCATGGCAGTTGCGGACAAAGTGAAGGAAGAGGCAACTGTGGAAGATTACATGGCATGGGAGAAGGAGCAGGCTGAGGACAAGCTTCGCACGATGGGGCGAAAGCAGATCATACCGTTTGGCTTGTATGAGGTGCGCGGCTTTATCAGCGCTAACCTTGCCGAGGAGACCGGATTTAATGAAGAGGATCTTAACGTCCTGTTTGAAGCGATCCTGAATATGTATGAGCACGACCATTCTGCCAGTAAGGGCGAGATGGCGGTGGTTTCCCCGCTGATCATTTTCAAACATATTGGAACGGATACCGATGCCACGCAGAGGGCACGTCAGGCCAAACTGGGCTGCGCTCCTGCGCACAAGCTCTTCGATTTGGTCAAGGTTACGAAAAAAGAGACGGTTGCATATCCCAGAAACTATCGGGACTATGATGCATTGGTCTATCTGGACAAAGTACCCAAGGGAGTACAGATCGGCTTTCAGACAAGTGCATCCGAACCCGTGACATGGGATGACCTTCCCGCAGACGAAGACTGGTTCTGCCGTGGATGATTGGGATCCGATCCCGCTTTCTCGTCTGTCCCATGCTGGCTTTTGCCTGCGGCGTGCTGCGCTCCTGACCAATGAACAGATTTGGGCAGAAAGCGCGGATACGGCCAAAGGGCGTGCCGAACATGAACGCGTTCATACGCAGCGCATAGAGCGCAGAGGAGACTCCGCGAAGCTGTATGAGTTTCCGGTATTTTCCGAAATACTGGGAGTTGCGGGAAAATGTGATTGTATTGAGGCGGAGGCGGCTCCCGACGGCTGCCGCATTCCGGCGCTGTGCTTTCCGGCCAGACTATACCCGATCGAGTATAAGCACGGGAAGCTCCGCGCGGAACGGGAGTATGCAATTCAGCTGTGTGCGCAGGCCATGTGCTTGGAAGAAATGTTTCAAACCGAGATTCCGGAAGGAGCCATTTATTATATCACGTCACATCGCCGCTACGTAGTTCCGTTTACAGCGGAATTGCGCGCACTGGTCAGAGAAACGATCCGGAAGATCGACGCATTTCGCCGCAGTTTTTCGGTTCCACCGGCAGAGCTCGGTGCAAAGTGCAAGGCGTGCTCCCTTCGGGAGCATTGCCTGCCCGACGTGCAGCGATCCGCCGCCGATTATTGTATGCAGCTGCGTAAGGAGGCGATGGAAGAACGATGAAGAAACTGTTGGAAACTTTGTACATCACAACGGCGGAAAGCTATTTATTTGAGCGAAACGGAAATATCTGCGTTTCCATCGGAGGCGCGGAAAAAGCCTCCGTGCCGATCTCACAGATCAGTTCCATTGTTCTGTTCGGGAAGAACACTTGTTCGACTGCGCTGCTGTCATTCTGTTCTCAAAATGACGTAACCATTACTTTTCTCACTGAGAACGGATTTTTCCTTGGAAGAGTGTGTGGTCCCGTCAGCGGCAATGTGCTGCTGAGAAAGCGCCAGTATGAGAGCCTGTCAGATGCGGACTTTGTGCGTCGTTTTGTTGGAGATTTGTTGCTTTGCAAGCTCCGAAACAGCAAGTCCGTTCTGACACGCCATGCCCGCACCGCCACGGACGAGGCGGTACGGCGCGCGCTTTCTGACGCAACTGACGACCTGACGGAGATCGCAAAGCGGTTGGATAGCTGTGACGATGTCGACTCTATGCGGGGCATGGAAGGGGCTGCAGCGTCCGTCTACTTTTCCCAGTTCGACCGCCTCCTTTCCAGCCCCAAGGGGTATCGTTTCGAAGTAAGAAGTCGGCGCCCTCCACGGAACGAAGTCAATGCGGTGCTGTCATTCGTTTACACCTTGTTGGCGCATGATGTACGCTCTGCCATGGAGACGGTGGGACTGGATCCTGCTGCGGGCTATTTGCACACGCTTCGCCCCGGCCGACTGTCGTTCGCGCTGGACATTATGGAGGAACTGCGTTCTCCTTTGTGCGATCGACTGGTCATTTCCATGTTCAACAAGGATCAGTTTCAGGCACAGGACTTTACCACAGATTTTGGCGCGGTCTACCTCAGTGAAAAAGGACGACGGAAGGTCATTGAACAATGGCGTTCCAGAAAGCGTGAGCCGATCCAACACCCGTTTTTGAAGGAGAAGATCTCCATTGGGGTGATCCCCTATGCACAGTCGATGCTGTTTGCTCGTGTGCTGCGCGGAGACTTGGATCGTTATCCGCCGTTTGTTTGGAGGTAGTGCGTATGATGCTGGTCGTGACCTATGACGTGGACACATCGGATGCAGCCGGACAAAAGCGCTTGCGAAAGGTTGCAAGGATTTGTGAACGTCACGGAATGCGTGTGCAGAATTCGGTGTTTGAAGTGCTTCTCGATGCCGCGCAGCTGGTGACCCTGAAACACGAATTGAAAAAAGTCATAGACATGGAACAGGACTCGGTTCGCTTTTACCGATTGGGAAACGCTTATGAAAACCGGATCGAGACGATGGGAAAGAAGCCCCTCGTGGAGGCGGGGAGTGCGTTGATTTTTTAGCGCCGATCCTTCCTAAACAGAATTTTGCGGGAGGTTGGCGCAGACGATTCCAATGATTTGCACAGCTTTTTGAGGATTTACGCATGAATTCGAGAAATCCGGATCAAAGACTATGTGCGTTTTTGGCAATTTGAAGCCAGAACCAATGCCAGTTTTGTGCAGAATTGCAGTCGCCCCTCTCGCAGGGGCGTGAGTAGAAATATTTTGAAGGGGTTAAGATACCTACGGGTGAGCAGTCGCCCCTCTCGCAGGGGCGTGAGTAGAAATTCTACTTCAACCGCTACCAGAAGGTTGATTTCAGTCGCCCCTCTCGCAGGGGCGTGAGTAGAAATCCGAATAAATCCGGATATATCAAGAAACTGATTCGCGTCGCCCCTCTCGCAGGGGCGTGAGTAGAAATGTTCCGGCTATGGATCGAAAGCGGCTGCAGAAATGTCGCCCCTCTCGCAGGGGCGTGAGTAGAAATCTTTGAAGTGGCGTAAATCTTGCCCTTCGGGACGCTGGGTCGCCCCTCCCGCAGGGGCGTGAGTAGAAATCCCAGAGGCAAACGAAAGAAGGGCAATACCTCCCGTCGCCCCTCCCGCAGGGGCGTGAGTAGAAATGGAGCTCTCGTAGGCGATTGCTCTCGACGGGACGCGTCGCCCCTCCCGCAGGGGCGTGAGTAGAAATGTATGTCCGATGATCCAGTCGGAGACGGTCGGATTGGTCGCCCCTCCCGCAGGGGCGTGAGTAGAAATCGCATAGCCGAGCATTGTCCATCGGTTGAGCGCGGTCGCCCCTCCCGCAGGGGCGTGAGTAGAAATACTCAGGTAACTACTACCATTGTTGCAAGTCCTTTGTCGCCCCTCCCGCAGGGGCGTGAGTAGAAATCAGTAGTACAGCACGGATTCGTACTGCGATTGCCAGTCGCCCCTCCCGCAGGGGCGTGAGTAGAAATATCCACCACTGCATAGTAGCCATTGCGCCCTACCGTCGCCCCTCCCGCAGGGGCGTGAGTAGAAATGCGCGTCAAGCGCCCCATGAGCACGATGTGATTAGTCGCCCCTCCCGCAGGGGCGTGAGTAGAAATCTGGTACAGTCCCCCCGATTTTGAGGAGGCAGGCGGTCGCCCCTCCCGCAGGGGCGTGAGTAGAAATCCGTAGATACGCCGATCAATATCAGCATCACAGGTCGCCCCTCCCGCAGGGGCGTGAGTAGAAATCTTATACTTTTTCTCTTTTGGTATCTCTTTATGGTCGCCCCTCCCGCAGGGGCGTGAGTAGAAATTTGAAAAATTGCGCTAAATTTTGAAAAATCGCCTCCGGTCGCCCCTCCCGCAGGGGCGTGAGTAGAAATCGATTTGGAAATCGTGTTGTGCTGCTGCCGGAGATGTCGCCCCTCCCGCAGGGGCGTGAGTAGAAATGATTCCACGCAGCTCAATTTGTTGGAAAATAGGATAGTCGCCCCTCTCGCAGGGGCGTGAGTAGAAATCGAGATGTACCCGTCCCGATCCTCATACTGCCGGTCGCCCCTCTCGCAGGGGCGTGAGTAGAAATTGTGATCTGCTTGTAAAATTTCATTCCTGCGCCTCGTCGCCCCTCTCGCAGGGGCGTGAGTAGAAATTCGTGGCCGTTCTCGTCGTAGCCGCCGTCGATCGTCGCCCCTCTCGCAGGGGCGTGAGTAGAAATCTGCATCCGCGCTGTTCTCGATAAATGTGCGCTGGTCGCCCCTCTCGCAGGGGCGTGAGTAGAAATCTCTGCCGCGTCCTTGCGGGCATCGCGGTGCTTCCGGTCGCCCCTCTCGCAGGGGCGTGAGTAGAAATTTGCTGATCTTCCGTCAGCCCCATGCCTTTCAGCATTTTTCTGGTAATGCTCATGTATTCCTCTCCTTTGCTTCGGGGGCATTGCCTCGCCCTTTGAGTTATAAAAACCGCAGTGCTTCGCGGGTTTTACCAACAAAAAAAGAGCCGGTCGGTTACATATGGTAATCAACTGGCTCTTTGCCTTATTTCGTTTTTACTTTGCTTATTGTTTGCTTATCTTTGCTTAATTAACGCGCGCCGTGCGATTATTCTCCCTTCAGCGCTGCTTCGATGATCGCGCGGTATTTGTCTGCATGATCCGCAACGGCAGGCTTTAGGTATGGTTTTGCCCGATTGCCGTGCGTCCAGTGCCATTTCCCGCTTGCATCCTGATATGCCCACGGCGTCGGACGGCCACCGCCGCCCTCGGCATAAATGCCCGTGCCAAGCTCAACATACGGCGCATACTCGCTGTTTGTGCCGATGATCGCGGCTGGTTCTTGCTCGTCAACCGTGTGGCTTATACTGTTGCGCAGGTTGCCGGTAACAACAGGGCATAACTTTTTCGCGTACCCCTCCGCGACCAGCCCGCACGTCTCCAGCCCTTTCCGCAGCGCGGCGTCAAAGGCTTCCTTTACCTCGTCGGAACGGTCGATCAGCTTAAAGTCCATCTTTTACGGCCTTAACCCCGACGACCGCAGCACAAAGCAGAACAAACGCCATGTGCAAAAGCAGCGGACTGAGCAGTGCATACCACGGCCAGCTTATCACATCAGCTGCCCGAAGCGCAATAAAGGTGATCGTCGTCCATCGTATCAGCCAGCTTGTAAAAGCCGAAAGTTTCGGTTTCGTATTGTCCATTTTTTCCTCCGTTTCTTCTAATGGAAAAGCACTGTGCAAATCGCACAGTGCTTTTCATTTTCTATTTTGTTGTCCCACGCCGATACTCTTCAAGTAGTTCTCGTATTCATACGGGATGCCGATGTCGTAGTTCTTGTAGTAGTGCAGGAATTCGTAAGGGAAAACAAAATCTCCATCCCAAAAAACTCCCGCATGGAGTTTCTCGCCTGTAAAGAAATCATATGATGGAAGCGTCGTAAGACCTTCTTCGAGAGATTCAATATGGGAGATAACCGCCGACTTGGGGATGCTGTTTTTCAATTTTCGGTAATCATCAAAATTATCATTGCTCCCTTCATAAGGAAGCCCCTTAAAATATCCAAATTCTATCACTTTTTCCGCCTCCTTTGATTGGGCATAAAGGATACAAACTTCCCGGCTCCCTGATTCCCTACGTGCATCCGCCCGCTCTTGTAGATATACAACGTATCGTTTGGCGCTTTGACCTCAACGCCGAGCGCGTTGGCCAGTTCTTCGGCAAAACAATACTCGTCTCCGCTTTGCTTTCCCGTACTGCAAGAAAGCAGCCGGATTTTCTGCCCGTTCCAACCGTCGCTATGGCGGATGACCGATGCCAAAAGCCGCGGCGACATATTCGTTTCCTCCGTGCCAAACCCGACCGCCGTAGGAGACCCGTGCATCGCAACGTCAAAGTATGTTTTCAGCGGCGTTACCTTTTGGATATACTCGCCTAAAACATCGTTATCAGGGAAACAAGCAAAGCCGTTTTCCAACTTCATTGTACGCCTTTTTACAATGGATTGCAAGTCGTCTCTTGCATCAGCGCCCAAAAACTTTAATGTGGCCGCATCATCATTTGCGTAACCGGCAACCGCTTCACTCGCTTTCCAGTCTTGCCACTCCTGATACGTCATGTTTTTGATGAGGACGTTCCCGCCGGTTTCTGGGTCTCTTGCCCGCCGCATCGCATCAGAGGTGTCTACACCGTCAACCGCCGCCACCAACGTACAGCGGCAGTTATACACAAGATAGCCGGGCGCGCTTCGATCGCCAGGAAACATGATCTTGTAGCCGTCGACCTCAAACGGCTTGTCGATATCGGCCTTCTGCCCGTCGAGCATCGCGTGCGCATGGCGCGTTCGGTTGTCTAACGTCGCTACCCATTCTCTTTTGAGGCTGATTCCCCTTTCCGCAGCGGCGGCATAGGAATCCATCCGCCCGGCGTTTTGCGCGCCGGTCACGGCGGTTCTTGCCGTCCGGATCGCGCTGTCGCGGCTCATCGTCAGAATGTATCGCTGTAGATCGTCGGATATGCCCTTGATGCTCTTGCCTTGTAAAATAGAGCTGGTAACGCACTTCGTGATCTGCTTCTTGCCGTACTCCAAGTCAATGCCGCGCCGGAGCGCTGCCTTTTTGGGATAATACGGCATGAGGTTGGGACGCTCTGTGATCAATCGCCGTACCGTTTGCGCATCCCAAAGGGTAAAATCTACATTTACAGTTACGCGCTCGATGGTATACGCCGCATAGTTGCGATTTAGGCTGTAAATGCTCGGCGTTGCATCGTTCACGTAAGTAAGCGCTACGCGCCGTGAGGCGTGGGTGCAATGGAACGCGCGCACGGGAAATACTAAATTATATAGCAACCCGCACGGGGGCGCAATCTATACGAGTGCATGCGTGAGGGGCGACGGCTGGCGGCGTGATTGCTGGCGCGCAAAGCTCCGGCTTGATTTATGGCGCTGCGTTTTTGTGAAACAATTATGTTTTGTTAAATTGAAAAATTAATATATAAATAAATATATAACAAAATATTACCGTTATAAAGGGAAGAAGTTAGACAAACGGCAAAAAAAGAAAAGCAGCAAGCAAGAACGAGCCACTCAACTCATCATCTTACTTACTGCAATTCTCAATCTTGTTCTTTCGGTCGTCAACCTGATTGACAAACTGATTGAATAGGGGAAGGGCGGGAAACCGCCCGACCTCTTGCCACCATGTTACCCTATCCCGTGGAAAAAGTCAATATAGGAGGGCAAAAAAATAAAAATTTTTGCGATTATCTCGAATGTTGTTTCTATCGTCTTGAATTGCGCCGTGCTTTACTTGCTTTTGCGTCGGCGCGCTGACGAACGGAGGGAGGCCAAATGAGCCTTGCAAGCAACGCCGCAAAAAAACGCTATGCAGATAAAACCTATGGCCGGTACGCACCTCAGCTTTGCAAAGTCGAAGACGCGGAACTGATCGCAAGGATCGAAGCACTGAAGGCTGCCGACCTGTCTGCAACCAAAAAACTAATTGAGACAGCGGAGGACAAAATGAAGACAATCATCAAACTGACACAAAACGCCTATGCTGCCGGAGGTTTCCGGCGACTGGCCACAGAGGACGGGAAAACCTAAATTTACGTTCTAACCGGCGACTGATACGAGGGGGTAGTTCACGACACCGGCCTCGAACAGCTTGTCTCGCAGCTCTGCACGATCCTCGCTGCTGATATACCCCTGCTGCAAGAGGCGGTTTGCCGTGCGCTCGATCAGATCGTTCGCGGTCTGCCGCATTCCCGATACGCCGCGTCTTTGTAGCCATCCTTGTTTGCCGCCTCCGAGGCTGAAGAGAAAGCGGCGCTGTCTGCATCGAAGTCATACAACTCCGTTGCAGCAACGCCGCTCTGCTCAGATGCACTTTGGAGGCTTTTTACAGCTCTTCGGGGAGAGACTTGATCGGTTTGCCCGTTCCGTCCGTCTGTGTTTTGATTATTTTCGTATACGGGAACCTCTTCCGCCGCCCCTCGATCCATTCGGTCGCTGTTTGTGGGAATGCCTCCATTGCCTTCATTATATCCCGCATCTTTGGCGTTGTCAATATTTATTCGTTCTTCATTTGCGACACTTCTTCAGGGACGTGCATAGAAATACAGCCTTTGAGCTTCGGAAGGTCGCTTGTTCCGCAATATGAGCTTGCGCATAGAAAAACCACCGCCAGCTTTGACGGTGGTTTTTGTCGGATAAGAGGGCAGGAGTTCTATTGCCGTGATCCGTAGGCATTGGCGCTTTAACAGGAGCGCTGTTCTCTTGCATTTTTCACGGAATCAGTCGGAGGATTACGGCTCACACTGTTTACACGGTGCGTAACCCTGCGCGAGCAGGGCGTCTCGGCTGCCGGTGAAGTCCTGCCGGTTCTTCTCGGAGATCTGTGAGACCGAAGGGCAGGAGGGAAGATGGAATTTCTTTGAGCCGGTGTTGAGGACGTAGGTGATCTCACCGGACTGCGCGGGCGATGTCTGCGCGCTGTCGCCGGTTGCATAGTCAATCACGATGTCCGGCTGGACATTGTAGCAAAAGACATTAAAGCAAATGCCGTCGCCGTCGTCCTCCACCGAATAGCCCTCGAGCAGGACGCCGTTTGCCACAAGATCGTCGCCCGCAAAGATCGGCGTTGCCCGATAGAGAACGTGGTTGCCGGTCTCCTTCACATAGTCGGCGACCATGTTTTCAAACGGCAGCATTCCCTGCACGTTCATGTAGCGCGTTCCGGTGATGAGGTTTCGCTCGTTTGCGTTTTCCCCCGTCAGCTGATAGCCGATCAGGTGGCAGCGATTGTAGAGATATTTCCCGTCCACGTTGTCATACTTTGCCGTCTGCCAGCCGGTCGGTTTAACGCTGTCGATGGAGCCGCGCGGCTCGGTCGGCATGAGATCCGTTCCGATGGAAGCCATGCAGACGCCGCACCGCCCCAGCCGGTCAAGCTCGCTATAGGACTCGTAGGACTGCGTCGTGTAGTCGTCCTCGGAAAAATAGGGGACGTTGTCATTGATCGCTACATAGGGACTGCCGGAGTAGGCGGGGACGGCAGAGAGGGAAAAGGGCGCAGTATGCTTCGCCGCAGGGGAAGGGAAGCACCCCGCGAGCAGGATACATAGCGTCAGGAGAAGAGAAAGAAGCGCGTATTTTGTCTTTCGATTCACCGGATGTAGACCTCCTTCGTGATCTTATCATGGGACGTTCCGGAAAACTCAGCAGTGCTTTCCAGCCGGTATTTGCGCAGATCAAGGTCGAGGAAGACGTCTGCGGGGTAGTCCCTGTTCCATCGGTAGACGATGACCCTTTCAATCCGGTCGCCGCAGTCCGCGAGCGGATCGTTTTCGATAAAGCAGGAGTCGCCGCGATCGGCCGCAGCAAGCGGCGCTTCACAAACCGTGACTGCGGCGGCAGGGAACAGCGCCTCGGAACATGGGCAGATCAGCAGCTTGCCGCTGCCGACCGTGGCGCAAATGTCCGCTATGACTGCGGCGTCTCTGCTCTGACGCCGGTGGTTAAAGCGCATCCCGTTTGCGTTGTCCAAGCATACGATGACTGTCATGGTGTGCATCGCCTCCCCCGAAAATTCACTGCGTCCATTATAGCAGATTTTGAGAGAAAAGCCCATAGCAAGACGAGATTTTCCAAATTTGCGCCGAAAAATGCGCCGTTCGCGGCGTGCAGGATTTGCGTTTTTTCGAAAAATAGCGTACAATGGAACAAACGGATAAAGAATACCGCGCCTTACACGCTGCCAAACAGCGAACGGAACGACAAAAGAGGGACATTTATGGAAGAATGGGAATTTGAACACCTTTTTGCCCCGCAGATCCTGCGCCGCGGCGCCGATTATGCGCGCGAAGGGAGAGTGCGCATACTGGGGCACAGCGAGGAAGTCTGCCATGCAGCGGTAGAGGGAAGCGCAATGTACGATGTTTCGATTGCCTTTTCGGAAGACATGGAAATGTTTTGCAACTGCCCTTACGCGCAAGCGGGAGAAAACTGCAAGCATATGGCCGCCGTCCTCTACACGCTCGCGCGTGAGCCGGAGAGCGCCCCGCGACCTGCGGCAGCGGAGGAGCCGCCGCTTGCGCAGATGACCGAGGCGCTCGACACACAGGAGGTTCGCGCGCTGCTTTTGTCCTGTGCGGAGGAGGACGCGGCGCTACAGAGCAAGATCTTGCGGCTGTACCGAAAAATCACCCCTACCGAAGGGGAAAATTCGGACGCGTGGGCGACAGATTTGGATGAATTGGTTCGCGAATATGCGGATAAGGACGGGTTCATCGACTACGACAATGCATATTGCTTCTTTGAGGCTCTGGGAGAGTACATGGAGGACGGGCTGGACAGCCTGCTGGAGGACGGAAGGATCGACAACGCGTTTGAGCTGGCCTGTCTGGTGTATATGACCGGCATTACGCAGGAAGCCGACGACTCCGACGGCGGCTTGACCGAGCTGATCGCGCAATGCGCCGGATGCTGGGACGAGATATACGACTGCGCCGACGCGGCGCTGCGGGAACATATGTACGACTGGTTCTGCGACGCGATCACGAAGAAGCGGTGCGATATAATCGGCTACCTGCAAGCGTTTGTCTTAGAAAAGTTTTCCGAAACGGGATTTGTCCGCCGTTCCATGGCGATGCTGGATGCCGAAATGGAAACGGCATCGGAGTGGGAGTGGGGAGAACTGATGCAGCAGCGCCTTGACATCACACCGGAGGAGGAGCTGCCGGCGCTGCTGGAACGATACGGCGATCGACCCGCCGTCCGTCGCTGGAAGATCAAGCGCGCAACCGCGCAGGGGGCGCTTGAGACGGCGGTGGAGCTGTTGCAGGAGAGCATGACGCTCGATGCAAAAGAGGCCGGAGCGGTGTGCCGCTATCGGGAGCAACTGATCGACCTGTATGACAAGCTGTCGCGCCGAGAGAAATATTATGAGACACTGAAGGACTATGTCCTGAACCAATGGCAGCGCGATATGGGCTATATCCAACGCCTGAAGGAGGCGACTCCGCCGGAGCAATGGCCTGCCCTTCGGGCGCAACTTGCCGCGTCTAATAGCCTGAGCAACGTCCGCGTGGAGTTCCTCGCGGCGGAAGCGCAGTGGGATGCGCTGCTGGCGCTGGCGCAGAAGGGGTGGAGCAATGAATTGCAGCGGTACGAGCCGGAGCTGAAGCGGCGCTATCCCGAGCAAATGCGGCAGGTATGGCAAAATGAAGCGCGTTGGCGCATGGAGCGCGCGAATGATCGACGCGGCTACCGCAGCGCGATCGCTGCGCTTAAGCAACTGCGGCGTTGTGCGGAGGGGCGTAAAGCGGCACAGCAGTTGGCTGCGCAGTGGCGCGCGGCCTATCCACGACGCATGGCACTGCACGATGAGCTGGACAGAGCCGGATTTGAAAAGGAGGAGCCGGATACTGCGCCGGACGGCTCCGAAACGTGAGAACGAAGAGGTAAAATAGCCAGCCGCGCTGATGAACCGATAAGGTCATCAGCGCGGCTGGGTTTGTTTCAGTCCGACTGCGTGTCGTTGGGGGAGTGCCAGAGGCGCATGGTCAGGGCGGAGACGGGCATCAGGCAGTCAACATGGTGGTCGTCGGGGCACGGACGGAAGCCGAAGTGCTCGTAGAAGCGGATCGCGTTGGGATCCTTCTCCGGCGCCCACAGCGTAATGGGATCGAAAGCCGAAAGACGCTCCAGAATCTCCTCCATCAACCGGCGCGCGACGCCCTGCCCGCGATATTCCGGCAGCACGCCGATGGAGAAAATTTCGCCGTGGTAGAGGTCGAAATCGCAGAAGCCGACGATCCTGTCGTCCTTCTTCGCGATCCACTGCGACCACGGGTAGAGACGCGCGCCCTCCTGGCAGCGCGCCAAGGTCATTTGTTCGACCGTTTCCGGATCAGCGAGCTTGTCGTAGACCTCGTGCCAAATTGTCCAGTACACGCGGCCTTTTTCAGCAATGCTCTCGTCAAAGAGAATGGAAGAAACATAAACGCCGCTCATAGGGAGACCTCCGTCAAAACAGTCTGATATTTGCAGATACGTGCCGAAATGTAAGCGACAACGGGCACTATGCATCCGGCACGCTTAACAAATATAGAATGAGTATAATCAGAGCGACACTAAAAATCAAGAATATCCGGCAAACGCGCGAAAATTTCAATGTTTTACACAATTTAAGCCGATAGAAAATGTAAAAAGTGACGGAGCGCAATGCAAAAAATTGCGCTTCGCAGCGGGGAAGCCACCGCGTGCCTATCAAGAAACAGATCACGAAGTGCGTTACCAGCTCTATTTTGCAAGGCAAGAGCATCTTGATCAAAAACATGACGTATCAAGAGTGGCAAGACTGGAAAGCGGGTGAAGCGGCTGCCGGTTATGAAAATGATGATGCGTCCACATTGAAGTTGGAAAACGGCTTTGCTTGCTTCCCTGATAACGATGTTTTAGGCGAGTTTTATGACATCGCCTTGGTGCAAAGGCCTTTGCAGCACAGTTCTGCCGCAGTTACACAGGCGCTATATTGGCATTGGATCGCAGAGAATTGAAACCGCCGATTGTAAGTCATGCAAATTTGTTGCAGGAAGCAACTGAATGAGGCGGGGTGGAAAGCGCGTGTGATCTGGGTCGGATGACATAAATCGTTTTCCAGAGCGGGAAAAGCAACGGGAGCAGATACAAACTGCTCCTGTTGCGAAGGTCTGTTGTCCATTTGTTGCCCAAGACAAAAACGCCCGGCACAAAACAGGCTGAAAAGTATAGAAAAACACTCGATTTCAAATGAAATCGAGTGCTTTTTGGTGGAGATAAGCGGGATCGAACCGCTGACCTCTTGAATGCCATTCAAGCGCTCTCCCAGCTGAGCTATACCCCCATATGTGCTGCGCTCTCTCAAGCGCAGTGGTATTATAACAAAGGTTTTTTCAAAAAGCAAGCCCTTTTTTCATTTTTTCGAAAAAATGCGCACGGGCGCCGTCTTGACTTTCTTCGGGCAACTCCGTATAATGTGGGAAATACCAATGCAACGAGGTGTATTTTTATGAAGCTCCATGCGCAAACGCAGTGCATTCAAGCCGGTTACAGCCCGAAGAACGGCGAGCCGCGCCAGATCCCCATCGTGCAGAGCACGACGTTCCGCTATGAAAACGCGGAGGAAATGGCCAAGCTCTTCGATTTGGAGGCGAGCGGCTATTTCTACTCCCGCCTGCAAAATCCCACCTGCGACGCCGTTGCGGCGAAGATCGCCGCGCTGGAGGGCGGAACGGCGGCGATGCTGACCGGTTCCGGCCAGGCGGCGGTCTTCTTTTCCGTCTTTAACATCGTCGGTGCGGGCGACCACATCGTAAGCTCCGCTTCCATCTACGGCGGCAGCTTCAACCTGTTCTCCGTGACGATGAAGCGCATGGGGGTGGAGTGCACGTTCGTCGATCCGGACTGCTCGGAGGAAGAGCTGAACGCCGCCTTCCGGCCGAACACCAAGGTCGTTTATGGCGAGACGATCGCAAATCCCGCGCTGACGGTGCTGGACATTGAGAAGTTTGCAAAGGCGGCGCACGCGCACGGCGTTCCGCTGATCGTGGACAACACGTTTGCCACGCCGATCAACTGCCAGCCCTTCCGCTGGGGCGCCGACATCGCCGTGCATTCCACGACGAAGTATATGGACGGCCATGCCGCCGCGCTGGGCGGCTGCATCGTCGATAGCGGAAACTTCGACTGGTCGCGTTACCCCGAGAAATTCCCCTGCCTTTGTACGCCAGACGAGAGCTACCACGGCATTGTTTACACCGAACGCTTCGGGCAGGCGGGCGCTTATATCACCAAGGCCACAGTGCAGCTGATGCGCGACCTCGGTGCGGTGCAGTCGCCGCAGAACGCGTTTTATACCAATTTGGGATTAGAGAGCCTGCCGCTCCGCATACGGCAGCACTGTGAGACGGCGGAGAGGATCGCGCGCTTCCTACAGGCGCACGAGCGGGTATCTTGGGTAAAATACCCCGGGCTGACCGGCGACCGGTATTATGAACGCGCGAAGAAGTATATGCCGGACGGCACCTGCGGCGTGATCGCGTTCGGTGTGAAGGGAGGGCGTCAGGCGGCCGCGCAGTTTATGGCGCAGCTGAAGCTCGCGGCGATCGAAACGCACGTGGCCGACGCGCGCACCTGCTGCCTGCATCCGGCGGGCACGACGCACAGGCAGATGAACGACGAAGAGCTGCTCGCGGCCGGCGTTTCTCCGGATATGATCCGGCTGAGCTGCGGACTTGAGAACGCGGAGGATCTGATCGCGGACATTTCTCAGGCGCTCGACACGCTGGGCTAAGGGGAGAACGGGTATGCCAATCAAGATCCCAAACGACCTTCCGGCAACTGCGACGCTGCAAAACGAGAATATTTTTGTCATGACGGAGACCCGCGCGCTGACGCAGGACATCCGCCCGCTTGAGATTTTGATCCTCAACCTCATGCCGACAAAGATCGAGACGGAAACGCAGTTTTCGCGCCTTTTGGGCAATTCGCCCCTACAGGTGCATCTGGAGTTTCTGCACACGCAGTCGCACAAGGCCAAGCATACGTCCGCGGAGCACCTGTTTACCTTCTACCACACGTTTGACCAGATCCGAGAGCGGCGCTTTGACGGCATGATCATCACCGGTGCGCCGGTGGAGCAGATGCCCTTTGAACAGGTGGAGTACTGGCAGGAGCTTTGCACGATCATGGAGTGGAGCAAGACGCACGTGCACAGCACGCTGCACGTCTGCTGGGGCGCGCAGGCGGGACTGTACTACCACTATGGGATCGAGAAGCGGCCGCTGCCGGAAAAGCTCTTCGGCGTTTTTTCGCATCGCGTGCAGTATAAGCACCCGATCCTGCTGCGCGGCTTTGACGACGTGTTCATGGCGCCGCATTCGCGCCACACGACGGTGCTGCGTGAGGACATCGAGCGCGTGCCTGCGCTGCGCATTGCCGCTGCTTCGGAAGAGGCGGGCGTCTACGCGATCTTCACGGCGGGCGGACGGCAGGTGTTTATCACGGGGCATCCGGAGTATGATCCGGATACGCTCCGGCGCGAGTACGAGCGGGACAAGGCGCTGGGTTTGCCGATCGCGGTTCCGAAGAACTATTTTCCCAATGATGACGATCGGCTGCCTCCGCTGGTGACGTGGCGCGCGCACGCGCACTTGCTGCTTTGCAACTGGCTCAATTACTTCGTCTACCAGACTACGCCCTACGATACGGAGGACATTCACTGACCGAAAAGCTGCTTAACAAGCAGACCCCCGCGATGCGACAGACGGCATCGCGGAGGGTCTTGCGCCCCTTGCCTGCGCGGAGCGCGGCGGAATTTGTCGTCCGAGACGCAAAAAAAGAAAAAATAATGGTTGACACGGGCGCATTTCCTTGCTATAATGTCAAAGCTGTCTGAAATGCTGCTATAGCTCAGCAGGTAGAGCGCATCCTTGGTAAGGATGAGGTCTCCAGTTCGAATCTGGATAGCAGC
>OIYV01000267.1_pt1 | contig 34048 bp, 37 predicted proteins | sample 1588251 | NCBI WGS metagenome assembly OIYV01 (sample SAMN03283282) | human gut metagenome | biome: human-associated habitat; material: feces | host: Homo sapiens | place: Peru | collected 2012
GTTGATTTAACTTCAAATACACCATCACCTAATTCTAGGATAGATACATCAAATGTACCACCACCTAAGTCGTATACTAAAATTGTTTGTTGTTTATCTTGTTTGTCTAATCCATAAGCAAGTGATGCCGCAGTTGGTTCGTTGATAATTCTTTCTACTTCTAAGCCAGCTATTTTACCAGCGTTTTTAGTTGCTTGTCTTTGAGCATCATTGAAGTATGCTGGAACAGTAATTACGGCTTTAGTTACAGGTTCACCAAGATAGTTTTCAGCATCTTTTTTTAGTTTCATTAAGATTTTAGCACTGATTTCTTCTGGTGTATATTTTTTGCCTTCTGCTTCTACTTTTTCACTTGTACCCATTAATCTTTTAATTGATGAGATTGTATTAGTAGGATTTGTTACAGCTTGTCTTTTAGCAGTAATACCAACTAATTCCTCTCCGTTTTTAAATGCTACTACTGATGGAGTTGTACGGTCCCCTTCAGGTGTAACAATTACCTTAGGTTCGCCACCTTCTAGAACAGCAACACATGAGTTTGTTGTTCCTAAATCTATACCGATTATTTTACTCATATTTATCATATCCTTTCTTATTTGAGTAATTACTCATTTACTTTGACCATTGCTGGTCTAATAACTTTGTCTTTATAAGTATAACCTTTTTGTAATACTTCTAAGATTACGTTACTTGGTTTATTTTCATCTTTTTCAGTAAGTACTGCTTGATGGAAGTTTGGATCAAATTCTAAGCCATCGGCTTCAATTTCTTTAACATCTATATCATTTAAGATATTTACAAAAGATGTATAAATCATTTTAAAGCCACTTAAGAATTTGCTGACTTCATCAGATAAATCATTATCATCTAATTTAATAGCTCTTTCAAAATTATCTAGAATTGGCAGTAATGATTTTACTAAATCTTCGTTAGCATATTTTATTAAGTTGCTTGTTTCTTCTTCTTTTCTTCTTTTATAATTTTGCAGTTCTGCGGCCATTCTTAGACATTTTTCATTAGCATCTTGAAGTTCTTTTAAAAGTTTTTCGTTCTTTGCTTCATGATGCTTATTTTTTTTATTTTGTTTTTCTTCGTTTTCCATAAATTACCTTTCTATGTAGTTTTTCAAATAGTTTAGTAGGGTTACTACTTTGTCGTACTCCATTCGTTTTGGTCCGATTATAGCAATAGTTCCTTCTTCACCATCAATGTTATAACTAGTTTTGATAACCGTTACATTTGGATCAAATTTATTTTCTTCACCAATATAAATATTTACTTCTTTTTCGTCAGTTTCAATTTTTTTGATTAAATCCATATTTTCTAATTTACCAATCATACTTTTGATTTTATCGGGACTATCATATTCTGGCTGTTTTAAGATATTGGTTTTTCCTTGAAAGAAAATATCACTATTTTTAACGGTAAAATCATTAAATGCATCATAGAAGAAATTCAAGACACTTTCGTAGGCTTTGATTTGCTTAGCAATAATAGGTTTTATTTCATATTCAAGTTTACTACTTATTTCAGTAAGTTTAGTTCCAGTTAGTTTTTTATTTATTAAATCGCAGGCTTTAATCATTTCATCTACACTAATATTTTCAGGGATGATGCTTTGTTTATTTTCTACGTGACCCGTGTTAGTAACAACTACGGCAACTATTTTTTTATCATCTATTGGGACTATTGATACTTGTTTTAGGGTATTGTTATCACTTTCTTTTCCTAAGACAATACTTGTATAGTTAGTTATATCACTAATTATTTCCATACATTTTACTATTGCATCACTGATTACTAATTCTTTATTATTTAATATTGTTTGAAGCTTTAATACTTCATCGCCTGTTAATTCTTTAGGTTTCATTAAATTATCTACATAATATTTGTATCCTGCTTCGCTAGGGATTCTCCCACTAGAGATATGAGTCTTTTCTAAAAATCCTAAGGTTTCTAGGAATGCCATATCATTTCTGATTGTTGCACTGGAACATTTTAGTTTCTTGACCAATGATTTAGATCCTACTGGCTTAACTGTTTTAATATAAGTTTCAACTATTAAACTTAATAGTTCATTTTGTCTATTATTCAAGTTCTAGCCTCCTTTAGCACTCTTTCTTTTCAAATGCTAATATTATTATAATATTATGCGTAGCACTTGTCAATATATGAGTGCTAATTTTTAGATTTTTTTGTAAATTAAAAAAGATAACTTACAAGTTACCTATTTTTTTAAGTATATTAAAATTATGGCAGCAGCTATACCACTTAGGATAGTGCCTAGTAGGATGCAAATATTTACTACATGGCCGTTGTTGTTAGATTGTTTCTTTTCTAGCACTTTAATTTGGCCTTGCTCTTTAGCTACTTTTTCTTTTTCTAGGGTTTCACTACGTTTCTTATTTATTATTTCGTTATATTTTCTTACGATGTTTTGCTCTTCTGGTACATTACTATTTTTTACCTCTTCGACGTATCCATCTAAAACATTTTGCTCATCAAAGGTAATTGTGCCATTTGCAAATTTTTCTAAATAATTAATTATGATCTGCCTTGCTTCATCACTAACCAAATTCATAAGTCACCTATCTATACACTCATTAATTCATTTTCTTTTTCTTTTACTTTGTCATCAACTATTTTATTGTATTTAGTAATAAGTTCTTGAACTTTATCATTCTGTCTATTTTGTTCATCTTCAGGCATTTCAGCTTTTTTAATTTCATTACGAGCATCTTCTCTAGCATTTCTTAGTGCTACTTTAGCATCTTCACCCATACCTTTGATTTGTTTAACGTATTCTTTTCTTCTTTCTTCATTTAATTCAGGAATTGTTAGAATTACCATTTCACCATTATTTGTTGGAGTAATTCCTAGATTAGCTTCATGGATGGCTTTTTCTATTTCTTTAACTAAAGTTTTATCAAATGGTTTAATAAATAGTTGTCTTGCTTCTGGTACGGTAATGTTAGCAACTTGATTTAGAGGAGTTGATGCTCCATAATATTCTACATTTATACCATTAAGCATTGCTGGGTTAGCTCTTCCAGCTCTAACATTTGTAAATCTTGCTTCCATATTTTCTATGGCTTTTTGCATTTTTGCTTCTGCGTTTTCTATATACATATTTTTCTCTCCTTATTAATAATATTATACCTAATTATATGATAAAAGCAAGAACTCCTAGTAAAATACCTAATAAAATTGTGCTTTCAATAATTACTAAAGTTTTGATATGACCATCGGTATCGATCTTTTTAATTCTAAGTGGTTTTTTACCATTAGTAATTGGTTTACGGGAATTAATGATGTCATGATATTTTTTAGTAACGGCATTTTCAGTACCATGATTTTCTAAATAGATTATATATTCATCTAGGGCTTCTTGGGTTTTAGTTATCTTGTTATAGTCAAGAGACTTTTCCATAAGAGAAAGAGCTTTGTCTATGAAGGCATCTATTTGTTTACTTTCAGTTTCACTTAGTTCTTCACCACTTGAAAGTCTTTGATATAATTTTAAAAATCCTTCTACGGTGATGATTTTTTCTAGAGAACTTATTTCATTAAGTCTAGCTTTTAAAGCATTTTTTAAACGAGATAGTTCTTCACTAGAAACGGCATTTGGATAAGCATTTTCATAGCAGTCTAAGTCATCTAGATAATCTATTAAAAACTTGTCATCATCAACTTTAGAAATGCCTTTTAGTATTTCATCTAAGTTTACTATTTGTCCTAATCTTATTTGTGGTTCTAACATATTTTCCCCTACCTTACTTTAATTATTATACTACATATTTTATTAGAAAAAAAGCAGTATATTTACTGCCTAGACACTATTTTGTTATTTCCATAATATATACTAGGTGAATGTTATGCAAATGAATAATAATGGATTTAATAATTTCTTTAAAGGGTTTTGGTCTTTCATTTGGTTTTTAATTTTATGTACCCTAATTTTTTATCAATTAATAATTACTTTTTTCTTTCCCCTTAGATGGAATATTTGTATTTTGCTGATAGAGATATTTTTGTTATTCTTTCTTCTCTACCGAATAATATGGCCGCATTAGTTTTTCAGTTTCATCTATATAATCTAACATTTTACTGATATTTACTGAGTTAGACATTTCATCTTTAGTAAATGGTGTAAATTTAGGTATAGATATAGTAATAAAAAAGAGTTTTTTTTCTTCTTCTAAAAGCGAGAAATTTTTTAAATAAGTTTCAAAGAAGGTGCCATAGTTATATTTGCCAAAGTCATTGTGATAAAGATTTATTAAATCTAAAATAGGTGTATCAACCGTATAATTATCCCAGCTTATAAATTTATTATCTATGTAGTGGTCTATTGATAAGTTGTTATGACAGTAGGCCACTCTTTCTTTATCTTTTGATGAGGTTAGATTATACCAACTTTCTATTTCGTCTTTGACAAATTTAATTAGTGATGTTAGACGGGTTCGGTTTGCTAGAAGAAGGTTTGCAGAAGGCGTTAAAACATTTTTAGGTTCGTATTCGTTATAGTAACTTTCTAGAGTGTTTTCTAGGTAGTCTATGTTATTTAAAAGATTTTCATAGATTTCCTTTACTTTATCAACAGAGATGTCTTTGAAGTATGCGGTTTTAGTGTGCAAGGCTCCTAGGAGTTTAGCCATATCGGTGCATTTTTGTTCTACGGGAGAGTTTACTTCTTTTAGTCTTTCATAAACGTAGGAGTCATCTATTTCATCAACTAATTTTGGGTAAGAATCAAAATTTCTTGAGTTTAAATATGTATAAAGATTTTTAATGTCTTTGTTTTTAGGTTTTAAAATATAACTTCCTTCTTTGGTATCTATTATTTTGGATTTGCCAGCGATGGTTATTTTTCTAGGATTAAAGACTTCATTAATTTTCTTCATATTCAGGAATAATTAGTTTCATATTGATTTCTAGAGTATCAAATGAGTTGTATTTTTTTAGTTCTAGTAGATTGATTTTATATTTATTTAATATTCCTTCTAGAGTATCGTTTGGCATAACAGTATGTACGTGATATTTGATGTAAGTTTCTTCAGAGTTAATGCTATTTAAGATTGTTGTTTGATTAGTTAGTGCTTCGCTTGGTTCAGGAGTTTCTTCTTCCTTTGTTTCTACTGATGCAGTAGTTTCGTCAGTTGTTTGTGGAAACTCCATTTTAGTTGCTTCTTCTATATCTTTAAATCTTGGGGTTTCTTCGCTTAAGTCAACTACTTCAGCATCATTAGTTTTTAAAAATTCATCTAAACTAGTTTCATCAGCAAATTCAATTAAGCCTTGCTCAGCGGTTATAATGTACTCAATATGGACATGTAGTTCGTCCCCGTTTTGTAGTTCATAAGAAAAATCAGTTATTTCTAAGTTTATGGTATCTAGGTTAATGTTACTTCTTAATTCATGGGTAAATGGCACTTTAAAACTAAAGTCTTCTTTGTTGATGCTTACTTCATGAACTTTATAGTCACCAGAGATAATAAAATCTCCTTCTAATTTTTCACCATTTATGTCATAGTCGTGTTCAATAGAGATACTGGTTATTTCAAAGATGTTTTCTTTAAAGAGAAAGTCTCTTTCTATTACAAAAGCTTCATTCATATATTATCAGTCCTTTCAACTAAATATATGAATAAAAAAAAGAAATAATACTATTTTTTCTTAAAGAATAGTTTGATTATTTCTTCGTAGTTTTCTATATAAATTAAATTAATTTCTTTTAAGATAAAGCTAGGTAGTGACTCAGTGTCTTCTTCGTTTTGTTTTGGCAGGTAGACTGTTTTAATATTTTGATTATAAGCTGTTATTAGTTTTTCTTTTAATTTTGAAATTTTTAATATATTTCCATATAAGTCTATGTTACCTAAAAATGCGATGCTTTCAGAAATTTTAACGTTGTTTGTTAGACTTAAGATGCTAGTTAAGATACCAGTGCAGCCACTGGTGCCGTCTAGTTTAATATTAGTGCCAGTAAAGTTAATGTACAACCCTTTCTTTTTAAAATCTATTAGATTTTTAGTTTCTAAGTATGCTAAACATAGATAAATAGCATCTTTTAGTTTATCACCAATATTGCCGGTTATAGAAAGGGAGGTTTCAGTTTTGTAGGCACTTTCTACTTGTAGCAGGGTTCCTCCATAAGGAGTTACTCCGATGATGTTAACCTCACCTATTTCATTTTGTTTTAGGTAGGTTTGATTTAGGTACGGGCCAAAAATAGTTTTTAAGTTTACTAAAGTTTTTGGTTTGTTTATTATCTTAAATCTAATTATTTTATCTAGTTTTCTTTCAAGTTCTCTTACACCAAACTCTAAAGTGTAATATTTAATTACATCTAGAATCATATCTTCTTTGAGGGTTACTTTGGTATGATATTTTTGATTAATATTAGGTATAAGATAGTTTAAAGCAATGTCTTTCTTTTCAAAGATGGTATAACTTGGCAGATTGATAATTTCAAGACGATCTTTTAAAATTGGTGAGATAAGACTTGCATCGTTAGCAGTTAAGATAAATAGACAATTAGATAAATTAACTGGTTCTTCTACATAGTTATCTATAAATTCTTTATTTTGTTTAGTATCTAAGATATCTAATAAAGTGCTTGCGGGGTCGCCTTTATAGTCTTTTAATAATTTATCTACTTCATCTAGTAAAATTACGGGATTATTTGAGCCACATTTAATTAGTGAGGTAATTATTTTACCTGGAGCGGCGCCCAGATATGTACGGCGGTGTCCAGTTAGCTCTGATGAGTCATTTAAACCGCCTAAGCTAATTTTAGCAAAGTCTCTTTTTAAGGCAGCAGCTATACTTTTAGCGATTGTTGTTTTACCAATTCCGGGAGCACCAACTAAGCAGATTATAGGATTTTCTAGGCTAGGATTTAGTGCTTTTAGGCTGCCAAATTCACAAATTCTTTCTTTGATTTCTTCAAGTCCATAGTGAGTTTCATTTAGAACTTTTAAGATGGCTTTTGAGTCAGTTTCTTCTTCTTTTGAACTAGCAAATGGAATAGATAAAAGAGTTTCTATGTAGTTTCTAATCATTGATATTTCAGGACTATTTACTGGGGTATATTCATACTTTTGAAGTTCAAATAAGAGTTTTGTTTTGATTTTACTAGGGGCATTTAGTTCTGATACTTTTCTTCTTAAATTAAGAATTTCTTCTTCTTTACTACTAGATAAGCCAAGTTCAGCATTTAGTTTGGCAATTTTTTGTTTGATAATAAATTCTTTTTGCTCTTTAGCAAATTCTTCTTTAATCTCGTAGTCTATTTTAGCACTTAGTTTAAGCATTTCTAGTTCAACATTTAGTTCTTTGATTAAAGTTTTAGCTCTTGCATTTGCATCAAATTCATTCATGTAGTAAATTCTTTTTTCTTTAGGAAATTTTAAAAATGATACTACTAGGTCAGTTAAGTCATCAATAGATGCCGTACTTATTTTATTTAAGATACTATTATCCATTTCCGGATTAAGTTTAATATATGTGTTTAGTAGTGCGATTAATTTCTTTTTTAGAGCGGCTGTTTCTATATCTTCGGCAACATCAATATAAAGCATTTTAGCATTTGCTAAAAGAATACTTTTATCTTTTTGATAGTTTAAATATTTATTAACTTTAACTCGGTTTAAACCTTTTAAGACAACACGATAATTATTATTTGGTAAGACTATTTTAGAGTTAATATAAGCAAGAATACCTACTTTAGGTAAGTCAGTGATAGTTGGGGATTCTTCTAAAGTGTTTTCAGGGAGAATAACTAATACTTTATTATTAAATTCAAGGGAACTTAAATCAATTATCTTTTTTGATAAGTTATTGTTTAACTCTATACGGACTTCTTGGGTTGGTAATAGGGTTAGTTTTTTTAATAAAAGTACTGGTATATTTTCCTTCATATTAGCCTCCCAAACATTTGTGACTTATTATATATTTTTATATTTTGTTTGTAAACCTTTTAAGTAAATTATTTAAAAAAAACCACATTTTTGTGGTTTTATGCTCTAGATGAATATTTGCCGTCTTTAGTAGTTACTAAGATTTTTTCGCCAACACCAATGAACATTGGAACTTTTACAGTATATCCAGTTTCAATAGTGGCATCTTTCATAGCGTTATTAGTAGTGTTACCTTTTACAGCATCTGTTGTATCTATTACTTCATAGTCTACCTTTTCTGGTAGGGTTATTCCTAGAATTTTTCCTTCGTACATAGAAACTTCTATTTCTAAGTTTTCTTTTAAGAAGTTTACATCATTACCAAGAGTACTTGCAGGAATTTCTAATTGACTATAATCTTCATTATTCATAAAAATATAGTTTGTTCCATCATTATATAGATATTGCATGTGTAGTTTGTCTACATGAGCTTTTTCTAATTTTAAAGTGGTATTAAATGTTTGTTCAACGATAGAACCAGTTTTTAAATTTTTATATTTAATTCTAACAAAAGCTGGGCCTTTGCCAGGTTTTACATGTTGAAACTCAATTATCATACATAAATTACCATCTAAAATGACAGTCATACCATTTTTTATGTCATTTATATTTACGTTCATACTATTTTACTCCTCTTATTATTTTTTTTCTTTGAATACTTGGACTTTTCCGCAAGTTTTGCAGAACTTTTTGATTTCTAGTTTATCTGGAGTATTAGCTTTGTTTTTTTCAGTAGGGCGAATAAAAGAACCACATACAGAACATTTTAACTCAACAGGATTACGATTTTCGTTTTTCTTTGCCATAAATACTTTCCTCCTTTTTGCTCGTTAGTATTATAACATATTATTAAAGTTATTAGCAATAATAAATTTAATATAAATGCCAAACGTATCTAACTTTTTCTACTACATTATAGTCTTTACAATATACTTTAGTTTCAGCTGAAGTTGCATCAAAATTATGACAAACTTTTTCTTCGGGCATATTTTCTATTCTATAAATGGTTATGCCGCCTAGAACTGCTAAAATAATAAGTATAAAACATGGTATTATTGATCTTTCCATTTACATCTATCCTCCATTAATACTATATCACTTATTTAAGATATTTTTCAATTACTAATTTACTTGCTCTTTTCATTATTTTTTGATTTATAGGATAGCGGTAGTTACTTACATTATTTTGATATCTAATATTTGGGCTTACTAAGACTAACGATATTTTAGGATTTTCATAAGGAAGGTATGCAGCAAAAGTGACCCCAATGGTTTTGATTAGCTTGTTATTTTCAAGGTACAAGAAACTTTCACTAGTTCCAGTTTTTCCAGCGGATGGATAGTTATTCCAAATATAACCGTAGCCAGTTCCGGTTTTTGTAACGGCATGAAAGCCTTTACGAATTTCTGCTAAGTCTTCTTGGTCTATTGGTACAGTATTTAAGAGCTTACTTTCTTTTTTGTACATGGGCGAGCCATCAGCGTTTAGTGCTTCATTAAAGATGTTTAAAGCGTATCTATTACCTGTTGCAATGGTGTTAATGTAGCTAACTAAAGATATTGGCGTGTAAGCATCGTACTGGCCAATTGAGATGTTTAGTAGCTGATCATCAGTAATAGTCGTTCCTTTATAGCCAGTTTCTTCATTTGATAAGTCTATTTCACTTTTGGTTCCTAGACCGTAAAGTTTTAGCATATTGCGGTAAGTGTCAAAGTGACTTTGGTTTGCATTTAATGACATATTGCGGTAATAGTTTTTACCTGTTATTTTAACCGCGATAAGATACTGATAATAGTTACTACTCATTCTTAAGGCTTCTACGGGATCTAGCAAGCCAAGTGATTTCCAAGAACATTTGTCTTTAGTTGTATTTAATTTAATACAGCCGTCAACTACTCTATTTTTGGGAAGCAAGTCATATTTATACCCGACCGAGATGGTAGCCCCTTTAACAACACTCCCTACTACATAGGAGTCTAATATGGCGTTATAGTTATAGTTAATAAAATCCTGGTTTGCAGTAATTTTTTTGCCAACTAAGGAGATAATTCCACCAGTATTTGGATCAGACACGATAAGATAAGAGGTATCATAATATTTGGTATTAGGTGCATTTTTGGCTTTTAGCATTTCTTCTTCTAGAATAGTTTCAAGTTCTTTTTGGAGTTCTATATCTATATTTAAGACAATGTCATTACCTTTAATTGCTGGAGTTTTTTGCGATAAAAAGTTATTTTTTACTTGATATGTAGCTTTAGTTCCTCTTAAATAATCATCATAAATAAGTTCTAGATTATTAATACCTACTCTGTCATTTAATTTATAGCCTTTATCTAAGTAATAGTCTTTTAATTCGGCTGGAAGGCCATTAGATGAAACACTGCCAAAAATGTCTTTTAAAGTGTTTTCGTAAGGGTAATATCTTTCCCAGGTTATTTCTGTATGAATGCCTTTAAGATTTTCTTTGGTAATGTTTGCATATTCTTCATCGGTTAGTTTCTTTTTTATGATTTTATTTTCGTAGCTGTACCCATTTTTCATTAAATTATATATTGTGCAGACCTTTAAATCTATTTCTTTTAAATTTTCTTCCGTTATAAGAGATAGCTTGTATTCTTCGTATGCTTTTTTTGATAGTTTTCTTTCGTTATATTTGGTCTTAATATCTTCAGGAATTTGATTATTGATTTTTTGTTCATTAAAGGTTAGATAATATTTTTTTAAACTGGCATCTGTAACATTTTCTTTGATATCAATTAAAGTAGATAATTTTGCCGCGATTTCATTAATTTCCTTGTTAGTTAGAGATAACTCATTAAATACAAGACTTTTAATACCAATATTATCTACTAGAATGTGACCGTTTCTATCTAAAATTCTACCTCGTGGGGCAGTTAAGCCTTCAATTACAGTTTCACTTTGATAGGCATGAGTTTTACCTTGCAGGGATATAACTCTAAATAAGACAATACTAAAAATAAAAATTAGGTATACAATATATTTTTTCATAACACTATTATGTGCATATTTTCACTTTTTAACATATAATATATTGGTGAATTTAATGAATAATATAATTAAAGCATATATTAGAAGTATGTCTATGGATGATGTTAGAAGCTTTGCAGATAGAAAAGGAATTGTTTTAACTGACGATGAGCTTGCTTATGCATTTAGCTATATTAAAAATAATGGCGAAGAAATGATTGATAAGCCTAATTCTTTTGATTTAAGTGATCATAAAAGTGCGTTTTCTAATGAAAATTACGAGAAGATTAATAAGTTATTAAAAGAGTATATAAGATATTTAAAATAGTTCTTTTAAGTTAGGATTAAAGGTTTGATCTTTTAACATTTGAATTTCTTCTTTGTAAGGAGCTTTTTCATTGATGTATGGTGTTTCTAAAATTTTAGGAACATCTTTTAATTTTGGATTGTTTAAAACTGCTAATAGGGAGGAAAAGCCGATATTGCCAAAGCCGATATTTTCATGACGGTCTTTATGAGAACCAACTGGGTTTTTACTGTCGTTTAAGTGAACGCAGTGAATTTTTTGAATGCCAATTATTTTATCAAAGGCTTCTAAATATTTATCAAAGTGAGAAATGTCTACTCCAGAATCACTTAAGTGACAAGTATCTAAGCAAACGCCGATTTTATCGTTTAAGTTAATATTTTTAATGATTGTATTTAGTTCATCTAGATTGATACCAATTTCAGTGCCTTTACCAGCCATAGTCTCTAGAAGGATACAAATATCATCGTCTGCTTTTAGGATGTCATTTAGAGCATCTATAATATTATTAATAGCAATGTGTCTTGGAATAGATACTGCTGAACCTGGGTGCAGTACGATGTATTTTACGCCTAAAGTAAGGCATCTTTCTATTTCTTTGCGAAGAAACTGCTTGCTAAATTCATATTTAGTTTCATCTAAGTTATTTGCTAAATTAATAATATATGGGGCATGGCAAATTATACTAGATGGAGCTATCTTGTTTTCTTCCATTAGTTTCTTAGCTTCTTCTAAGTATTTTAAATTTATTTCTTTTCTAATAGTGTTATGAGGCGCTCCAGTATAGAACATAAATGCATTGGCACCGTAACTAATTGTTTCTTTTACACTACCTAATATTTGTTCATTTGAGAATGAAACATGACTACCTAAAATCATTTTTTATCACCAGTTAAATTATATCTTAATCCAAATTTTATAGCAAGAAAAAAATCCTTTAACAGGATTTATTAAGATTGGCCTTGGTTTGGATTTTGGTTATTGTCAGCTGCTGGTGTAGTAGGACAAGCTTCTGGGCAAGTTTTTGTGACAGAGCCAACCCCTTCTTTAATTTCGGTTCCCAAATTAGCATAAGTACCATTTACCACGTTATAACTTTTATCTGTTAATGTTACATAATAAGAGGCTTCTCTTTTATTATCTAGTTTAACAATGACATATCCATCATAGCTTCCTCTGCTTTTTAAACCAATTTGATCTAAAGTATAACAAAAGCAAGTATCTCCTGAATATTTTTTTGCTGAAACTGTATCTAATAGGTCTTCTGATGAATAAGTACTTTGAGCATTGCCTAAAGCTTTTTCTGCATAAATTTTAAATGATCCTTTCTTAGCATTATTCATACTTTCTACTACTGCTGGGATAGCAATAATCATAATAATTGCAAGTACAACAATAACTGCAAGAAGCTCTACTAAGGTAAAACCTTTTTTATTTAGTCTCATAATAAGTTCCCTACTTTCTAAAATAATTATAATCAAAATAGGGATTAAAGTCAATTATTTTTTATTATTTAATTATCTTAAAAATAGTGTTTACGGTGTCTAGTGTATCTAGAAATGAGTTTGTTTTATTAATTTTTTCGCTACGTTTATTCTCTTTAAAGGCTTTAATAAATTCTTTATAGTATTTGGGGCTTCTTGTTAGATATGTATACCAGTATGAGTGATTAATTAGGTACTGATATTCTTTGGGATCTTTCTTAATTTTTGAGAGCATTCCATAGTTCATACTAATCTCCAAAGAATTTGTTTAATGGCCTTGGCGTTTTAGGAATGATTTTAGGGGCTTCGGTTACTGGTTTGTTTGTTAGTTCCTGGATTACATTGATGGCTTTTTGGGCATTATTAATATATTTTTGAACACTATCCATATTGATATTTTTTACGAGGCTAGTTAGTTCACTTAGACTTGATGCCCTGCTTTCATCTTCTTCATATTTACTCCAAGCATTTTCATCTTCACCATATAAATCATATATTTCATATAGGTCTTGCCAAGAAGTTTCTTTGTTTTTGACTTTGTTTATGAGATTTGGTCTTGTTTTAACAAACTCTTTAAAATTTTCTTTTTTATCCATTTAAAAACCACCTATAATATTTTATTCTCATGGGTGGTTTTATAGACTAAAGTTTAAAGTCTTCTAGAAAGTCATCAATGGTAAGTTCTTGAATCTTTTCTTCTTTTGGTGGTTCTTCTTTAACATCTTCATCATTTATTAGTTTTAATTCTTTAACTTTGAAGACGTCATTTATTTGAGTTTTTAAGATGACTGAACCAGTAGATTCTTTGTCCATTATCGGAATGTCACTATTTTTAATATAGTAGATGTCTTCTTTTGATTTAATACCAATGATATCTTTGGTAGTTGTAACAAATGAATTAATTATTTCATAGTTTGTTGATTTTACTTTCTTAATTAAAGTTGAACCTCTTTTTGCTCTTGATAGAACATTTAAGTCTTTGATTTTTAGTCTCTTAGCAGTTTTTTGATTAGTAAATAAGTCAATGTATTCATCGTTATCATCGTAGGTAATACCACTTATTACTTCATCATCTTTAAGGTTAATTCCTTTAACGCCAGCTGATTTTGGACCAGTAATTGGTACTTCGTTTGCACTATAATTTAGATAGTAGCCGGTTTTTGTAACAATTAAGATGTTTGGTTTGGTTACTAAAACATTTTTAACTAAGTCATCTTCTTTTAGTTTAATTGCTGTATAAGCTTTTGAGTATCTACTTACAATAAGGTCATTTAAGTTAGTTCTCTTAATCATACCATTTTTCGTAAAAATTGTTATTTCAGGATTTTTAATATTTTCATTTATTATGAAGGCATTTACTACTTTATCATCAGGATTAACTGTTACAAAGTTACTAATATGTTTTCCTTGATCTTTCCATTTGCATGATGGTATTTCATGAATTGGTAAGTATAGATAGTTTCCTAGGGATGTTAAAATACATAACTTATTTAGTGTTGTTGTTTGTTTATAACATATTACGTAGTCTCCTGGCTTTAAAGCTGTTTCACCATCAGCTGAATTATGAGATTTAATTGGTACACGTTTTAAGTAGCCATCATTTGTTAAAATAATTATTACATCTTCTTTTGTTATTAAGTCTGTTTGGTCTATCTTGATTTCTTTTACGACTTCACTTATTTCAGTTTTTCTTGGAGTACCATATTCTTTTTTCATACGGCGTAAGTCATCTTTGATGACACTTTTTAGTTTGTTTTCATCATTTAAAATCGCGGTTAATTCCTCAATAATACGACGTAAACTTTCTAGTTTTTCGTTTAGAACAGTGATATCAGTATTTGTTAAACGATATAGTTGTAGCATAACGATAGCAGTTGCTTGTTCTTCGGTAAAATCAAATGATTTAACTAGGTTTGCGATAGCATCTGGTTTATTTTTACTACCTCTAATAACTTTTATTACTTCATCTAATATACTAATTGCTTTTACTAAACCTTCAGTAATATGCATTTCTTTTCTAGCAAACGCTAGGTCAAAGTTAGTTCTTTTTAGGATTACTTCTCTTTGATGATCAATATATGCATCAATTATGGAAATGATGCCTAAAAGTCTTGGTCTTCTTTTATCAATACATACCATGTTATAGTTGTATGTTGTTTGAAGTTCAGTGTTTTTTAATAAGTAGTTTAGAACTAATTGTTTATCAGCACCTTGTTTTAAATCTATAACAATACGAATATTTGAGTCTTTATCTGATTCATCACGGACTTCAGCAATGCCATCTAGTTTTTTTTCAAAACGAATATCGTCTATTTTTTTTACAAGTAAAGCTTTATTTACTTCAAAAGGAATCTCCGAGATAACGATTTGGTCTTTGCCTTTATTTTTTTGAAATTCGGTTTTTGAGGTTACAATAAGTTTGCCTCTTCCAGTTTTAAAGGCACTTTTGATACCATCTAAGCCTTCAACAATTCCACCAGTTGGAAAGTCAGGTCCTTTTAGGATTTCAAATATAGAGTCTTCGTGACAGTTTGGACTATCTATTCTTTTAATAACTGCATCACATACCTCTACTAAGTTATGTGGAGGGATATTTGTTGCATAACCAGCTGAGATACCACTTGTTCCGTTTACTAATAAATTAGGAAATTTAGCCGGTAAGACTGTTGGCTCTAGTAGGGTGTCTGAATAGTTTGGAGCCATCATAACAGTGTCTTTATCAATATCTTTTAATAGTTCTTCACTGATTTTAGCAAGCCTACACTCAGTATAACGGTAGGCTGCGGGCCCATCGCCATCAATAGAACCGTTGTTTCCATCTACTTCTACTAGTATGTGGTTTTGTTTCCAACTTTGACTCATACGTATTAACGCATCATAAACTGAAGAATCTCCATGAGGATGATATTTACCTAAGACATTACCAACAGCATTAGCACATTTTTTAAATTGCTTGTCATAAGTATTTTTATCTCTATACATAGCATAGATAATTCTTCTTTGTACTGGTTTAAGGCCATCTCTTACATCAGGGATTGCGCGGTCTTGAATTATATATTTAGAATAACGAGCAAAGCGTTCACCCATTATTTCTTCTAGACTGTATTCGTGAATTCTTTTTAATACTTCTTCCACTCTTATCACCTTTAAAATTATAACATAGATTTTTTTTATTTCCTAGAAATTTAAAGGAAAAATAAAAAAAAGCACTTGGTGTGCTTAGATTATTTAGCATAAACGCTAACTTTTTTCTTACTTTTTCCTAGTCTTTCATATTTTACTACGCCATCAATTAAGGCAAATAAAGTATGATCTTTTCCCATACCAACATTTGCACCAGGATAAATTCTTGTTCCTCTTTGACGATAAATTATGTTTCCAGCTTTAGCCATTTGACCATCAGCTAATTTAGCGCCTAATCTACGACCTTCTGAGTCACGACCATTTTGAGTTGAACCTTGAGCTTTAACATGAGCAAAACGTTGAATATTAAGTTTTATAAATAACATAATTATTCCTCACTCTCAATTTTTATATTTTTAGGGTAGTCGTTTGATAAACTGATTAGTAATTCTTTTAGGTTATTAAATAATTTTATTACTAACTCGTTATCATCTAATATTTCTACTACCATTTCTTTTCCATCATCCTTATAAGAAATGCTTTCTTTAGAGATTGTCATCATATCATTTACACTAGTTGCTATTATAGATGAACAACTTGCACAAACAATATCTTTTCCATAATCAGCAAAGTTTGCATGACCTTTTAAAGTAATGGATTTTTCTTTTATTAATACTTTAATCATCTTAACCAACAATTTTCTTAACGATTAGTTTAGTATATGGTTGTCTATGACCTTTTTTAAGACGATATTTCTTTTTTGGTCTGTATTTGAAAACGACTACTTTTTTAGCACGACCATGTTTAACCACTTCACAAATAACTTTAGCACCAGATACAGTTGGAGTTCCAACTTTTTCACCTACTGAAAGTACTTCGTTAAACTCTACTTCTTTGCCTGCCTCAGCTTCTAATTTTTCTACAAAGATTTCATCGCCTTCTGAAACATAATATTGTTTTCCACCAGTAACAAATATAGCTTTCATTAATTCTTTCCTCCCATCTTTTTAGGACACGCCTTGAAGGTGTACATAAAGTAACTTTTTACCTTTTTAGAGCGGTTTATAAAATTAATTTACAAACATATTGATAATATCAAATATTTATGAGTGTGTCAATTAGTTTAGGCCTTTTTTAGGGTTTAAACCTTCTTTTTAAGACATTTTTTTCGCTTTCATTATTAATAAAATTAAAATAATTCTTATAAAGAGACTTTAAATCTTTAATATACTTTATCTTATTTGGTCTGATATCGTATAAAAATCTTTCTAAAAGAAAGTAATTATATGTATAGTCTATATTTATTAAGTTTTTATATGTTTCATAGAACATAAAAATAGTAACTAGAATTAAATTTAAAGTTATAGTATTTTTGATAAAGAAAATAAAGATAAATATTAAACTGATAAAATATGTACAAGCAATAGTTTTGTGGTAAGGAAGCTTGGTTTCTAGGATACTTTGCATAATTTTAGAGCCATCTAATGGGATTATTGGTAGTAAATTAAAGACTATTATAATAGTGTTATAGGTTTTAAAAATATTATATGATATATCATTTACGATACCATTTGAGTATAGAATGTGAAAGATGGGCGTTAGGATTAACTGAAAAATTATCCCAGCTATGCTTATTAAAAATAGTTTATAGCTAGGAATATTATTTTTGATATTAGAGTTTATTAGACTACCAAATGGTAATATAAGTATGCTTTCTATTTGATAGTTAAATCTTTTAATTAGGAGAATGTGGCCTAGGTCATGAATTAAGAGAATAAGAAATATTATTAGAAAATAATTAAAATAGCCACACAAAAGGACACTAAAAGTTATAATGTATGTTAATGGACTTATCTTAAATGTAGTCTTCATAGTTTAAAAAGTTTCCATCTTTACTAAATAGTACGTATATTTTATCCTCTTTAGGATTAGCAATTATATCACTAGTTTCTACGTAATCATAGAGTTTTACGTTAATATCTGTTACATTAGAATACCAGTAGTCAATGCCGTCCATTCCTTGAATTATAATTGTATCATCATAATCTTCTTTTTCACCAACAAATACAACGATACCACTTTTATAAGGGTAGATAGCACTATTTGTTTTTAGGACCGCTCCATCTTTATAAGAGTTTACTTCACTATATTCTATAACACCTTTAGAGACACTTATTTGCTTAGCTTCTGGCAAGACTTTTCCAAAGTATTTATTATAAATAGAGGTAAATTTACTGTAATTTAGATTTTTATCATAGCAGTATTTTTTATAAATTAGAAGATTTTTATTGCTGGAGTTTACAAAGATAGAAATTGTCAAAAATAGAATAATGCTTAAGAGAATTCTTATTGTTAAAGATTTTAGATACTTTTTATTTTTCACCCTATCACCTAATCAATTATACGAACTTTTCATTATTTTAAGTACTAGATAATTTAATAATATATTGATTAGGAGATTATTTAAAAGTAAGTTGATGATGCTTTGATCAAATTTGTTATAGATACTATATAAAATGATACCGAATAGGAAGTAATAGATGATACTTAGAACTAAATTTATCCATACGTTACTACTTAGTTTAGTGCTTATTTTTTTATGCAAGAAATATAATAAAATAATTATAATGGTGATAAATGGCACTCCGTTTAGGATGATATCTAATATTAGAGTTAAATAGATTTTTTTATCGTTTAGATTGAATATTTCTAGAACGATTATAGATGTATAGATATTTAATAAATTTATCATTAAGGTGTCTAGGATAATCATTTTTCAATTACTCCTACATAGTCTAGGTTATCCGTACTTACTGGTTTTACAATAATAATGTTATCTAGATCTTCATATAAGATATTTACTACTTTACCTATATAAGTCATGTGAACTGAATAGACTTTATCGTTGATTTTAATATCGTTATAATTACTTACCTCTTTAATTATTAGATTGTTTTGCTCGTTTTTGCCAGTTATTTTGCCTTCAGAGTTACTGATTTTTACCATTATACCAGTATTATATAAGTATTTTACTTCACTTGTGTTATACATACTTTTACTTACGATACCAATTAAACCATCTTTTGTTACAACCTCACTATTTATTTTGTATGTACCATTAACAATCATTTTATCAAAACCATAATTATTTTTATAAATATTAGTAATTGTGTATGATTCATTTAAGACGATGCTATTTTTAAAGTCTAGAAGCTTACTATATTCGTCTGTTAAGTCAGAGACTTCTTTTTGTAAAATTTCTATTTCGGGATTTGTTTCCTTTTTTAGAAATAACTTTGAAAAATTATTAAAGATATTTAAAATTTGCATGCGAAATAGAACTACTAAAAGAATAGTTAAGTATAATATATATTTACGCTTCATTTTTTAGCTCCTCTTCATAAAAACTGTAATATTCTTTGCCATTAGTAATTAGGTGATCTAGTAAAGAAATACCTAGCATTTTACCACTTTGAGCAAGCATTCTTGTAAGTGAAATGTCTGCTTCTGATGGAGTTAAGATGCCGGATGGGTGATTGTGCATCATGATAATAGCATCAGCATTTTCACGAAGCGCATAATTATAGATTTCTTTGGGACTTGCTAGGGTTTCATTTTTAGTTCCTTCATACATTATTTGATAGCTTATTAATCTTTTTTTATTATCTAGTAAAATAACAAGTAATTTTTCATTTGTTCCTAGGATTAGATGAGCAAAATATGTATTGATTATTTTGGCATTTGTTAAAACAATACTTTCATTATAGGTTTTATTAGATACTCTTTTACCTAATTCAATTGCTGCTAGAATAGTTACGGCTTTGACTTTACCTACTCCATTTATTTTGGTAAGCTCGGTAACTGTCATGTTATCTAAATCTTCTATATTTTTTAGTTTAGAGAGAATATTACTACTTATGATTTTAACGTTATTATCTTTACTACCAGTTCTTAAAAGAATAGCTAGAAGTTCTTCATTACTAATATTTTTAGCACCATATTTAATTAGTCTTTCTCTTGGTTTTTCAATGTCAGGTAACTCTTTAATTTTCATATTTCTTTCTCCTTATAGGATGACATAATTATTTTATTTAAACTTACTAGGACTGTATCATTACCTTTACTAATACCACTTTCATAATCGTTTAGAGCTTTGATAAGATTTTCATCTTCTATGGTAATTTCTTTTTTATAGAAAGCTATTTTTTGGGAGTTTAAGTAATTTTCCATTTTAGTAATACTTTTAGTATCAGTAAGCATACTGTAATAGACTCTGTAAGCATCATCGTCTTCTATGATTACTGCTGGGCTATACTTATTTTTAAATTCTTTAGCAGTTTCTATGTCGTTAAAGACCCCTAGCTGAAAGGCAGTTACATTTATTTTATCTTTTAAGATGTCATCAATGGTAAAATTTGCTTTACTAAAGATTATGAGGCCAAAGGCAGTACCAATTATTAAAGATAATAAGTATGGAATATATTTTTTCATTTAATCACCACATTTATATTACAATTTTAATGGTAAGAAACTTGTCTAATTATGTCCCTATATAATTATTATTGTAAGAAATATATCTATTTCCTTTTTTATGGGCAAAAAAAAATCACATAACGTGATTTATTGCATAACTGCTTGGAATAACATAATACCAAACCAAAAGCCGACAACAATTGTGATACCACAGATTCCAATTGCAAGTAATGTTTTACTTTTTTTATTCATATCATTCACCTAGAATAATATTAACATATTTGTTTTATTTTTTAAAGTCTAAATTTTGATTTATATATTTTATTGCGTAGTCTAAAATTTCATCCTTGTTAATATCTAGATTTTCACTAGAGTTTCTTAGTTTGAACTCTACTAGGTTATCTTTAATTTTTTTGCCAATAGTTATTCTAATTGGAATGCCGATAAGGTCTAAGTCGTTAAACTTAATGCCTGGTCTTTCATCGCGGTCATCTAAAATAACATCTATATTGTTTTTAGTAAATTCTTCATATAGGCTGTTTGCAAAAGTAACGCTTTCTTCGTCGTTAGTATTTAGTAGAGCAATAGCTACTTTAAATGGAGCGATATTAAGTGGCCAGATGATGCCTTTTTCATCGTTATTTTGTTCAATGTAAGAAGCTAAAATTCTTCCTGGGCCAATTCCATAAGAACCCATAACTACTGGATGGGATGTGTTATTTTCATCTAAATAAGTTAGACCTAATTTTTCTGAGTATTTTGTTCCTAGTTTGAAGGTGTTACCTATTTCAATGCCTTTTTTAAAGTAAAGTTTGCCGCCACAAGCAGGACAAGTATCTCCTTCTTCTACATTTACGATATCAGCCGCTAAGTCATATTTAAAGTCTTCTACATTGACATTTATATAGTGGTAACCTTCTTGATTTGCACCGACTACGAAGTTAGTCATTTTTAAAACTTCTTCATCTATAATGATTTTAGCTCCTTCTAAATTTACTGGGCCTGTAAAACCAGGAACTGCATTTGATTTACTAATTAGTTCATCATTTGCGAAGTTAATTTCTTTACATTTTAATAGTTTAGTTACTTTTACTTCATTTAAAGTACGGTCACCTCTAACAAAGAAAATAACTAGTTCATTATCAATATTCATAAGCAAGGCTTTGACAGTTTTCTTAATATCAATGTTTAAGAATTTAGTTACTTCTTCAATTGTTTGCATGTGAGGAGTTTCTACTAGTTCTTTTGCTAATTTGGCTTCTTTAACGCTTTTTTCAGGTACATGCTTAGATACTTCTATGTTTGATGAGTAATAGCATGAGTCACATAATACTACTGTGTCTTCACCAATGTCGGTGATGGCTTGAAATTCTTCAGATAATGAGCCACCCATAATTCCCGTGTCTGCTCGTACTATGGCATAGTTTAAACCAATACGGTCAAAAATCTTTTTATAAGCATCAAACATTTTGTGATACGAAACGTCTAGGCCTTCTTCATCTTTATCAAAAGAATATGCATCTTTCATTATAAATTCTCTTACTCTAATTAAGCCATATCTTGGTCTTGGTTCATCACGATATTTTGCTGCTTGCTGATAGATTGTAAATGGTAAGTCTTTGTAACTTCTGACCATACTTTTAGCGGCGATAGCAAATAGTTCTTCATGAGTTGGGCCTAAAACATAAGGCTTACTATATCTATCTTTTAAGTGAAACATAGAGTCTCCTAAGGCTTCTACTCTTCCACAAATTTCATAGTAGTCTTCAGGAATTAATGATGGCATTAAAAGTTCTTCTGCTCCAGCTTTATCCATTTCTTCTTTGATTATATTTTTAATATTGTTAAATACACGAAGACCTAAAGGCATAAACATATAGATACCTGAACCTACTTTTTTAATCATACCAGATCTTACTAGTAAGTTACCACTTGTACTGTCTTCGTCTTTAGCATTTTCTCTTAATGTGTAGAAAAAACTATTTTTTAATTTCATTTTGATTCCTCCTATTAAAAAAAGAATGATACTAAAGGAGTGCTAGATAAGCACGGTACCATCCTTATTTTGTCTTAATTTTGATAACGGAATTATCCGAGAATGCGCTAGTTAAGAGTAGGATTTATTATCTTTATCTGCCTATATTACAGCAGCATAGGCTCTCTTTAAGATTAGTTTTAATAAATATGGCTCTTTGGCAATTTCTATCGTTATTTTAATTGATTTTTCTTAATTAGTCAAGCAGATTATTTTAGTAGTTCAGCTAATTTTTCTTGTTCTTCTTTTAGTTTTTGTCTATCTAATTCAACAATATTACTTGGGGCTTTATTTACGTAGTTTTCGTTTGCAAGAAGCTTTTCTCTTCTAGAGATTGATGCTTTTAGGGATTCAATAGCATCTTGTTTTGCTTTTTTCTCTTCTTCAGTTTCTTGCTTTTCAAAGTAGATTGTTGCTTTGGTGTTTTTAGATATTACCTTGTAAGTTTTGATGTCTAGCGGTTTATCTATAATATTGTCTGTTAGTTTTAATAAACGGGTAATTAAGTTGTTGTCATCTTTAGTTTCAAAGAGAATTTTAAAGTCTTTAGTGATATTATTTTCAGCTTTGATGTTTCTAAAGTTTTTAACAAACTCTATTTGATCGTCTACTATTTCAGTTTCTGTTTCGTAATTATTTTTTTTGCTTACTTTAGGGTATTCAGAAATCATGATTGATTCAGCATCTTTGATTGGTAACATTTGATAAATCTCTTCAGTTACGTAAGGCATAAATGGATGTAATACTTTTAAGATATTAGTTAGAATATAGCATAGAACTGATTTTGTAGTTTCTTCTTTGATGGTTAGTTTAGCAATCTCAATATAGTAGTCACAGAAGTAGTTCCAAATGAAATTGTAAATTAAGGCTCCAGCATTATTGAATGCATATTTTTCCATATTCTTTTTAATGTTTTCTAGAGTACTATTAAATTTTGTGATTATCCACTTATCTTCATTTTTTAAATTTTCTAGTTTTATTTCTTTTAAATCTTCAATATTTGTTAAAACGAAGCGAGATGCGTTCCAAACTTTATTTATAAAGTTCCAAATTGATTTTATTTTATCCTCGTCAAAACGCATATCAGTACCAGCTGCTACATCAGTTATTAAATAGTATCTTAGGGCATCGGCGCCATATAGTTTAATCATATCAAATGGGTCAATACCATTTCCTAGAGACTTACTAAATTTTCTTCCTTGTTTATCACGAATTAGACCGTGAATTAAGCAGTGCTCAAAAGGTCTTACGCCTAGAAGTTCTTCACCTTGGAAGGTCATACGGTTTACCCAAAATGGAATGATGTCATAGCCAGTTACTAGAACGTTATTTGGATAATATCTTTTTAAGTCAGGAGTTTCTTCTGGCCAGCCTAGAGTTGCAAATGGCCATAGGGCTGATGAAAACCAAGTATCTAATACATCGTCATCTTGACGCCAGCCTTCTTCTTTTGGTGCTTCAAAGCCTACATATATTTCATCACCTTTATACCAAGCTGGAATGCGGTGTCCCCACCAAAGCTGCCTAGAAATACACCAGTCATAAGTGATTTCCATCCAGTGATTCATAGTTTTTTCGTATCTTGATGGAACAAAATGAACTTTGGTTTTACTATTTTTTTGATTTTCTAAAACTTTGTCAGCTAGAGGTCTCATTTTTACAAACCACTGCTTTTTGATCATTGGTTCAATCATAACGCCAGTACGCTCTGAGTGGCCTACTTCGTGAACAATTGGTTCGGTTTTAATAAGAATTCCTTGTTTTTCTAATTCAGCAACTACACTTGTACGGCATTCTTCTCTAGTTAATCCTTCGTATTTGCCACAGTTTGAATTCATTGTTGCGTCATCATTCATAATAATTACTCTTGGCAAGTTATGTCTTAAGCCAACTTCAAAGTCGTTAGGGTCAGATGCTGGAGTTATTTTTACGGCTCCACTACCTTTAGTCATGTCTGCGTGTTCATCAGCAATGATTGGAATTAGTTTATTTACTAAAGGTAGTACAACATTTTTACCAATATATTTTTGATATCTTTCATCTTTTTCATTAACTGCTACGGCAGTATCACCAAAGATGGTTTCTGGTCTTGTAGTTGCTACTACGATGTATTCATCACTATCTTCTATTTGGTATTTTAAGTGATAATAAGCACTTTTTACTTCTTCATACTTAACTTCTTCGTTTGATAAAGCGGTTTGGGCTGCTGGGTCCCAGTTGATTAGTTTTTCGCCACGATAGATTAAACCTTTTTCATAGAACTTTACAAACACTTCTTTAACGGCTCTTTCAATAGTACTATCTAGGGTAAATCTTTCTTTGGTATAGTCTAGAGAAATGCCGAGTTTAGCCCACTGCTCTCTGATAATTTGTGCATGCTCTTCAGTCCACTTCCAGCATTCATCTAAGAAAGCTTCACGACCAACTAAATGTTTTTCTTTGCCTTGCTTTTTTAATCTATCAACTACTTTTGCTTCAGTGGCAATTGCAGCGTGATCCATTCCTGGAAGCCATAAGCAGTCGTAACCTTCCATTCTTTTATATCTAATGATAGCATCTTGAAGTGAAACATCTAAAGCGTGGCCTAGGTGCAAAACTCCGGTAACATTTGGTGGTGGTAAAACTATACAAAATGGTTTCTTATTTAAATCGCCACTTTTGAAATAGCCTTTTTCTAACCAATATGAATATTTATTTTGTTCAACTTCTTCGTGATTATATTTTGTGTTTAACATATATTAAGCCTCTTTTCTATATATTTTTTTATTTTATTAAAATAGTCTTGATAAAATTCTTTGTTCTCTAAATTGTCATAAAGTTTATCTAAATATTTAAAGTCGTAAATTAATTTTAGAGAATAATCATAATTAATATCGTAGACAAATGCCAGTAAGTGTAAGACTCGATCAGCATAAGAATGAATTTCTTTGTTTTTGATTGTAACCTCTTTATTAAATTGTTTTAATACTTTGGGATTAATGATGTGCGATCTATCATTGTCGTATAAAAAGTGCTGTGATAGTGAGTATAAAATATCTATTTTATCAGCATCTCTAATAATTAAACAGTATTTATTGTTTTTTAGCTTATTAGGTAGCTCTCTTTTGTTATGATAATATATCGCGTCATATAAATTTTGTTTATCACTTTCTAACACGGAAAATTCTTTATAGTAATCATTTTTATTTAGTAAGTAAACTCCGTACGAACCGTGGTCAAAACCATTATTAATAAATGAATGTATCGTAGTCCATTCGTAGAATCTAGCTATGTCGTGAAGCAAACCAATTTGGGTTGCTAGTTTAGTGCTATGGTAGTCTAATCCAATGTTTTCTGCAATCTTTTTTGATAAGACTGCTACCCTTTTTGAGTGATAATACTTGCGAATTATTGCTTCTTCTTTTACATCATAATTATTAAATACATATTCTTCAAATTCCCGATACATTTTATTCTCCTTTAAAAAAATAGTTATAAACGTAAGGGCGTTCTTAACGCGGTACCACCTTACTTTTATAACTATGGTTATTCTCTAAATATTTAACGCATATTAACGATTTTTCTCCACTGCAACCTTCTTATTTTTTTATTATTAACTTTCACCAAACGTTAACTCTCTATAAATAAAATTAAATAATACTCCTCAGTTTCTCTGAAAACTAGGTTTATTATATATTATTTTATTTAAAATTGCAATATGGTGCTTGTCTCTTTTAATAAATATGATATAATTATTACAGAATAAAAGGTGGTGGAAAGATGATGGACTCTACTAGTGATAATGAAGTTCTTTTTGATGAAAAACAGCTTTCTACTCCTAACAGCGATTTAGTTAGTTTTAATTATGAAGAAATTCCAATAACTGATATTGTTAACTCTATTATTTTAGATGGCATTAAAAGAAAAGCATCAGATATTCACTTTGACCCTTATGAAAAAGGTCTTAAGATTAGAATGAGGATCGATGGTTCTTTAATGGATTATAGCCATGTGCCTTTATATATTCAAAAGAATATGATTACAAGAATTAAAATTATTGCTGGAATGAATATTACTGAGTCTAGAGTACCTCAGGATGGTGCAATTAAGAATAAACTTGAGAATGTTTCAGTAGACTTACGTGTTTCTTCCCTACCGACTAATCTTGGTGAAAAAATAGTTATTCGTATTTTGGATTATTCAATGAGTAGTGCTGGTATTGAAGAATTAGATTTTAATAAGGAAAATTATAATAAAGTTTTAAAGATGATAAGTGTTCCAAATGGAATTATTTTAGTTACTGGTGCTACTGGTACAGGTAAATCTACAACAGTTTATTCAATATTGCAGAGATTAAATACTGAGGATAGAAATATAATTACCGTAGAAGACCCAATAGAAATGAATATTGAAGGAGTTAATCAGGTACAAGTAATTTCGGAAATTGGTTTAACATTTGCAACCGTTTTAAGAAGTATTTTAAGACAAGACCCCGACATTATTATGATTGGTGAGATTCGTGATGATGAGACTGCAAGAATTGCTGTTAGAGCTTCTATTACGGGTCACTTGGTTTTATCTACTATCCATACAAATAACTCATTAAATACAATTGAGCGTTTAACAGATATGTCAGTAGAAAGATATTTGCTTGGAGCAGCACTTACTGGAATTATTTCTCAAAAGCTTGCTAGAAGACTTTGCAAGCACTGCCGAACTAGCAGACAAACAACTGATTATGAAAAGAAAGTTTTTAAAGATGCTTTGAATATTGAGGTTAATGAAATTTATGAGCCAAAAGGATGTGAACACTGTCATCAAGGCTATGCTGGCAGAATTGCAATTCATGAGGTGCTTTTAATTAATCAAGCGATTAGAGATGCGATTGTTAGTAATGCTTCTAAACCGGAACTTAGAAAATTAGTTTATAAATCAGGAACTATTACGATGCTACAAGATGGCCTTTCAAAGGTGGTAACTGGTGAGACAACATTTGAAGAAATACTTAAGTTAATTGATTTAGAAGATGATTTAGGCACAAATACTAATTTAGGCCTTCAAGAAACAATAAAGGATTCTTTAACAAATAATAAAGCTAGAGACTATGAGGTTTTAGACTTATAGTCTTTTTAGTTGCATAAAAAAATTACGTAAGTGTTTACGTAACTTATTTTAGTTTTGAATAATATCCTTTAAAAATATCTGAAAGTTCTTTTTGTTCTGCTTCAGTCATTGGGTCAAAAGGATTATTTTCTACTCTCTTTTGATAACTTTCTAATGATTCTTGCAAGCCAATTATTTTACCATCTTTAACAAAGATAACGGTTGGTAAATAAATTCTTTTAATTGTTTCATCATTTAATCCATCATATACTGGAAGATAATCTTTTAAGATATCTACTAATTTTAAGTAATTTTCATTACCCTGTTTTTCAGTTTTAATTTTGCCTTTTTTAGTTAAAGTAAGAGAGTTACGATCTTCTTTGATATTTAGATAGTAAATCTTATCTACTTTACTTTCTAATGCAGAAGAAACAAGTACTGGTACAAGGTTACGACACCAAGGACATTCTGGGAAACCAAAGTAAATAATACCAGTTCCTTTTTCTAAAATTTCAAATATTTCATTATAGTTTGAGTATAGCATTGGGTTATAACTTTTGATGTCTAATGTTTGATATGTTTGATTATAACCAGTATCTTTTCCGTTTAGACTTTCATATTCTTCTTTAAATTTTAAAGAATCATTTGTAATGGTATATTCGGTTTTATCTTCACTATTATTTTTATAGATTAAATAACCAATTACACCGATTACAACAATAATTACTACCCCAATTACTGCTTTGATTTTATTATTCATATTTACTCCTAGATTTTACTATTAAATTTATTTTATTTGATTCATTACTTCTTCGGCAAAGTTGTCACTTCTATGTTCCATACCTTCACCAACTTCGTATCTAACCATTTTTAGAACTTCGCCACCAGCGTTTTTAACGTAAGTTTTTACATCGATGTCGCCGTCTTTAATAAATGGTTCATCTAATAAACAAATTTCTTTGAAGAATTTCTTTAAACGGCCTTCAACCATTTTTTCAGCAATGTCAGCAGGTTTTCCTTCATTGATTGCTTGTTCAGTAAATACTTTTCTTTCTCTTTCAATTCTTTCAGCGTCAATATCTTCTTCTTTTAAGAATTCAGGCTTCATAGCAGCAGCTTGCATAGCTACGTCTTTTGCTACTTCACTATTAGCACCTTCTAAAACGGTTAATACAGCAATTTTGCCGCCCATGTGTAAGTATGTACCAAAGTTTTGACTATCAGTTTTAGTAACAACTTCAATTCTTCTTAAAGATAATTTTTCACCAATTTTTGAAGTTTTAGCAATAATTAATTCACTAACAGTTCCTTCACTAACTGGTAAGTTTAATGCATCTTCTAATGTAGTTACATCAGAATTTAAAATAGCATTTCCGATTTCATCAATCATATCTGTAAATTCAGCATTTTTACTAACAAAATCTGTTTCAGAGTTTACTTCTAATATTACAGCTTTATTAGCATTTGTATAAATATTAGCAAGTCCTTCGGCAGCTATTCTACTTTCTTTTTTAGCAGCTTTTGCTATGCCTTTTTCTCTTAAGTAATCAATAGCTTTTTCTAAATCTCCATTAGTTTCAGTTAAAGCCTTTTTGCAGTCCATCATGCCTGCTCCTGTTTTACTTCTTAATTCAGCTACGCTTTTAGCATCTATCATAATTATTCCTCCTATTTATTATTTTAATGCTTGTAATAGTTCATCTTTTTTCATTGATGAATAACCTTTAATTCCTCTTTTTTTAGCAACTTGTTTTAATTCTGCTAGAGTCTTTAAAGTTAAATCTTCATCTTCAATGCTTTTTTCTTCTTTGATTGCTTCTTTAGTTTTTTCGTCTTCTAAGCTTTCAACAAATACTTCTTTTACAGTTTTTGCTGGTTTTTCACTCTTTTTAGTTTTGTCTTCTTCAGTAACATAGTCAATTAATTCTAAGCCACGAGATTCACAAATAGCGTTTGTTAAAACTCCTAAAACAACTTTAACACTTCTTACAGCATCATCATTACCAGGAATTACAAAGTCAACATCATCTGGGTCACAGTTTGTATCAACTAGACCAAATACAGGAATATTTAATTTTCTTGCTTCACGAATTGCATTAATTTCCTTTTTAGGATCTACAATAATTAAAGCATCTGGTAATTTTTCCATATTACGAATTCCACATAATACTTTATTTAATTTTTCATATTCTTTTCTTAAGCCGATAACTTCTTTCTTAGGTAGTACTTCAAAAAGTCCATCACTTTCCATTTTTTCGATTTCTTCTAAACGTTTAATTCTTTTACGAATTGTACGGAAGTTTGTTAATGTTCCACCTAACCATCTTTCGATTACGTAGAATGAATTACTTCTTTCTGCTTCTTCTTTTGCAGCTTCGTTAGCTTGTTTTTTAGTACCAACAAATAAGAAATTACCTCCGTTATCTGCAATTTTTTTAATTTCTGCATAAGCACTTTCAATACATGCAGCAGTTTTTTCAAGATCAATAATATAAATATCATCTCTTGATGTAAAGATGTATTCCTTCATTTTAGGATTCCATCTTTTTGTTTGATGTCCGAAATGAACACCTGCTTCTAATAAATAACTCATAGAAACAACAGCCATTATAATCACTTTCCTTTCGTTAATTACCCATAAGTATCTACTTAAATCACCAACCACTGGCCACTAGGTAATTTAATCCACTTATGTACATATTGGTTTTTTAAAACCAAGAATATATTATCAAAAAATATGATTTAGTGCAAGGGTTTATGCTTATTTAGGCAATTATATTGTTGTTTTCATCAAAGGGAACTTCAAGACATTTACGGCTTGCTAGATAATCGCACATGTGAACAAAACTCTGATATTTATTTTTAGGAGTTTCTAAAACTACATTGCCGTTAAAATCAGTGTTGTATGGTCCCATGTGAGTTTTAATTACGTCACTAATGAACTTGGCATCTTCTAAGTTTAATTTAAAGGTTTGATAGTTATCTAAAATAAAATTAGCCATTAAAATTGGATGGTCTACCCTAGTATATTTTTCTTCAGTTAAACCTCTTTTTAAACCATCATGAACAAGTAAGCTTAGTAATAACATGTCTTTTTCTCTAGGAGAGTATTTACTACCTATTAAGGGGTTATTTAATAGTTCTAAACCTATTTTGGTAGCGGCTTTGCTATGTCTTAAAAGTCCACCATCGCCAAGAGCATATTTTGGATGATATTTACCAGTACTTGAAGCTGCTTCATAAAAAAAATAATCTGGTAATTTATCTACGATTAATTTTAAGCTTTCTTTTAAATCGGCATTTTTAATATAATTTATTTCTACACTAAATATTTCTATTTTATTCATCTAAACTCCTTCTTTATTTGTTATTTTATCATTTGTCTTTGTTTAGGTAAAGAAAAAAAACACCGAAGTGTTTCTTAGTTTGATAAAAGCTTTACTATACTATTTAAATTCTTTTTAAATATAATTGTATTTATAATATTTGATATTGCATAAAGCATTAGAGTAATACCAAAGTAAATAGTAATAGCCATAGCTCCTAAATGAGGATAAAAGACAATAAATAAACCACATAAGATTGATATTATAGAACAAATTAGTGGGTAAATTCCTGCTTTATAACCTGATTCTATTAGCAGAATGCAAATTCTAAAGTCAAGGAAAGATTTAGTTATCATCACAATGCCAGTAACTATTGGAAATAAGCTTTTTACGATGTCTGGATTAAGTAGCATAACAATTCCAAGTAGAATTTCTAAAACGCCAAGAGTAACAAAACCACTAAAGAATATGCTTGTTTCTCTTTCAAATAGAAAATATAAGCCACCGATAATTAAAACTACTGATAAGAAGCAAGTTACCATTTCGAATGATGTTTCTGGTTTAATAGTAAACATAAGCCCAATTATAAACATTACTATGGATAGTCCAATAGTTTCATATAACAATTTATTTAGTTTTTTTAGCATTTTAATGCTCCTTTCTATTTATAATTTTATATTATATTAATTAGAAAGTAAACTACGTTTTTTAGTTTTTGTTTAGATACTCTTACCATTAACATATAATTTATAGCCATTTAAATCAATGTTACTGTTAGTTGTATCTTCGTTATCTAATGATGTAATGTATGAATCTTTTGTAAGTTTGATTTTAGTTGTCTTATCAAGTTTTAATGTTACGTTTTTGGCAGTGTTTTCATTATTGATTGCTCCTTCTATTACTGAGTTTTTGGTAGCATTAATAGTTATAGAACTGATGCTATCTAAGACAAAATTTCCTAAGACTGTTTGATTTTTTAAATTTAAGGTTATATCTGCACCATTACTGCCACTTGTACCCCATGAGCTTCCTTCTGCTCTTAGAAAATTACCAGTTTTATCATTATTTTTGATTGTATTATTTTCTAGGGTTATTGTGGCTTTAGTGTTTGTTAAATAAAAAGTATCTCCTTTATTAGTGGTTATTTTGCTATCAGTACTTGAAAAATTAGATTCACCAGTAGATGCATCACCACTCATTGACTGATAAATAAAAATATTTTTATAGGTTTTAGATAAACCATTTAACTGATTATTTGTGTCTATTAGTTCAACATTATTTAATGTAACACTATTTTTTCCTTCTATTACTACGCCTTCACTAGCTGTAGATATTAGTTTAGCATCAGAAACTGTAATACTAGCTGTACTATAGATACTTGGTGAACCTTTTCCCATAGTTTTGTATGTACCACCTTTAATTATAAGTGTACCACCTCCTCTATCGCTTCTAATTGCTGCTGATGAGGTTCCTGCTGTATTTACTGTTAGATTATTTCCATAAAGTGTACCGCCGCCTGTAACCATGACACCTCCTGAATTATCTTTGGATGTGGTGATTTTAGAATCATTTATGGTGATACTTGTGCCATCGGTTTGACTATTATTAGTTGTGGCACTTCCACCATAGCTAAATACACCATTTGCGCCAGTAGCATCGGTTTTAATTTCCGAATTATTTATTAGAACATTTGCGCCATCTTTGGCAAGTACTGCTGAATTATTTCCATAAAAACTGGTATTATCTCCACCGTCGGAATCACCGGTTTTAGTAACAGTAATAGACTCAGCGCTAACACTAACATCGCCACTAATTAGCATGGCATTTTCATCACTTTGTGAGCTTGTAAATGTTTCACTTGCAAAATTTTTATTTTCGGTAATTTCGTTATTTGAAGAGTATGTTATGTTAGAATTCATATTTGGCATACCTTGGTTATTGCTTTTGCTACTAAATTGTGAGCTTAAGAATGTTATAAAGATAGTTAGGATGATACTAGAAAGAACATAGATAATTATTTTATCGCTATTTATAAATGTGTTTGCTATACTTGCTTTATTAAATTTAGATAAAATTAAATAAAATACTGTAAGGGATAATCCTAAAGCACATACTCCAGTAACTAGATAATATCTCCAAGATATTTGGTTATTGTTTGCCTGTATATCGTTCATGCCTTCTCCGGGAGTCAGAGCGTTGTTATCTTCCCCGTCAGGTTTTGCCGGAGGAGTATTTACTTCATTGCCATTTTCATTTTGTCCGCTTTCGTTTTCATTTGGTTTGTTGGGAATTTCGCCACAAGTTTGATTATCATTTGGGGTTTCGGCATTTTGAATGTTACCATTCATAGGGCCTTGATTATTAGTCTCTTTTGATGATAGAGTCATATAAACAATACCACTAGCAAATAGAACTATTAAGATAATAGAAATTAAATTTTTAAGCCATCTTTTCATTTTTTCTCCTTTCTGAGTACAATATTAGTTAGTAAAAATGAAAAATAAGTGAAAATTATTTAAATATTATGTGAAATTATCTACTTATATTATTAATGGAAATTTTGTTTTTATTACAAAAAAGCACCGCTAAATTTTAGCGATACTTTTTTTATATATTATATTTTTTATTTTTAATACATTCTTCTACTTTATTAACAAAGGCTTCAATGCTTAGATTTTCAGTTTCAGTTTTGCCGTATTCACGATAGCTTACTGTTTGTGTATTAACTTCATTATCACCAATAATTAGTGTTAGTGGAATTTTCTTAGTTTGACTTTCACGCATTTTATAGCCTAATTTTTCGCTTCTGTCGTCTAGTTTTGTTCTGATATTACGATTATCTAGTTCGGCTTTGATTTTTTCACAGTAATCTAAGTGTAATTCAGTATTCACAGGGATGATATTAACTTCTACTGGAGAAAGCCATAATGGGAATGCTCCTTTAGTTTCTTCAATAACAAAAGCGGTAAATCTATCAAACGTACCAAAGATAGCTCTATGAATAACTACTGGTACTTGTTTTTCACCTTTATTATCAATATATGATAAATCAAATCTTCTAGGTAGCAAGAAGTCTAATTGGCAAGTTGATAAGGTTATTTCAGGACCTACGGCTGGCTTAACTTCAACATCTAGTTTAGGCCCATAGAATGCTGCTTCACCTTTAGCCTCAAAGTAATCTACGCCGAGTTCATTTAATACTTCTCTTAGTTTATTTTCAGCTGTATTCCACATTTCATCATCATCAAAATATTTTTCTTTATCTTCT
>OIYV01000269.1_pt1 | contig 33873 bp, 26 predicted proteins | sample 1588251 | NCBI WGS metagenome assembly OIYV01 (sample SAMN03283282) | human gut metagenome | biome: human-associated habitat; material: feces | host: Homo sapiens | place: Peru | collected 2012
TGCTCCAAGGCTGTTTTTTATGTTTTTGTTTTTGATTACATTCACGATTCGGCAATAATGCAGAACCGTTTTTTGTGAGGGGATGCTATGGGGTGAGGGATTGGGTGAGGATTTCGATGAGGCGCGGGAGGGCGTAGCGGTCGAGGTCGGACTCTGGAATCCAAATGAATTCGGGCGGAAGTGTGGGTTTGGCGGTGGCTTCGAGCAGATAGAAATCGGCATACAGCACACGGTGGGTGAGCACGTGCTTCACCTTTTGGCGAAGCAGGGTGAGCGTGCCGTCGAATGGCGGAATGGGGGCATTCTCTATCAAAAGCGGTTCCCACAGTCCTTGCCAAATGTCGCCAGCAGGGCGACGGCGAATGGCTATTTCACCGTTCACACGAATGTAGATGTATTGCAGATGCCGCGTTTTGATGGTGAGTTTTTTCAATTTCACCGGCAGCGTATCCACAGAATGGGTGTGGAGCGCTTGGCAGGTATCGGCAATGGGGCAACGATCGCACGCCGGGCTTTTGGGCGTGCATTGCGTGGCACCGAAGTCCATGATGGCTTGGTTGTAGGCGGCGGCTTGCGATTCGGGCAACAATTCCTGCGCCAGTGCGGCAAATTCTTTTTTCCCCTCGGTGGAATTGATGGGCGTGCCGATGCCGAAGTGTCGGCTCAACACTCGATACACGTTGCCATCGACCACTGCCGCCGCCTCACCGAAGGCAAACGAGGCAATGGCTGCCGCTGTGTAGTCGCCCACGCCTTTGAGCATCTTAATGCCGTGGAGCGTGGTGGGGAAACTGCCCAGTTCCTTGATTTGTTTGGCTGCGGTGTGCAGGTTTCGGGCACGGCTGTAGTAGCCCAGCCCTTGCCACAGGCGTAGCACCTCGTCTTCGCTGGCATCGGCAAGGTGCTCCACGGTGGGGTATTGCTCCATGAAGCGGTGCCAATAGTCGCGACCTTGCTCAATGCGGGTTTGCTGCAATATCACCTCGCTGAGCCATATTGGATATGGATCGGTGGTGTGTCGCCATGGCAGGTCGCGGCCGTTTTGGGCGTACCATCGCAGTAGTGCGGAAGCGAAAGGGTGAATCATCGGCGCGGCTCCTTTCGTTTCAAGCGGCGAATGAATGCCTTCTGCTCATCGCTCACACGCAGCGATTCGCAAATTTTCTGTAGCGCCTTGTTGTGGGTGAAATTGTCGAGGCGGTTGTTTTTCAGATACGGCATCGTCGGTTGCGGCAGTTTCACATAGCACACCGACACCAGCCACGCCACCGCCATTTTCACATAATAGCCCTCGTGGCGAATAGCATCGATTGTGCGAAGAATTTGCGCGATATGATCATCATCCACAAACTCGCGCAGCGCCATCACCACGGCAAAGCGTATCTCGTATTCCTCCTTTGATTTGAAATAGGGCTGAATGAATTGCCACCACTGCTTACGCTCGCTCTTTTTAAGTTTGAAAGTGGAGCAAACGCAGTCGCATACCGACCACGAGTTGATGCGTGGCACCCAGTCGGCAATAAGCGCCAACCGATGCTGGAGCGTGATGCCTTTGACATAGCCAATCACCATGCCGTGCAGCATACGGCTTTCCATAAATTCGGTGTCGGCAGATGCCACATATTCTTGCCAAGAACTGTCGGCGGCAATGCTCTTGGCAAGCAGGCGAAGTTGTGGAATGCGAATGCCCAACACGCCGTCAACGTCAGGGTTGAGCATCGCGGCAAACTCCTTGTTGCCTTGCGCCGCCAAATCCGTTAAATGCGTCGATATGTCCTTGCCCAAAAATTGATACATTATACAAATATACAACAAACCACCCAATCATCACAAACTTTTAACAAAGATTCGCACAGGAAAATTTGCGAAATCCAAACTTTTCACTACTTTTGCGTCACGATTAGAAAAGCACGTCTTTCACTATTCGAAGAACACATTTGTCCAACTTTTATAAGATATTATTCATAGCTTTCGCCCATTCACAGTGGAATGGGGAACAGAGATGATTTTGGCTCTTGCCGAAAAGGAATTATTGAACCGTTTAACAACTAAAAACTTTGAATTTTTGCAAAATGGTACTATTATATGTATCGTCCTTTGCAATTCCACAAAAAACAATCACTTCACACATGAACAAGAAAAACAAGAAATCGCAAAAGGTGGTGGGCACACTCGACGAGTATGTGCGCGCATGGCGAAAGGCTTCTCGCGCCGACGAGATTGCCAGCCACGGCCGTGCTGTGTCGTTCGCTCGTGTTCACGTCTCTAAAAAGGTGTATAACCGCAAACGCGACCGCAAAATCGAGTGGTAAGCCACAATAGCCCGGCTCACAAGGGAGAGAAACACAAAACTAAACAAACAACAATTAAATCTTATCAATCTTATCAAAAATGGCAATTAAAACGCAAGCAATGAAGAGAGCAAACACAGTGAACAACGAGGTGGAACTTGAACAAAAGAAGAAGGCACTGAAACCCATTTCAGAAGAGGAATTGAAGCAGTGCAATATGATTGATTTAATTGAAATGCTGACTGAGCGACTGAAGGACTGCCGCTTCGACAAGCGCACCTTTGAACTCTGCCAGCCGATGCTCGACAAGTTGGCGGCACGCTTCCGCATTTCCGACACTCAGGCGATGATGCTGGCAGTGGGGGTAGAGCACCCTTCGGGATTGGATGTGAATGATGTGGCAACATTCTTCTCATGCTCAAATGTGCGTGCCAGCAGTTATTTCCGTCAATGCCGCGCCTTGGAGAAGGCTGGCATCATGTGCAAAAGAAATATGCTTGGAGAAGACAACTATTACATCACCGAAGCAGCCGACGACGCCCTCCAAACCGATAGGGAGTTTGTGGCGATATGGGACAAAAAATACACTGCCGACGAATTTGTGGATAGGGTGCAGAATGTGTTCTCGATAATGGAAGACCAAGAACTTGACTACGTCGATGGCGTGGAGATGCTCAAAAGGTATTTCAGATCCAACACACACCTCACCAGCGTGTCGGAAATCAACGAGTTGCACCTCCCACCACTGGAGTTTATTGTGCTGGTGCTGATGTGCCACTCCGTGGTCAATGACAGAGTGACTTCCACCCCGTTCTTGTCTATCTACAATATGACGAAAGGCCGTGATTACCACAAATTTCACAAGGAAATATACGAGGGATGCAACTTGCTCCAAGAGCGAGGATTAGTGGAATTTAAGGCCGACGACGGCATGGCTATTGCCGACCAGTTGCAGATCACCGACAAGGTGAAAAACGAAGTGCTTGCCGAGTACGACATCGAAGACGTGTTTAACCCCCGCACGAAAAATGGACTTCTGAACTATGAGGACTTGGCGGAAAAACCTCTGTTCTACAACGACAGGGAGGCAAAGCAAGTGTCGCGCTTGCATGAACTGATCACCGAAGAAAAATACAAAGAGGTGTGCGACCGCATGAAGAAAGCTGGTATGCGCACAGGTGTCACCTGCCTTTTCTACGGTGTGCCAGGCACCGGTAAAACCGAAACGGTGTATCAGTTGGCACGCCAAACCGGCCGCTACATCATGGAGGTGAATGTGGATAAGATTAAGGATAAGTTTGTGGGTGAAAGCGAGAAAAATATGCGTAGCGTGTTTGAGACATACCGCAAAAAGGTTCGCAGCATGAAGAATGCGCCCATCTTGCTCTTCAATGAGGCCGACGCTATTTTCAGCAAACGCTTCACCAACGTGGACCACTCGGCGGATCAGATGAACAACGCCATCCAGAACATCATTTTGCAGGAAATGGAGAAGTTTGAAGGCATCATGATTGCCACCACCAACCTCACCACCAACCTCGACAAGGCTTTCGAACGCCGCTTCTTCTACAAGATAAAGTTCGACAACCCTTCGGCAGAGGCAAAGAGTCGTATCTGGCAATCGATGATACCCGAACTCACCGATGCCCAAGCGCTGCAACTGGCGAAAACCTACGACTTCAGCGGCGGACAAATCGAGAATGTGAGCCGCAAGCAGAAGGTGAACGCCATCATCAACGACTGCGACTTCAGTTTCGACGACATTATCGCCTACTGCGACGAAGAACGCATCGGCACCACCACACACCACCGCGTAGGCTTCTAATGCCCCACACACACAAATCTGAAAAATCCGTGTAAATCCGTGTTCGCCTCTACCGTCCACCGATTTGCGCGGATTTTTTTGTGTGGTGATGAAATTATATTGCAGATTGAAGGGCTGTTTCAGGAAAAATGCGTAATTTTGAACTTTCACATCACACATGAAAACTAAGATTGATGAGCAATATTAAGAAAATCGTACTCACAGGTGGACCCTGCGCAGGTAAGACTACCGCTTTAGTAAAAATTATAGAGCACTTTTCGAGCCGTGGCTATAAGGTGTTTACCGTACCCGAAGTGCCCACTATCTTCCTTCAAGCCGGCATGGACTATTTGACTAAAAACAAGGCACTTTTCTACGAAGGAGAAAAGGCTACGCTTGAAATTCAGATGGCTATGGAACGCTCATTTATGAAGATGGCGGAGCAATGCGAGGAACCAACCGTGGTGATTTGCGACCGTGGTGCGCTCGACATTTCGGCATATCTGCCACCTGAAATGTGGACCGAAATCACCAATTTGTGCGGCACAAATTCCACCGAACTTCGCGAATCATACGATGCGGTGCTCCACCTGGTGTCGGCTGCCGACGGTGCAGAGCAATTCTACAACACCACCTCTAACGAGGTGCGCACCGAGGGGCTGGAACTGGCTCGCTCGCTCGACAAGCGTGTGATTGCCGCTTGGGCTGGTCACCCACATTTGCGTGTGATTAATAATCACGAGGACTTCGACCACAAGCTCCGCCGTGTGCTTCAAGAAATTTCCAACGTGCTTGAGCTGCCTCAACCCATCGAGGAGAGCCGCAAATACATTGTGGAGGTGCAAGGCGAGATTGAGGGTGCCGTGAAGAGCGAAATCACCCAAACCTACCTTGTGGCAGAGCCTAACTGCGAGGTGCGTCTGCGCCGCCGCGAATGGCAAGGAAAGTCGTTCTTCATTCACACTACCACCAAGCGCATTTCGCAAAATGAGCAACTGGTGACTGAGCGCCAAATCAGCAAAAACCTCTATACATCGCTGCTCCAGCAAGCCGACCCATATCGCCAAACCATCGAGAAAACGCGATGCAGTTTTATCTGGAAAGGCCAATACTTCGAACTCGACAGTTACAAAACCCCATGCAAGGGACTGGTGATTCTCGAAACCAAAGACGTGGCAGAGGGTGAAGCGGTGAAATTCCCTCCATTCCTGCGTGTGCTTGAAGACATAACCGGCAACAAACGCTACTACAACTACAACATGGCGTTGAAATAGTGTGCGCTCACCATCTTAGGCGCAACAATAATAATTCGTGAAAATTTGTGCGAATCCGTGGCAGTAAAAAACGAACACGGATTGCCCACAAATTTTCACGGATTTTTTTATTGAATCCTCCAAGCCCGTTACTGTCATAACGTAGGGACATGCCTTTGGCATGTTTCGATGCGAACGGCTAATTTCAACGCATCACCCAACATGCCAAGGCATGTCCTTACGCTATGGCGTTATCGTTTTGAGAAATTTGGCATACCCTCTGACCTCTAATTTCCAATCTCTAACTTCTTACAAAACTTCTATTTCGCGAAAGTTTTTGTAACTTTGCACTTTGGCTGGGCTGCACATTGACGCTCAAGCCGTGCGAAGCAATACGATTATGGCAGACTCTCTGAAAGACAAAACGGCAAAGAATCTATTTTGGAGCGCGATGAACAATGGCACCATGCAGGTGCTGAACTTGCTCATCGGCATCTTCTTGGGGCGCTTGCTCACGCCGGGCGAATATGGCTTGGTGGGCGTGCTCACCATTTTCACGCTCATTGCCGGAAATTTGCAGAGCAGCGGCTTCACGCAGGGGCTTATCAACCTGAAAAACCCCACGGCGCGCGACTATAATTCGGTGTTTTGGTTCAACGTGATTGCCAGTTTCATCATTTATGGCGTGCTATTCTGCTGCGCGCCACTCATCGCCGACTTCTTCCACCAGCCAGCCTTGGTCGATTTGTCAAGGTTCGTGTTTTTGGGATTTGTGATTTCCTCGTTTGGCATCGCCCACGCCGCGTATATGAACAAAAACCTGATGAACCGCCAACAAGCGTTTATCAGCTGTTTGGCGCTGGCTGTTTCGGGCGTTTCGGGCATCACGCTGGCATTCAACGGCTACTCCTACTGGAGTTTGGCATGGCAGCAAATCATCTACATCACCGTGCTCAACATCGGCAGATACGCCGTGGTTGACTGGCGCCCGATGCTCAAAATCGACTTCGGACCGGTAAGGCAAATGTTCAGTTTCAGCGTGAAAATCCTGATGACCAACATCATCAACACGCTCAGCAGCAATATCCTCACCTTTATTTTCGGCCGCTACTTCCCCATGAAGCAAGTGGGCAACTTCACGCAAGCCTACAAGTGGAACACGATGGCAAACTCCTTCGTTGCCAACACGCTGTGGCAGGTGGTGCAAACCGTGCTCGTGGCGGCTGGCGATGAGCGAGAGCGCCGATGCCGCGTGTATAGGAAGATGATGCGCTTCACCGCCTTCATGTCGTTTCCGCTGATGTTCGGCCTCGCGCTGGTGGCAGAGGAATTCATTTTGTGCACCATCGGCGACGAATGGGTGGGCAGCATACCGCTATTGCGCATCTTGTGCGTGGCGGGCGCATTCGTGCCGTTCTACACCATGTATCAGAATTTGGCAATCAGCAGCGGCCGCAGCGACCTCTACCTCTGGTGCAATGTGGCGCAAATCGTGCTGCAAGTGGCAGTGATTTTCGCCTTTAAATCGATGGGACTCACCGTGATGGTCATCGCCTACTCCGCATTCATCGTTTTGTGGCTACTGGCGTGGCAAGTGGTGGCAAAACGCCTCATCGGCTTGCGCCTCATCCACACCCTGCTCGACGTAATGCCCTTCATGCTCATCTCGGCAGGCGTGATGGCTGCCACCTACTTCTGCACCTTCTGGATATCCAGTCACCCCATCATCCTTGTGGCGCGCATCGCCATCGCCGCACCCCTCTACATCGCCGCCACCAAACTCCTCCACCCCGAAATCCTAACCGAAACCCTCGCCTACCTCCACCCCCACCACAAATAATCCCCCACCCACAAAACGTCCCATACTATCTTAGGTATTGCATTAGTTTGTATTTGTAATGAATGATGATGAAATGTTATTTGGAAATAGAGGTGCCTGTGCGTTATGATGCTCTGTGGTTTAAGGAACTGCGAGATGCGTGCAAGGGCGTTGATGTCAGGTGGCAACGTGCCTGGCACCATATCACTATGGCGTTTCTCGACGAGATGCCAGCTGGTGTTAATTTCCGTGGAATTTTAGACAAGCATCTGAAGCATTATCAGGCGCCCAAATTGACGTTCGACAAAGTGGACTCTTTCCGTACCAAATCTGGTATGCCCATCATCTATCTTTCGGTTACACATGTACCTAAGGATTTCGAAGCGATTGTTCAAGCCATTCGCAATGATTTTGAGACCGCGGGGTGCAAAATGCAATCTGCCTTCAAATTACATGTCACCCTCGGCAGAGTGACCGACGCGGTAATCAATGTCCGCGCCTTACAACGAATCACCGCCTCAATCCAGCCCCCACCATTCACCCTCAAACTCCAAAAAATCAATTTCAGAGTATTCCGAGGCAAAACACTCCACACCACCACCCTCCCATAGTTCTATAGGGATGGGGAATTATTTGCCGTCATGACTATCTTCACATCCTTGATAATCAAGTGCATTGCACTTTAATCGGTACGAGCAATGCTTTGACCTTTAGCCGAATATCCTCGGGAAGTTCAATTTCTTGATAATCAGCTGTTGCGCATATTCCCTCGTACCACGCTTATTCTTTGTGCCATTTTGCGGTAGCACTGATGGGACAAAGGTAGGTATAATCAATGAGAAACGAGTAGAAAATGGCAGAAAAATAATTCATCCATTAAATTCAATATTATTTTCTTCTAACCATTCCTTAAATTCATTTTCTTGTTTAATATATTCTTCATTAAAAGTTTTTTCAATACATTTTAATGCTTTTATTTCCGTATTATTCAAAGGTTCGTTAGATTCAATATAGGAATGGTTTTCTTTTATCTTGATTCTTGAAATAAACGAACCATGTTTGAATGGGATGTTATAATTAGTGCTTTCGCTGTTGCAAAAGAAATCATTATAGTATGACTCGCCAATAACTATATCCGAATGTTTGGCTTTTACATCTGAAGTATAATTAAAGCAACCTTCTATATAGACCTGTGGAATTTTTGTAGAGACCATTATGATAACGACAGCTAGTCTATCCGTGTATGAGAGCAAATGTATTTGCTGTGTTATATCCTTGAATTTATTTCTATCAATGATTTGATAATGAATGATATCATAAACTGACTCATTTTGTTTTTCATGAGCCAAAATACTCTCTTTGTAGTCTTGATATAAATTTGTTTGTTTGTATAATTCAATATTATTATAGCCGATGTATTCAGCAACAAACTCTTCAGAATATGGTTGTGTTATAAAGTCAGCAGAACGCATCATCAACTCTTCATCCATTAATATAATGGGTAATGGATCGATAGCCAAACGATACATAGCAACAGCACCTATTGCAGCTTTAACAGTTTCTTCGAAGTCTGAAATTATTTTAGAATATATTTTATTTTCACGATGATCTGACCAAGAATAACTTTGTGTAGTGTAAAATGAAGAAAATCCTTGTTTATGTACATACTTATTTGTCTTCTTTTGGATTGTGCGTAAGTTTTTAAAGAATGTTGGTAATTTAGTTCTTATATCTTTAAATACCGGCTCATTGTTTTTTAGGAAACAGACCATCTTACCAGATTCAAAACCTGGTTCTAAAGCCTTCCACTTTTCTAACTTCTCCGGATTAGCTGTTAAATACAGTGTTCCTATTGAAATTTCGATTGATTGGCGCAATGAGTAAAATGCGGCATCAAAAAAACCTTCTTGAAAAAGGTATATAGAATTGGCTATCATTTGAGACGCTTCATCAAAGAACCTATTAGCTCCAAAGGCATCGATTAATCCTGTCTCAGCCCATGTAATATTGTCTATGTCCCAAATGTATTTTGTTGCATTGGACAATGCAAATTTCCGAACTTTCCAACGTCCTGTTTCAAAGGATTCTTGTAATTCATCGGATATATTCTGTTCCATACTATACAAAATTTATATTGTGACATTCAGTGACAACTACTTTTTTACAAAGATAATTATAATCATTTAGAAACGAATAGATTTAAATAAAAATGTATATTGTATGGCACGGCTCTTTTATTTGAGATTTCGTTACTCACTTAAATAATTTTGTTATTTTATAGCGAGTGTTTCCTTGGAGGGTAAAGGCATTTTTTTGCCTGCACGGTTCATAATTCATAGGGCGATTCGATGAGTGGTAGGTAAGCGTAATATATTGGACGCTGAAGTTGACATAGTTATCACCTATTTCCATTTCAATTCTGACCGGGACTTCAAAACTTTCTGATTTTTAGCTGGGGTTAGTAGCCTATTAGTAAGATGCCTTTTAGGGGTAAGCGGAGGCGATTGCTTACGTAGAGTGTTTCCAAAAATGTTTTTACTTTATGAAAATCGGGAGAGTCGATGGTCTTTCCTCCACATTTGCGGGAATATTTATTTAAAACAGCGATAACTAAATAATCAACCTCTAACATCATGCAGGCTTGAAAGATGTCTTTTAGGAATTGATTATTCATCACGGCTCTACCTGCTTCGACTTCTATCACAATTTTGCCATCAGCACTTAAAGCATCTGCCGCAAAATATTTATCTACGGAATCATTCTCGCCGAAAAGTACGGGCACAAATATTTGATCAGCTTTTCCTGACTCTACTTTGTAATCCAACTCTTCAAGATAAGGTTGAACTAAAGCAAGCATTTCGTTTGACTTCGGCTGACAATCTTCCTCCCTTTTATCGTCTACTCGTTTGAAACATTCGATGACGGAACGGAGTTGTGGTGTGATGTTCTGTGAACGAGGAAAAAATTGATAATTTATCATGATGGCAGTCGCGTTTAGTTATTAATTAGGTGATTTAGAGGAATTTATTCTTCTCTACCCTCCTATGACAGAGGGATTATTTGCCCACGCAGAAGTGGGAGAAGATTTCGCCGAGGATGTCGTCGGTGGTGATTTCGCCTGTGATTTCGCCGAGGTAGTGCATACATTCGCGGATGTCTTGGCTTACGAAGTCGCCGCTGAGGCCGCTGTAGAGGCCGTCGATGCTGCGTGTGATGGCTTCGCCTGCGCGCACGAGGGCTTCGTAATGGCGTGCGTTGGTGACGATTACGGCTTCGTCGTCGGCTACCGATGGCAGTGCCGCCATCTTGATGATGGCTTGGTTGAGGGCGTCCATATTTTGGCCGTCGCGTGCCGAAACGTAGATGGTTTGGGCTTCCACGTTGCCGCTGATTTGCTGCTCTATCACGCGTGCCACTTCGGTTTGTGTGGCTTGGTCGGTGGTGTCGATTTTGTTGACCACCACGAGCAGTTTTTTGCCTTCGCAGCGTGGCAATATCTGCTGGCTGAAGGTGGCTATCTCGTCGGCTCCCTCATTTGGGTCAACCACCCACAGCACGAGTTGCGCCTCGTCGAGTTTTTTGAACGAGCGCTCGATACCCATGTTCTCAATCACGTCGCCCGATTCACGAATGCCAGCGGTGTCGATAAAACGGAAGAGCGTGCCACCGAGGGTGATGGTGTCTTCTATCACATCGCGTGTGGTGCCTTTGATGTCGCTCACTAAAGCACGGTCGTCGCCGAGCAGAGCGTTGAGCAAGGTGGATTTTCCAGCGTTGGTCTGCCCCACGATAGCCACAGGCAGACCGTTTTTGATGGCGTTGCCAGCACTGTAGGAATCGGCAAGGCTGTAGATGACCGACTTGATGCCTGTTGCCAGGTCGATGAGTTTGCCACGGTCGGCAAAGTTCACCTCCTCCTCGCTGAAATCGAGTTCGAGTTCAATCAGCGACACGAATTGGAGCAACTGGGCGCGCAAACTGGTGAGGCGGCGGCTGAAAGCGCCACGCATCTGATTCATTGCCACACGGTGCGATGCGCGCGACGACGATGCAATCACATCGGCAATGGCTTCGGCTTGCGAAAGGTCGAGTTTGCCGTTTCCGAAGGCGCGTTGCGTAAATTCGCCGCCAGTGGCCGAGCGGCAGCCAGCGTCAATCAGCGTGTTCACCACTTGCTGCTGAATCCACATCGAGCCGTGGCAAGCGATTTCAATCACATCTTCGCCCGTGAAAGAGTGCGGTCCGCGAAACAGGGTGAGCACCACCTCGTCGAGCAGTTCGCCACTGGTGTCGAGCAGGCGGCCAAAGTGCGCCGTATGACTTTTCATTTCGCTGATGGGCGCGCCCTTCCATCGCTTTTCCACAATAGATATGGCATCGTCGCCACTCACTCTCACCACTGCTATGCCACCCATTCCGTGGGGTGTGCTGATAGCCACAATTGTATCGTTGTTGATTGTCGTCATTCGTTTATTTTTTGTTAGTGCTGGTCCACATTTCAATGTCGGCATTCGCCTCCATCTGTCGTTCTAATTTATCGTCAACTGCCGAGAAAAAGTCGAGCCCGGTCATTCGTTCGATATAGTCAACGCTCACCACATGCTTAGTGTAGGAACCACGGATTTTCTCATTATTGAAAATGAAGCCGATGGCGCGACCCTGGTTGGGCGCATAAATCACCTTGAAGAACGCTCCCGGCACCGATATATTTTTGTCAGTGCCAATGCGCTTCATCTTGTTTTTCAACACCGGTCCTGCCGCCACAATCAACCGCTTGTCGCGCTTCGCCCAACGGTGAACAGCCATTTCGAGTTGTCGCCAGCAACCATCGTTCAGCGCATGGAGTTGCGGACACATATTCGTCATGTAGAAGCACTCCTTCATGGCGGTTTTGTCCCACTTCATATCGTTGGCTGGCACCATGTGTCCACGGTCGTAGCCAGAGCCACGGTATTCATACCAATCGGGGCTGTCGGGGCATTTCGGGTCGGCAAGAAACTTATAGTTCTTGCGTCGCTCTGCGCCAGGGGCATCGCATTGAGCCACTTCGGTGGCCGACAGTTCGTAGATCACGCAGTTGGGAATGCGGTGCTCCTTGTTGAAATAGCACACATACGCCATGTGGTTGATGCGTTGGTTAGCCACATCCTGCGGCACCTTCACCAGCAGGAGCGGATTCTTGTCGGTGCTGACAAGTTTGCCAACGGGGCTTTTCTTCTCCACATTCTCCACCTTCGGCACTTCGGCATCGGCAGTTTGCCCTGCGGTGAACTTAACAGCAAAGCACACAATCCCTGCGCTCAGCAGCAGGGCGATAATGGAGTATGATAATTTCTTCATATTATGTTGAAAATTACATTTTTAAAACAGAAACCAACTGTCGGCATCAACTCCCGATTCAAGTCGGCGCTGCTCGGCATCGGGGAGTGTGCTGAAAAAGTCGAAGCCGGTGAGACGTTCCACCTCGTCCACGCTCACGGCATATTCCGAGCAGAGTTTGTCGGCATCGGCGTTGGGCATCACAAATGCGATGGCACGCGACGGACGGGCATAAGGGGCAAACACCACCTTGAAAAACTGCCCAGGCACGGCAATTTTGCTCGTTTTGCCAATGGTGGGCATCTGCTTGGCGAGAATCGGACCAGTGATGATCACGAGCACACTGTCGCGCATTGCCCATTCCCTCACCTTTTCCTCCAGCATCTGCCATGCGCCGGTGTTCAGACTCTTGCGCTGTGGACAAATGTTGAGCATCGTGTAGGATTGCTCCAATGCTATCTTGCTCCACTTCATGTCGGCAGCCGGAGCCATGTGACCACGCTGGTAGCCACTTTTTGCATACTCCGACGGCTTGGCGCACCCATTCACCGAATCGGCACAGGTGAAAGTGCCGCTATACGATGCCTTGCCTCCGATGTGGCTTTGCAACAGGCTGTAAACCACATAGTTGGGAATGTGGTGGGCGGCGTTGAAGTGCACCGTGAAGCCTTCAAACTCCACCGCCTCATCGGGCGTGGACGCGGGCAACTGCACCTCGCAGATTTGCGCCAGCAGCGGCTCATCAATGGTGATGCCCACCGATGCCGAACGCTGGCACCTGACCACCAGCACAACCACCGCCGCCGTCACCGCCACACCCCAAATGCCCGAAAGCAGATGAAGCCGCCAGCGGTGCAAAGCATAGGTTTTGCGCTTTTTACGAATTGCCATCATGCAAATGCCATGTTTAACATTACAAAATTACAAAAATTATTATTACCTTTGCTCACATAATACGCAAATAAACTGCCCACGCCTATTTAGGTGTGGCTTAAACATATAACCACAACATGAAATTAGTAGATAGATTTCTCCAGTATGTGAAGTTCGATACTCAAAGTGACGAACTTACCAACCTCACTCCCTCCACACCAGGCCAAATGGTGTTTGCACAAGAACTCAAGAAAGAACTTGAAGGCATGGGCCTCAGCGACATCTCGCTCGACGAAAACGGCTACTTGATGGCAACTCTCCCTTCAAACACCGACAAGAAGGTGCCAACCATCGGCTTTATCGCACACCTCGACACCGCCACCGACATGAGCGGCCACGGTGTGAATCCCCGTGTGGTGAAATATGAAGGCGGCAAGGTAGTGCTTAACGAGGAAAAAGGCATCGTGCTCGACCCTGAGCAATTCCCCGAAATGGCCGACTTCGTGGGTCAAGACCTCGTGGTGACCGACGGCAACACACTGCTCGGTGCCGACGACAAGGCTGGCATCGCTGAAATTATCAGCGCCATTGAATACTTCCAGGCGCACCCCGAAATCAAGCACGGCGACATTCGCATCGCGTTCAACCCCGACGAGGAAATCGGTATGGGCGCACACCACTTCGATGTGGAAAAATTCGGTGCCGAATGGGCTTACACCATGGACGGTGGCTATCCTGGCGAACTTGAATACGAAAACTTCAACGCCGCATCGGCAAAAATCACTTTCACCGGCTTGAACGTGCACCCTGGCATGGCGAAGCACAAGATGCTCAACTCTATCCGAGTGGCTAACCAGTTTGCGGTGATGATTCCACGTTGGGAAACCCCAGAGCATACCGAAGGCTACGAAGGCTTCTATCACCTTATCGGCTTTGAGGGCACAGTGGAAAAAACCGTGCTCACCTACATCGTTCGCGACCACGACCGCGCACGCTTCGAAAGCCGCAAGCGCGAACTCGAACACCTTTGCCACAAAGTGAACACCGAGTTCCCCAACTGCGCGTCAATCGAAATCAAAGACCAATACTACAACATGCGCGAAAAGATTGAACCAGTGATGCACATCATCGAGGTGGCAGAAAAGGCAATGAAAAACGCCGATGTCACCCCTATCGTTCAACCTATCCGCGGCGGCACCGACGGCGCACAACTCTCGTTCAAAGGTCTGCCATGCCCCAACATCTTCGCAGGTGGCATGAACATGCACGGTCGCTACGAATACGTTTCCGTTCAGGCAATGGAAAAGGCAATGCGCACCATCGTAGAAATCTGCAAAATCGTAGAAGCCGAAGCCTAACCCCCACCGCTTCGACCAAAACAATACCCCAGAGGCTGAGCCGCACCCACCCTACGCGGCCCAGCCCCTGTGTTATTCATTAATTCTAATACAATCAACCAGATAAATGAAAAATGAAATTATTAAACGCAATATAACTCAAGATAAAGAATTTTATTGGACTGAATGCAGCGGAAGTATTGAACGATTATACGAAAAACACAACGGAATAAAAATTCCTAATGAATATGCTTTCGACATTCTTCAAACCCCTGTGACATTGTTAGATGATGGTTATCACTACGAACGAGTGATTAAGGGCGAAACACAAAAGAAGGTGATTTATGGTTTTTATAATGAAGAAACATTCAATATTGTAAAAAAGGAATTTACAGAACACATTAACGACTGTATTCAGCATATCCTTAATTGTCAGATAAATGAGGATATTGAAACGCCGTCTTTTGGGCGTTTGAGTAAGGTGCAATGCTCTGTTGCCGTTGTCAACTTTTTCGTTGATTTGAGATGGGAGGATGAATGCTACGAACTGTCATCAGAGAGTATGAAACTGCTTTCTGACCATGTTGATTATTTGAAAAGCGTGGTTGATGATGGACAGCAAGACGAAATAACATCACTGGCGATTGACAATGGAGAGGATCTATTAAACACAATGTCAGTTATGACATTTAAGAAACTATAAACATGGCATCGGAGATGCCATATCATGCGAAACACCATGCAAGCGTCCTTGTGTGCAAGGACGCGCAGCTTGGTGATAGCAATGTGTACACTATATGAGCCTCGGAGAGGGTCGGTCGTGGTATCAATCTCTCCTTATTCATAATCATAACCGACCCTCTCCGAGGCTCGACATCATACCTTACACTCGTCACCAAGCTGCGCTCAATCGCTCTGCGATTTTCACTTGCATGGTGTTTCGCATCATTTGGCATCTCCGATGCCTGCTCCTGCTTCTGTATCAGTATGTATTTACTTTTTCCGTTTAGAACCGGGGGTATTTTGTGAACCAGCCTAAGGCGTCGATACGGTATTTCAATAGGAATTTCAGACAGCATAGGTGAAATGGTATGCCGTGGTCAAAAATCCATTCTTTCTTGTTGACGACCAAATGTAGATGTATCATCTCATGGATTAATGTGTCACGAATCAGTTTATCGTTCCAGTTATATACGGTGCTGAAGGATATTGATAGGTTTCCATTGTTCGGAGTATTCAGGCGAGCGCAAGGATTACCTGTACGGTGTCGGCGAAAATCAACCATCGGCAGTTTATCATCAAAGTAACGCTTGTTGTATTCAATAAACCGTTCTTTTAAAATCTTTGTTGTAATTTCCATGTTTTATAGGTTTTTAGTGTGTGTTTCTAAGTGATTAACGTGGGGAGGTGCCTTTGGCATGTTTCTAAAATGCTGACATATTTTATATTGACAACAAAACATACCGAAGGCATATCCCAACGTTATGACGAAATCGCATTCCCGACCGAGCCTCTTATTCGGAGACTTGGATGGTGCTGAATGAACTGTCGGAGGATTTAACCACTTGGATTTGCACGGGTATGTTGTCGCGCACTTCCTGTATGTGGCTGATGATGCCCACGTGGCGGCCATTCTTTCCGCGGAGCGAACGCAGGGTGTTGATGGCGTTGGTGAGCGGCTGGCCACTCAACGATCCAAAACCTTCGTCGATAAACAGGGTATCGACCGACAGCCCTTGCCCAATATCGCTCAACGCCAACGCCAAAGCGAGCGACACGAGGAAACTTTCGCCACCGCTGAGCGAACTGGTGTCGCGCGAAGCATATCCTTGATAAGCGTCCTCCAGCGATGAGTAGAGGGTGCGTGGCACGCTCTTCAGACTATAGCGTGGCTCCAACTTCTCCAAGTAGGTGTTGGCAGAGTTGAGCAAACCGCCAAAAATGTAACTTTGCGCTATTGTGCGGAACACCTTGCCATCTTTATCGCCAATCAACTTGCTTAGGCGAAGCCATTTATCGTATTCCTTGCGAGCCTCAGCCTCCTTTTCCACCAGTGCGGTGAGTGCCTTTTTCTTCTCTGCGTCGGCGCTCAACTCCTTGTTGATGGCACCAATCTGCTGGTTGAGTTCACCGATGGCGTTTTCTGCCACTTGGCAGGCGTTGGCGGTGCTGTCGATGGTGTCATCTTCAGCCAATTCGGGCTTGGCGGTTTGGTGCGCTTTGTGGTTTTCAATAGCCTCTTTCCACAAAGTTTCCTTTTGCGTAGGGGCTTTGCGCTGATTCTCTATTTTTTCTGCCAACTTGCTCACCGATGTAGCAGCGTTAAGATATTCGAGGCGAACAATCGTGAAATCGGGGTGCTGCTCTAAAAACTGGTTCAGACTGTTGCGATTTTCGGTTGCGGCGCTCTGGGCAGAAGCAATGGCAGAAGCCACCACGCCCACGCGTTGCAACACACTGTTGGCGCTCTCAAACAAATTCGCCATTTGGCACGCAGCCACAGGCTCGGTTTTGCTCCAATCGGCTTGCTTTTCCTGGATTTGCTTGATGATGTTGGCGGTGCGCTCGTTGTCGCGCTGTGCCTGTTCGATTTGCGCTTCAAGGCTGGTTTGTTGGTTTTTCTTGCTTGCAAAATCGGCGGCGGCTTGCTCCAGTTCCTTCTTAAACATCAGTGGCTCGCTCTTCCAGTCGTGCTTCCACTCGCTGTCGGCAAGCAGCGGTTCCACCTCACCGATAGCAGCGGCGATGTCGGCATTATGTTCGGCGATGGCGCGATTGTTGTTTTCAATCTTCGCCTTGCTGCCGTCCACGGCTTGCTTCGCCATTTCGCTTGCCACACGCTTCTGCTCAAGGGTTTTCGTAGCAGTTTCGTGCTCGGTGCGCAGCCCTTTCAGTTCTTCCTCAAGTTTCTCTCCATTAGTGATTTTGGGGCCAATGTCGGTGGTGAGGTGCTTCTGCTGATCATCGCAGAGCGATTGCAACGCTTGCTTGGTGTCGGCGTTAAGCGCGTCGATACCGCATTTCTTGCACGATTCGGCAGCCTTTTTTTGAGCGTCGGCCACAGAGTGGTCGGCATCGTATTTCTTCTTGTCGGCATCGTATCTTTTGGTTTCCGATTTCAGTTCCGACTCGGCTTCGCGCATTTGCTTTTCGGCAAGTTCGCATTTGCTTTTCGCCTCATTGTAACTCTTGTCGGCATCGAGATACATCTTGTTCACCGCATCTTCCAGCGGTAGTTGCTGCACCTTCTGACGGCACACAGGGCATTCGCAACCCACCGTCAGGCGACTTCTCATCTGCTTTGCGAAACTATCGACCGAGTCACGCAAAAGGTCTCTCGCCTGTTCGCAGGCAGCGGTAGCTGCTTTAGCCTCGGTGTAGCAGGGCACAAGTTCTTTGTCGAGGCGCAATTTTCTTGCCTCAATGTCGTTTTTCAGTGCGTCGAGGCGCTGTTTTTCTTTATTTCTCGCTTCCTCAGCCTTGTCGATAGCGTCGATATTGTCGATGGCGATGCCAATGTTGCTGAGCAGTTCTTTCACAGTGTCGCGCTCGTTTCGCAAGTCTTTGAGTTTCAATGCGTCGAGTTCGCTATCTTTCGTCTTGATGGCATCGGCAAGCACTTGAACAGCCTTTCCATGCTCGGCAAACTCCCCATTGGCTTTCTCGCACTGGGGTACAAGAGTGCCAGTGAGCAACTGCTGCTCTTTCTCGACAGCGGCAAACAACTCTTCCACCTTTTTGCTTTTAGTGGCAATGGTGGAGAGGCTTGCGCCGATGGTTTGGGCGTTGTCGAACACGGCAGCCTTGCCACTATTGGCGGCAATAGCCTCGCCAAGGGCTTTCAACTTGGCACCGAATTCCTCACATTCGTTTTGGGCATACAGATAGCCACTCTGCACCTTCACATACTCCGCTTTCAGTTTAGAGAGTTCGCCCTCCTGCTGCTTGATTTGCTTCTCGGCGGCGACGGCTTGCTCAAGGTGCTTTCGGGCGCCAATGGTGGCGTTCCAATCGTTCACAAAACTGCAATCGCTCTTGTACTGTTCGCTTTCAAGCACTTCGCTGGCGGCGTCAAACTCCTGTTTGGTCTGCACTTCTTTCTGCGCCAACTTGTTTTCGGTTTCCAGCCAATCCCTTTTCTTGCGGGCGTTGTCGCGCTCGGTGCTCTGCTGCTTTTTGTTTTCTTCAAGCGCAGCCACTTGCTTCTGCTTTTCCGCTATTTCGTCGTCGGTGAGGCCGGTGTCGCTTGCGGCTTTCTGGGCGGCTTCCCACGCTTCCTTTTTTGCGCTTTGGATTTCAAACACCTTGCTGCCCACAGCCGAGAACTCTGAGGTTTGGGTGATTTTCTCCAAAATGTCGGCTCTCTCGGTCTCGTTGCTCGACAGAAATTTGGTGAACTCGTTTTGGGCAAGCATCGTGGTGCGGCAAAACTGGTCGAAGTCCAGCCCTATCACTTCTGCTATCTTTGCCTGCAATTCAGCATCTTTGACACCTGCCGACTGTATGCTTTCGCCTGTGGCAAGGTTGGTGATGCTGCGATTAATGCTGGTGATTTTGTTATCCACTTTCTTTTTCTTGCCGCGTTGCACTTGCCATTCTGCCTTGTAGTCGGTGCCGTCGTTGCCCTCGAAAAGCAGTTCAACCAATGCTTCGCCGGTATTGCGACGCATCAATCGGCGAGGGTCCCTCAACGTGAGTTCATCGTCGCCATTCTTCACGGTCACCTTGGTGCCTTTTGCCAGGCGTGGGGTGTTGTTGAACAATGCCAGACAAATGGCGTCGAGAATGGTGGTTTTGCCTGCGCCAGTGTCGCCAGTGATGAGATACACGTCGCTGTCGCAAAGTGGTTGCGCAGTGAAGTCGATGGTGGCTTCAATGATTGAAGCGATGTTACTGATATGCAGTTGCTTGATTTTCATGGTTATTCCTGATTTGAGTTCAACATTTCCTTTACTTCCTGAAGCATTTCGAGCATTTCGTCGTCGAATGTCACGCCCTCCGACTCGATATACATTTTTGCCACTTCTATGAAGTCGATTTGCTTCAGTTCGGTGGCTGTGAGGGTGGGCTGGTCGCTGGTGTCGTGGTCGCGCAGCACCTTTCGCTTTGAGTTGATGAGGCACAGGCGGCATTTCTTGTCAGCCACAATCTGCTGCGCCTCGTCGTTGGCTCCTGCGGGTAGATAGCCATCTACCTCCACATTCAGGCGCACAAACGAAGGGATTTCGCTGTCGTAGTCAGCGAGCATTTTCTTCACATCTTCCCATTCGGCGGCACCCTCAAATGGCAAATTCACCAATGGGTTGATGTTTTTCACAGGTATCGACTCCACGCTCACCGTTGCGCCACGATGCTCGCACTCCACCATCAGCACGCCGTGCTCATTGCCAGAGTACGACTCGTCGAAACTCACCGCTATCGGTGTGCCGGCATACCAAACACGCTTTTCCTTATCCAGGCACTGCTGCTTGTGTATGTGCCCCAGTGCCACATAGTCGTAGCTGTCGGCAAACACACTCAATTCCTGGCAGTTCAGTCCGCCGATATTGGTGTCGGTCGAGAAATCGTGTCCTCGCCAGTCGGAGTTTGCCACAGCCAAGTGCGCGGCAAGCACCACAGGCAGCCCCTTCTCGTTGCGCTCCGCCACCTTCTCCGCCATCACCTTAAACACATCTTCGGGCATATAGCGGTCGGCGGCGAAAGGCACAGCCACAACATATCCCTTGTCGGCAACGGGGATAATATAGTCGTCGAGGTTGCAGTCTTTGGATATGGTGCCCACCATGTGCACATTCAGCGCACGCCATGGGGTGTGGAAAATCATGTGCTTGCTGCCGCTGTCGTGGTTGCCGGCAATGCACACAATGGTCATATCTTCGCACGCCTCGTGTATGTTCACAATGGCATTGGCAAACATCTGCTGCACGCTGGCAGAGGGCTGGGTGGTGTCGTAAATGTCGCCCGAAATCACCAGTGCGTCGGGCTGTTGCACGGCCACAATTTCCGCAATCTGGTTCAGCATATCCAACTGCGACGCTTCCTGCGATTCGTTATACAGGAAATGCCCTAAATGCCAGTCACTCGTATGTAAAATTTTCATCACAAATATTGATTTACAAGTTAATCACACAATAAACTATCAAATATACAAAACAATTCATAAATTTCGCCTATACAGTTCCGCTTTTTTTAACCCAAACCGGTCAATGGCAGGAAACTCTGCACCTGTGCGTTTTTGGGCAGAGCGGGTGTCGGAAGTGAGGATGAGAGTGCGCAGAGCACAGTGCCTCGCGTCGTTATAGAGAGGGTGGGAAATATGGGTGTGCAGACTCATGTGAAAACGCACGGCCAAAAATTCGTCATGCGACAAATGCAATCCCAATTCCTTCAACATTCCAGCCGAGCGGCGGCCATGCCCAACTTGGTCAGTCATTCCGCCACAGTTGCAAAAGTCGTGCAGCAAAGCGCAAATGGCGATGCTCTGCTCGTCAATGCCATTGGGGTTGTTTTGCAGGGCAATCTGATAGGTTTGCCACGCATGGTCTGCCAGTCCACCTCTGTAATGATGGTGACGGTGGCAACTCTTCGTAAAAAAGCCGTTGTTTCCCATGTACTCGATCACCTGTTCAATGTTCTCACGGCCAGTGGCACGCAGTGTGCCAATAATCTTTTCCTTAACTGTCATAATCCTTTTTAGTAGTTTAAAATTCATAATCCAATCTCAAAACCGACATCGCCATATCGTAGGAACATACCTTTGGCATGTTTCCAATGCGTTGACACATTGCTAATTGCATCGAAACACGCCAAGGCTGTTTTAACCCAAATGGTCGGAAATAAAATCGTGGTCGTCGTCGATGCCTTCATCCACCGCCGAGCAGAGCAGGAACTGACCATCGGTGGTCACATAGCCCTCCAGACCATCTTTTGTGAAGCGCAAATAGCGACCTTCGCCCATGCCGTCAATCGATTCATACTCTGGATAAGCAAAGGCTTCGTTCACGTAGTCATACACGCCACTCTTGCCATCTTTATCCACAAAGATGCAACCATTAGCGGCATCGTTGTAAATCACGTCCATCTCCGTTGGCACCAGCATATTGCCTTTCATGTCAACAAGTCCCCACTTGCCGGTGTCTTCCTTGCGCACCGCCACAAATTCAGTAAATTCGATGTGGAAAGCGGCATCAAACTCAAAGCCAGTAATTTCCGCCACCTCACTCATGTCGTCGTTCAACTTCAACAATCCCAAACGGCCATTCTTCTTGGCTACGATAGCCACCGAGGTCAGGTAAAAATAGCTGGGGAAACACACGATTTGCTCATACACGGCTGGCACCACCACATCGCCAAAAACCGTCTTCAAACCTTCCTTTCCGTTTTCCTCAAACACCATGCTACTCCAATCGTATTGGTAACGGTATTTCTGCGCCTTGTCGTAAAGTTTGTTCATAAGGTCCAAATCATCGCTTTCACGGTTGTCAAACTCAGCCATCAACGACTCATACTTCGCCAAATTCTCGCGGGTAGGCACCTTCCCCCCACACATCTTTTCACTGTTCATGTTGCTTTCCATGTTACTTTCCATATTACTTTCCATGTTGTTCATCATGTTGTCACTCTCGTTGTTGTAAATGTTGTTCATATATTTGTTGTATTTAAAGTTTTTATCTTGTTTGTTTAATTTGATGTTGCAAAGGTAATCACCATCTGTGCAACCTTTTTGCACAGATGACAAAAAAATCAAATAAATGCGTCAAAAAGGAAAAAGGCTGTGTGAAAAAGGCGATTACAGCCAAATTTTCACACAGCCTCGTTTGTTCAGATTATCAATCAAATGTCATACTTCCCTTTCAAGTCATTCAGGTAGTTACCCGCCACATACATATAAAGGGTTACAACCGATTTGATTTTCTCGTCGAGTTTGTCTTCGGTAAGGTACATTGAATAGTGTGCTCCATTTCCTGCCTGCGTGTTTCTGCCCTCTCTAAGTTCGGCAAGATAGCCGCTCATGGTGCGATATTTAATACGCTGGAGGCCTTTCAACTCGTTCAAGCATGGGAATTGGTAAATGCAATTACCTAATGTCACCTTGGTTTCACCTGGTTTTGGTGGCACTTCCGTGCCATTGCACAAGTAATACACTTTCTTGAGGAACACCTCAAATTTTGTCAACAGTGTACTCAAATCACAGTGCTTGTCAACAAATGACACCTTTTTGCGAGCAAACAACTCGTCGAACACCTTATACATGTCGAATGCAAGCCCATCTAAATGGTTCAGTGAGCGCAGGTTCAACATCTTGAAGAAACCGTCAACAATCTCATCGGTAGGTGGCAATTTGGGGAATTGAGCCAAGTCGGCGCTCACCAGTTCTACCACATTTTTGCGTTTCTCCTCATCGCTGAGTTTATTGTCGGCATCGCTTGCCGAAAGAGAGGTGGTGTCGTCCACTTCTTCTGGCACGTCTTCATTTGGATTGTCGAAATCATAGTATTTGCCATCAGTTTGATAAGCATAAATGATTTTGGCACGCTCAGCAGGGTCGAGGATAAACCTACGCACCGCTTTCGATATGTTAATGATCACATAGCGTCGTGCCACTTCTTTTCCTGTCAACTTCTTCAGGAAATCGGCACACTTATCTCTGTCACGCGTATTGATGAGTTCGTCGAAGCGCCCATGCTCGTTAATGTTTTCTTCTGTAATATCATTTCCAACAAGGTCTTTCAGACTGTACAAATCCAGCCCTGTGGCTTCGGCAAGGGTAAAAACCTGCTTGTCGCATTCTCGCTTCTGATAGTCAAGGATATAGTCGTAAATGGTTTTATCCTTGCTCAATCGCAGGTCGCCACTCCCTATGTCGTGCAGAATGCGCTGAGCAGTGCGCTGGTCGCGCTGCGAGAGTGATGCAAACGCATTATGCAACTCTCGCTGTGCTGCTTTAGCCAATTCGCTACCCGCTCCAGAAGTGTAAAGGTTTTTGACAAACTTTATAAACTTAGAGTTGATATATTCTGCATCAATGGTTCCCGCACCGGTTTCGGTGATGTAGGCCTCAAGGTGGTAAACATCTTCATCGCCCTCGGCGCTGCCATTGCTCTTAAAGAGTTCGCGATAGCGCTGAAGAAGCACCTTGTAGGTTTGCTCATCGATGAGCAACTTCACTTTTGTCCACCCAGTAGTGTGCTGAAATTCATATTCCAACTTGTCCCACAAAAAGCCCTGCATCTTCGATGCCTCAAGATGCTTGGTCATCTCGCAAAACTCTTTGGCAAACTTCCTTTTCGATGCCTCTGCTCTGGGCAGTGTAGCGTAATATTCTATGCCCTCTGCTGTGAAGAGTGCGTCGATGGCTATGAAGTTTTGGTTGATATGCTCAAGGTTTGCCTCCAACTTGTCGGTGAACACCGATAGTGGCTGGTCAACATAAAGGTTAAACGCCTCTTCTATGTTCTGCTCCATTCGCTCTGGGCTGGTGAAATATTTAATGATGCCGAAGGGCTTTTCAGGACCGAACAGGCGGTTGGTGCGTGAGAACGACTGAATCACATCCACATACTTCATCAACTTATCCACATAAAGGGTGTTTACCCACTTCGAGTCGTAGCCGGTAAGCATCTGTGAAACCACAATCAGCAAATCAAGTTGCTTCTCCTTAGGCAAATGCTGGTAGGGTGCCTTGTGGGCAAGGCGCCTTGCCACATCTTTCTTATACCTGTCGTAGGTTGACTGCTGGAATGTGGTGCCAAACTTATTGTTGTAGTCGTCAAGCATCTCCAAAATGGCATCTTCCTTATATTCGCCATTGCCTCTATTGTCGATTGTGTCGTCGTAGATGGCCGTCACGTTGTATTCGGGATAATGCTCCTTAAACAGATAGTAATATTCTATGGCTTCAGGAATGTTTTTTGTGGCAAGTATGGCGTGGAATTTGCCATTGCGACTCAGCGTTGGGCGCTCTTCCACTATCTTACGCATCACGGCTTGGTGGTGTTCGGGTTCCTGGTAGAGGTTCTTCACCTCCTCCTCCACTTTTATCATATCCATTTCGTGCATCCACTTGTTGTAGATGTCCACCTTCTCCGCATTGTCCTTGATTTCGTCAAAGCACTCTGCATCAACAGCATTCAATGCCACCTTCTCGCGAAGGTCGCGCTGCTGAAAGGTGTCCACGCGATAGAGGTCAAACCCCAGCACATTGCCATCGGGAATACCGTGGGCAAGGGTGTACTTGTGCAGCATATCGCCAAAAATCACCTCGGTGGTCATCTCGCCACGAGCATTTTCTTTAAAGATTGGTGTGCCTGTGAAGCCAAAGAGAATGGCGCGGGGGAATGTGTTTTTGATAGTCAAAAGCATACCGCTTCCGCTTTCCGCACCTCCGCCTGTTACGCTACGGTGGCACTCATCAACGATAAACACCACACGCTTTCCGTTAATCTTGCTTATCGTAGATTGTGGCACGCCGTGGTCGCTGGTGATACGGCACATCTTTTGGATTGAGGTCACTATCAAGTTGTCGGTCAAGTCGTCGCTTTCCAGCACTCTAATCAGGTTTCTTGTGTCGTCGGTGTCGAGCACATTGTCGTCGGCATTGGCAAAACCACGGTATTCGTCGGCACTCTGAGTGCTCAGTTCAATACGGTCGAGCAGAAACACCACCTTGTCGGCATCGTGGGCTTTGGCAATAAGTTGTGCCGACTTAAACGAGGTCATGGTCTTGCCCGAACCAGTGGTGTGCCAAATGAAGCCGCCACGGTGAGAATGGTCGTCCCAGTTGGTTTCACGCACTCGGTCCCAAATTTTGTTCACTGCATTGTACTGGTAACTGCGTAGCACCTTTAGCGTGGTGTCTTTACTGTCGGCAATGGTGTAATAGCCTATCAACTGGTGCGCCATAGGTATGGAGAGCAGGTTGGCACAAATGCGCTTCCAGTCGTGCATCTCGTCGTTGTTGAAGTCGGCCCAATGGAAATAGTAACTTGGAGAGAAGTTTTCCGACTTGCCGGGATTGGCGAAATAGAGGGTCTTCTCTGGGGTCATTGCCACAAAAATCTGCACGAGCGAGAAAATGCCTCGGCTGAATATGCCTTCGTGGGCATACTTCTTGATTTGGTTCACTGCTTGTGTTACGTCAACCCCCGATCGCTTCAATTCAATGTGAATGACGGGCATACCATTAATCAGGAGCATCACATCGCCACGGCGTGTGGTGCCAAGTGGGTGCTTGGTCTCAAACTTGGGCTGACGCACAATCTGATAAACGCTCTGCCCAGTACGGATTTCCTTGGCATCGAAAATTTTAAGATACACTTCCTTGCCAAAATTGATTTTGTCGTTTTCATTGTCACGCTTAATCTTAACAAAACCTCCGTTAATAAATTCGTTCACCTTGTAGGGGTTAGGCAAGGCCTCCACCTGAGTGATGATTTGCTGCATTTCGCTGTCGGTGAGCGGAAAATCACCCAATAGGTTCACTTCACGGTTATTGTTGTAGATAATGGCTGCCCAATTCTTTATCAGGTTCTCCTCCGTAGGATTGTTGATAATTTGGGGTTCCCAACCATGCTGAGGAAGCAATTCGGCAATTGCCTTCTCAAAATCCAATTCCTTGTTGAAAGGACGTATCATTACATCTACTGGCATATTGTTAGTGTTTTATGTTAGTCAAGTATATGCTATACAAACATTTTGTCAAGGCAAGCAGCCTTGATTTGCTTCAACTTCTCCAAATGCTGACTGTGAAGAGTGATTTGACGGTCAAGAGAGGTGAAATAGGAGGCTATCTTTTGCTGCTCTTTCAGATCTATGTCAGGGACAGACATCTTCAAAAAATCCTCATCGCTAATCGCTATTCTATCAAATCGCGCACCAGTATTTCCTTTGTAATACATGTATTTATGCCACACTGTTGTTTGAAAAAATAATTCTAAGAAATCTCGATGAATTCCATTAACTTCAAATACAAAATATAAAGGAGATACCACCCCTACATACCCCAACTTATTCTGGTTAATAGGTCCAACTGGCGCAGAAGAAGAAATACGAGGATTATATACAAAGTCGTGCTCTCTCACTACAAAATAGCCGGTTATACTTGTTGATTTTGAAATACTATGTTCAAAAAAATTTTCTTGGTCAATAATTCCAAATTCAGCAGAATTCGTCAATGTGATATTGTAAAGTTTCTTCGTATTTTTTTCTGTTCTTTTCTTTGCAAAACGATAGAGAGGGTCCTTCTTCCATTCTCCTTTGAATCCCTTGAACCTTACTCTGGGCACTGTTTCACCTTCCTGTGGAAACATCGCTTGCAAACTTGCCGCCTTTATCTGCTTCAATGAGGCAATACGAGAAGCACATGCAGAAATCTGCGCATCAAGAGAGGTGAAGTGTTCACCTATGGTTCGTTGCTCATCCATGCTTGACGGTATTGCAAATTTGGTTGAAGAAACCAAATTCCAGTCAGCACGTGGCATCTTTGACCCTGACGAAATGTTAGCAATCTTCATAAACGAATTTGAATTGACCAGTGTATAAAGATATTTACTATCATTCCCTTTAGAGCGAAGAATCCAGAAATCGCCAATAGCAACACCTTTGAAGTCTGCCAAAAGAATATTCTTAAGGTATGGACGAAGTTTCCCAAAAAGAATATCACCTTCTCGGAACAAATTTCCATATTTACAACAAACCTTCTGATAGATATCTTTATTTAACCGACCTTCTCCTGAAACGATGTCTTCAAATTCAATTCCAGGCAACTTTCCTGCTTGAGCAGATGTCGATATGCGTTCAATAATCTTTGAAAATGGTGATTCTTCCCACTCCCCATCAAATCCTTTAAATCTTATCTTCGGCTTCATTTTCATCCCTTAATTAATTCAGTTAAACCCTTAATAGCAAACTCATCTCCTGTAAGTTGTCCCACAAGGTCTGCCAATGTATTTTGTGAGGATGTAAGGTCGCGCTCAATGTCGTGATAGGTCACGGCATATTTTTCTGCCAAAGCATTGACTGCATCCGCAAGAGTCTGAATAACAGTATCGGGCACAATGCCGATGGCAGAAGTGATAGGCTCTATCCACTTTGCTTCGAGCAGGGTGTTAATTTCCTTCATGTTGAGCGATGTGATGGTCTCCTTTGTGTGCTGCAAAAGGAGTGATTCAGCAGTTTTCACTTTCTTGTCAAGTTCTGCTAATAATGCAAGCGCTTGCACTGCCGCCTTTACCTTGTGTTCGTAGGAGTCATGCTCAAACTCCACTTCAGCCGCCAAACTGTTGATTTTAGCAGTAGTTTCTTTCTTTGGGTAAGTTCCATCCTTGCTGGGTGTCATCTCACCCCACACTTTTGATGGGTGGGCAGAAACGAACGCCAGTTTATCTTTCTTCTTTGGGAGAAGAGCATATTCATTAATCAACTCAATTTCTGGAGTTGAAATTGAATTCAGAATAATTGCCCATTCGCTATTCACCGCAGGCTTGCTGAATTTGGTGTTGTCGTCGTTCAGAAGAGAGTGTTGCTCATCTGCATCAAGTTCTTCCATGATTTCGTTAAGCACATTCTCTTGCGCTTCCTTCTCATTCTTGAGATTGTTGAGGCTATCAAGTTCGTCAGCAAGCATTATCTTCTGCACAAGTTCAAAAGGAATGATGCGACCCTTTTCGCCATCGTGCACTTCCTGCTCCACGCCATTCTTGTCTTTCTTCACCTTATACTTAGGCTCCACCACATTACATGCACCAAAACCTTCGGTTTGGATGATTTCGATGTCGCCCATAATGTCCTGCCAGCGGTCGGCAAGTATCTGATACACCACATACTTGTCAACAAGGGGGAGCGCCGCTGTGCGACGGAAGATGTCGGCAGAAATCTTATCGCTCTCCTCCAGTTCCTTCACATCCTCCACATGGTCGATAAGGCGCTGATGGAGCATGGTCTTGAAATCGGCAAAGGCAGAAACAAAATTGGCTTTAAAAGTCTTCACGTCGCTGTTGTGATGAATGGCGGAAAGCACATCGTCGGCTTTCACTGAAGAGTATGGTTTATCGGCTTCTGGTGCAAATATATCGTGCTGAAGTGAGGGGAAAGCAGTCCAGTAGTCAGCAAGGTCGGCAATCTCTGTGTGAGGAATGCCGCCAAACATAGTGCTGTAGATGTCGTATTTCACGGCAGCCTCACCACCGTCAACATAGCGAGGGATATTGAGGTTGTACTCGTTGCGGCGGATTTCGTCGCGGCTCACCACGCGCGAATAGCCCGGAATGTCCTTGCGCTCGCGGTAGGTGTCGGCAATCTTCTTCACATCGCATGCACGGAGCCTGTTCTGCTTGCCGTCTTTGATGAAGCCCTTGCTGGCATCTATGATGAGCACGCCTTCGTCGCCACGGTTTTTCCTCAAAACCATGATAATTGTGGGAATGCCTGTGCCGAAGAAAATGTTGGCTGGCAATCCGATAATGGCATCGATATTGTTTTTCTCAATGAGGTTGGCACGGATTTTTCCTTCTGCCTGTCCTTCCTCACGCTCTTCGATAGGCAGGAGTGTGCCATCTTTGGCAAACATTTTCGGTGCTTTGCCACGGAACAACACGCCATGAGGCAATACGATGGTGAGAATGCCATCGTGCTTCAGGTGATGAAGTTCGTGAAGCAAAAACGCATAGTCGGCCTTGGTCTTTGGCGCAAGCCCATATTGGGCGAAACGCGCGTCCATTTCCTTGTTGGTGGGGTCCCAATGCTGGGAATAGGGTGGGTTGCTGACCACGGCATCCACAGCAAGTGGCATGTCGATTTCGGAGCCTTCCTTGTGTATGGGCCAGTCATCTTCAAGGGTGTCGGCACAGCGGGTGACAATGTTTTGCGGAATTATGCCTCGCATCACAAGGTTCATACGGGTGAGGTTGTAGGTGTTCTCCTTCAACTCCTGCGCATAATATTTCACCTTGTTCTTGCCTTGGATGTGCTTGCTCACAGCCTTGCCGATAGTGATCAGCAGCGAACCAGAGCCGGAAGTGGGGTCGTAAATTTCAAGCGACTCTTTATTTTTGTGGTGCTCTGCCACAATCTCCGACATCACCATTGCCACCTCATGGGGAGTGTAGAATTCACCAGCCTTCTTGCCTGCGTTGGCAGCGAAGTTGCTGATAAGAAATTCATACACATAGCCCAGCACATCATAGTCTTGTGAACCGTCGGTGGGGATGTCTTTGATGAGTTTGATAAGGTTCTTCAATGCCTTGGTTTGAGCAGATGGGTTGTCGCCCAACTTGCTGAGACCTTCGCGGAGTGTTTTGAAAATGCCTTCATACACCGATGCGAAATTCTTGCTCATCAGACGCTCGAAGTTGGTGAGTGCCTCGCTGAGTGTGGCCACGCTGAATGAGGTGTCGGTGAGCCAAGTGTTGAACAAATACTTATATTCGATGAAGAAGCCGATGTGCTCCTGGCACTCTTCTATGGCATACTTCATGTTCTTGTCCTCGTAGTTCTCTACAAGTTCCACGAGGTCTTCCTCTTCCCATTCACAAGTTTGGGTGAAAAACTTCACCTCTGTGTCGGAGAGAAACTTATAGAAGATAAGTCCGAGGATATAGTCTTTATACTCACTGGCATCAATCTTCGAACGCATGTTGTTCGCTGAAGCCCATATTCTGTTGGCAAGTTGCTGTTTGTTCATATCTATATCTATATTTTTCTACTTCAATAACCGAAGTCATTATGGTTTGATGGTGCAAAGTTAAAGTTTATCTGTGCAACCATTTTGCACTGATTCGTATTTTTTGAGATTTTCTTTAATTTTCTCAATAACTTTATCACGTAACCACCCCGGAGACACCACCTCCACATCGGGGATATATGAAAATATGTGTTGGTCCAGTTCAAAGTTGGGCTTCACGGTGATGCTGATTGTGCACGGGGCTATAACCTTTTGAGATGGGTGGATGGGTTTTGAAACCACATACGGAAATCGCTTGTCTGAAAATTTCAAAACCACTTCTTCTTTGGGCACATTATCAGACGGCACCGACACACCTACCACATCATTAAAATATGTGGAGAAATCAATAGCCTCATTTTTCACGAAAGGTTTGTCAGACACCGCATATTTTTCAATTCGGTCGAATGCAAATGACTCGACTCTGTTGTTGGACGCGTTCATGCCGAAAAGAAACCATCTGCCATTATATTGCTTCAGATAATAAGGGGAAACGGTGATAAGCCTTTCATTGCTTTGGCTGTAGGGATGGTATGTGAGTTCAAGTGTTTGGTGCTGTGTGGTGGCTTCAAGCAAACCAGAAAGATGCTCCAACCCCTTCAGTTTATCGTTTTGGTCAAACGAGATGAGTTTTTCGTAACTGGCTTTCGCGCCAAGCCTGCATTCCAGTTTGTTAATCACCTCTCCAAGCCATGCGTTGGCAGGAGTGTCACGAAATCTGTTGAGCATTTGAATGGTGGAGAGAAGTTTGTCGAGTTCTTCATACGTGAGCCCGACATTGAAGATTGAGAATTCCGGGTCGGAATAATGATAGTAACACTTCTTTCCATCGTATGGAGTGGCTTCTATAGGAGCATCATATGGACTGTTGCGCATATTTTCTATGTCGTAGCGAATTGTGCGCTCACTGACGCTGTATCCCTGTTTTTCTTCAAGCACGCCCTGTAATTTATCCAAGCTATACCTGACCTTACTGCTAAAACAGCGGTCAAGAATCTGATAGCGGAGCAAAGCATTTTTATTAGTAGGCATAACGGTTGTATCAATGGTTTTTGTGAAATGTAAAGTTAATAAAAATCTCACAAAACTCATAATGAATGGCGTTTTAAGTTTTGAATTTGGATAATTTGAAAATTATTGGGAACTTTGTCGGAAATTTGTGAAAATGATTTTTTTGCTGGGATTTTCTGCTACGGAATGTGGAATGACATTTTGGAGGGAAATGATTTTTGAAGAAATATTTTTGATATGAAAAGGAATGAAGTGTGCTACATTGCTGTTGTGGCAGTGATTGGCGTGTCGCTACTTTTGGGATTCGCCGAGGAAGTGTTTGGATTGGAGTTGGGACAGTTGGCGTGGATGGCACATTGGGTGTCGTCGCCTGTGGCGTTGGCTTTGGGCTTCGCATTCGCGCTGATTGTGGGCGAGGCTTTCCCTGCGTTCAACAAAACGATGTCGAAGAAACTGCTCCAATATTCAGTAATCGGCTTGGGATTCGGTATGAACGTGAACAAGGCGCTTGCTTCGGGCAGCGAGGGTATGCTGTTCACGGTGGTGAGCGTGTTTGGCACGCTTGCATTGGGCTGGTTTTTCGGCAGAAAACTGCTGAAAGTGGATTCGCAGACCAGCTATCTGCTGAGTTCGGGCACGGCAATATGCGGTGGCTCGGCAATAGCCGCTGTGGGGCCAGTTATCAAGGCGAAACCTGAGAGCATGTCGGTGGCGCTGGGCGTGGTGTTTGTGCTCAACGGCATTGCGCTGTTCCTGTTCCCTTCGATTGGCGACGCTTTGGGCATGACCATGAAGCAGTTTGGCATGTGGGCGGCGATTGCCATTCACGACACCTCGTCGGTGGTGGGAGCCGGTGCGGCTTACGACCAGATGCACCCGCAACTCGTTGCCGCACAAGGTGTGAGCGCGCTGGAGGTGGCGACTACCATCAAACTGACTCGCGCGCTGTGGATTGTGGTGTTGGCACTGGTCACTCCGTTCTTCTTCCGCAGTTCGCTTGCGTCGGCTGGTGGCGAGGCAAAGCCTTGGTACAGTTGCGTGCCACGATTCATTATCTGGTTTATCGTTGCCATCATCTTCAACACCTACGTTTTGAGCAATGCCGCCCTCATCGGCGCCGGTGCTGCGGCTATGGGCTCGGCGTTCAGCGGGGCCGTCAACAAGCTCGCCAAGCACCTCATCACCCTTTCACTATTCTTTATCGGAGCATCGCTCACACGCGCCACACTGCGCGCCGTGGGCATTCGTCCACTCCTTCAGGGCGTGCTGCTGTGGATAAGCATCAGCCTTATCAGCCTCACCTACATCTTCTGGGTGGAATAACGCCTTTGCAGGGCAAAGATGTAATAATTGTGTGATTTGAAAACTCGACCAAATGTTTAGCGTCATTCTATTCATATTTTTAGGCATCAGCAGCGGATACTTGCTGCGGAAAAAGCGTTCGCGATCTTGCGCCAAGGTGCAGACTGCGAAAGACAAAGTGATTACAGTTTTGATATGGCTGTTGCTTTTTCTGCTTGGCGTGGAAGTGGGCGGCAACGAACAAATCATCAAGGCGTTGCCTACGCTCGGCGTTGAGGCACTGCTGCTGTCGGTGGCTGGAACACTGGGCTGCTGCGTGCTGGCTTGGGCTTTGTGGAAAATTGCAGGAGGAAAGCGATGAAAGGAAGTTTGATTATCGTAGGATTCTTTATCTTTGGCATCGTGGTGGGTCATGCCGACTTGGCGCCAGCGCTGCTGCGAGATAGCGATGTGAGTTTTGTGGCACTCTGCGGCCTGCTTTTCTGCGTGGGCTTGGGCATAGGCATGAACCCCGACACCAAGCGCGACCTGCGTTCCATCAACCCACGCTACGCCCTGCTCCCCCTGGTCACCATTTTAGGCTCGTGGTTGGGTGCCGTGGTGGCATGGCTGATGCTGCACCGAGGCTTTGCCGACACCATGGCGATTAGCAGCGGATTCGCCTACTACTCGCTATCGAGCATCTTCATCACCGAATTTCGCGGAGTGGAACTCGGCACCATCGCCCTGCTCGCCAACATTATCCGCGAGATGATCACCCTACTTCTTGCCCCACTGCTGGCGAAAGTGTTCGGACCACTCGCCCCCATCACCGCAGGCGGAGCCACCTCGATGGACACCACCCTCCCCATCATCACCCACACCATAGGTGACCGCTACACCGCCCTCAGCATCTACCACGGCTTCGTAGTCGACTTCACCGTCCCCTTCCTCGTCACCATGTGGTGCCTAATATAACCCCCACCACACACGCAAATCCCCAATGAATTATTCGTGAAAATATTTGCTATCCGTGTTCGCTCTTTTCCGGCCACACATTAGTCCAATTTTTTTTGGAAATGATATACATGTTGTCCCGAAAACGATGCGAAGAAATTCCGTTAGGAATTTGATGTGTGTAGGCAGGTATGCAGAAAAGATGTAATG
>OIYV01000270.1_pt1 | contig 33557 bp, 37 predicted proteins | sample 1588251 | NCBI WGS metagenome assembly OIYV01 (sample SAMN03283282) | human gut metagenome | biome: human-associated habitat; material: feces | host: Homo sapiens | place: Peru | collected 2012
TTTAAACAATATACATAGTATATGAAGTATCCTCCACACACAGTTATGCCTATTCCTGTAAGCCATGAAATAATTGCATTAACAAGACTTTGTGTTCCTGTTACTAATTTTGTGCTTTCAAGTGATGTAGCAAACACTCCTTTAAACATCATTGCAGAAAATAAAAATACTATCCAAGCTAAAATTTTTGCTGTAATCCTTAATACTTTTTTAAATTTTTTCATTTACCTTTTAAATTCTTCCTGAAGTTATCCTGAATAACTTCTACCTTCATTCTAGGCATTTTTTCTTCTGTTTGTTTATCCCAAATGTTCCAAATTTTAATTGGCTTTATTGGTCTTTCTTCTCTTGCATTTTCCCTTTCAATTCTTAACTTTTGATTATGTTCTTTACTTCCCATACCATTTATTTTATTAAAATGCATTTTTGAAATATCAGGTATTGTTGTTATTGCAGGTGGTTTTCCTGATACCATAACCAAAGCATAAGGATTTTCTATCATTAAAACTTCATCTGGTGTGAGCAGTTTTCTTGAAATTAAACTCATACTACTACTTGATTTATCATACTTACTGTTTGAATTACTACTTTCTCCATAACTTTGTGCAGTATAAGTTCCAAGTCTTTCAGATATTTTATTTGCTGTTTCTATATTTCCTGTTTTTAAGTATATCAACATACAATTGTCTATAATACTTTGTGCTCCTTCTTTTCCGTACTTTTCTTCTATTTGAGAAAGTAATGATTGCAAACATAAGAAAAATCTAATATTTCTGCCTCTTGCAACTGTTAGCATTGCTTGAAATGAATCTATTTTTGTAAAGTTTGCAAATTCATCTAGTATAAAGTTCATTCTGTTTTTTAACTCTCCACCAGTTTGTCTACTTTGTTCAACAAGTGATGTATATAATTGCTTAACTAAAATACTACCAAGTCTATGGTAAGTATCTCTATCATCAGGTAGCAAAATATATATTGCTGTTTTTTTATTACCAAAATTATTAATATCAAAATCGGATGTTTGAATATTATTTGCAACATATTCATCTACAAACATTTGAAGTGTCGATAATGCAACAGCAACAAAACTTGCTCTTGTTTTCTGTGGTGCTGTACCGTGCTATTGCAAAGAATTTTTTAATTGGATCGTTTGCCTCTTTTTTAGCCATATATTCATCTATTGGCATCTTACCATTTCTTTCTTTAAACATTTCTGCAACAAAGTAATATGCATTAGGTAATGTTTGATATTCTCTTCTTCCTTTGTTTTCTAATACAACAGCCATAATTGCTGTTTTTATTACACTCATTTCACCATTTTTCCATATAGGTTCTGTTTTCTCATTTTTTTCAACTAATATATTTACTAAATCATTTATCAAACTTTCTGCTAATGGTATATTGTCTTGCTCTACTGCATTTATGATTATATCTAAATAGTTATATTTATTACTTTTTAAAAAATTGATGTAATCTATTGCAATTACATCATATCCTATCTTTTTTAAATTTTCTGCTGTATATAAATATAACTCTCCCTTAACATCTGATATACACATATTTTCTCCTGCTAATCCAAGCATTGTTATTGTTGGAATTATAACTGACCTACTTTTTCCTGATCCTGTGCTACCAACTAATAAAGTGTGCAAGTTTTCATTTATATAATAAATCTTATCCAAATTACCATCTCTTTCAAAATGCGTTACTATACCTGCAGATTTTAAACATACTTGATTATACTCTTTTGTTCTATCTATTACATTACAACCAAATACTTTATTAAAATCCTTTTTATTTAACCACCAACCTGTGCCATATTGTCCCTGTCCAATAGGCTTTGGCACTTTTATTTTTGGTGTTAGCTCTACTTGTTCACTATAATATATATTTTTATTTCTATTAGAAAATAGTAATAAAAAAGAGGCTACTATCAGTTCTATTATACAGAACATTGTTAGCACTCTTGAATCATTTACTAATGTATTTATTATTGTTTTAATATTTATTTGTAACAAGCTATTAAAATTATTACTCAATATTAAGTGTAAGCTAACTGAAAAATATGCAGATATCCATATACTTAATATAAGGGCAATAATTAATAAAATTCTTCTACTAATTTTTATTCTCCTGTTCTTTTCAATTCACTAATTGAATTTTCCCTTTCACATTAAAATAAGAGTAGATTTACTACTCTATAATATATTTTAACTATTTTCATTTGGGATAATTTATTAGTCGCAACCACCCAAGAGCGACACATATTTGTCTAATGGAATAATTTATTAATCGCACCACCTAAGAGCGATACATATTTTCTCAATATAGTTTTATATCTCCAACTCTGATAAATCATTATCATTTGTTGCTTTACTTATTGTTTCTAATAAAGAATGTTGTTTGCCAATATTTGTTACATCAATTTGTTTAACGCAATTCTTTAACCATTTTAATTCTATAGACATACTTTGAATGATTGCGAAAACCTTACCATCATTTAGAGAATCCTTTGAGATATAGCCTGATCCCTGCCTATGTTCAAAATTGTTCTTTTCTAGAAATCTCTTTATTTCTACATATGCCGTTGGAGAATGTTTTCCTGTGTTTTCTTCATATTTTTTAGTATCTAAATCAAAGTTCAATGCTTTCCTCATTTATATATTACTCCCTTTTAAGCATTTACTGCTTTCACTTCATAATAACTCTGTAAACAATCTTCTTTTTGTAGTCCTAATCCATCACCCTCGTCTACATACCAATACCATTCTTTAATAACCTTTAAAAACCAACTTGTATATGGGAATTTTGCTGTTTCTCCAAAAGCATTCCAATCTTCTTCTTGCCCTTCAAAAACTCCTTTTTCCGTTTCAACAATTGTATTACTTTTATAACTATTAAAGTGTTTTCTAATTACATTTAAGCATTGTTCCTCTGTATAACCTGATTTTTTTAATTTATTTTCATCAAATATAAATTCCATCTTCATAGCTTTTTATTTCCTTTCCATATATATTATACTATATATCCCAAAATAGAAAATATTATTTTTATTATTTTAAATCTTTTTTATATTGCCTATTCAACTATTTACATTTTACCATATTTTGTTTTTTTGTTCAATATTTTATTCAAATTCTTCTTCATCTTCTAAAATATACTCTGCATAATGTTCGATTTTATCTAATGTTTCTTGTAATCTATCATATTTGTCTATCATTCTAATTTGCTCTTCGTTGTATGGAAATATTTCTTTCTCTCCTTCTAATTTACCATTATCTCTCCAAATATTTCTTAATTCTATACCACCTAAAATTGTTCCTGCAACCATAATACTTGAAAATCTACCTTTTATATTATCTTCTTTGAAAATTTCTACTAATTTCTTATCATTTATTGTATTTTTCTCAAAATCAATTCTAAGTTTTTGCATCTGTTCATATATTTCATCGCAAATTTTTCCTAATTCTTTTCTTGATGTAATCTCCTGCTCTTTTACATTAACTTCAACTTGTCTTTGCTTTATTGTTGTGTTTTCAATATCTTCCTTTACTATTTCAAAGGCTCTTTCTTTATCACATCCATTTTTAATATACTCATCATATTGCAAATAAACAAACCTTAAATCCATAAATAGTTTATTGTACAGATACCCTCTTTCCTTTTCTTCATAGCAAAATACCGTTAATTTATTTGCATCTGGTAATAGTTTAGCAAGTTTTTCAGCCTCTTCTATTGAATATCCTTTTATTAAAAACTGGCATACTGGAAAAATATTCTGTTTTAAATATTGTGATTTATTTAGATATAATTTATTATATAAATATTCTAAATTTTTGTATGAGAGTTTATCTTTATTTACCATATCTGTTAGATAATCGTTTAAATTTGTAAAATAATCGTTATTATGCATTAAATTTAATAATAATTTTGTTTTTATATCCACATATTCTCCTAAATTTCATCTTCCCACTCAAAAGATGATGCATTTCTTTTTGATCGTGCAAGTTCCTTCTTTGCTTGTTTTGATAACTGCTTTTTATAATTTAATTCATAATTTCTATTTAATTTATTTTGATTTTCTGTTAAAAAATATAATGCAGTTAATATTCTATCCGTCAAATCTCTACTATCATTATTATATTTTATATAAGTATATGGTTCACTTGTATTTAACCACTTTCTCTCTATATCTAGTATTTGATTTCCTATTAATTTTATTACTTCTTCTTGTGCCTCTTCTTTTGCTTTAGCCATTGCTTGTTCTAGCTTTTCTTTATTAGAATATTTGAATTTCTCCAATTTTTGTTTTGCTTTTATATATTTTTCAATCTCAATTTTGCATTGTACAGATGAATCTATAATCGTATTTGAAATATTATTAAGTTTATTTATAATATCAGGATACTTCATTAAATATTGATACTTTATACTTCCTGTTGTTTGTTTTAAATCTTTTTTTAAATCTATAAGTAAATCAACAATATTCTTGACTTCTGAATCTTTTAGTAATGCCCTTATTTTTCTTGACTGATTATAATTTTTTTCATAATTTAATAATTCTTGTATTAGCTTTTCATTTGAAGTTACTTTTTTCAATTCATTTAATATGTAATTTTCTGATGTAATATTTTTCTTTACTAAATCTTTTTCTTGATATATTAGTAGTAAATCTTCTCGAAAAACATCATTTGTAAACTCATTTCTTAATTTATTAATTTCTTTATATTTTACAAAATAATTTATTTTTTGCTTTTTACTCCATACAAAGAATTGAAAGTGTGGATGTCCTTCCTCAATGTGTACTGCACCTAAATACTGTATATCTTCTAATTTTATATTCATCTTTTTTGCAATACTCGGTAGTCTATTCTCCAAAAGATTTTTCCATTTATCTTGTTCATAATATCCTAATCGCTCTGCATCATATTCTCGAAGTGAAATATATCCTCTATATATTGGTACTCTATTTTTTGCCAACTCATCAATGTAATTAATAATCGGCTCAATATTTTCTTCATTTTGTATGTTAGGAAACCTTTTAACAACTCCAAAAAGTCCGTGCGTTGTATTAGGATTTTTCAAAACATATTTACTATTAGCAATATAATCTGTATATCCTTTATGTTGAAAATATGTTGTTCGTTTATTTGGATTATATGCTTTAAATATAAATATTAAATTACTCATTTCTATAAATTCCACCTATATTATAGAAGTCTATCAATTCATCTTTCGAAATATCTTCTACTTTTCTACTAACAAAGTAATTTGATTTTTCTCTTGCACTTTTTAATATTTCTATATACTCCTTATGAAGTTCATCTCCCAAAATTCTTTTTAATACTTCACCCATTGCATAAGTATTTATTGCACTTATTCTAACATTATTTGCATATAATTTTCTTTGTGATTTAATGAATCCATCTAATTTATAATCTATGCATTTACTTATTTCTTGAAGAATAACCTCTAAATTATCTTTATACATTTGAATATTTAACTCTTTATCTATACCTGCTCTTATTAAATCTGATGCAGTATTATATGAAGTTTTTTCAACAACTTTTTGTATCATTTCTTTTTTACTTTTAGGAACTTTTACAAACATTCTAACCAATTCTTCTTTGTCTTGCTTACTCAATAATCCCTCCTTGCTCTTTCCTGATATTCGGTTCAAAATTGCCTCATAGCAATTTTGCAGGAACAGGGAGTCGCTCCGACTCCCTCAAACAGCCTAAAAGCGTGGCTTTTAGCGAGATACTCTTTTTTTTATAGGGTGACTTTTGGTCTCCCCATATTTTTAGCTTTTTTATTCAAATTCTTCCTCTTCTTCTCGTTCTTTTGTGATCTCAACATATTCTTCTATGGCTTTTATTGACTCATCATAACTGTATGATAAAGTTGCTTTTTCTATCATAGTTCTAGACTCATTATACATATTATTTTGCTTTAATATTTTAGATACTTCTCCTAATATTTCAGGAATGAATACCATACCATAAATATTACATTTTACTTTTTGAATTTCTTTATGTTGAGAATTAGTTTTTAAATCTTTACCTCTCATCTTTTCTGATATATCAATGTATTTATTAGCAACTGGCTTAAATCTTTCATATTGAAAATCGTTTCTCATTTCGTACATCATCAAATGTATTATCTCACTTATTTGATTAGAGTTTAATGACATTTTTTCAACCTTTTCTAGTTCTCTTTTTTCTTCTTCTGTTCCATAATATAGATTTAATGGAGTATCACTTACATATCCTAATGTCATTAAACTATGTGCCAATGCCTCTCTATATTCTGTATCCAAATTTGCATCGTATAAATCTTCTCTTATATCACTTATTCTTATTATTTTTTTACTCAAACTAAATCTCTCCTATTCATATTCTTCAAAATCTTCTTCAAGACCTGCCTCATCAGTTATATCAACATATTCTGATATTATACAAAGAGCCTCATCATAACTTTTTGCATTTGTAGTTATTTTTTCTATCATTTCTTTCGACTGCTCTTGCATACCATTTCTTTTTAAAGTCCTAGATGCAATTCCCATAAGATTAAAAATATTTCCATCTTTTCCAATCAAAGCACATTTTGGTTTTTCCATTATTCAAATTCCTCCTCTTCATTTTGTTCTAATTCAAAACTTTCTTTTTCCATTAGATATCCTAATGCAGTATATCTTCCACTATATGTACAACCATTTCTTGTATAATCTTCTGCTAATCTTTCATAATCAATATATTCTGCCAATTCACTTACATTATCAAAATGCCCTGTTTCATTTACTAAATATTCTCCCATTGCTTTTGCATTTTGAATATCAGGTAATAACTCATATTTCTTTATTTCTTCTGTTAACTTTATTATATCTTTAAATGAATTAACATCCATTTCTTTGTACTCTAAAAGAGCAACAAATTTTGCGATTTGAATGTTGTCCATTTTTTGCAATCTTAATGCTAATGCTTGTACATCAGGCAACGATATGTCTTTTTCTCTAAACTCTAATCTGCTTACTATTCTTTCCATTATCAATGTTAAATTGTTTTTCACTTGTGGGTATAAATTTAAAATTGAACATTCTAGAACTTTTATACTATTTTCCTTTACTCCTAATAGCTCAAGTTTTTCTTTTAGTCTATTTTCTGACATTGGAAATATTAAATCTACTCTTTTACACAAATTATCTTTTTCATACTTTTTACTATCAGTTACTAGCAATCTTATTATATGCTTTTCTGTAATCTTTTCATCTATTAAGTCATTTGTAAACATATATCTAATATTGAGTAATGCACCTTTTGAATAAAACTTATATTTTATATTATTTGTAGAAAAATATTGTTCTCCTAATTTTTCAATATCTATAAATTGCATTAAATATTCTGGTATTTCAAAATCAGGAACATTATTTAAAACATACTCTCCTAACTCCTTATTGTTATGAATGTTTATTATTTTATAATAGTCTATATTTGAAAGTAATTCTATTATTTCATCTATATTATTTATTGTGTAATCTTTAATTTCTAAATATGCATCTAGTATTTTTACATCAATATCTTCAATATTATTTAATAAATGTTCTATATTGTTTATTGTTTCAAGGTCTAATGATTCATTATTATTTGTTAAATATTTATTTACACATTTATTAAGCACTTCGTATTCTTTACCATTTCTTTTTAAATTTACATTCATTTTTGAATTTTCCACTTCTACATCTCCTCCTTAAAATTCTCTCGCACGAGAATCGATTTTGTGGCTTTTTTATTCTTTATTGGAGTAGTTTTACCTTTAAAAATCACTCCAATTCTTCTGTTCTTTCATCTTCATAGAACTTACTATATACTCCATATTTTTCTATAAATTTATTGAACTTTTCTAGTTCTTTCTCCATTTTATTTTTTAAAATGTTTCTACTATTTAAAAATCTAGTGTCTAATTCTTTTGTATAGACATTATCGTATTCATCATCAAAAGCATCCTTTTTATGAATACTAAAAACTAATTCATATTCAAGTTCTTTATTTTCATTAATAGCATTAGCTTTTAGGTAACAACTAGTTCCATTCTTTCTATCTTCCAAATATGCCAATTCTTTGTTTGCACTTATTTCTTTTAAACTTTTTATTGAATAATATAGTTTGAATTTGCTTTGCTTCTCATCCTCTATTAATTCTTCAATTAGTTCAAGTTTTTCTTTTTCTTTATACCAAGATTCTTCAAAGCCATCTTTTGCTCTTGTCATTAAACTATCTGCTGAATAGCAATATAAATTGTGAGCAGTTAAATCATAAAATTCTTTTAATAATGTATATCTATTCAAATTCTTCCTCCTGCTCTTGCTGTTTATTTAGAACATCTTTCATCAATATATTAGTAACTTTTATTGTATTTTCATTAAATTCTCGTTGCCAAGCTCCCTCTCTTCTTGACCAATGAAAACCTCTATGTTTCAAATGACTTCTTATTTCTTCACTTGGAATATCATTAAATAATATTTGAATTCTATTTATTTCTTTATTGTGTATTATTTTACCACCATTAAATTCCTTATCAGAAAATTCAATATTTTCTAATCTTTCTAATTTTTGAATTCTTCTTTTTACTTCTCTGATGGTAGCACCAATATTTTGTAACTGCCAAGTCGTATGATTTTCATCTGCTTTTATAAGTTCCCTTTGCTTTTCTAAATACTGTAATTTATCCTTTAATTTTTCAATTGCATTAGGATCATCATTATATATAGCTTTATTATTTTCTACTGTTTCAGCTTTATCTGCATAATACTTACTTTTGTCATCTTCTTCAATAGATTTTCTTATATCACTATGTGCTCTATCTATAAGTCTTCTATGCTTTTTTTCAGAATAATGTCCTACTATAATTGGTTGTCCGTGGTGCAATTTGTAAAATCCTATTAGCATTTGAATTCATATATTGCTCTGACTTTTCTTTAGCTTTTTGTGCCAACTCTTCATATCTTAATTTTTTGTATTCTTTTCTTTCTTCGAAATCTGCTCTTCCTCCCATTGTTTATCACTCTCCCTTCCTAAAATTAAACAACAATGTAAAAATAGTGTTATTGTTCCTCCAAACATAGCACCCAATATAAATATTAATAAATGCATAACTTTTTCCTTTCCAAGAAAAAAAGACTTATGCAAGTTGTGTTGTATGTTAACTCTCATACAATACAATTACAAGTCTTCTTCATCTTTCTTTTTATATTTGTCTAACTTTCTCCCAAGTAAACTCTTCTCTTCCAAAATGTCCATAATTTGTTGTTCTTGAGTATATAGGCTTTTTTAAATCTAAATACTCAATTATACCTCTAGGTGTTAAATTAAAAGTTTCTTTTATTATTTTTATAATTTCACATTCAGGTATTGTATTTGTTCCAAAACATTCTATATATAATGAAAGTGGCTCTGCTATTCCAATTCCATATGATGCTTGGATTTCACATTTTCTTGCAAGACCATTTATTACTATATTTTTTGCAATATGTCTTAACATATATGCTACAGAACGGTCAACTTTTGTAGCATCTTTTCCTGAAAAAGCTCCTCCTCCGTGGTGAGCATATCCTCCATAGGTATCTACAATTATCTTTCTACCTGTTAGACCTGTATCAGCCACAGCTCCCCCTATAGTAAATTTTCCTGTTGGGTTTATTAAAAACTTAGTTTGATAATCTATCATATCATCATCAATTGTTGTTTTTATTACTTTTTCTATGATGTCATTTTCTAACTCCTCTATTGATATATTTTCATTATGTTGTGTTGAAATTAATATAGTATCAATCCTAAATGGAAAATCATTTATATATTCTACTGTTACTTGTATTTTACCATCACTTCTTAAATATGGAATCTCACCATTTTTTCTTACTTGTGTTAGTTTCTGTGCTAATTTATGAGCTGTATCTATTGCATATGGCATTAAATTTTCTGTTTCTACACAAGCATATCCAAACATTATGCCTTGATCTCCTGCACCTCCATCATCTACACCTATTGCAATATCGTTACTTTGTTTTGTTATATTTACATTAATTTTACAAGTTTTATAATCCATATTGAATTTAGCACTATCATAACCTACATTCTTCAATACTTCTCTTGTTATACTTTCTATATCTATTGTAGCATTTGTTGTTATTTGACCAGCAATATTAACTTGTCCATTTGATATAAATGTCTCAACAGCTACTCTTGATTCACTATCTTGTTCTAAACAAGCATCTAAAATACTATCAGAAATTAAATCGCATACTTTATCTGGGTGCCCTTCTGTTACACTTTCTGATGTTAAAAAATATCTTTTATAATTCATTTAAATCTTCCTTTCTTTTGCACCACAATCGATTTTGTGGCTTCTAAAACACTAGTATGGGATATTATCCCAATTAAATTCTTTCATTCTGTATTTTTTTACTTCTTTTGTATAAATCATAAATACTTTTTCTTTACTAAATTTTGTAAGATATTTAAAAAAAGATAATAACTCTTGTATTATCTTCTGCTTATATTTAGTTCCTATATCTGAATATTCCAAATATTCATTATCTACATAGATAGATGCAATGCCATCTATCAAAATGCTATATAAAACCTTTTTCTCATAAATACTAAACTCATCAAATTCTTTGATTGCAGTTTTTGTATTATAATTAATAAATAATAATAACAATGAAGATATACTTTTTACAACTTCTTTATCAACAACTTCAAAATCATGTAAATAAATCAAATTATCTGCTAATATATTTACTAGTATTATTTTTGCATCTTCAGACATTTTATTATAATAATTTTTTATTTTTATATTTTCCATCTTTCCTCCTTATATATTTCAAAAAAACAAAGTACATCAAATGCACTTTGCTCTTTAGAAAGAAACAGTTTTTTAATATTTTTTGACCTAGCCACCACATACCACCTTGTGATTTAAGACCTTTATTTTTTTTAATTTTTTACTATTTTTTATAAATTTTTATTATTTTTTCAAAAACTTTATTTTTAAAAAAGTGAGTGTTATTAACACTTTCAAAGATTACTTAAGACATAGCAACGAAACGCATTCAACATGGCTCGTATAAGGAAACATATCTACTGGTTGTACTTCCTTTATTTCATATTTTTCTTCTAATTGTTTTAAATCTCTTGCTAGTGTTGCTGGGTTACAGCTTATATATACAATTTTTTCTGGTTTTATTGTTTTTAATACTTCTATTGTTTTATTATCTAGCCCTTTTCGTGGAGGGTCTACAAAGACTACTTTTGGGTTTCCTGCTATATTTTCTAATATCTGTGGTAATACTTTTTCTACATCTCCTGCATAAAATTCTATATTCTCCACATTATTTATTTTTGCATTTTCTTTTGCATCTTCTATTGCCTGCTCTACTATTTCTACTCCATATACTTTTTTAAAGTATTTTGATGCAAATATTCCTATTGTTCCTATTCCACAGTATAGGTCTAATGCAATATTGTTCTTTTGAGTATGCTCAGTATCTGCATATGCGTATTTTATTGCAGTACCATATAATATCTCTGTTTGAATTGGGTTTACTTGATAGAATGATAGTGGTGATATTTTAAATTTATAGTCTCCTAATATATCGTGTATATATCCTTTTCCATATATTATCTCATTTTGATTCCCTAATATTACATTCGTGTTTTTTGTGTTGTAGTTTTTTACAACGGATTTTATGTTTGGGTATTTTGCTGTTAAGTATTCTACTAGTTCTTTTTCCTTTTTAAAGTTATTATCATTAACAACTAGAGTAACTAAAACCTCGTTTGTTTTTATTCCGATTCTTATAACAATATGCCTTACTGTTCCCTTTAGTGTTTGTTCATTATATACTGATATGTTGTTTTCTTTTATAAATTTAAATATTTTATTTGCAATTTTATTACACTCTTCATTTTGGATAAAGCAATTCTGAACTGGTACTATATTATGAGTTCTTTCTGAATATACACCCATAACAGGATTATTGTCTTTACCTAATCCAACTGGATATTGTAATTTGTTCCTATAATTTAAAGGATTATCCATTCCTATTACATCATTTACTTTAAGTTTCCTATTTAGTGCTTTATATAAACAATTTTCAACTTTTGCTTTTTTTACTTTCAAAGTGTAGTCATATTTAATATGTCTTAAATTACATCCTCCGCATTTTGGAAAATCGCTGCAATCTGCATCTGTTCTGTATTCTGAAGGTTTAATAATCTTTAAAATTTTAGCATATGCAAAGTTTGATAAAACTTTTAGAATTTTTATTTCTACCTGTTCTCCCTTTATCACACCTTGTATAAATATTGGAAAGTTATCTATTTTTGCAATTCCTTCTCCTTGATATCCATTATCTATAATTTCAACCTCGTATATTTGGTTTTTCTCTAACATTTTCTTCACCTACTACATAAGATTATATGTTAAATAGAAATAAAAAGCAAGATTTTTTTATCACAATTCTTGTAACACATTTTTTTTATTTTGAATAGTATATAACATAACAAATGAAAAAAACATAAGATTTTTTCTTACTTTAAGGGAGGTGAAAGTAGTATGCCAGAAAATAGAGGATGCGGTTGCGGTGGTTTCGGATTTGGAAATGACTGTTGCTGGATTATAATTCTATTAATAATAATCTGCTGCTGTTGCGGAGGTAACAATGGCTGTGGAGGTTGCTAATTGAATTATAGATTAGTTTTACTTGGGTGGATACTTACTTCCACCCCCAATAATTTATAGACGTGATTAAAATTTATAAACTTTAATCACGTCCCTAAATATTATACATCTTTTTTATGCTATTTTTGGTCCCATCTTTTTCCCACCTAATAGATGAAAATGTAAGTGTTTTACTTCTTGTCCTCCATCTTCTCCACAATTTACTATTACTCTAAATCCTTTTTCTAGTATTCCTTCTTGTGTTGCTATTTTATTTATTGCTCCATATATTTTTCCTATAATTGCCTCATCTTCTTTTTCTAGTTCAACTAAACTTGTTATGTGTTTTTTAGGAATTACAAGCACATGAACTGGCGCAACAGGGTGTATGTCTCTAAATGCTAATATCTCATCATCTTCATATACTATATTTGATGGAATCTCTTTATTTATTATTTTACAAAAAATACAATCCTCCATTTTTACAACTCTCTCCTTTTATTCCAAAATTGCTTTTATACGTCTAACTCCTGCTGATGATGCTTCCTCTTTTTTTATCTTAAAATGTCCAAGTTCGCTCGTGTTATGCACATGAGGTCCTCCACATAATTCCATTGATACATCTCCTATTTTGTATACTGAAACTATATCTCCATATTTATCTAAAAACATTGCCTCTGCTCCTTGTGCTATTGCTTCATCTTTTTTCATTTCTAGCTTTTCAACAGGTATCGCCATTTGTATATATTCATTTACCAGGTCTTCTGTTTTTTGTTTTTCTTCCTCTGTCATTTTGCTATTGTGTGAAAAGTCAAATCTCATTCTTTCAGCTGTAATATTACTTCCCTTTTGATGTACATGGTCTCCTAACACATTTTTTAATGCTGCATTTAGAAGGTGTGTTGCTGTGTGGTATTTTGTTTCCATTTCTCCAGTTGATGCTAAACCGCCTTTAAATTTTTGTGTTGCTCCTTCTCTTGACTTTTCTTGATGTTCTGCAAATTTTTCTTTAAATCCTTCTAAATCTACTGTTAATCCATTTTCTATTGCAAGTTCTTCTGTTAATTCAATTGGGAAGCCATAGGTATCGTATAATCTAAATGCAATGTCTTTATTTATTTCTGTTCCATCAAGGTTTTTGGTTTCTTTTTCAAATTCTCTTAAACCTTTTTCAAGTGTTCTATTAAATTTAATTTTTTCATCTTGTAGAACTTCCAAAATTGCTTTTTTATTTCTTGCAAGTTCAGAATAATATTTTGAATACTTTTCTATTATCATTTCTGCTAGAGTTTGTTCCCAGTTACTGTTCATATCTATATTTATTTTCTTTGCATATCTAATTGCTCTTCTTATAAGTCTTCTTAACATATATCCTTGGTCTGTGTTTGATGGCTTAATTCCAGCATCATCTCCTGCTATCATTACAACTGCTCTTATGTGGTCTGCTATAATTCTCATTGCTCTGGCATTTTTTTCATCATTATATGATAATCCTGAGATTTCTTCTATTTTAGATATTATGTCCTTCCAAACTGAAGATCTGTAATTATCTGTGTGTCCTTCAAGTATTGCTGTTACTCTTTCAACTCCAAGTCCTGTGTCTACATTTTTGTTTTTTAATGGTACAAAGGTTCCATCAGTTTCATGGTTGTATTGCATAAACACATTGTTCCAAATTTCTACCCAATTTTCATTGCTTGGGTCAAATTGTTCTGGAATTTCTTCATTGCTTCTCCAATAAAAGATTTCAGTATCTGGACCACATGGACCTGTTAATTCCATATTTGGCCACCAATTATCATCTTCACCTAAAAATGCAATTCTTTCCTCTTTTATTCCATTTTTTTTCCAAATTTCAGCTGATTCATTATCTGCTGATACTATATTATTTCCTTTGAAAACTGTCACAGCTAGTCTTTCCATTGGAATGTGCAAGTGTTTTGTTAGAAATTCAAGACTCCATGCAATTGCTTCTTCTTTAAAATAATCACCTAAAGACCAATTTCCAAGCATTTCAAAAAATGTATGATGTGTTGTATCTCCTATTGAATCTAGGTCATTTGTTCTAAAACATTTTTGAACATCTGCTAAACGTTTGCCCTCTGGATGTGATTCTCCTTTTAAGTATGGTACTAATGGTTGCATACCTGCTGTGTTAAATAAACAGGTTGGGTCATTTTCTGGTATAATTGGAGCACTTGGTATGATTTTATGTCCTTTGCTTTCAAAGAATTTCAAATATGCATCTTTTAAATTTATATTTTCCATTTTCTTCCTCCTAAAAAACTTTTACATAGTCAGTGGTGGAGCCCTCCCCCTACTTTTTTACTTTTAATATTATACACTCAAACCTTACTGTTTTTCAATAGTTTCGAAAAATTTTGTCAAATTTATGAATATTTTTCTTTTTCTTTCAAATACTATTTTTGAACATAAATAATTAAAGGAGGTAAAATTTTGAAAGCAACAGGCGTAGTTAGAAGAATTGATGATTTAGGCAGAATTGTTATCCCTAAGGAAATTAGAAGAACTTTGCATATTAAAGAGGGTGATCCACTTGAGATTTTTACAGACAAAGAAGGAGAAATTATTTTGAAGAAATATTCACCTATAGGTGAACTTTCTGAATTTGCAACAGGTTATGCTGAAACTCTTTCAAAAACAACAGGACATATTGCTTGTATCACAGATAAAGACACCGTTATTGCTGTTTCTGGTGGTTCAAAAAAGGAATTCTTAGAGCAATCTTTAAGTCCTGAATTGGAAAAGGTTATTGAAAACAAAGAAATATATACAAGCAAGGCAAATAATGAAATTGCTTTACCTATTACCCAGAATGATAATAAGGAAAGGCGCTATAATTCACAAGTTATTTACCCAATTATTTCTGATGGTGATGTTATAGGAAGTGTTATACTTCTTTCAAAGGAGCAAAATACTAAGATGGGAGATACTGAACTTAAGGTAGTTCAATCTGCAGCTGGGTTTTTAAGTAGTCAGATGGACGTTTAGTGCAAAAATTGAGAGGGCTTTGCCTCTCAATTTTTTTGTTATTGAATAGTGAATAATTAATAATTTAAAGTTTTTGACTTGGTTTTCAATTTTTTTGCTTTTTATATTAAATCTTTTACTGATTCACTTATTATTCTATTTACGTCTGCTAACATTATATTGAAGCGAACTTCTATATCGAAATATTCCTTTATTTGTTTGTCTCCATTTAATATATTGTACATTTCTTGAAGTTTTTTCATTTTTTCTGGATCGTCTTTTCCTTGGAAAGACATTACTTGAACGTCGTATCTTATCTTTTCAAATTCATCTACCTTTTGTTTCATTTCTGGGTTTGAATTTAGGTTTTCTTTTGCTTTTTTATATTCTAAATACTCATTGCTTTCTTGTATTGCTTTTGCTAAATTGTTAGCTTCATCATATACGTACATATTATTACCTCCTCTTTTTTTAAAGGGAACTGCACCAATTGGTCATTCCCTTGCTTATTTTTTATAATTATGTGTTTAAGCATATGCCTGACGTTTTTTGAATGATAATAAGTTTGTAATTTCTGTTTCTGTTCCTTTTGCTTTTTTTACTTTTTGTGTTCTCTCCTGTAATATTTGATTTGCCTGTATTTGAGCCATTGTTTGGCATATTGCTTTTTCATACGTAAAATATGTATCTTGTGCAATTTTTGTCCAGTTATATTCATTTTTCACTTTTATTTTTGCTTGTTTTGTTATATTATTACATAGTTCTGGATTTAGTAGTAGTTCTAGTATTGAATCTGCTAATGAATTTGGATTTCCAGCATAGCTTTTCATTCCATCTACTTTATGTTCTACTATTTCGTTTAATCCTCCAACATCAGATACAACTGTTGGAACTCCTGCAAGCATTGCCTCTAATGCAACTATTCCGAATGGTTCATATGTACTTGGAAATACTGAAACATCAGCACATTTATACATTTTTGATACTTGTTTTGCATTTAAATATCCTGTAAAATAAACCTTCTGTCCTAATCCCATTGCTTCTACTTGTGCTTTTAATTCGTCTAACATTCCACCTTTTCCAGCTATTATTAGTTTTGCATCATTATATCCTTTTAATATTTTTGGCATTGCAGAAATTAAGTGTTGCACTCCTTTTTCATATACTAACCTTCCCATAAATAATATTATTTTTTCATTATCTGCTGCATATTGTCTTCTAAATTCATAGTCTCTTTCTACTCCAGTATATGAATTTATATTAATACCATTTGATATTACATTTATTTTTTCATATGGCAATCCAAATAACCTTTGCAAGTCATTTTTCATAAATTTACTATTTACTATTACTTCTGATGATTCATATGTTAAAAGCCATTCTGTATCATTTACATATCTTTGATTTTCATTATGTATTCCACTATTTCTTCCTGCTTCTGTGGCATGTATTGTACATACTAGAGGTGTTCCATATGAATTTTTTAATGTTTTTGCACTATATGCTACTAACCAATCGTGTGCATGTATAACATCAAATTTACCATTTTTGTCTATTAATTCACTTGCTTTTGCTACCAAGTTAAAATTCAATTGTAAAATCCAGTCTATGAAATTGTTTGGATTAATCATATAGTTATCAACTCTATATACGTCTACTCCTTTGTCATTTTCATAATATGGTAAATCTCCTTCTCTATATGTAACTACTGTTACTTCGTGACCATCCTTAATAAGTCTTTTTGATAAATCGTGTACAACTCTAGCAATTCCGCCAACAATTCTTGGTGGATATTCCCATGTTAACATTAAAATTTTCATTTATAATCCCTCCATAAATTTTCTTTTGTTAATACATTTTTTTTCAACATTATTTTATATTATATTTCGAGAAAAGTAAACATTTTTTAACAATTTTTTTAAAATAATTTTAGCAGTATTAAAAGTATTGCTCCCGGTATTCCCAATATGCCTACAAATATTGTTGTTACCACATTTAAACCTATATGTAAATTAATTGATACTCCTACTTGATTAATAAAATATATTAAACACCCACCCAATAGTGAATTGAATATCAGTTTTAAAATTTTAAACATAGAAACTTTAAAAACCACTCCAACAATTAGCATACATATTATACAGCCTAAAATAATAATTACATTATTTAGCTCCAAATTAATCCCCCCCATTAATAGGTATGTCTTACTTTGGACAAATATTCTAGCCTATTCGTAATTTTAGTTCATTTATCATATCTAGTGAAAAGCCTTTTCGCTTTACCTCTTTTATCAAGTAATCTAATTTTGCTTTATGTGCTTTTATTTGGTATAAATAGTAATCAATAAGCTCTCCCTCCGCTTGTTCAAAATTTCTATTTGCAATATTTAATTCTGCTTTTGTTTGTAATATGCACTCTATAAGCTCTACATCAATTTTATTTTTTCTCATAAACAATCTCCTCACAAATTGTATTTTATGCAATTTTTTGGAAATTATTTATTTTTTATTGATATTTAATTAGTTTTACGCTATAATATTTTTATGCTATTATAGCTCAGTTGGTAGAGCAATTGATTCGTAATCAATAGGTCGCCAGTTCGATTCTGGCTAATAGCTCCATAAAAAAATCCAATGGGAAATCCCATTGGATTTTTTTTATTTGAATCTTCTTCCTTTTATTGCTTTTGGTTCTTCGTCTGGTTTTTCGTTTGTTTCTTGTATTTCTGTTTCATCTTTAGCTATATCTATTGGTTCTACGTTTTCATTAATGTTTGCCATTTCTGGGTTTAAGGCTACACTTGCTCTTTGATTTAGGTTTTCTTTATTGTACTCTGCAAGTTTGGCTAATATTCTTTGATAGTTTTTGTAGTCATATGCAAAGTATATTGTTAATCCTACAAAGCTTGCTGCTACTATTAATAACATTCCTGATATTATTCTATCAAAATTTGCTGTTATCCAGCCTCCTACTGAGGCTCCTACTCCACTAAACCAATTTTTTATTTTTTGCATTGTTGTTAGTGGTACTATTACTGGTTCGTCTTCTCTTTCTATGGTTATTTTATATGTTTTTTGCTCTTCTAATCCTTCTTCATTTGGTAATGTTACTTTTATTGTTATTTCATTTTTTCCTGCTTTTATTTCTTTGTTTCCTATTATTTCTACTTTTGCATTTTCTCTATTTGCTATTGCATCTACCTGTAGTTCTTTTACTGTATATGATAATTTTTCTAAACTCTTATATTCATATGTATTAAATACAAATTGTGGTTCTAATTTTAGTTCTACTTTTTGGTTGTTTTCATCTATATAACATATGCTTAATGTTTGTAGGTTTAATTCTGGTAATGCTCTTGTTGCATATATTTTATACGTACTTGTACTTCCGTCTTCTGCTGTTACAATTATTTCTACTGTATTGTCTCCTACTTGTAACTCTTCATTGCCTACTATTCTTACTGTTGCTCTCGAATGTTCTTGTGATGCTGCTATGCTTAGTTTTGTGATTTCGTTTGGAACCATTACAGCATATTCTCTTACATTACTATTAAATTCTGGTGTTATTACTCCTTCTGCGATTTGTAATGAGCTTAATTTAGAATTGCTTGATTTTGTTGAAGTTGTTGGCGTTGAAGGATTTGATGGCTTTGTGGATGGTTTTGTAGGTGTGTTAGTCGATGGTTTTGTAGTTGGTGTTGATGGTGTGTTTGGAGTTGTCGGCGTTGTTGGGGTTGGTTGTTTAATAATTACACTTTTTGATGCACTTTGTGTTCCTTCTGTTTCACTAGCATAATTGGCTACTAGACCTGAAGCATTAATAGTAATAGTTCCTGAACTTCCAGCAACACAAGAAATTGTTAATGATGATTGTGACATTAAATCAACATAAGTCTGGCTTAAAGTTCCATTGCTTGCAGATAAGTTAATTGCCCCAGCTTCATTACTACCAACTGAAACCGTAACATTAAAGCTTTCCCCTGGTGAAACTGTAGATTTCGAAGTAGTTATAGTTAAAGTTGCATTTGAAACAGTTGTTAATAGCAAGCCAACAATAATTATTATGCCTATTATTAATATACTTTTTGAAATTCTTTTATTCATAATTATCTTTTGTCCCCCTTATTTATAAAGAAATTTTACTCATATTCATTATGTGATTTTTGACTTTAACATAGTCTAGAGGTGTTATATTTCCATCTCTATTTGCATCTCCTGCTAAGCTATAAATTCCTTCTAGCTTAGTTATATTCATTATATTATTTTTTATTTTAACATAATCTAAAGGTGTTATCTTTCCATCACCATTTGCATCTCCAAGCATTATCACCGTATATTCTTGCTCTCCAATCTTAACCTTTGCACCTGTTCCAAAAATTTCGCCTTCTAGTACTGCCTCTGGTATATCTGTTATCTTTGTATCCGGTGTTAGTCTTATATTTGTGCCTTCTATTTTATATTTTTCTACCGGTGCTTTTTGTATGTATGCTTCTGATATGTATCCTTGTGTTCCATCTTGTAATTTTACTCTGTACCATATGTGTCCATCTATTTTATAAGTTACTTTATCTATTATGGTTACTTGGGTTCCTACTGGAAGTATCTTTTTTACACTTGTTTTTGTTGTTCCTGGTCCGTTTCTTAGGTTACACATTATTCCTATTGTTGCTGGTTCATTTACAATCTCTACAACATCCACATCCTTTAGATACTCTCTTGAGGCATATCCGATTAACGCTTCACTTCCATTATTGTAAAATATTTTGTCCCAATAACGTCCATCACTTGAGATTTCTTCTGCTCTTTCTATTCTAACAATTGTTGTTCCTTTTGGCACTTTTCCCTTTATGTCATAATTTGTTGAAGGTCCACTTCTTACTGTAAGCGGAGAATATAGTGTGTTTACTACTACATTTTCTGTATGTAATGATATTTTTCTTCCTGGTTTTATTGAAGCTGTGGTAGGCATATTTTCATATATAGGTACTATAAAGTTAAAGCTATTATTTAGAATACCTAAGCTTTCATATGCATCATAAACATCTAAACTTTCAGTATATGGTGCTGATACATTTTGTTGATATTGATGATTGTATAAACTATATTTACTTGCACTATCCACATGGTATTTTTGCAAATATAATGTATCTTGATAATTACCTATATATCCACCTTTTAAGAAAGATGCACCACCATGAATAGCATATTCTGGGTTTGTCCATCCACTTGATTTTGCTCTTTCTAATCCATTTTTAATTATTTCCGGTGTTGAGCTTCCAGAAGCTCCTACATTAAAGTAGTTATAATATCCTGTATATGTTGTTGATACTCCTGTTTCAGAATCTGTATAAGTGTAATTTCCACTTATTAAACTACTTCCTCCATTTCCTTGTTCTTGTCTAATTCTTGCTGCTAAATGGTATGGACTTACGTTGTTTATTTTTCCAGCTTCATATATTATTTGTGCATAAGATTTGTTTAAAACCTCTGTTCCACCTTCTACATTTAAAAAGCTAATTGTGTCTGTGTCCATGAATGAACCTGCAAGTATTGACTTTACTCCTTCAAGAGTATGAACGCCTTCATTAAAAGATAGTGTTTCAAATGCAAATATATAATCTTCATTTAGCCAGTTCCTTGGATCCATATAATATGATACTGTTTTGTTTGATGCACAATACCAACTTCCATTTTCTTTTAGGTTTAATCCACAGTCTGGGCATACCCAATCTGCTACGTTTCCTTTTGCTAATGTGTAATATAATAGACTCCTTGTATGTACCGCTGTTGTTTCATTGGCAAGAACTGTATTCCAATCTAAACCTGTGTATAAAATTGTAAAGTTCCAATTAGGATGTGATGTTTTTAATTCTTGTATATTTGTATATATTTCTTGATAATTTTCCAAATTTGATAAGTCATTTGTTCTTTGTCTTGCCTGTATCTCCCTATTGTAAATTATTTCAATTGCAAGATAGAATATTATGGCAAACACAAGTATGAACCTCAATGCCCTCTTTATTTTATTCATTGTTTCCTCCAAATAATCGTTTATAGATGATTATAGTATATAATATCGAAAAATGTAAGTCAAGTAAAAAGAAACAAAAATTTCTGGAAATTTTGTCTTTGATTGCATAATTTATACATAAAAAAGTACAACATTTTTCAATGTTGCAACTTTTTAACTTCTAATAATACATCTTTTCCAAATATTTCAAAGTTTTGGTTCGTAGTGTTGGTCCTTCCTTATAATATTTTTAACCTTGTGAAACTTTAATCTTTCGTTTCTCTGCAAATAATTATTTTGCTTTTCCTATATAGTAATTTTTCTTTCCTCTTCTTACTATGATATATGTGTTTTCAATAAACATTTCTGTTTTTATTGTTTTTTCAATATCCGTTATTTTTTCTCCATTTATTGAAATTGCACCTGCTTCTATAAATTCTCTTGCTTCTCTTTTACTTTTTGCCACACCCATATTTACAAGCAAGTCTACCATATTTATACCAACTTCAACATCTTTAACTTCTTGTCCTTTAAATAAATTTTCAATGTCTTTTTTTGACAAGTCATTAAATTTATTATTAAACAGATGATTAGCTAAGTCTACTGCCTTTTCATATTCTTCTTCTCCATGTAAAAAAGTTATTATTTCTCTTGCTAGAGCTTTATGTGCCTCTCTTAGCTCTGGATGATCTTTATTTTTTTTATCTAATTCTTCTATCTCTTCTTTTGATAAAAATGTGTATATTTTTAAATAATCTATAACCATTGAGTCTTCTACATTTACAAAGAATTGATATAATTCATAACTTGATGTTTTTTCTTTATCAAGCCATAATGCATTTCCTTCGCTCTTTCCAAACTTATTTCCTTGTGAGTCTGTTACAAGTGGCATTGTAAAGCCATATACTTCATCGCCTGTTGTTTTTCTTATTAAATCTATACCTGCTGTTATATTGCCCCATTGGTCTGAACCAGCACATTGTAAATTTACATTTTTATGTTCATGTAAATATTTAAAGTCTAATGCTTGTAATAACATATATGAAAATTCGGCATATGTAATACCTGAATCTAATCTTCTTCTTATAATGTCTTTATCAAGCATATAATTTATATTAAAGTATTTTCCATAATCTCTTAAAAAATCTAATACGTTTATGTTTTTAGTCCAATCATAATTATTTACAACATCAAATCCAAATAATTTTTCTACTTGACTTTTTAGTCCTGCTATATTTTTATCAACTTGTTCTTTTGAAATCATTGCTCTTTCTTTTGTAGGTCTTGGATCTCCTATCATACCCGTTGCTCCACCTATTAATAGATATGGATGATGTCCTGCTTCTTTTAATCTTTTTGAAATTAAAAAACTTGATAAATGTCCAACATGTAAACTATCTGCTGTTGGGTCAGTTCCTATATAAAAGCTCATTCCACCTTTATTTAGCTTTTCTTCTAATTCTGGACTTGAAATATCCTTTATAAGTCCTCTCCATTTTAAATCTTCAAAAACCGTCATCAAAAATTCCTCCTTTAAACAAGAAAGTCAAATCAATCCCTAAAGGACGATTTGACTCGTGGTACCACCTTTATTCGTATAAGTTTTACTTATACCTCATTATAGCTTTGCGTAGCCACACGTTAATTACTTTAAGAAATGTATTTCGTAATTTTATATTCTGGTAGTTTCCAGCTCCCACTACCTCTCTTGATTTTGTAACTATAAAACACTACTTCGTTTCTTTTTAAACATAACTAATTTAAATTATTAATTATTATACTATTAATATTCATAAATTGCAAGCATTTGTTGACATTTTTTTTCTTTTATGTTATTATTTTTTAGGTGATTTTAATGAATGAAAAGAATAATGATATAGAAGTTATTGTAGATGATAATGGTGAAAACCTTGAAATTTCTCCGGTTTATAAACATCTTAATGTTGCTAAACCTAATCCAAAAGAAGACAAGAAAAATATTATTATACCAGAGATTAAAAAGAAAAAATAATTTTTTGTTTTTTTCTTGACAAATGAGGGAAAAGTATGTATAATTGAATAGTTCATGGCGAGATAGCTCAGTTGGCTAGAGCATTCGGTTCATACCCGACAGGTCGGTGGTTCGAATCCACTTCTCGCTACCAAAAATAAAGCCTTAACTCGAAGATTTAAGGCTTTTACTTTTTTATTCAAATAAGTCAGAATGTAAACCAGTATGAGTTTTTGTATGACTTTTCTATTTTGGTGGAGATGGAGGGAGTTGAACCCTCGTCCAGCATTCTATCTATATAAACTTCTACGAGTGTAGTTTATTATTATATTTTCCCTTGAATGTTCGCAAATAAACACGCTTTATTCTCGGTAAGCCTTAATCTACCCATTGTTCTCAAGGCAAAGAACAACTTTGTTTCCTACTTTAGTCGACGCTTTATCTATGACAGTAGGCTTCATAGTAAAACGACGTTGCCATACTTAGGCAGCGTATGCTAATTCATTATCAGCGTTTATTTTTATTTCGCTTTTTTTAAGTGGCCAAAGCGACCATCCACTACTCGCTGTTTATATTTCAAAAATACCGTCGAAACCAAAATACATCCCCATATACTTATATATTATACTACTTTGTATCTCAGTATGTCAACTATAAGTTATCAGATTGACAAAAAAAACGGTTGTTATACCGTTTTCTTTGACTTCTTCTTATTATCTTACTTCTTTTTTCCAAATGTTATTTCTTGGAATAAGAAGTTTTTGAAACTTTGCCAAGTTATTTCTTGATATAAGAAATCATTTATTTCATTTTCAATTTTTTGCTGATATGGTGTTAATTCAACTTTAACCTCATATGTTAATACACCTTTTAGTTTAGACCAGAATGATGGTTTTGCTGGTAAATTTTTTCCAGTTCCGCATACCTTAAAAGCAGAGTTTTCTGCTTCAGCTCCAGCACATTTTACTACTTCCTCATTTTCTGTTTCACCATTTTCTTCAATTGGAATGAACTTAGATACTTCACTCATTATATTTTCCTCCCTTTTAAAGTATTTATAGAGATTTTTCTTTAGTAATTCAATTTAATTCAATAAATCTCTTAATTATCTTCATATATTTTATACTACATTTTTTTACATTAATCAATAGTTTTGGCTAAGAAAATTTTAACATTTTCGTTACAAAATTATTACAAATTTGTTACATATTTTTAGCTTTGTTTAATATTTCCTATTAATTCCATATCTTCACGTTTTATTATTTTTACGTTTTCTATTGAGTTTTCAATGTTTTCTGCTTTTACTTTTACTGTAATGTAATTTGTTGTATGTCCTTCTGTATAATCTCCTTCAGTTTTAGTTTCGAAAAGCACTTCTAAGTTTTGATTTATGTATTGATTTAAGAATTCTATTTCATTTTTATTTGATAGTTCTATTAACTTATTGCTTCTTTTTTCCTTTATTTCTGGGCTTATTTGCTCCTTCATCTTTGCAGCAACTGTTCCTTTTCTTTGAGAATATTTGAATATATGCATTTTACTAAATTTTATATTCTTTAGAAACTTGTATGTTTTCTCAAATTCTTCTTCTGTTTCTCCAGGAAATCCTACTATTATATCTGTTGTTAATGCTACGTTGGGGAACTTATTTCTTAATAATTTTACTCCTTTTTCAAATTCTTCTATTGTATATTTTCGGTTCATTCTCTTTAAAGTTTCATCACATCCACTTTGAAGAGATAAATGAAAATGGTCACATATTTTTTCTACATTTCCTAATCTTTCTACGAATTCTTCTGTTATTAAATTTGGTTCTAGTGATCCTAAACGGATTCTTTTTAAACCATCTATTTTATTTATTTGTTCTAGTAAGTCTATTAGCTTTGTTCCATCTTCAAAATCTTTACCATATGATGCAACATGTATTCCTGTTATTACAACCTCTTTTGTTCCTTTTTTTACTATGTTTTTTATTTCATTAATTACACTTTCTGGCTTTCTACTTCTTACTCTTCCTTTTGCATAAGGAATTATACAGTATGAGCAAAAATTATTACAACCATCCTGAACCTTTATAACTGCCCTTGTTTTCTCTGTATATGTAACTGTTCCAAAATCTTGAAATTCTTTTTCCTCCTCTATTTTCCCTACCTCTTGTTTTTTTTCATTTGAATAATTTTCAACTATATCTACAATTTTGTTTTTTTCTGAATTACCAACTATTATATCCAACTCATCCATTTTCTCTAGTTCTGCTTTACTTATTTGAGCATAGCAACCTGTTGCTACAATAGTAGCATTTTCATTACGAGTTTTTGCTTGTCTAATGATTTGTCTGGATTTCTTATCTGCCATGCTTGTAACTGTACATGTGTTTATAATGTAAATATCAGCTTTTGTATCAAATTCAACCTTTTTATAACCTTTTTCAATAAATTTTTGTGCTATTGCATTTGTTTCGTATTGATTAACTTTGCAACCGCAATGTAAATAGAGCAACGGTCTTTTTCCTTTTATTTTCTTTGTTTTCCATACTATTACTACCTTTCAGCGATTTTTGTTTTTTTAATTTTTCCCATTTTTATTTTTCATACTGATTGAACTAACTTCCAACCGCAATGTATAAAATGCTACTGTTTTTTGCATAAGTTCCTCCTTTTATTGTTAATTTTGTTATTTTTAGGGCGGACTCACGAGGTCCGCCCCTACATTTAATTATTCATTATTTGTTGAAGTTGTTGCTTCATTTATTGTGGCTAATTTCTGTCCTACTTCTTTTACTTCTTCTAGTGTTGGTTTTGACATTTTTAGCTCTTGCCATCTATCTTCTGTTATTAGTGTTTTTCTTGGTTTGCTTCCTTCATAACCTGAAATTATTCCTCTTGCCTCCATTTGGTCTATTATTCTTCCTGCTCTGGTATATCCTATCTTAAATCTTCTTTGCAATCCTGATGCTGATATTTGTCCCATATTCACTGCCATATCTATTGCATCCATTAGGAATTCGTCTGTGTCATCTTCATCATCTTTGTCTAATTCTTGGTCTGAATTATTTGCTTTTTCTATTTTTTCTAATATGTCATTACTGTATACTGGTCCACCATTGTTTTTCAAAAAAGTTACTATTTTTTCTACTTCACCATCTGATATAAAAGCTCCTTGTACCCTTTGTGGCTTTATTGTTCCAGATGGATAGAATAGCATATCTCCTTTTCCTAGTAATTTTTCTGCTCCAATTGAATCTATTATTGTTCTTGAGTCTACTCCCGATGTTACTGCGAATGCAATTCTACTTGCTATATTTGCTTTAATTACACCTGTAATTACGTCTACAGATGGTCTTTGTGTTGCTATTACTAAGTGCATTCCTGCCGCTCTTGCCATTTGTGCTAGTCTACAAATAGCATCTTCAACGTCTTTTGCTGCAACCATCATTAAATCTGCAAGTTCATCTATTATTATTACTATTTGTGGTAGTTTTTCTTCTATTCCTTCTTCTTCCAATGCCTCGTTATATCCAGATATATCTCTTACATTTTTTTCTGCAAATAAGTGGTATCTATTTACCATCTCTTGTACGGCCCATTGAAGAGCTCCGGCTGCTTTTTTAGGATCCGTAACAACTGGTATTAGTAAGTGTGGTATACCATTGTATACTGATAGTTCAACAACTTTAGGATCTACCATTACAAGTTTCACTTCACTTGGTTTTGCTTTGTATATAATACTTGTAATTAATGTATTTATACATACGCTTTTACCTGAACCTGTACTTCCTGCTATAAGAACATGTGGCATTTTTGCAATATCTGCTACTATTATTTCCCCTGCTGCATCTTTACCAACAGCAAAAGCTAATTTTGATTTTGCTTCTTGAAATTTTTTGTCTGCTATTATTTCTCTTAGTGCTACCATATTTTTTTCTTTGTTTGGTATCTCTATTCCTACTGCTTGTTTCCCTGGTATTGGTGCTTCAATTCTTATGCTTTCTGCTGCTAGGTTTAGGGCTATATCATCTGCTAAATTTGCAATTTTACTTACTCTTACTCCTTCTGCTGGTTTTAACTCATAACGTGTAATTGTAGGTCCTACTGATACATTTTCAACTTTTGCAGATACTCCAAAGCTATGTAATGTTCTTTGTAGCTTACTTGCTGTATCTGTTATAGTCTTTTTGCTGTTTTTTGCAGTTGCTTTTTCTTCTTTTAAAAACTCTATTGGTGGGAATTCATAGTTTTGGTCTTCTACTGTTAATGTATGTTCTAGCGTTAAAACTTCTTTTGATTTATCTTCTTTAACTTCTTCTTGTTTTTTAAATAGACCATTTTCATTTCCCATTTTTATACTTATTTGATTGTCTAATACTTCTGCTTCTTGTCTTTCTAATTCTTTTAGTTCTTTTTTATTTTTTTGTTTTTCTTTAAATTTTTCTATGTTTTCCTTAAATCCTGATATATGTGGTTCTGAAACTTCTTCTTCATTGTTTACTTCTATTGCTTTCATTTTGGACTTGTCTTTTATTTCTTTCTTTTCTATATTTCTTTCTCTTCGTTCTTCTACTATTTCTTTGACTTTTTCAGCTGGTTTAATTCCATACATAAATACAGAGAGAATTGCAATTATTCCTATTGAAATAATAACTGCACTAACTTTTCCTACTAGCTTTACGATATAATCTGTTATTTTTGTTCCTAGGATCCCTGTGTTTCCACCTAATATTGTTATTATAACTGATATTGATACTACAAATATTAAATACTGTAATACTTTAGTAGTTATTGTCCTTCTATCTTGTTCGCATGCTAAGTCAATAGCAGCTGCAAATATTGCTATTGGTAATAAGTAGCTCGTCCAACCAATTACATATTCTAATTGTGGTATTATATTTTGTCCTATATAACCTGGTTTTCCATATACTAAAATTCCTAATACTATGCTTATTATAAATAGCACGACAACTTGTATATCTAAACTTCTTTGTATTTTTTTCTTTTTTCTTCCCATATCTAGTACTCCTCTACTCAAGAAAAAGTCAGAACAATACTTCTGACTTTTCAATTGTTTATTTTAACTCATTTCTATTTTGCTCGATTGTTCTTAATGCGTCATTAATAGAACCATTTATATTATGTATTGCTGTTTCTAAGTTTTCTAATATTCCATCTGCATAGTCTTTTGTTCCTTTTGTAATCTCTCTAGACATTTCGTTTGCAGTTTCTATTATCTCAGCTTTTTGTTCATATGCTTTTCTTGTGATTTCATGTTCATCTATCATTGCTATTATTCTATTTTCTGCTTCTCTAACTATTCCATCAGCTTCTTTTTGTGCTTCATCTAATATTCTTGCTCTTTCTTCTTTTATCCATTTAGCCTGTTTTAATTCGTCTGGAAGTTTTAATCTTATATCCTTTATTATTTCTAAAACCTCTTCTTTATCTACTATGGTTTTTTCTGTAAATGGTACAGATTTACTTCTTTCTAATATATCCTCAAGTGTTTCTAATAATGTGAAAATCTCCATGTTTTTACTCCTTTCGAATAAATATGAGAATTGCTCGCCCATATTTTCTTTTATCAAAAATTTCAATTTTTTCTTTCTTTATCGTTTCTTCTTTTTTTGCATCGTCTGTTTCTACTATTATAATTCCATCTTTTGATAATAAGTTTAGGTTTATTATTTCTTTTATTGCAATATTTGCGAACTCTGTTTTATATGGAGGGTCTAAATATATTATATCAAATTGTATGTTGTTTTTTGCTAAATATTTCAATGCTTGCATATAATCTTTGTTTAATACTGTGGCTTTATTTGATGTTTTTGTGTTCTCAATATTGGTTTTAATCGCTTTAATTGCATCAATTGAATTATCACAAAATGTAACTGATTTTGCTCCTCTACTTATTGCTTCAATTCCAATTGCTCCGCTTCCTGCAAATAAATCTAGTACAGTTTTATCTGCAATGTCAAATTGTATGATATTAAATAGAGCCTCTTTTACTCTGTCTAGAGTTGGTCTAGTATTCATTCCTTCTAATGAGACTAGTTTTTTACCTCTAGCACTTCCACTAATTACCCTCATATATTTCCTCAAATGTTTTGTCTACATATATTTTATTCGATTTTTTTTATATGTCAAGAGTATTAATTAAAATGTAACAATAATTTAATATTCTTGTAATAAATCTGTTTTATTTCTGTTATATTATACATTATTTTGTAACAATTATCAATAGGTAGATTAAAGTTTTTTGATTTTAATTAACAAAGAGTATTTTTTAACTTTATTAAAAATTACTCTTTGTATATTTCTCTTATAAATCTATGGTTCCTTTTGTTCTCATTGTGTTCATATCTGTTGCTTTTATTAGACTTCTTGATAATGTGAACAGTGTGTCTTTTATATAGATTATTCTTTCTAATCTATTTTCTCCATAGTATTTATCATAGTAAGTTGCTGTATTTGAGATTTTTCCTTTTAGTTCAAAGCCTTTATCTAAGCTTATTTTATATACTACTGCTCCTTGAAAATCTACATTATAATTATTTCCTGTTATGCTTATTGGAAATGCTAATATATTTTTTTCTTTTGAAAATAGTAAAGCTTTATGGTTGTATAGTAATTCTGAATATGTTCCTTTTTCTCCTATTTTTTCAGTATACATTTCTTTTGGATTATTGGGATCTGTTACATCAAATAATGAAATTTTCATTCCATCTGTTGTGACTTGGTCTCCATATCCATAGTTTACTACTTTTGTGTCTTCTCCTATTCCTATTAAGTGGGTTTCATCATAAGGATGTAGGTATTTACTATAACCAGGAATTTTTAGTTCTCCTAGTACTGTAGGTTTTGTTGGGTCTGATAAGTCTATTACAAAAAGTGGGTCTGTTTGTACAAATGTTACCATATATGCTCTATTTCCCATAAATCTCACAGAATAAATTTTTTCTCTTGGTGCTAAGTCTTCTACTTTACCAACTATTTCTAGGTTTTCATTTAATACATATAAATTGTTTGTATTATCTTCTTCCCTCCAAGATTTGCTGTCTGTTGTTGCTATTCTAAAGTATCCGTCTTTTTCGTCCATTGAGAATTGGTTTAATACTGAACCTGGTACAGTTCCTATTTTTATAAAAGTACATTTAGCATCTTGTAAATTAAATTTATATATTTCTGTATTTATTTCGTTTTTATTTGAGTTATCTTCATAATTATATTTTACCTTTGTTATATATAAGTTTGTGTTTGATGCATATATTTCGTTTCCAGCTCCTAAATAGCTTTCTATATTTGCTGGCTCATTATTTGTTATGTTAAATGCGGCAATATTTAAATAACTGGCATCTTCAAATTCTGGAATATAATATATACAATCAAATCCTATACATTTAGCCTCTTCGCTTACTGCTGTGTCTATATATTCTGGTTTGAAATAGTTTTCATCTAATTCGTTTACTTTGTATTCTTTGCATAAATATGCATAGATATATTTGTTTGCTAGTAAATATACATTGTCTCCTATCATCCTTGCAGATAGGTAATCCCCCTCTATTTCTATAGTTCTTTCTTCTACTGGCTTTGTTTTATCTTCTACATTGTATATTTTTGCTACTGTATATTGTTTATAACTTGGATAATATCTTTCCTCTTGAACAACGTTTTTTTCAACTTTGCGTCCTTCTGTCCCTATTACTACTATTTTATTATCTTTTAGAAAAATTTCTTGTGGGTAAAATTCTCTATTTTCAAACTCTATTGTTGAAGCTGATACTAAGTTTTCATTATCACTAACATCTGTAATTGTTAGTTTATTATTTGCTAAATAGTATATATATCTGCCATCTGTTTTGACTATATCTGCTTCGTCTACACCTTCTACTTGTACATTAGTTTTTGAATAATCCTCCAAAGATATCTCTTGTTCTACTGACTTAGAATTTGTTGCTGATTCTTCTAAATATTCTTTCATTTTATCTTCAACCAAATACTCATTTGTATAATCTGTTCTTTCTTTTAACATACCATATAAATTTTGAAAGTTCTCTATTTTTGGCAATTGACCTGTTTCTTGATCTTTTGAATATTCTTGTTCGTTAATAGGTGCTATACTTCTATTGGGTAGTATAATTGCCATTACAATTGCACACATTAATACAAGGCTTGCTATAGGATACATTTTATTATATACTCTTTTTGTTTGAGTTGCTTTTACTTTATTTATTGTTTCTTCTTTTGTTTTTCCACTTACTCCAATTTCATTAACTGCATCTATATAATCTTTTTTACTCATCTTCAATACCTCCTTTTATAAATTTTTCTAACTCTTTTCTTGCTCTTGAAAGTCTTGATTTTATTGTGTTTTCATTTACTTTTAATATTTTACCTATTTCTTTTATACTATAGTTTTCATAATAGTACAAATGCACTACTGTTCTATATTTTATAGGTAATTTAAAAACGGCATAATATATGTCATGCCTTTCAGGAGTTTCAAAGCTTAAATTTTCATCTAATTCGGCTCTGTGCTTTAAAAAGCTTGAGTTTAAAATTGTTTTTGTGCAATTTATTGTAACTCTAATAAGCCAGGCCTTTTTATGCTCTTCATTTTCAAATTCTGGCATCTTTCTGGCTAGTCTTAGAAATACTTCTTGATATATGTCTTCACTTGTTTCTATATTCCTTGTTCTTGCCATCGCTAGCCTATACACCATATTTGAATATTTTTCAATTGTTTCTTCTAAAAACTTATTTCTGTTAATATATGCCATTTTTTATCACCTATATTTATAATACCATAAAAAATAAAAAAAGTTTCCTTTTTCGGAAACTTTTTTTATTTTACTTGTTTGTAACTTCCACACATTGATTCGTCCGCCGGATTTCCATTGTTACAGTTTTTGCATGGTTCTACAATTATTGTGTCTAGTTCACAAATTTTTCTGTTTGTGTCGTTAAATGCACAGCTATTTACTGTACAATTTATTTTTTGATTTTTTTCCATAGAAAATAGCCTCCTTTTTTGAATTTTCTTCTTATAGTATGGCTATTTTAAAAAAAATTATTATGAAGTAAAGTTTTATATAAATAACTTTCCAAAACAATAGTTTCAAAAGAGAGTCTAAACGCGAAGCGTTCTTGACATTGGCAGTTTTTCTTATTTTCCAATTTTTTCATTTAAAAATTTGTTTTCTTGAATTTGTTTATTACATTTTTCATCTGACTTTTTAAAGCTCAAATACCAACTTATACCATTTTTATTTTGTTCTATTTCTTTTACTCTTTGTTGTAATTCGCTAAAAGTATTTGGTTTTGGCACAATTATTGGTTGCCCTGGTATCCAATTTGCAGGTGTTGAGGCATTATTGCAGTCTGCAACCTGAAGTGCTTCTACTACTCTTAATATCTCTGGTATCCATCTTCCTACATTTAAAGGATATATAAATATTGTTCTTACTATTCCCTTGTCATCTATTATAAATACATTTCGTACTGTTTCTGTTGTGCTCACATCATTTGAAATCATACCATATTTTCTTGCGATTTCTCCGCTTCTATCTGCTATTACTGGAAATGGTACTTCTATACCAGTTCTTTGCATTATATCATATAGCCAGGCTAGGTGTGATGGGTTACTGTCTATGCTTAGTCCAATTAGTTGGGTGTTTAAGTTTTGAAAATATGTATTTGCTTTGGAAAAAGCTATAAATTCTGTGGTACATACGGGGGTAAAAGCCTCCAATTTGGGGATATTATATTAATCTGCTAATTTCAGGTTTTAGCTCGAATTTCACACTTTTATCGTGATAAATCCATATTTTATCAATTAAACACTCTAAAATATATCTATT
>OIYV01000274.1_pt1 | contig 33207 bp, 56 predicted proteins | sample 1588251 | NCBI WGS metagenome assembly OIYV01 (sample SAMN03283282) | human gut metagenome | biome: human-associated habitat; material: feces | host: Homo sapiens | place: Peru | collected 2012
GGGATCGAACCGCTGACCTCTTGAATGCCATTCAAATAAACGTTTTTATTATTTTCTCTAAATTGTTGACTATTTTTGCGTTTTTAGCGTTTTAACGCTTTGTTTTTGCTGTAAAAGTTACTATATTTCATGGCAAAATTTAATAAAAATCGCCCGAAACGCCGAAAAAATGCCGTCTATTACAGACGTATTACAGACATCCATTATTCCGCATCTACAATCCCGAAGTAATACGCCGCCATCTTTGCATTGGGACTTTTCGCATCTTTATCGAACAGAAACGCCTTTGCCATGCAAGCGTAAAATTCGGGTGTGCCTACGTTGTATTTGTTGGCGACGGTGCAGTAATCCGAATACATCATGTTCATTGCTACGTTCCAGCAATAATCGGTTATGTGGTCGAATTTAACGCCGATAGACTGTGCGACTGCCGTTGTCTGCGCGATCGTCCAGTGCCCGCCGGTCGTGCCGTCGTCGTTCAGCATTTTAGCGTTCCATGCCTCCGCGTCGTCACGAGTAAATTTACCTGTGCGGCATAGACACTGTTCCATGCTGTCGATAGCTTCCCAGCAATCTACCATGCCATGCACTGCCTGATACGTCCGTTCTGTAGACGGTGAGGCCATGTATTCAGATATGGCATTTTCAAGCTTTTCTTTGTAAGCTTTAATTTTATCTTTCATGCCAGCTTCACCATGCTTGCGCAAACGTGGTTGATTGTACCTGCTATGCCGCTTATGGCCGCGCTGATAGTGGGAGCGCTATTGCAGCATACGGGGATATAAATTGTGGTTTCGATGTGCAGTGTGTAAATGTTGTTCGCTACGGTCGTTACCTGTGCATCAGCGCAAGGCAGCGCGACGGTATCTTTAAAGGCTTTAAGCTCGGCTGTACCGGCTGCGTCAGCTGTGAATACAACATCATAGCTGATGTGATAAAGGCCGCTGGACGCGACTACAAAGCCGCCTGTGACGGTATCTATCGAACAGCCGGTGTCGGTGTTCAGAATGCCCAGCACGTTAACGGGCGTACCGGCAGCTACAAAGGTCTGCGCGGTGTTGTTATATGCGTTCTGTGCACTTTTATAGTGTGCGTTTTTCAGTTTAGAATTGCAAGCCATAATTATAATTCCTTTCTTAATTTATTAATATTAAAGCCCGTGCAGCGTTTACCACACGGGCTAACGCTGTTAAAGCGGATAATCATTTAGGGTTATGCACAGCAACCGCCGCCGCAAAACGGGGACATACCGGCGTTGTAGGTATAGCCGTTGGGATAGCGAACTACGCCATACATACGGTTATCCATTTCAAGGCTGGCAATACGCGCCGACTGTTCGGCAATACGCTGTTCAAGCTGCGATTTTTCAAGCGCTGCGAACTTCGCTTCAAGATTTGCGTTAACGCCGTCGATGGCGCGCTGTGTCTTGCAGCAGCAATCGGCAAGCTGTGCCTGGATGCTGTTGCCGGTCTGCATAATGGTCATGTTTGTGCCATTCTGAGCAAGCGCCATCTCTTTACCGAGCTGGCCTATGTTGCCCTGCACATCGTAGCCAAGATTGCAAATGCCGTTGCCGATACTGGTAAGGCGATCATTAAGCTGGCCAAACTGCTGGCCGAAAAGAATCTCCTGCTGTGATGCAGCGGTTGCATACTGGCCATAATCACCGGCGCGGTTAAAGCCGCCGAACATCATAAAGAACAGGAACAGTACAACCACAAGCAGCAAACCGCCACTGCCAAAGCCGAAACCGTTGTTATCTTTGTTGCCTACAACGGATGCAAGATCGGATAAACTGTAATTATCCATCGTTTTTCTCCTTTCGTAGATTTTTTATAATAAACCGTGTCGACCCGGCCTATTTCAGAAACTGCATGAAGAATTTTGCTTGTTCTTTTAATTCTTCAAATTGTTCTTTCGTCATTCGCCCCGATGTTAGAAGCTTTTCGATTTCCGCACCTGCTTTTTCGGGTGTCATGCCCTGCGCAAACTTGCGAAATTCAGCTATCATTGCAATAGGGTTATTCGGCATTCGCTTTCCCACGCTTTGCCCTAACATCTGCATCATCGGATTTGCCATTTAACATATCCTCCAGTCGTTTTATTCTGATTTCAAGATCGTTTACGTTCACTTCGGGCACTGGCTGATAAGGCGCGATAGAGTACGGCGTTATCGTAGGATAACCTGCGCCGTCGGTCGTTTTCAGCCACACTATAGGATCGTTTTCATCCAGCAGAAGCACCGAGCTGTCAGCGGCCATCCTGAACGCGTCAGCGCCGTTTCTGCCGTTTACCTTGATAACTTGGCACCTTTGCGGCATCTGCGCTCCTGCGCCCATCTGCGGCGCGTAGGACGGTGCATATCCGTAGCCGTTTCCATAACCATACATTCCATTCATGGGTTAACCCCCTTTTGTTTTTTCTGCCTAAATCATCGCATAAAAAACGCCCCGTAACGTGTCAGTTACAGGGCGATAATGTGTCATAAAAAAAGAGGGTAACGCATAATGCGCTACCCTTTAACTATGTCCGCTATTTTGTTTTTGATGCTGCGTATACGCCGGTTGATCGTTTCAACACTGCAATGCCGCCGGTCGGCTATTTCGATGATGGATAATCCGTCGGCGCGTAAATTAAGTATCGTCTTTTCTTCAAGCGTAAAGCCGCATTCAGCTATCAGCTGTTCGCGCAATGCCGTTGGAAATTGCAGCTTGCATTTTCGCTTCGGCTGCGCTATTTCTTTCAAGGCTTCCATTGTCACCGCCTATCAAAGCTTCATAGATGATATCGGCAAGGTTTGCCGATGCTTCGTCAATGCCGTTTATCCGGCAAAATTCTTTGATGGTTGCAGTCATCAAACAGCCTCCGTTTTATGGTTTACAAGGGATTACTTATCACACTTCGGCTTATCGTACTCCATAGCCTGTCTGCTGTCGCTTACTCCGGCGGTCGTCGGGTCTGTGACTACGCCAAGAATGGTAAGCACCGCGAACAGCGCGTTTACAACGGCTAGCAGCTTGTCCCCCAGCGCGTCAAGCTTGAGATCGATGCCGAACACCGCCGCCACTACCTGAATAAGCAGCAGCACCGCCGGAACGAGCGCGAGCCAAAAGGTTTTGTTTTTAAGTCTTACAGTCCAGTTGATTTTCATAAATGTGCCTCCTGTTAATGATGATGATTTTTCATGTCGTCCTCAAGATCGCTTATGCGATGGTTGATTACCTTAATCTGTTCCTCTACCACAGGCATACGCTTTGCAAACTTGTTATGCTCCCGAACCTCTCGTGTAAGCTCGATCACCTTTGTTTCCATTACCGCCTGTGATTTGCTGTTGCTGATAAGTACGCCGACAAGCGTTAAAACGCCCGTTATGATAGCGACTATTATGCTCTCTGCCATACTTTATTTCTCCAACATCATTTCAATCATTCTTTTGTTATATATCGTCACCCTGAGCATATCCTCCGTCAGGTCGAGCACGCCGCCGCCCTTGCCCTTGATTATGCCGTCCTGCATAAGCTGCCTGACGGTATCTCTGTAAAAGCCCTCCGGCACATCCTCGATTTTGTTCCATCTGACCATTTCTTCATCCTCGCTTTCTGCTGTATATTTCGGCCTGCCGAAGCCGTAGACCGTGCTGCCGAGATACCGGGTAACGCGCTGCACGGCATTACCGTAGTTGCCCTCTATGGTAATGAACGTATTGCCGCTCACGCTTTCGACAATGCCCGTGTGGCATGGCAGCCCGTCGCGGCTGTCGCGCTGAAAATACTGATCGCCGACCTGCGGCTTAGTGAAAAGCCTCGCCTGTGCCGCGTAGTATTTCGCCCAGCTTACGCAGCTTGCGCCGTATGGTCCGGTAAGGCACAGAATATCCTTTGCCTCGCTGCCTGCAATGCGCCAGAAGCACCACGCTACAAAGCTTGTGCACCATTCATAGCCGTTCTTCGGCGTGTTCCAGAACTTCGCCTTATCAAGCTCGGCCTGAAACATCGTGAAGTTGCCCCGCCCGGCGTTATCCTCAAAGCTGTATAAGTCCTTGTTCGACGCCTTTTCCTTATAGCCTATGTACTTTGTCGCAAGTGTGAGCACCTGTTTCGGGGTAATGTTCATAGCTTATCCTCCCCTTAAAACTCCGTGAAATACTCGCCCTCGCCGATGGTATCGGGATTGCCGCCCTGTACGCAGACATAGCGCGTTGTGCCGTCGGTGTAGTAGTAGTTCGGGTAAACCGTCATGCCCGGTGTGAAGGTAATAGGCTGCTCTGCCGTGCCGGTCTTGTCCTCGCTCTCGGTCTCAATCCACGTGATAGCGCCGCATGCCGCCGCCTGATGCGGAACCCACTTGTAGCCGGGTCTCGACGGCATTTCCGTGGGCTTGTCCTCGATCGTTATTCCGACCTCCGCTATCGTGTCGGAAACGGTTTTCAGCGTTGCTATGCCCTCCTTGAGGGTATCTACTCTTGCGCGTACTTCGTCAGTCATTAGTTTACCTCGCTTTCCAGCTCACTAAGGATGTTTTCTATCTCCGTCGGCTTGCCCATTTTGATGGTAACAGTGCCGTCGCGGTTATCGCGGATAACGCCGCTCATGTTGTATTCGCTGTTGTCGTATTCGTTGGTGACTTCTTCTGTTACGGGATTGCCGCTGTCGTCAACCCTTGGCTGACCGTCCTCGCCTATCTTCTGCACGGTGTCTTTCTGCACGATGCTCCACGGCGTGTTATCCGGCAGCAGCGCAAGCACTTCGGCGTAAGTCATGGAGAGCGTGATAGACTTCGTGTCACGCCTGTTCCACTCGTAGTCGCCTATCCTGCCGTCTATTCTCGCTGGGTATAGTGTGTTGTTTACTTTGATGTAGGTCATTGTGTCTCCTTTCATGCTGCGATTAGGTTGAAATCGCCGTCAACTTCCATCGTTTCGGGCAGAGTGAAAACCGGGCGCATATAGTAGTTATCTGAATTTTGATGGTAATACACACCCGAAACCGACCCGCTTGAAGTAATAACATATATTCTGTTCATTTCTGACGAACTTCTTGTAATCCAGTTTACATCTTCTCCGTTGAAAAGTGCTGTTTTCAACGTATCGGATATAGGCAGTTGTGTACCTTCGGACAAATTGTAGCTAAGGCTATTATTAATTTCGGTTTTTGATAATGCGAAAACAGCCGCAGACACGGTAGTCATTCTCCCATGTACGAAAGTACCTGCTGAGCCTGTCGTCGTATAGGTTTGCACCGTCTTGAATGACGTTGTACCCATCGCAATTCGTACTGCTGCATCTAATTTGACTTTATATGTCCCGTTTAGCACTTTGTAAACGTCGGTATCAGGAAAATAATTGCTGAGGCTGCTATAGTTCGCAAGATTATATGAAGCGTAACAATCTTTGCGTACAAGCAGCGCTCTTCCTGCACCGTTCAAGTCGCTCTCATAGTCGTGCTTTGCAACATAGAATTCTACGGGTGTATCATCTTCGTTTAGCTTGATGATGCTGCCTTCGGGCAGTTCTGCTAAGGGCGTTGCAAACTTGATATCATACCCCGTGCCGCCGATAAGCGTTTGGCCTTTCTTAATGTCATAGCCTGTGCCGCCGATTAATGTTCTACCGCCTTTGATACCGTAAGACGTACCGGCGATTAAGGTTTTATGCTTGCCCCCACCGCTAGAACCGCTGATAGGTACTTCTGGGCCTGCAATAAACACGCCTGTACCAGCATTGCCATAGAATACGTTGTTTACTTCATCGTATAGGCCGACTTCACCGGAGGAATTTTTGCAGGGCACGAATTGCCTGATAAGTGCTGAGTTTGAATAAATCTTGCACGAATAAATTCTTGCCGCCTCTGCAATATCGGACACCTCTGAGCTGCCACCGCACGCCAAAAGACATATTGAAATTGAAGTAGCGCTGCTCGCCGAGGCATGCTGTATTTTTACTCCGTTTACGTTCGTGGAGACACCGTTTTTTTCTACTGTATATCGGCCGATTACTGTAGCTATGTCCGCTGACTTACTTTCACTCAAGTAACCCGATCTAATCTTGGTTGGCTGAATTGCTTCAACATACCACCCAAGCCCTGATTTAAAGCATCCAAAATAACAGCCCAGACCTGACAGCCAGTCCACATCAAGAATTACACGAGTCTTTTGTGTGGGGAAGCTGCTCACACCAGTATTAATGTACTGTGTGCCGCTGCTTTCGATATAATCAAGCTTTGTATATCCGCTTGGTAATGATGCCATATCCGCGCCCCCTTAGCCGTACACCCAGCATATCTGGCCGTTTACAGTCGGCGTTGCTTCCGCACTTGCAAAATACTGATTGCGCAGTGCAGGCGTTCCGACCGCTACACCGTCGGTTGCATACTTCGCCTTGTTGACGGTTTGACTTGCTATGTTCGATGTGGTGATAGCTGTGGATTTGTCCTGCTTTGTGTCTTGCAAGTTTTTGTCGGCTGATATCCACGTATACCCCGTAGCCGCCGCCGCTGTGCAGTGATAAACAAGCTTTGCCGCCGTGTCGATGTACTCCTGGCCGACAACGCCGACGGTTGAGGTCGTCGGCGGCGCGGTGCCAATGATGGGGACGGGCGCTTTTTTGCCGAGTTCGATGCGGATATCGTTATGAGCGTTTGTGCTTGTGTTGTGTGCGTTTACCGCCGCTTCTGCTGCGCCTTTTTCTTCGTAGGTGCCCGCTAAATCCGGCAGCAGGCTGTCTGATAGTTTGCCGTCTTCGCCGACAACAGGCCGTTTTTTCAATTCCTCGTCGATGATATCTGCGTTGCCATTTAAATCGGCGATATTGATAAAATCGCTGTCAGCCGGTTTTTTCAGATTATAATTGGTGGTATATGCAGCCATCAGGCAGATACCTCCTCTTTAAGATTTTGCCATGTCTTGGTTTTCACGCTGCCCCAGGTCTTTGTTTTCGCGCTGCCCCATGTGTTATAAAGCAAGCTGACGGAAAAGGTCATGTTGTACGGCAGCATGCGTTCAAGCGTCTCGCGTATCACGTTTTCCTGCTTCTTTACGCCCAGCGCGACTTTTACATCAACATTGAAATTTGAAGTTGTGATAGTAAGCACATAGCCACCCTCGCCGCACAGCGTTTCAAGCCAGTTTTTCAGGCTGCGCCGCGTGTAGGGCACGTTTTCAGTGTACAGGCTTTGCAGCCTGAAACGCCTGTCATCGAGCGTGTCGGACGCATACGGCGATATGCCAAGCATGCTTTCTCGCCGTGCTATGCCATCTTCGGTAGCTGTTTGTATAAACTGATCGTTCATGCAGGCTTCGGCGGCATTCCATAGGGCTTGCATCTCCGGCGTTTCCGTATCCATGACGGCGCGGATTTCCGCAACGTCCTTCAAAACGCCGGGTAAATACTCTTTCAGATCGATAGTGCGTAAATTATTAAAGTTGCGCATTGCTGAAAAGCCCCCTGACTGCTACAGCGTCCTTATCCAGCGTTAAGTTACTGGTTTGATTGTTTATCTTCGTACCGGTGATATCCACGATACCGGGAACGGCAAGCAGCCGCGCTTCTATCTGCGCTATGCGGACTATCAGGTTGCTTTCCTGCGCCCATGTAGCATTAAGCTCTGAATAGTATTTATCCAGCGTCGCTTCAATGTAAGGTTCACATTCGGATAAATTCCAGCCGCTTTGGAATGTCAGCGTGGTAAAGATGTTTATCGTCGTCCCCGTCGCACCGACAACGGTGACTTCGTGATCGATGGGCGCAAGCCCCATGCCGTCGCCGCTGTTCTGCGTGGGATCTATAGTCGTCTGCACGGTGCTTACAAGCGCCGTAGACGGCGGCTGATAGTTGCTGTCGGTGATAACAAGCTTCACTGTTCCTGCGCCGTTCCACGCCCTGTAGGGCTTACAGCCGCCCACGCCGGGCAGTGCTTCGGTAACGTCGATGTACTGGCTTCGGTTAAAGCCGTATGCCTGATTGCTAAAGCTATTCAGATATCGTGCGCGCAGTGCGTCGGTGCTTTCCTCATCCTCGCCGTTTATGCTGATGCTTGTCAGCGCCGCCGCCGTCAGGCCGTCGATGTAGTCAATGGGTATCAGCTGGCCTAAATAGTTGCCGGGGTCTGCTCCTGCCGTTTCGCAGGTAAGATAGAATTTGTTATCTTCAATCTTTTCGGTAACAGCCCAGTTGTATTTATCGCAGCTGAAACGCGCTCCAATGGGCACGTTCATATTGAACACGCCCACGCCGACCGCGTATGTTGCAGGAAGCGGCGCTATTCCGCGTTCCGCACAGCGCTTTATAAGGTATTCGCGGCTTGCGGTATCGGCAAACGTTTCGTTTAGAACGCTGTCCAGCGCGATATACAGCATTGCGCTTTCAAGCGAATTCGGCGCAAGGGCGTCGTAAATTATAGACCCCTCGCGCTTATCCAAATACGACGCGACGCGTGCAAGCTTTTCCTGCAATATCGCTTCATAGGTTTTATCTTCGTACATCCGTAGTCACCTCCGTTTCGCCAAAAACGCTATGCACGGTAAATATCACATGCACAGCGTTCTTTTTTGTTTCAAATTTGAAATTATCAACCGCCGTTATGCGGTCGTCCTGTAACAGCGCATCGCTTATGCGGCGCTTGATTTCCGATAAAACGTATTCCTTCGGCTGGCCTATAAAGCCGTCAAGCTCCGCGCCGTAGTTCCATGAATAAATTAGGTGCGCAAAACGTTCTGTGCTCAGTATCAGATACACGGCCTGTTTTACCGCTTCAAGGCCGTCCACCTTGCCGCGTATTCTCCCGTTCTCGGCATCAAGCACGTAGGTCAATGACGGCTGTGTTTCGTCTTCCAGTGTCAACAGTTCATCATCAACAACAGGTATCATGCCGGTGTCACCACCCTATCTAAAATTATGAATTTCTGCCCACCGTCGGCACGCAGCAGTATAACGCGTTCGCCCGTTTTCAGGCCGTAATGCAGCTTGTATTTTTTCTTTTCGCCACCCTCCGGCGTGATATATACGGAGTGATCGCGCACGGCGTTTGTAAGCATCAATTGCGCCGACGTCAACTCAAGCTTCTGATCTATCTGCACTTTAAGCGGCGATACGCTGTTTACAGTGCCCAGCACGAGCGCAAACGGCTTTGATGCTTTAACCGCCTCCACCGCTGCGCGTTTTACGTCGTTCAGAAACGGTGCAAAATCAGCTGACAAATTGTCCACCTCTCAATTTCAAATCCATTAGGTGCTGGCCGTTCGTGAAATTGTGCGTCACACTCTCAACCATCAGATAGCTTTGCACGTTGATATCGCCAAGCCCCAGCTTTACAATGACGCTTGAGCCGCCGCGCACACGGATATCACCAAGCGCGTTTGATACGGATAACGTGCGTGTCAGCGAATTATACAGTTTCAACAGCGCTTCGGCCTTTGCCGCGCCCGATGTGGATAATTCAACGCTGTCGGTGTATTGCAGCAGACCCCATCGGTTTATGTTAGCACTATCCTTTGCAATGAATACTTCGCGCTTGCCGCTATCCTTATTTTCAAACGTTATCTTGATTTGATTGTACGTCTGATCGTCGATCGATGTGGTATACGAATAATCGCCGATAGTATCAGCGTCTATCAGCAAATCAAGCTTCATGCTCTCGATGTTCTTTAGCGTCAGCTTTCCCACATCGTCGTACAGTACATACAGCTTTGTTTTTGCCTGTAGCGTTTCATCAAGCGCGTTTTGTACGATATCGAACAGCGTACTATCATCTTCGGTGCGTGAACCGATAACATATCCCGTATCTTCAAGCGTTCCGACTTTTAAATTAAAGTCATCGGCTATCATGCGGATTACTTCGTTTGCCTTTTTGTTGGAATAAACGTAGGTGTCTTTATTTTTGAAGTATCGCAGCTGATCGTATGCGGTAACTTCAATCACATTCGGCGACGTACCCGAACGGCTTTTTTTAAATACAAAGCCATAGAACAGATCAATACCGTCAATTGTCAACTTTACCGGGTTGCCTTCGGCAAAGGATATCACATCGTCCTTTACAACGGAAAATGTCAGCTTGCCGGGCGTTCCCTTGCGTTCCCACGTAAGCTTTACGTCTTCGGCAACAATGGGATAATAGATGGTGCTGTCACGCTGTATCAAAATGTCAACTTTCACGGGATAGTCAACACCTGCCCTACGTAGATCAGATTAGGATTGCTGATCTTGTCCTTGTTGGCATTGTAAATTTTCGTGTACTGTGCACCGTTGCCGTAATACTTCTTTGCGATAGTCCACAGGCAGTCACCGCTTTTTACGGTATAGGTCTTTGCGGTCGGCTTACCGGAAGTTTCACGCGGTGTTTCGGTTTTCAGCGTTGATTTGCTGCTGTTGTCGGGCTTCGTAACCGTTACTTTCTTCGTCGCATAGTCAATATACTGTTTCAGATTTATGCTTACAGTTACGTCAAAGCCGTCTGTAGCGTCCTCTGATACCGTGTAATCTTCAAGGCTTACTTTTATGTTCGTATCGTAAAGCTTGTCACCTGACGGCGATACGCGGCTTACGATGAAGCGAAACGGCTTCTTTTCCGTCATATAGCTTTCAAGGATGCCTAAATAGTAGTCAGGCTGGTGATATTCCGATGCGAAAGAATACTGCTCAAGCATCGGCAGCAGCATTTCAAAGCTGATTTCCGTTAAGCCGGGCGAACGAAGAAAATTAATATCTCCCTCGTTCACCAGCGTCAGTGTTTTATTGTTGCCCTTGATTTTAACGGACAGCTTCGACGGGGTAACAGGCAGCTGCATATCATCGAAAAAGAAACTATACATTATGCGTGTACCCCCTCTGCCGCGACGGTAAGGGCTTCGGCAAAGCCGTCAGTCAGGACGCGCAGAACACCGTCTAAATCCATGTCCGATGATATTCTGTTCGTCATACCCGTCATGTCGATTTTTACCTCTGCCGTTGTGAAACGGTTGATTGCTTCCTGCTCGGCGAGATCGCGCAGATACTTCAAATCTTCGCTTGTGTTTTTCAGTGAAGATGCCGCACTGCCTGTATTCTCGGCAGTGGCTTCTGTGTTGGCTGCCGCCTGCCCTAATAAGCCTCCTATGCTATCGCCCAAGCCGGTTATTTTGTTCGAAATACCTTCGCCGAAATTATAACCGCTATTAAATGCGTTACCATATCCGATGCGGTTGATTGTCGGCGCTGTTTGGCTAAGTGTGATTGCATTTTTGTTTTTGCCATAGCTAAGCACTTTACCTTTTAATGCTTCCAATCCAGCAGTCCAGTTAGTACCGAATATTGCATCAATAATTTTGGTTACAATTTGTCCGAGATTTAAAAACCAGCTGATTATATTCCCGATAAGATTACCAACTGCATCGCCAAAACTATCAAATCCACCTTTAGCTACATTTAGGAACCATTCGATTATTGACAAAATCGGCGCTACTGCTGAGTAGACCATCTGTATAACGGCATTAATTGTTCCAGTTATCGCATTAAAAATAAATGCGCCAGCAACAGCAAATACACCACAAATAGCACCTACAATGGACGTGGTTTCGCCCGCCGCCTGCCGTTCCTTATTAATAATTGCCGCTATCAGTGCAATCAACGCTATAATGCCGATGATAATAAGCGCTATAGGATTAAGCGCCAGCACAGCATTTAATACAGCCTGCGCAGCTGCCCATGCTTTTGTTGCCGTAGTAACTATAGCCGTCCACATCGCCGCACCCTTTGTCGCTATCAGCCACACGCCGACAGCAGCCGCGATGCCTAATACAATCGGCGCAATGATCGGCCAGTTATTAGCTACAAACTGCGCTATTGCACTGATGAGCTTGAATATCGGCGTCAAAACGCGCAATATAACATTCGATGCAACCGTCCATATCTGCGACCATGTATACGGCATTTTACTGAATTTTTTATCTATTTCGTTTGCGCTTGCAAGCATTGCGTTTTTGACAATTTCGGCGGTTATCTGCCCATCTGCTGCCATGCTGCGGATTTTGCCTAACGGAACATCAAGATAGTCGGCTACAGTCTGAATTATCTGCGGTGCTTGTTCAAATACGCTGTTGAGTTCTTCGCCGCGTAAAACACCGGATGACATAGCCTGTGTTAACTGCAAAGTCGCTGCCTTTTGCCCCTCCGCTGATGTGTTGCTGATAACGAACAACTTATTAACGCTTTCCGAAAAACGTAACAATTCTTCAGCATTGGCAAATGCGCCCTTTGCACCTACACCGGCGTTTGTGCCCATGTTGGTAACGAAATTGGCAGTATCCAAATATCCGGCGCGTGAACGGTTAGCAAGTGAATAGATCGCGTCATTCCTCTGGCTTGCCGCCGCGTCGCTGCCGGTAAGCATCTTCATTCGGCCTTGCGCCTGTGTAAGATTATCGGATAATTCAACAACTTTTTTTATAGCTGCGACACCGCCGACAGCTGCCATGATTTTTCTGAATTTTGATGCTGTTTTATCGGTAGTATTACCGGCTCTTTCGATTTTTTCTTGAATATCATCGATAGCAGCGCCCATTTTTGCCAGTTCGTCACGTGCAGCTTTCAGCGCCTTTGTATCAACAGGCTTGCGCGTTGCTTTCTGCATCTGCTCCATGCTGCTGATAACAAGGTTCATCGCCCTGTTTATGCTGCGCAGTGGCTTTGTCATCGCATCCTGTATCGATAATACTGTTTTGATAGTGGCCATAACGACCCCCTTTTTAACGGAAGCGCCGGAGCAGACCCCGTTTACTTCGGCGCTTATTTCTTCTTTATTTTGGCCGCTTCTTTTCTTTCCTGTTCGACCTTGCGGTCTATCGCCGCGATAACAAATGCCTGCTCCTGCGGCGACAGTTCAAGAAAAACATGCGGTGCCCAGCGGAATTTGTGAAGGCAATAATAAGCATAGTTTGCTTCGGGGTCGCCCTCATCAATTAGTTTTTTGCTTCTTCAACAAGCTCGTCGCCGGTTTTAAAACCGCACTGCTCTATTATCTTTACGGTGTAATCGTCAAACTCGGCAGGTGTAAGCATGACGACAATAAGGTTGTCTGCGCTTCTTACATGATACGAATTCTGTAATTCACTGTCGTTCAGGTTCGGGAACACGGTGCAGCATGCAGCCAGCTTTGCGGTATATGCCGCCTCGTCAAATTCCTGCGTGGTCTGTCCCTTGCGACCGCCGCGAACGGGAACGGTGCGCATGCACGTTTTACGCAGTTCCGCGTTTTCCGCTGCCGTGATGCACTTTACTTCCCATTCAATAGCATCGCCGTTTTCGTCCACAAATCGGTCGGAAACGGCGTACTTTATGTTATCAATTTTCTTTGCGTTTTCAGCAAGAAACGCGGAAAGCGAATTAGCCATGTATTATCCTTTCTTTACTGCATGCCGTTAAGCAGGTTGAATTTTTCGGGCATCTCCCAATCGTCAAACGTGCCCTCGATATCCTCATCAAGCGTCTCGGCATCGGCATCAAATTTGGTAAGCGTACCGCCCTTGAAATAGCAGTTTTTCAAGATGATCGTCTGCCTGCCGTTAGACGCTGTGGGATCTTCGTTGGTTACCTGGATATCAAAGCGAGGCAGTTTGCCGGTGCGCTTGTATTCCAGCATCATTTCCCTGAAAACAGACTGGTTATACTGCGCGTTGCCCGACCATGTACCCGTCCAGCCGGTGGGCTTGTTGCCCTTGCCGGACTTGCCGAGAATGGGAACCTCAACAAGATTTATCTCCGCGCTTGCTTCAAAGGATACAAAGTTTATCATTCGGTATCTGTTGCCGTCAGCAAGCGTAATAAATGCCTCGGCCTGTGCACCGGCTATCGCATCGAGCGCGTCCATATGAATACGATCCATAATTTATCCCCTTTCTTACATAATCACGATGGACATATAAAGCTGTTCCATCGCGTTGATAATGTTCAGGTCTTTGATCGTGCACAGAACGGAGCGTTTTGTCTCGCCCTGTTCCACAGTCACGCTATCAGGTTCAAAGTTTTCGATAGCACGGATATTCTCAAGCGCCTGATGCAGCTTGCAGATATCATTCCACAGCGAAATGCGGCCTGCCGCGTCGTTTGCGACAACACCGAGATAGCGCGTGTTGAACAGCACCGCCGCATCGTTGGCTATCTGATCGCATACCCTGATAGTCTGATTGTTCTTGAAGATATCGCCCTTTGTTTCCGATGTGGTAGTGAGGGAGTTTATATCCTCCAGTACGCGAACATCGCCGTTTACGTTGTGCATAACAAAACGTCCGGCTTCGATATCTGCCGCAAGATCAGCCTGTGTCTTGTCAACGTCAATCGACAACTCGCCGTCGTATTTTTTGTTGGTATTGGATTTGTTCACAGCGCATCCGGCAGAAGCGCCGGTGACCCAGTAAACAAGTGCATACTGGCCGATGCCTGCAACGTTCGACGTGTAATCAGCCGCCTTGCTTGCAACTTCGATGACTCCCTCATAGTCGGCGATTTTCGCATTGGCAGACAGGTTGAAAATAACCGTCTGAAACTTTGCGCCGACTTCATCGCGCATACGCTTTGTATAATTCATGTACAGCTTTGCAGTAGTAGTGTCATCGACAGGACAACCGAGCGTGTTAAAGCTGTAGCTTTCGAACTTATCAAGCGCCGCCTGATGTGCCGCTGCATTGGCAGTACCGTTAGTGCCGCCGCTGAGTGCGGTTTTAGTCGTTACTTCAAGCGTTGCATTAGTTTTCCATGTAACAAAGTCGTTGTCTTTCAGCGCCGTTGCCGCCGCTACGGTCTGCGCATCGAGCAGCGTAGTATCGTAATACAGGCTTACATCGAACATACTTGTGCTATCGGCGTTTGCAGCGATAACGACATACAGCTTGTTACCGGCAGTGCCCGTGTATTTGGCCGTGCAGAACGTGTTAGCAGCCTTTGCGCCGCCGCCGTTAAGACGGTACGCATACAGCGTCTGTGCATTCATGAACAGTTCGCGCAGCGGCAGCATTTCATCATCGTTGTAGTTGTGGCCGAACAGTTTCAGGCAGTTTTTCTGAAAATCAGCGCTTGTAACAGTGAAAACCTTGCCATCAATGCCCCAGTCCAGCATCAGCGGCATAGCCACATAGCCCCTGTCGGACAGTGCAGCCGACGCTTTCGCGGTGCTGGCGAAATTGATGTATGTACCCGGCAGTACCTTATTTTGAACAGTCCACAGACCGCCACCAAGTGCCATATTAATTTACCTTGCCTTTCATATAGTTTTTAATAGCAGCATCGACGGCATCAATTGTATATTCGCCGTCGTCATCCAGCAGCGCACCGACAAGATCGCGCCGCTTTGCGTAGCGTTTGGATGATAGAAGCTGCTGCTTTGTATAGGTTATCGGTGCGGCTTTTGCCGCCTTTTTATCCTTCATTTGCTTCACCCTGTTTGATTTTTAATTCATCCATTGTGGTATCGTAGTAAGGCGCATACACGAAGTGATTGTAAGATATGAAGAAATGCAACGCATCGTCCGTTATTTCCGACGACATATCCACGCCGCGCACCTTATCGCCGGACGGCAGCGCTATGACTTCAAGCACCTTGCACAGCTTATCCGAAACGCTGTAGCATTCTTCCCGGTTCGCTTTGGGGAAATAGATAATATCAAAGCGCGGCAGGTTTTTATGCCTCTGCATCGGGTGCGCCTGCGTTTGAAACGACACCATACGCACGATAAAAGCAGGAACATTAAGCCCCTGCTTCACTTCGTTTGATGTTATCATGCTATCCGGGAACGCCTTGCGCAGGGCAAGCGTTATGCCATCAAGTATAATGTTTGTGTTGATTTCAGCCATGTTCTATCACCTCGCGGATTTTCTGATACAGCATCTTTTCCAGCACACGCGGCGCTATCTGCTTTAGCCGTTCTTCGGAAATAGTCAGCATATACTTTCCATCGACCCAGCCGCCGCTAACAGTGCGATGCCCGAATTCAACATAAGACGCATACTCTACGGGGTTTTTAATTTCGATAGTATACAGATTACCCGACTTATGCACCCTTAGATTTTTAGCCCATGTTGCCGCCTTTACTGCCGCGTCGCCGCTGTCGTTAGCCGCTTGTGCGCGGTTGTACGTGCTCGATGTCCAGCCGCGCCGCAATGTGCCGCCCTTTTTGCCGGAGCTGGCAGGGTAGTTGCCTACAGGCGTTCGCGGGATTACCAGTGCTAACAACCGTGCCGCCAATTGCCGACTGCACTTAACGCATAAATCGTTAATGTCGGCATCCGTCAGTTTTTCAAGCTTATCGGCGTATTTCCGTAATTCGCTGAAATCGCAATTTCCCCACTTAGCCATTATGCGTAATCCTCGAACGGTATCAGCATGATTTCCTGATGATATTTGTATATCGCCGGTTCGCCCGAACGTGCGTATGCGTTGGTAACGCCGTTTTGTGTAACGACGATCTTAGCGCCTGCCGGTATATCCAGCGTACTATCAATGAACAGTTTCACCGACTGCTGAATTATCGGCGCACCGTTTGCGTCGCCCGTGCTTTGTATGCTTTCAAACGACAGACGGCAAGGCTGCTTTTCAAGCTTCAGAACCTCTTTAGCTTCGTCCCTGCCTGTTTTGCCGTTTACGGTATATTCCTGCATATACACGTTGCAAACGCCGCGCCACAGACTTTGCAGTGCTGCTTTACGCGTAGCCATTTACCACACCAGCTTTCTATACGCGGCTATTACTTCCGCGCTGGGATTTATCATTTTACTGATAACCGCATTAAACTGGTCTTCGGCTGATCCTGCATCAGATATCGCAAACGTGACCGATGTATCGCCTTCCGATACGCTTTTTACAGGCGCATCAAACGTATATGTATCGCCTAACGCGCCTGTAGCTTTCTTGTCGGCAAGGAACATACCAACGGCCATATCGACCCATACATATTCAAGTCCTTCGGGCACTTGCTTCTGATTTGTCTGCGCTATCAGATACGCTTCGGCGCGGCGTATGTTATACTCAAGCGCCGAATTGTCATCATCCGTCACTTTATATCCAAACGCCGCTAAACGTTCCTTTGCGGTCGAAAGTATGTCCATGTTGCGCCTCCTTATGCGATGGTATACCAGCCCTTAGTTTTCGGGTTATCACCGCTCGCGGGCGTAACTGCGACGTAACCCAGGCCGACTTTGGCGTAATAGGTAGTACCGCTGGTAACGGTGGTTTCAGACGCTGCGGTTGCAGTGCCCTTGAAAATCTTAACATCCTTAGTCTCATCGGTAAGTGCTGCAATGTAGTACTTACGAGAATAGATGCTGTTTTCACGGGTATTGGGGTCGCGTTCGGTTTCGGTCTCCGTGCCCTTCTTGTTAAACAGCGTTACAGCTTCCTTGGTTGCCATGTAGATAGAACCGGCGGTTGCATCTTTCTTGGTGTAGATGTTTACACCGGCCACACTGCCGACATAGCCGTTTTTAGCGAATGCCTCAACATACTGCAAGGTGTCCTTCAGCTCCTTGCGCAGCTCGGCCACGTCGGCGGGGCAGACAAACGCGAAAATAGTCACGTCTTCAAGGTTCTCAAGGGCAAGGATGGACTGTGCATCCGCAAAAGCGCCGAAATCAAACTTGCTGACAACAGCAACCTGTGTAGCCTTTGCAAACTCGCCGTAAATATCCTTGTTGACGGTGTTAAACATGTCAGTGCCCATGTGCTTTGCGCCAACGGGTACAAGTTGCGGATCGGTCATGGTCTGCTCGTCGTAGTATTTAAAACGGTTCTGCGCAAGCTGAATACGGTATTCATGCGGAGTATAGCTGACTTCGATGCTTTTGGTGTTGCCAGCGCCCATAGCCAGCTTTTCAGTACCGTCGGTTGCTTTGTAAACGTTGATTTTACGCAGCATGCCGGCAGAGCCTTCAAGTGTGTTATCTACAGTGCAGAACGACTGTAGATCAAGGTGCGAATTGTACTGATCTTCGATTTCGTTCGACAGATAAAAATTGTCATAAATCTGATGTGCCATTAATTAGTTCCTCCATATAGTTTTTTGTATTCTTCGGGGTTTTTCTGCGAAAAGTTGAAGCGTTCGACCGGCGACAGTTTTCTAAAGCTTTCAAGCGTCATGCCGCCGTTAGGTTCGCCGCCCTTTTCGCCCGGCTTAAAGCCGTCAAATTTCTGCTGCTGCTTTCCGGTTTCAAACATAAACGCGCTATCGGAAGCGGTTGCAAGCTTCTTAAGCTGCTCGGCCAGCCCTTTGACTGTGCCGTCTTCATCAAGCTCTGCTTTATCAAGATCGAGCAACGCCTTTACCGCCTTAACGTTTTTCGCCTTTGCGGTCGCCACGGCCATATCAACGGCAGTATCGATTTTCAGGCGCTTTATCTCCGCTGCGTGGGCTTTCGCCGCGTCAGCGTTGTCCTGCTGTAGCTTGCTTATCTGTTCTTTCAGTGCGGCCATGTCGCCGGTGGATGCTTTCAGCGTTTCAAGCTGCTTGTCGCGGTCTTTTACTGTGCCGTTAAGCTGTGTAACCGTCGCTTCAAGCTCCTTTACCTTACCGGCCTTTTCGTTGAAGTCTGCACGCGATACAAAGTCCTTGCCGAGAGCCTGTGCCGCCGCATTGTCCATATCATCCGTGTAAACGTCGCCTATGATGTCCTTTAACCATTGCAGTTTCATGTTTACGTCCTTTCTGCGCTGTTCCTTTTTATCGAGCCAGTCCTCGTATTCAGCGCCGCCCTGCTTGTTATCCGCTGGGCACGCGGTAAAATGGGTATGAAAAAAGCAGCCTTGCGAATTAACGCTTGACCGCTTCGATCATTAAGTTGTTGGTTTTTGGCATGAAAAAAGCACCGTCTGTTAACGATGCTTTAAACTGATTGTTAAATATGTTAGCTTTTTTTAATTACATCCGCTTCGCTGCCGTCCACTATCTCAAAAACGCTTTTGGGGAAAAGATAGTCTTCACCAAGCTCTGTCATAATACGATACCAACCTTTTTCTATTGCAAGGACTTCGCGGATTGTACCAGTCGGCAAAGCCACATAATCAGTACCAATATATTTAACTCTCAACCCAGCCACTCCTTTACGAAAAATTCATGTTTGCCAATATCAGCACATTGTACCCAATGGATTTCAGCTTCACGATCCCCATCAGCTGTAGATAGCACCCCAAACCCCTTAGCGTGCTGCCAATCTTCGGGTTTGCCACCATATCGCTCAGCATAAAAACTTGCTCGCCTAAAGACGATGTTCGTACCTTTTCCAGCAAAAACTTTAACATTTTGAATTTTCGTACCCTCAGCAAAATGAAACATTTCGCCCGTACTCAAATCCATTATATCGTAGTTTTTCGCTTTTGCTCCAATACTCTTGCCGATTTCAATATCAGGCAAAGACATTATACCACTTTTCGCAGATTTTTCAAGCGGTTTAACGCTTTTTGCAAGCCCTGTTTGCTTTGCCGCCCACTGCTTATAGGTCATGCTGCCAGGCACGGTGTAGGTCTTTCCCGTTTCAGGGTCTCGCGCCCAGCGTTCGGCGATATCGTCCATATCGTCAAAGTACGGCGCTGTTGTGCCCCTGCACCACGGGTGAAACGGTGGAGCAGTCACGCCTATAGCGTATTCGGACATGGGGTATACCTTGCCGTCAAGCTGTGCGCACAGGCTGCATGTTTTGCCGTCAAGCGTTTCGACAATGACGTACTTTTCAACGTCAAGGTCTTTGAAGCAGTCCTTACGCGCTTCGTTGGCGAATGCCGCGCTTTCTGTCATCACCAGCCGTCCGGCCTGCGATTTAGATACCTTGAAACGGTCGGCAATAACCTTGATAGTGTTATCAGGTGCAGCGCCGCGCATTACCATCTGCGTTATCTGCGTATTGACGGTGTTCACAAGCGCCTGTTTGTTCGCCCATATACGGTCACTGAACGTCTGCTTATCCAGCGTCCACGGACGAGATAACACCTTTTCTATCACATTTTCATCTATTGCATGAAGCGTCCAGCCTACGCCTACGCCCTTTTGCAGTTCAAACGCAGTGTGATAGTAGCTCGATCTATAAACTCCCTCCGAAACGCCCTTGGCGGCTTCCGTCTGCTTTGCGGCTAAAACTTCGGCCTGCTGCTGTAGCTGAAGCTTTATAGTTTCCAGCCGCGATATATGGACTCGCGCCGACGCGTTTTCAAGCTGCTTTATCCATGCACCGTTAACGGCGTTTTCTTTGCCGTATTTGATGTATTCCTCGACAGTCCACTTGAATTCTTTAAGCTCCTGCGAATTAAGCAGCTTCCGCGCATCGTTCAGCGATATTTCATTGTTTTTCGCAAATCGCTGATACCAGTGCGCTATATCTGTTTCAATATCGCGTATGGCCTTATCGTACTGGCGTTCAAGGTTCTGAACGTATTCATAGCCGGTATCTAATAGCGCATCTTCAAGAATGCGCATGCGGTTAGCCCAATATGCATCATTCTTCATCTATCATTGGCGCGTCGTCATCGGCGTTCTGATTATTCCGCGCCATTTCAAACGCCGCCCTGTAGGGGTCTGCTTCTTCCTTCTGCTTTTCAAGCTTCTTAAGCTCGGCAGCAGGGTCTTTTACCCAAGGATGCATGGAAACTATCGTATCATCGGATATGATGCCGACGGACGCAGCACAATTGCTGATAGCTTCAGTTTCGTTTATCAGTACATCGCGGTTAAATATCACTTCTACATTCTCGGCGGCATCGACCGCCTGACCCTTGCTTGCGAGATAGGTGTTCACAAACCACAGGATTTCTTCAAATGCCGCCTGTAATTCAACCTCTGTGTCATTCGCATCAAGGTCAATGTCCGAGTACATCGACTGTATGTTCATCTGATTAGGCGAATTCGACATGCGATCGTCTTTTGCATCGTAGCTGCGTAGATTTTCTATCAGCGACTTTTTCAGCAGATCAAGTATTGTTTTATAGTTTTCGGCATTTACCGTGATTTCAAGGCTATCAACACCGCCGTCAACGCCTTCGACCGTGCGCACCTTTACAACGCCGTATGTGCTGATGTTCTTGCGGAACTCGCCCAAATCCTGACCGTCGTAGTTTTTCAGGATAAGCACCGTGTTTCGTGCATCTTCCTGCATGTTGTTTACAAAGTCGCTTTCTATCAGGTTGATAGCGTCCTGTAACGATCTACAGCGGCGTATGAGCGGAATTTCCTGCGCGTTATACTTTATGGGTATCAAGGGGAAATGCGCCCAATTGTAGCCCTCTGTGCTGCCGCTGGCATCGGTAAGCGTTATATAGCTCTGCTTTGTGCTATCTGGCGTAAGCGTACCGTTTTCAAAGATGTACGTTGCCACGCCGTCCGGCTTAAAAATATCGGCCTTTTCGATTATTTTCTTTTCGCTTGCATAATACACTTCTACCTGATACAGCCTTATAGCCGCATCAAGCATCGTGTGTTCCGCATCTGCCCAAAACGGCAGGATTTCATAGCCGGGAAACAGTTTAAACGCCAGCTGCCCCGTTCTATCGTAATACGGGTACAGCCAGCTTATGCCGCTGTTGAAGCTTTCAATAACAGCATTCTTTATCGTCCGCATGAAGCGTGTGCCCAACACCTTTTTAAGCGCGTCAAGGTACGTTTCGTTTTTGCCTGCGAACGTTATAGGCTTGCCGACTATATAATTCTTTTTAACATCGGCATGCTTTGCATACTGGTTATCAATGATCTTGTTATTGGGCAGATTATCAACCGCTACAAGCTGGCCGTCTTCACCTATGCTTGTGCGCTGCCTGCGCAATATGTCCTGATCACCGCTGTAGTACCGTGCGCCGTCGAGCATTTCCCTACGTGCTTCGGAGCAGCGCCAAGCCTCCAATTCACGCGCAAAAAACTGTGCTTCGGACATTGGCTGATTGGCTTTAATGCGGTAATTCCACAATTCTTGTTCAATCGGTTCGTTGAATAAAGGCATATAATATCCCCTTTAAAAGCTAAATCTTGATGGTGCAAATGCTGCACGCACGAAATAACGGATGCTGTCCATCGCGTGATCTGAAACCTTTAGCGGCCTGTCTTCTGCGGCCTTTTCATCCCAGCGATACAGGCCGAATTCGCTTATGCAGTCTTTGCAGCAGTCGTTAAATAAAATGTCACCGGCGTTTAAATGCGTCGCCACGTCGCGTATGCCGTCGATAACACGGTTACTGGCCTGTTCCACCATAAAGCGCCCGTGACGGCGTATGACCTCGATAAACGACGCTGCCGACGGATCAACGATTATCTTTCTAATAGGCAGGTCACCGGCTAACGCTTCAACGGCTGCATAATGTTCTTCGTCTGTGCGCTGCCGCTGCTGCTTGCGCCCGTCGTAGTAGTATTCACGTATACAATACCATTTGCCATCATAGCGCCCCCACAGTTCAGCCGCCGTAGGGTTAAGTGTGCCATAGTCGCACGATATCATGTAATCGGTGTACGGGCGTTCAACAGTCGGTACGATGTGTTTATCCTTATCGAACATCGTATAAATAAGCCCTTCGGCAACTACCCACAAGCCGCGAATAAAGCGATCATAAAACACGCCGGAATAAAGGCTTTCATATCGTGCCCTAACTTCGTCGGATAAGCTAAAATTATCATCCATAGTAAAATGAAGATGCAGCAAATTCCGCTTTTTTGCTTCCAAAACCCACTTAGTATAAAACCAATGGGACGGGCTCGCGGGATTGCAGTTAAACCATAGCTTACTACCCGTGACCGAGCAACGACCAGTTGCTTGGTTAACAAAGCTTTCCGGCATCAAAGCAACTTCGTCAAGCAAAATACCAGCTAACGTAATACCCTGTATTAAATCTTGCGAGCTTTCGTCTTTGCCTCCGAACAAATAAAAACTGTTCGACTTGCTACCGGCACGTACCACAATTTTGTTTTCTGTACGATGTTCTTTGAAAGTAAACACGCCGCGCAACCATGTGGAAAGATTACTGGTTACGTTTCGGCGCAAACTTTCTATGGTCTTGCCGCAAAGCGCAAAATTTTGCCCATCAAAATTAAACATTGCCCACATGATAAAACCAACCGTCATGGCAACAGTTTTGCCGGAACGAATAGAGCCATCGCAAATAATGCCCTCGTAGCTATTAAATCCCGGTCTATTCCACCATGTCATTGTTAGGTTTTGGCGTGTACTCAATTTCTGATATTGCACTTGTATTCAGCTCTCCGTTAGTGCTTTGGTTAATCACTTCAAAAATATTGTTTTCTTGTTCGGTAGTAGTATTGTTATTGCTATCAAATATGCCGAGATGCTTGCCCAAAAGCTCTAAAGCGCGTACTTTGTCGTAAGTCTTTATTTCTGCGCCATTTGCTGTTTCTTTGATTGACGCAACAGCTTTGCGTTTATCTTGTGGTATTTCTTCTGTTGGTATAATGCGAACAACGCCCGGTTTAATTACCTGTGCGAAATCATAGCCGTTAGCAAAGGCGATTGCAGCAAGCTCTTGCAATACTTTTTCCTGTGTAATTTCTAATTTGCTCCGTAGCGCCGTTCGCCGTTTCTCAATTTCAGATTGAATATCAACTTTTGACAAGTTTTGCGACCCGATACGATTTGCTGTTTTCGGACTATATCCGGCGCGGATGGCAGCTTGTGTAGCATTAAGATCCACAAGATATTCCTGCACAAAACGCTTTTGCTTTTCAGTTAGCTTTACCACATTCACCACCTCATGTCAGTTACCCCCATGATAGTTTTCTAAATACCTTGCTGTACTGATGCTATCGGCGTACAGGCTTTCAAGTATCATTATCCTGCCTCGCAGCCGCGTCCAGTCGGACGTTTTACAATCAGTTCGTGCAAGCTCTGATTTTAATTCGTTTATGCGTTTAAGCAGCAAACCGGCATTAGCGCGGTATTCTGCTGCCATGCGTTTAAGTGCTTCACTCATTCGGCTGTTACCTGAAAAAAGTTATAAAATAAGCAAGCAGCATATTTCAGCTGCCTGCTTACTCGCGGCGGGAGCGCGGAAAGGGAACGTGAAATTAAGAAAGGAAGAAAAGGAGGTTCTATGACAAAAAATAGAGAAAATGTCCGTAAGCCGCCCCCGCCGCCGGAAAGGAAAAGAGGTATAAGGAGATAACAAATAGTCTATCTATTACATTTCCACAATATCATTTTACCACAGATTATCGGCTGATTTTTTGCACTTTTTTTGCATCTTTTAATTATTTTGCTTAATCATACCTCCGTTTACCGCGCTCATCGCGTCGAGCTTGTCTATCAACATGGGGACGTTGACTTTATAGGTCTTGCCGCTGTAGAAGCCAGGCAGTTCGCCCGCTCTGAGCATTTTTCTAAGTTGATACTCGGTTATTATCCCGCGTTTGGCCGTCTGCCTGATGGTTAGATAATCAGTGTAGCTTTTCAAAAGGTATCATCCTCCTTAAAATTAATCTTAATCGCTTTTTTATGTTAATTTTTTTAGACTTTGAAGATTGCTTTTACTTGAATGTACGGTTTTTGGAGTTTGAAATTAACTAAAAAACACATAAAACAGTTAACGCATGTGTATATTAATTTCTTTCACACCGGAACATACCCTAATTCAAGTGCTATTTTCAAAAGAATATTATTTATGTGCCTGTAGGCCGTTACTGTGTTCATATGTAAGCACTGCGCCGCGCCTGCCACAGTATAAGCCTGTTTCCAATAAACAAGCTCCACAAGCTTTCTATCGATGTCATCGGTATTTTTAAGCACATACTCAATCGCCTTGCAGCTGCGTTCCATCTGCACCAAATAAGGCGATGACGCTATGCGCAACGCTGTGTTTTCAGTGTCCCGGCTGACTTCCCCGCCGCCTTTGCCGTCCGTGTACTTCGACGTTGCCGACGGTATCATATCAGCCCAATATTGCTGTATTTCATCTTTGTATTCGCGGTAATGTTCAAGCTGCCATTCCACCATACCCCGTACACGCGGTGATATTGATGATTTGTATTTAGGCATTTTGTTCCCTTTCTGTATTACCGACGCGACCCATAAATGATGCCGCTATGTATGCGCGTGTCAACTCTGCCGCTTCATACTTGTTAGCACCGGCATCTAACGCGGCATGATAAAAAACCACGCACACTTCCGCTATAGCGCCTACGCCTTCAAGCGCTTCCTGAATTTCTGCTTTGGTCATTTTTGGCTTACTCATATACTCGCTCCTTTCGGTATCATATGATAGACTTCATAGTAAAGTTGATCGGCGTTTTCGATTGTTCTATTCTTAGCATACTTACAACCGGCGGCCTCGATTGATTTGTAGAATTCTGCAATTTGCATATTGCTTCGAGTATATTGCTGTTCACGATTCGAGTTGATTATATAGGCGGCTATTATTTTATTTTTGCGTTCAGCGCCTATAGCGGCAGTTATCATGCCTTTAGCGTGGAGGTCGTAGAGCTCTCGCGCTTGGTAATATAGCAGCTCGTCAGCCGGTGTTGGAGTGCCTTGTAAGGGCGTGTTTTGCGCTGCTTGCAGGATGATATTTTTTGCAGTTATTGACAAATTGCTTATTTTGAACACCTCCAATTTTAGATTTTTTAATACAGGACAGGGGACGGGCAGGCACGCGGTTTCCCTATATAAGTATTTCATTTTCTTATATGGTGTACACCATACTCTATTTTACGGAATACTCTTTTTATATTACTTTACCTGTCCCCCTGTCCTGTAAAAGAGAAAAAAGATAGATAATTCAAGGGATTGAGCCACGGGACAGGGTACGGGACAGGGGTAGGACAGGTCTATACCCTGCCCCGTTTTTGCTGTGACTTTTGCACAAAACCAACGTATTTTGATTGTGCAAAACGTCAAAAAGGTAATTCATTGATATTCTTGATAGCTCCCACTTTTTTCTGCCAACATCTTTGCCGACCATATTTCGCGGTATATTTTCTACCAATGTTTATCCATTCAGGTATTGTAGCGACAATACGATAAATCTCTTGTGTCTCTTTCGGCGTTAAGTCTCTTTGGAAATCACTGTCAGGAAATAGCGCCTCACATTTGAGTTCCTTGATGCATACGGTATCGCCCGGTGACTTCTCATCAAGGTACTTTTCAATAACGCCAATACGCCAATCATCCTCCATTGCTTCATCCTGTGCATGCTTGTATTCGGACAGCAGAGAACGATCTGCGAAAGCTGGCATTTCGCCTTGCTCAAATTTCACACGCGCTTCTGCCCAGCATTGAATGATATAATCGCGGCATTCCTGCTCATGATCGTGTAGATCATAACCATTGCTGTTGACTGTTACGGGGTAAAAACGACGGTTGCCGGTCTTGTCGCGCAAGAATTGTTCGTTATTGGTAGTGCCTATAAAGATGCACCGGCGCGGAAACTCCATTGCATTAACGTCATAAGGCGGTCTGTATTTGTCGCGCTGCCGTGTTATGTAGGACTTGACGGCCTCTTGCTCTTTTGTTTTGGTAAGCGCAAGCAGCTCCGCGACCTCGCATATCCACGCGCCTTCTAATTGCTCTATGGCCTTTTGACCGTCCATTTCGGTTACTTCAGAAAAATAACTATCGTTAATAGCAAGCCATTTGACAAGCGTGGATTTGCCTTCGCCCTGCTTTGCACCGATGAGTACGGGAACATCATCAAACTTGCAACCGGGCAGATAGAGCCGGTTAATGCCGCCAGCGAATATCAGGCGGCTGACCTCACGGGTATAGGCGGTGTCCTCGACTTTCGCCCATTTAGAGAGAAAATGTATGCAACGTTCTTCTCCGTCCCATTCAAGAGTGTCAACTATGTCCTTTATCGGGTTATATTCGCGTTCCTTCCACAAAATGCGTAAAGCGTCAGAGTGTTTTTTGTCGCTGTACAGGCCGTAATTGGCTTCACAGAAATTTCGGCTTTGTGCCGCATCCGCGTCCGACCATCGGCATATTTCGCCGTTATGCGTGATCTCAGGTGAATTGCGCAGCACATTAAAACGAATGCTGCTATATTCCATTCTCCCACGCATGATTTTAAGAAAATTGTCGATAGTCGGAACGGGTACGCCCTTGTCGTTTAAGCGTAGATCAAGGTCGTTTCTATCTTGCGCCTGTGATTTCTTAAAATCGGCTTCAAGCTGCTTGTCCTTTTGGCGGTATGCACCGAGCTGACGATTAATGACTACTTTTGCGCCAACTTCTGCTGCTCTTATCTGCATAAGCGCCTGTATGCGTTCGCGTTCTATCACGTCGGGGATATCAAACGAAACCAAAACGGAGTTTATAAGCTCGGCAGCGTCCATGTTCGCTATGGCTTCATCCGTTAATTGGTTGCAGTCAATCAGTTTCGTCATACTATCCCCCTTATGAATACAGCATCAGCCGGTAGGCTGCACCGTCGATTTCTTTACAGGCAATGATGTAATGCTCGTCTAAAGGCTCTGTAGGACTCTCAGGGGCATATTTGCGCTTCCACTTATCAAGTGTGGCATATACCCATAAAAGGCACTCATAGCGCTGCTGGAGCTCTTTTTCGGCTTGCTTGCATTTGTTATATTCCGTTATTGCCGCATTATAGGTTGCTGTGATCTCGCTGTTCTCGCGTAAAGTCATTTTGCGGTCGGCTACTATCGGTAAGCCGAAGTCGTTAATCAGCTTTCGCGTCGATTGTTCAAAATCGAGATTGAACAATTGTCCCGTGAAGCTGATAACATCGCCTGACCAGCCACAGCCAAAACAATGGGCGCTATGTCGGTTTTTGATTTTGAATGATGCCGTTTTCTCGGCGTGAAAAGGACATCTTGCAAAACCGGCGCGATTAAAATCAAGCCCGTAAGCTGTAGCGACAACAGCGAAATCAAGCATATCTTTTATTAATGCGCTTTTATGTTTTGCATTCACTTAGCATCATCCTTTCCAGCATTTCGCGTCCCTCACGGTAAAGAATATCGTGTATCAAATTGCCGCTTGTGCGTTGATCGCAAAATATGATCTGGCAGCGGTAACGCGCCAACCACGCAAGCAGCGACGCAACAAACGCCTGCGGCTTCATCTGACTGCGATAGTTGCCGCTATAAGCATCCTCCCAGCATTGATTTTCGATAAGCAGATAGATCTTTGCGTCGGCAGCTTTGGCGCGTTCAAATTCCCGTGCAAAGCGTGCACGGCCATTGCAGAAGCATTGAGCTAATTCTGAAAAATCCATTTTGCGCTCTACGGCGGCGTTTAGCATCAGCCATTCGCCGCCTATAGAAAACTTTGCCGAGTAGTCGCCAAAATCGAGCTTACACCGTTCGTGTGGGCATCCCATGCCCTTTAATCGCGCTCTGAAGCGTGGTGTATCCTGTTCACGCGTATCTACCAATATCACCATGCCTTCGAGCGCATCTTCGATTTCGCGTGGTGTCATGGGCTTTAGAACGGCAGATCGCTGTCATCATCGTCCATTGTTGTGAACGTCGCAGCCGGATAAGCGGATGTAGTATTGGTCTTTTTAAGAGGCTTGTCCTTCGGCATTTTGAAATTGCCGTCGCGTACATCCTGCGCAGTGGTAACGGCGCAGCATTCGGTTGTCCAGCCGGTATTGCCGTTGTATTCCCATTCCTTATTACGGAACAGAACGCCGAGTCCCTTGCCCTTGAGCTTGGCTTCATCCCAATCCCAGTGGTAGCCGTTATTAGTTTCCTCAAGGCATGCTATAAGGTTGTTAAATGATTTCTTCTGACTGTCGAAATACTGATTGCTTTCGTTCGGGATGTTAATGCGATAGCAACCGCGCCATTTCTTATCATCGTTGATGTTTGCGCGATAGTCTGCCGCGAAAAAGCCCTTGTGTTCACCTTCAGCAACGTCGAAATCGATTTTCAGGACGCTGCCCCAATCGTAATCGATAACGCTTGCGTCCATGATCTTAGCTACATAGCCGCCTGCCGGGAGTGTTTCACGCGCTGTGGTGCGTTCTGCTTTAAAGCCGTTGTAAGATTTAATCATTGTTTACTTGTTCCTTTCTTGTTTCAATATTCAAGTGGGCAACTGACACCCACATATTTATCAGGCTCGGCGCACACTTCGTTATTAAGCATGCACCTGTAAGTATTGCATTTGTAGAAATAGCACTGTCGGCAGTTGATGTGTGCTTTGCCGGTCGTGTCTATCGGGAAAAATACCTTGACGGTTGCCGTACCCTCCACATAACCGGGTACACCATTTTCAAACTTAGCCATATCACAGCCCCCAGTACTCACGGATTGTTTGATCGACGAATTTTAAATCATTCTCGATCTCAAGCTCAAACATGCCCTCCGGCGACTTGCTTATATCGCTGCCGTCAGACTGCGTGATAAACATATGCTTACCGTCGCGGACTACACATCGCAGCACAATAGTTGCCATGCCTTCAATGCATACTTTTTCATTCAGCAGTTTGCCAATTGTGCGTATTTTGGTCTCGCCGTAGTCGCTTGTGTCTTCGTGAACAACTATGTATACAATGACATCTTCGGGCAGCTCGTTTTTGATGAACATCAGCAATCTCCAAAAGCTATCGGCAATGCTGTTATACAGATCGAATGAGCTTGATCCGCTTTTCGGTGCCGAGTGGCCTTGCATAAACGTGTTAGTCATTAGATAACCGCTATCGTCGATGACTGCCGTTTTTACCGGCATCTTTTTCAGGCCGTTCATAATCTTAACAGGATTGTCGCTGACCATTGTATATTTGAATTTTTTGCGGAATGGCAAGCGTTTTGCGATGACGTTAACAAGAAAAATCTCGTCCTCGCCGAAGTTAAGTAGGCTTCGGCTTTTTCCGCTGCCGGATTTACCGTAAACAATAACGCATTCTCCCATATGGTTTATGCACCTCCCTTGCGTCCTCTGCGTTTATAACCTCTGCGCCGATAAGCTCGGCAAGTTCTTCGGTCGGTAAATCGTTGATTTCTTCTCTAAAGCAATCGGGGCACAAACGCCGACCGTTGGAAATGTACATTATATCGTCGCCGTAAAACCAGCCGTCGCATTCCTGGCATATGCAATCGGGGGCAGGAAAATCAGGCGGCTCTAATGGCCGTTCTATAGAATACATATTCATTTTACCCTCTTTCCATTGAATAATCTTGTTTTTTTCTTTCGGCGTATATAGCCGTTGATCAATACGCCGTTCGGTGCATTATGCTTGTCCAAATACGCCTTTTTCGCTGCTTTATCGGCCTTGTTATCTGTGCAATAGGTTTTGTAGCTATCGCATTCAATATGGCAAAACGGCGTTCTATCCGGGCAATTACGGCAGTCACTTTCCATAGCGCACAGGTTCAAAAGTGGCACACCAGCCGTTACGCTTATCGCAGTCGCAAGCGCACTGATCGCAGCACCAATCGTAATAGGTGTTTTCGCTTCTGCGGCACATCTCACGGACGGCTATGCGGTAATCGCGTATTTCGTCCTCGTATTCGCAACATATCATGTTGTGGTCTCTGCGTTCGCTATGCAACAGGCCATGTAAATAATCATAATGCGGCTTTGGCACACCGCCGAGAACATCTAACAGCCATAGGCGTATTGCGTATAGTAATCTTTTCATGTTTCTACCTCCGTTTCAAAATACTCGAACGTTTTCTTTCCCTTTCTTAACGGCAAGTCCTGCATTTCCGGCCTTGTGTTTTCCATAAGCATCGCGCCAAGCACGTTGAATGCAGCGGCGGCAAGATGATCCTCATCATCAAGTCCGCACTGATACTTTGCCAAGTGCCTGCAAGCGCTGTCGATAAACGATGATATCGGAATACCCTTCGTGTAATTCCAGCGCCCGTAATGCGCCGCGCCGCGCTCATAGTGCTTAGACAGCCGCAGGAGTGCTTCCCACGGGAGGGATATCATGTCGCCCTTGCCGGTCACACTATCCCTTACAGCGCCGGTTGAAAACTCGCGGCGTTCATCTTTTTCGAATTTCACTATCCTCCCACCTTTCGCCGATATCTTCTAAAAAGTGCAGAAATTCATGCGTATCTGCGCAATAATATTGTTTGCCGTTAACGGTAACCGTGTAGCTGCCGTCATGGTTGCTTTTGGCTTCCCAGCCTACGTTTTTAGCCATTATCGCTTACCATACCTTTCATCGAATGGCGAGAAGTTATCTTCGCCTACTATTTCACGGATGCGACGATCAAGGACGGTTTTCGCATATACGATCTCGTCGTCGGCCTTGCTGTCTTCTACTACCAAATCAGCGATCTCATTTGCGTATCTTACAAACGCCTCGCCGAATGCCCGTGCACGGCTTGAGCCTAAGCCCAGCACTTCATTAGCGGCCATAAACGCCGCGTCCTCCGCAAGCTGCATGCGGTTGCGCCCGTAAAGCTGTAACTGAATGTTCACCTCACGCTGCACGGCCTTTGCAAATGCCGATTGCTTACCCATGCTTAGTCACCACCTTATGGCCTACGTATTCGTCGATACTCAGTCCGAGCGCATCGGCAAGGATTTCTATTGTATCTATCCAGCCGCCGCGTAGTGATTTGCGTTCAAGCAGGCTTATCGTGGTTTGGGCTATGCCGGATATTTCGGCCAGCCGCACGATGCTTAACCCTGCATCCAATCGCGCCTTGCGCATATATTCCCCGCGTGTCATTCGGTATCACCCCATTCAAGCGCTTGGTTTTTTTCACGTGTGCGCATTGTCAGGCCTCCTCCTTCTTGGTGTACCCATCCTTCAATAATCTATTCCTACGGCAACACGAACACCTCTGATGTCGTAAGCCTTTCCACGCACAACCATCGCAGTTACCAATTTCAACATAATCAAACAACATAGGGTTGTACACATCGAGTTCTAACATTTGCTGAACATTAAGCAAAGCGTTGTCCGTGTATGGTGAAATATTGATGGTGCGGTTTTTGCGAACCTCCCTGAGAAAGTCAATCAAGTGGTCAAAGTTGACATAGATGCTCATACGATGTCCTCCCGCATATCTGGGGAATCTATCCCCGGGCACGGGAGATACATCCCACATTTCAACCCATCTGGGAAGTCCTCATCGATCGTGCTGCCAACATAGTATGGCGGGTCAACAATCGGCATCGTGCCGAAAAACACCGCATTTTCTTCACCCATTTCATCAATCGGAATGATTTCGTGCGCGAAGGTCTTATATGCCGCATCTCTCGGATTTTTCGCCTTAACTAGCGCTCGTTTTTCGCACCTTTCGCAATCCACGAGGAAAAGCCCTTCTTCGCAGTAATATGTGGAAAGATGCCCTCCGCAACTGCCGCAGTGTATGTTCGTGTCTCTCGCAAAAAAATCTTTCCCGTTTCCTTTTCCACCAAAAACGGAATGACACAACTTATCGTATCTTGAAGCACCAGCCATTACCAATCCTCCTTTTTATTCTTCCCATTCAAGCGCTTGCCCACAGTGATTGCAAAAAGCAAACGGAAAAAGCTCTCGATGCGATTGTTCGCAGCTTGGGCACTCGCAGTCATAGATTGTGTAACCATCGTTATTGGCTATTGCTAAGTATGCCGGCTTTTTCGGTATCTGCTTATCAAGCGCAGCGCATGCCACCAAGCAAGCCTCATCAACTGCGGCAACTTTGGCGTTCTGGCTTTTGATTTCTGCAAGCGCTTCTGCCGTAGTGTCGGGGTGTATAATCCTTTTCGCTTCTGTTGCTGTCATTCGCTCACCTCGCAGTTCCGCTCTACGACTTCGGCAATCGTCTGTGCTATGCGTAAACCTGTTATGATGCCTTTTTCGTATTCGTTAGGCTCGTCCGATGAAAACCAATCGAGGAAATCTAAGATTTCAACCGAAATGCTCTTTTCGGGCTTATACATTGTTGCCACCTCTGCTGTCATTCGTCCTCGCCTCCGTCCATCTTTGCCCCGCAGTTGGGGCAGTAGTGACTTTTTACAACCGTCTTTCGCCGACATCTGTGATTATGACAAACGTAAAACTTCCCGTCACGCCACTTTGGCTCACCATACTCGTCTGTGCCCATATACTGAGAGCAATCATAACTTTCCCAGTAGCTATGCACCACCGGCGCAACATCGGCAGCGGGCATATAATGAACCTCCGCTATAATCTTTATGGCATCGTGCCCAAACCTCTCGTACACATCTGAATTGTTCAGCCCACCCACGATGAACTTCTCGACCGCTTCACGCTCGATGTATTCAGCCATTGTCGTTCTCCTTTCCACTAAGCCACGCACGCAGCTTGTGTGCGCACGAAACGCACAGATCATAGTCGGTCT
>OIYV01000279.1_pt1 | contig 33030 bp, 32 predicted proteins | sample 1588251 | NCBI WGS metagenome assembly OIYV01 (sample SAMN03283282) | human gut metagenome | biome: human-associated habitat; material: feces | host: Homo sapiens | place: Peru | collected 2012
TCAAAAATTCTCGATTATTTATATTGTAATCCTGCGGCCAATTTTCTTAAAAAGTTAATCTATTTTGACGGTTACGGACTTTTTTGACAGTCTGACGGCACTCGCTGATTTCAGCGAGTGCCGTTTTGCTGCGCGTAACAGACTTTGCACAGCTTTGTTTTAATTCGTTGGTTCCTTGACTGCCTCGACAATTCCCGTTGCCAGCCCCGCCAGCCCTTGCAGCTCGGAGGGAATAATGATCTTTGTCGCTTTTCCGTCGGCGATCTTCTGCATGGCCTCGAGCGCCTTGAGCTTAATGACCTGATCGTTCGGGCAAGCCTCGTTCAGCATCCGCAGCGCCTCGGCCGTCGCCTTCTGCACCGCGAGGATGGCCTCCGCCTGACCCTGCGCGCGAAGGATAGACGACTGCTTCTCTGCGTCTGCGCGCAGAATGGCGGACTCCTTTTCCCCCTCTGCCACAAGGATCTGCGAGTGCTTCGTGCCCTCGGCCTGCAAGATGGCCTGACGACGGTCGCGCTCGGCCTTCATTTGCTTTTCCATGGAGTTCTGGATGTCCTGCGGCGGGAGAATGTTCTTCAGCTCTACACGCGTGACCTTAATGCCCCACGGATCCGTGACCTCATCCAGAATGGCGCGCATCTTGGTGTTGATGACATCGCGCGAGGTGAGCGTCTGATCCAGTTCAAGGTCGCCGATGATGTTTCTCAGAGTGGTCGCGGTGAGCGTCTCCATGGCAACCATAGGCTGCTCGACGCCATAGGTATAGAGCTTCGGGTCGGTGATCTGGAAATAAACGACCGTGTCGATCTGCATGGTGACGTTATCCTTCGTGATGACCGGCTGGGGCGGATAATCGAGCACCTGCTCCTTCAGGCTTACGCGGCGCGCAATGCGCTCGATGAAAGGTACCTTAAAGTGGATGCCGACCTCCCAGACAGCCGAGAACGCGCCGAGGCGCTCGATGACGTAAGCGCGGGACTGCTGCACGATGCAGATATTCTTGATAATGACGGTGAGCACGAACAATACGGCTACGCCGATGACGATATAATATCCGAGTTTCATAACTTCCTCCTTAATTTTCCTGCGCGCGCTGCACGCAGACTTTGACGCCTTCGATACGCCGGATCCGCACCACAGCACCCTTTTCGACGACGGAGCCGTCCTCGCTCCGCGCCGACCACTCGACTCCGGCGATCTTAACCGCGCCCCTGCCACGCAAATTGTCGATTTCCTCAGTGACGACGGCTTCTTTGCCAATGTTGCTGTCGGCGTTTGTGGCGACCTTCTTCTGCTTGAGCAGGCGTTTACTCACGGGACGCAGGCACAGCAGCAGCGCGATCGACACACCGAAGAACAGCACCATCTGAAGCCAGACCTGCGCACCGCAGAGCGATGCCACGAGCGACGCTGCCGCGCCGCCGATGAACCATACGGACACCAGCGAAACGGTCACGCCCTCGACGATGGCAAAGACGATGAGCAGGATGAGCCAGAGAATTTCCATTTGCAAACGTCCCACACTCCCTTCATGTTTCTACATATAGTATGACAGAGTTTCTCAAAAAAGTCAATCAAAATCTGTACCTGTTCACCCAAAACGGGATTTTTTCGACTTTTTCGTTACGAAAGAATGGGGGCGGGTGCTCCGGTGCGGTCATTTCATAGGAAGAAGGGATTCCGGCTACGGCATGAACCGCTTTGCCTCTCGCTTTGCATACAATCGGTTCAGAAGAAGGAGCGCTGCGCTGTATAGAAGGATCGAAAGGAAAATAATGAGGGAAAAGTCACGCGGAAGCGTGTATGTGGACCAGTGGAGGCCGGACACGATGCAGTGGCTGATAAGATAAGAAACGGGGTACAAGCCGATACGTTCCACCCAGATCCGCACACGCTCCTTCCGACGGGTAAAAAACCAAGCAAAGATTGCGACAAGAAGCGCTGCCGACGCGACTGTGAAATAGAACCACAGCGACAGCCGTGGGAGCACGATCACTCCCGTGTATGAAACGCCTCGCTCCAAACGATTTTTCGCGTTCGGGTCATAGGAGGCGATACGGATATTCTCTTGTCCGTTATTTGGGACGTAAACAAAGATGATCGGCTTTGTCTGCCGCGTTGTTACCGTCGCGGTTAGAGACCCACTCCCCTTTTTGAACAGCTTATCCCACAGCGAAGTCCACACCTGCACGTCGCAGTAGTAAAAATCCCCGCCTTCCGGATCGTCGTAGACAGTATAAGAAAAGTCCGTCACTTCCGTATCGAATGTAAGGCATACGCCCATATCACCAAGCTGCTCAACGGTGATCAGTTTTTCCTGATACGGAGGGTAGATCGGCGTATCCAACACGGCAAACAGCGAGACAAACAACGCGATCAAAAACAGTGCCGTTATGGCGACCGTCTGTAGCTTTTTTGTGTTTAATTTGTGCCGGAGCGTCAGCAGCGGCGCGGTATCCGGCGCCTTTTGTACCGGAAGCACTTGCTTTGCCTTTTTGCACGCATCTCTGCAAGCACCGCAGTATTCCAAATGTGCCTGCACAAAGGCGGCGGTGTCTGCCCTTACCATGTCCTCCGCATACAGCGGCAAAAGATCCTGCACGATGCTGCATTCATTTTTCATGAGAAGGTTCCTCCAATCTTGACTGAATGATGGCCTTGGCGCGGTGGTAGGTCACACAAGCCCAATTTTCTGTTTTTCCGAACAATTGCCCAATTTGACGGAAGCTCAGCTCCGCAAACACGCGCCACATGAACACCTCCTTGTAGGGTGCTTGCACACTATGTAAAACTGCCCTTATCCGCGCGGCGTCATCCTGATTAATGTACCGCTCCTCCGGAGAGGCATCACCGTTTTCTAACGCAGACAGCGCCGCGCCATCCATCGGTTCGGTCAGCTTTTGCTTTTTGAGGTGTGTAAAATAGCAGTTTTTTGCAATCTGGCAAAGCCAGACGGAAATGTCGCAGTCGCCACGAAATGAGCCGATGGCGTGCATTGCCCGAAAAAACGTTTCGCTTGCGATCTCCTCTGCAATCATATCATCGCCTGATAATTTGCAAATATAGCGGTAAACGCGGTCAAAGTATGTCCGGTATATTTGCTCGAACTCCGTCACAAGATCACCTCCTCGCTTATATGACGCTGTGGTATGCAGAATCTTACAAAAAATTTCCGCTCCCGAAGAGGCAGCGGCGCAGAAAGAGCAAAGCTGCCGCCTTGGAAAAACCGATCCAAGCGGCAGCTTTGCTCTATAAACTTTCAGGTATCGCTGCCGCATTGCAGAACAAAATGCCAGCTATCGCGGCACATATCCGCAAGCGTCTTCTCCGCGCGCCAATGCAGGAGCTCTTCTGCCTTTGTTGCGTCTGCCCAGCAGCGCGGAAGATCGCCCTCGCGGCGCGCGCCGATCACATAAGGGACTTCCACGTCGTTGACCCGTGAGAACGAATGGGTCAGCTCAAGCACGCTTGTCCCATGGCCGGTGCCGAGATTGAAGGCCTCCGCGCCCGCGTTCGGGTATGACAACGCCGCCAAATGACCGCGCGCAAGGTCTACCACATGGATGTAGTCGCGCAGACAGGTTCCGTCCGGTGTGTCGTAGTCGTTACCGAAGACGGTCAACTGCGGCAGCTTTTTCGCCGCGACGCGTGCGATATAAGGCATCAGGTTATTCGGGATCCCGTTGGGATCATCGCCGAGCAGGCCGGACGGATGGGCGCCGATCGGATTAAAATAACGCAACAGAATGGCGGAAAAGTCCGGCTCCGCAGCGCACAGGTCGCGCAAAATCTGCTCGATCATGATTTTTGTCCAGCCGTACGGATTGGTCGCCAAACGCGCAGGCTGCTCCTCCCGATAAGGAACCGGATTTTCAGGGCCATATACGGTGGCGGAGGAGGAAAACACAAAGCGCTTGCAGCCGTGGGCGCGCATGACCTCAAGAAGCGTGAGCGTGCTGTCCAGATTGTTGCGGTAATATGCCAGCGGAATGCGGCAGCTCTCCCCTACGGCCTTAAAGCCGGCAAAGTGGATGACGGCGTCAATCAAATGCTCAGAAAAAATCTTGTCTACCGCCTCACGATCGGTGACATCGACCGGATAGAAGATCGGGCGTTTGCCTGTGATCGTTTCGATTCGACCCACCACGTCGGCGCGGGTATTGGACAGGTCGTCCGCAATGATCGGCGTCATTCCGGCCAGCAGCAGTTCTACGCAAGTGTGACTGCCGATAAAGCCTAACCCGCCTGATACAAATACATTCATTTTTGACCTCTTTTTTGTAAGACTTAAAGCGCTTTTCAGCCTCTGTGCAGAAGCGCGTGCGATTTCTCTTTCAAAATTTGCTTAAAATACCGGTATTCATCAGTTTTCCAGAATGTGAGAGCAAAAACCAAATTAGGAACGATCGCAACAATGACCGCCATGGCACAGAAAACAAGAATGCAACGCGGCAGTTCCATGTATACTTCTTTACAGTGACAGCACTCTATCCGTTTTTTAGAGTATCTTGGTGTCTTTAACCTTTGTAAACTCCCTTACAATAGCCCTTGGTCTTCTAAGCAAAGTTCGCAACCCTCTCGCGACCCAGCAGAACGGTAATAAGAATGGGGCACTTTTTAGCGCCGGATACATTTTTTGCATCGTATAGCGGCTTGGAAAGATAATTGAGAATAAATATTTGCATTTCGACTGCCGCTCCGACAGTCCTTGCTCCATCATCTGCTTGACTGCCATCTTAGCATGAGTGCCACCCAAACCGTATGTGGAACCGCTCACGATAACATCCATCATTTCCAATGCTCCGGCAGACAATTCTGCTTCTGAATTTCCAAACCATACGGTGGCCAAATCCATAATATTATTGGCAAACTTGGCGATACCTGCTTTCTTCAGTTCTCTTTGGAGGTAACTCTTGTGAATTGACAGATCTGGGTGTGCATTTTGGAATACATAAATATCAAGAACAGAACGTATTCCTGTTCCGTAGTAAAAGTAGTGCTTTGCTGCATGGCCTATAAGAAAAATAAGTTCATCTTCCGGTGAAAAACAATACTCCGTTCCGCGTCCCGTTGCAACCGCGCGTTTCCACGCATCGGAAAAATAACGGCTGATCGCATGGTCACGCGACATTAGCTCCCAATGTAATTCGACAGAGGTATACGGAACTTTGAAGTATTCAAAATGATTCTCTCCCTTTTCACGAAGGACGAATCCGTTGGCTGCCAAAATGTTTCCTGCTGTGTCCATGCTTTCCGGCCGAACAAGAAGATCCAAATCAGCCATTTCCCGTAGCTCCGGATGAGGGTAGAGCGCGCGTATATGCCCTCCCTTAAGAACCATGAAATCGACCTTATCACTGTTTAGGGCATGGCGTAGCAGCTCCAGACTATCCATCTGGTTAAATGATTTTACTAAGTTTTGGGCGCGATAGGTGCCCCAATCCCCCATTTCTGCATCACCGATAATTCCATTGTCGTACATTGTCTGTACAGCAAGCAAAAAGACGTCATGTCTTTTTGCCAGCTGAAGCAAGCATTCCAATTTGACATTCTCAGGTAGCGGACTGGGATGTTGTTGACTTAGTCCACAACGCAACAGTTCAAGTAGATATGCTGTTTCCGGTTTGTACTGTATCACGTCAGTGCTCTCCAATCTATGGCAAGAAACCTTTAAGTTAGTCGGCATCATGATGCCACATATCATTGATCAGGCAACTCAAGCGGGAGAATAATCAATAATTAAATTACTTTTCCCATGAGTTCTCTTCGCTGCAACAATGAAGGACACCTTATTTTCGAAGTGCCTTTAAGGTTCCCCAGCGCTGATCCTTTTCGGAAATATTCAGCGGCGTCCCGTCAGCCAGTACATATCCCTCAGGGACGGCTGACCCGCTGTAGGTGCCGTGAAGCGAAGGCCAAGTAATATTGATCTTAGGGTCATTCCAAGCTAATCCTGACTCATCGCCGGGATGGTAAAAATCCGTACACTTATAGCAGAATTCCGCGACGTCGGAAAGGACAAGAAAACCGTGCGCAAAACCCTCCGAAATATAGAATTGCTTTTTATTCTTCTCCGAAAGCTCGATTCCAAACCACTGGCCGTATGTCTCACTTTCCGCGCGCAAATCAACTGCGACATCAAAAACTTCGCCGCGAATCACGCGCACGAGTTTTCCTTGCGGAAAATGCTTCTGGAAATGTAGCCCGCGCAGGACACCCTTCGTGCTCATACTCTGGTTGTCCTGTACAAAATTCATGTTTAAACCGGCCTCTCGCATATCATTTTGATTATACGTTTCCATAAAATAACCGCGGCTGTCGCCATGAACAGTTGGCTCAATTACAAATAGACCCTCGATCGGCGCCTTTGTTACTTTAATTTGTCCCATTTTTTCTCCTCACTCCCATGGTAGAGTTTTGACCCATTCAGCAGTCTCTGTGATTGCACGTCGGAAATCCGTTTTTGCACGGTATCCGGTATCACGGTACAGTTTGTGTACATCAACGCTGCTATAGTCCACGTAGAAGTTTTCCTTATACGTGCCGAGGTTGATGGGAGTTTTGGGAGACAGTATGTCGCGTGCCTCTGCAACGATATCCTTTAACGGACGGCGTTCATTACTGCCAATATAATAAACTGCATCTGGCTGCCCTTTTTCTCCAGCAAGGACAAGTCCCTCGATCGCGTCATTGATGTAGTTCCAGTCGTATAGGTGCTCACCTTTCGTCAAATCCAACGCTTTACCATTCAAGAGTCTGTGCACAAACAAATTAGTCGACCGTTTTGAATAATCTCCCGGGCCAAATGTGTTGGCAAATGCTACGCTGATGAATGGCAGCCCCTGCTGCTTCGCAACTGCCTGCGCCAGTAGACGTGCTGCCGCTTTTGCGCTGCCGTAAACATTACATACAGCTCCCATATCATGCGTCTTCTCGTCGCCTTCGGAAATCATGTATTCAGAAAAGGAGGTTGAAAACAGGAAGCGCTTGCAGCCCAGCCGTGCAGCCTGCACCACAGCATCGCAAACCGGACGGATATTTTCTATCTGCGCAGTATAGTCGTTCGTCGCAGAGCCGTAACCGCCCCAAGCCAAATCGTAGAAAATATCATAGTCTGCCGTTGGAAGCTTGTCGGCCAAGGTGCTATACTCGTTAAAATCGGCGCAAACCACAGACAGCAGTGGACTATGCAGCGGAGAAAGCTTCAAAGGCTCTCTTACGATTGCTGTCACCTGTACGCCGCGTTCCAAATAATACTGCACAAGGCGGCTTCCGATAAAACCGGAAGCGCCGGCAATAATTACATGCTTTTCTGTCACTATTCGAGCACCTCCGTTTTAACGTCCGTCGTACATTTTTGCATAGTACTGCCGATATTCTCCGCTGATGATTGGTTCCCACCATTCGCGGTTCGAAAGATACCAGTCGATCGTATACTTGATCCCGTCCTCAAATTTTGTTTCCGGAAGCCAGCCAAGCTCTGTATGGATCTTCGTTGGGTCGATCGCATATCGCATATCATGCCCTTTTCGATCGGCCACATACTTTATCAGGCTTTCCGGTTTTCCCAGTGCGGCACAGATTAATTTGACGATCTCAATATTTTTCTTTTCGTTATGTCCGCCGACATTGTAGATCTCGCCAACGCTACCCTTGTGAACGATCAGATCGATCGCCTTGCAGTGATCCTCTACATACAGCCAGTCGCGGACATTTAGGCCATCGCCGTAAACAGGCAGCGCTTTATCGGCCAAGGCGTTGATGATCATGAGTGGGATCAGTTTTTCCGGGAAATGATACGGGCCGTAGTTGTTAGAGCAGCGGCTAATTGTTACAGGCAGTCCGTAGGTTCTGTAATACGCCAGAACAAGCAAATCCGCCGCGGCCTTTGAGGAAGAATAAGGACTGCTGGTATGGATCGGCGTCTCTTCCGTAAACAAAAGATCCGGTCGATCCAGCGGAAGATCCCCATAGACCTCGTCGGTGGACACCTGATGAAAACGGGAAACGCCGTATTTTCTGCATGCATCCATCAGTGTTGCCGTTCCGATAATGTTGGTCTGAAGAAATACGCCGGGATCCTCGATCGAACGGTCAACATGGCTTTCCGCCGCAAAATTGACGACAATATCCGGCTCTTCTTCCTCAAAGATTCGGTCAACGGCGACACGATCACAAATATCCTCTTTTACAAAGCGAAACTGCGGATGTGTAAGGATGTTTTTCAACGTAGAAAGATTTCCCGCGTAGGTCAGTTTATCGATGCAAACGATTCGGTAATTCGGATGGCTTTTCATCATGTGAAAAATAAAATTGCTTCCGATGAAGCCGGCACCGCCGGTAACAAGAATCGTCATATGTATTACCTCCCGATTTGATTTGGGCGCTGCTTTTTCAATATCTCAAACCTACCGCTCGCGACCGCCTTCAAATGCTCTCCGTAGGGAGATTTGCCATAACGGCTTGCAGCCTCCAGCAACTCAGCATTCGTGATCCAGTCGGCGTTATAGGCAATTTCTTCAAGCGCGGCAATTTTAACGCCCTGCCGCCGCTCGACCATTCTGACAAAATCGGCAGCCTCTGCAAGGCTGTCTGCCGTACCGGTATCCATCCATGCAAATCCTCTGCCCAAAAGCTCGACGGAAAGGCAGTCTTTGTTCAGGTACATTTCATTCAGCGTCGTGATCTCCAGTTCTCCTCTGGGCGACGGTTTGACCGCTTTGGCCATTGTACTCACGCCGCTCGGATAAAAATACAGGCCGGTAATCGCAAAGTTGCTCTTCGGCTCCTTTGGCTTTTCTTCAACCGACAGCACTTTTCCGTTTTCGTCAAATTCAACAACGCCGAAGCGCTCCGGATCGTTAACATAGTAGCCAAAAACCGTTGCTATGCCCTCTTGTGCTGCTGCCGCGGCAGACCGAAGAATATGCGAAAAAGCGTTGCCGTGAAAAATATTGTCGCCGAGCACCATTGCGCACGGTTCTCCGCCGATAAACTCCTCTCCAATGAGAAAGGCCTGCGCAAGTCCATCGGGCGTTGGTTGGACGGCATAATGCAGCGTCAACCCAAACTGACTTCCATCGCCGAGAAGATCTTCAAAGCGCGGCGTGTCCTGCGGTGTGGAAATGATCAATATGTCACGAATGCCTGCCAGCATCAGCGTGGAAAGCGGATAAAAGATCATCGGTTTGTCATAAATCGGCAAGAGCTGTTTGGATGTCACCATCGTGATTGGATAAAGTCTCGTTCCCGATCCTCCCGCCAAAACAATTCCCTTCATAGTATTGCTCCTCTCACTTTGAATTTTTATATTTTTCAACAATTCGCGGCACGGCGAGCCATTCCCGTAGTGAAACGGCTCAGGTTATCAATTATTGCCTGCAGCGATTCAGCGCCTTTTAAGCTTTCCGGTCAGCATACCCTTCAGAATGTCCATTCCCTTTTTGAAATCCGCTGTCTTATGGAGCGCAGTGAAGAAAATCAGGTTGGAAACGACAAGCGTTACGCTCATGCGCAGTACCAGCAGCAAAATTCCATCGCCGGGGAGAAGCCGTCCAAGAAGTGCGGAGGCTGCGCATGCAGCACCCGTGATCAGGACATACAGCAGCAGCATTTTCAGATAGCTCCGTAATTCTGCGCGGTCAAAGAGAACCGAAAACAGATTGCGAAGGATCCACGGCGTTCCGACAAACAACATCGAAAGTACCGTTGACAGCAGTATCCCGTAAACTCCCCAGAACTGCACCATAATAAGGTTCATGATAAGGTTTGCAGCCGCAGTCACGAGCGGACGAAAGCGATCCTCGTGCCACATACCCGCCGCATCCTTATAGAGATTCAGCAGCGTATTGATCTGCTTCACAAAGAAGTACACGCAGAAGCAGACCACCGCCGAAAACTCAAACATATACTTTTCTCCGACCCACAGCTTAATGAACGGTTGGAACATCGTAAGCAGCAGCGCCGTGCAGATACCGGCGATCCATACGATGATCAGCGTAAATGTGCGCAGATCGCGATAGTTTTTTTCTTTGCTTTCCGTTGCGATACTGTTGCCGATGCCTGCGAGGCAGGAGGTCATTATTACATTTATCAACCCCGTAATTGCCGTAAGAATATAGAAATAATTCTGATAAATGGCCAAAACAGTAAGGCCAAGAAACGCTGAAATAACAATGGTATCAACGGAATCAACAATTACGGCGCCGATCTTTGCCGTAAACAGGTCGGTGATTCGATGATTGATATCCTTTTTGGCCGCCTTATCCAGCACTCCGATGGCGCGGTACTGCGGGTACATTTTATCCGCAACGATCGAAGTGACTACATTGATCACAGCTTGGGACAAAAGGGTCACGATCAAATACAAATAATAATTATGTGTCAGAAACAGAAGTACAAACTGCAATACATATCTTCCAGTCTGAACAATCAGCATGATCTTACTGACAATATCAGAGCGCTGATGCGCTTGAAGCAGGCAATTCTTGTAGGCGAACAGCCAGTAGGAAAGTACGGTTGCCCCAAGATTAAGCAGATACAAGATATAAATATTAATTCCCGCCGGCGTACTCCCTGCGATCAGCTTCGGAACAAAAGGGCACAAAATCAATCCGCTTGCCAGCACGACTAACCCAATCATGCGGTAGTAACGCTTGTAGAGGTTCATCAGCGCGCAAATTGTTTTCCCATCATCGTGAATGATCGGACGATACATGCTGTAGACCATTGCGCTGCCGACGCCCAACTCTGCCAGGTTCAGAACCGACAAAATAGAAGTGAATAGGCTGTCGAGACCCAGATATTCCACGCCGAGAAGATAGATCATCGCCGTGCGCATTAAAAACGGGACAAAAATATGGTAAAGTTTTAGAATAATTCCAAAAAATATGTTTCTTGTTGCGTTCTTGGTTCTGTTAAACTTCATTTTGCGGCCTCGTTTTTAATTGCTTTTATCGCTTCGTCAATGAAGCGCTCGGTATGTGCGCGTTCCTGCTCCAGTAAGCGGTCTACCCCCTCCCACGACTCTTCGGATACGGCCTCATTCTCATTTGTGCGAGCGGTAAGCCCAAAAAACCGCAGGAGCGTATCGATCCTTGAAAACATGTTGAGGGAGCCCTCATTTCGCTCGAATACGGTAAAGCTCTTGTGATACAAAATAGAAAAAACCGTACCATGGAAGGAATCGGTCGCGACGTATTCCGCATTCCGGATGCAGAACAGCACTTCCGCAGGATCAAGCGCGTAGTATTCCGGACTTTCCACATCAAAGAGCCGGACGATCTCCAGCCCTTTTTTCGCCGCAAGCTCACGGACGCGCCGCTGACAGGTTCTGTCAATTCTTCCGAGAAAATAGCAAAGAAGATATTTCTTCGGCAAGGAACACGTCGGTTTGCTTGCAAGCGCGTCCCATTGGTCGCGCTCAAGCGCCATTGTCGGATCCAGCAGCAGCTCCGCGTTGCGATGCGTCAACTCATGGATCAATTCTTGCCCGGACTCTTCGCGGACCGACAGCACCTTAACATATTGCAGCCACTCGCCGTATTTTTTCTTTGCCTCCTCTGTAAGCGTCTGGAGGCCGAAGCTCGGAGCGATCGCGACGGAACGGTCTTTGGCAAAGGACAGAAACATGAGTTCCGATGTAGTCGCATAGGTAGGATTCCAGATCTGGTCGCTTCCGCAGAAAAAGCAGTCGAATTGCTCGACCCACTGCATATCGCGGACGTTTGCGGCATCCAAAATTTTTTCCGAAACGTGAAGCCGTTTCTTTTGGAAGGAAGCAAATGCCTTGTTTCGCTCTTTTCTGATTTTCGCGATCTCGGCCTTATGGAAAAGCGCGTAGAAACCGTTTAAGACGATGGGGCGAGCAACATTGTTTATTCCGTATTTTCCCATCAAGCGGCAGCGCAAAGCCTCAAAAATATGCGACGGCGAAAGTCGTCTGGATAAAGAAACGCTGTTGGCAGAAGTTACCGGCTGCCCTGAAACAGTCGAAAATGTCTCAACCGTTCCGTAGCGCGACAAGAGCTGCTCTACGGCAAAATTCTGATACTTATTTCCATAGTTGTCCCCTACCAATGTGACAATGCCAATTTTCATGCTTATCTCCAATCTGAATCTACGCTTTTTCTCCAAGCATATTGCACATTGCAACGGCGGTGGCAGGCGAAATCGACGCCACCAGAGTCTTCAGCTTCGTTTTACGCCCGATCCGTTTCGAACGTAACGTTTGTTTTTTTTCGCTGCGAACGCATTTTTTGATCGTATGAAACGCCTGCTTCCGCGTTTCTCGGTCGGCTGCCGCCGCTCTTCTCGCCAAGGCTACCGCAAGATCCATCAGTGCCGCACGGGCATATTCTTCCGCAGCGGTAAAGCCCGCTGCTTTGCAGAGATCCATCTGCGCGCGGTATGCCTCTAATCCGGTCAGCTTCTTCATGCGGAACGAAGACATGACCGCGCTGTTGCCGCGAATCACATAGTGGTAATACGGTCGCGCACTATAAACCGTGCTCTTCGATTTTAAAATGATCTCCGTAATAAACAGCGTATCTTCGCCCATTGTGATCCCTTCGCGGAAGCGGGTGTTCGCAATCAGCTTCGTCCGAAAAAGCTTAGACCAAAGCAAGCGGTTATCCGGCTTCAGCGTATGGATCAGCGCCTGCTCAGTGTCGATCAGGCCGTAAGGGTCTCCGTCAACAGAGTGTACTGCCGGGATGCCGTCGGTATCGACAATGTATTCATACATAAATATGTCGGCGCCGTTTTTGTCTAATGCGGCAACAGCATCCTCAAACAGCGTCGGCTCGATCCAGTCGTCGCCGTCAATAAAGACCGTAAAATCACCGCTCAGATGCTCGATCCCGAAATTTCTTGCGGTCGATACGCCGCCGTTTTCTTTGTGGAACACCTTCACGCAGGAATGCTCCCGGCAAAGTCTGTCGCAAAGTGCCGCTGTCCCATCGGTGGAGCCGTCGTCGACAATCAAAATTTCAAAATCACGGTAAGTCTGACACAGGATACTATTGACACAGCGTTCGAGCTGATCGGCAATGTTATAAGCAGGAATGACCGCACTTACCATATCTTCACTTCCTCAATATAGTTTTAACTTTCATTCTGATTTTCGGCGAAACTCGATTGCGCAGCAGAATTATGTACTTTTTGACCCCCAGCGCACGGTTAAACTGCCGTTCCAGCCCTTCGTAACCGGCTTGAGCATAAAGATCAATAATACCCTCGCGCGATTTTGGCAGCGGGCTTGGGTGCAAGAGCTGTCCGTTCTCCCGCGCAATATCGTCAAACTCAGCCTTCATCAACAATAGATCGGCTTTTTGCAGGTATGCAAGTCCCTTAGGTGTATTTGCCAACACACAAGAAACACCGTTCGTAAGCGCAACATGATTCTCCTTGCACGCTGCATAAGTGCTCGCGGCCTTCTCAAGCCCCCAAAAATCTCCCATCGTCAAATCTCCGACACGCTCACGCGTCGCATAGGGGCAGGAATAGCACGCATCGCGATACGTTTCACAGCGCAGGAACATTTTGTAGTATGAGGAGATATTGCAAGGTATGCGCCGTGACCGTATTTTCCCGCGGCGGTTCAATGTGATCAGACGTGCACACAGCCCCCAACCGCTTTCTTTTGTGCGAAAATAGAAATTTTCAATTTTCTTGCTTTTATCATGTGAAAGCGTCTGCAAATACTCCGAAAAGAGCTTCTGCGACGGTACGCCATGGCAAATGATGTCGCCGAGCAGCAAATTGTCCGGCTCACCGCAAAGAGACTTTACGGCCGCGACCTGACATGGTGTGCCGGAAAAAAACACCGTTTTGCCGTCCTTCAAATCTTTCCGAATAAGAGAATATATGCCCTCCATGTCGCTCTGCACATACTTAGAGCGCTGTAGATCCGAAAGCTCGAAGCAGGACGTGATCCGCTTGTGTGCAACACGCAGAAGCAGCTTTTCGTCATGCATTGCTGCCGCGCCGTAGACAACGCCGCCGTCCTTCAAGATCGCTGAGGCAACTGCGGAAAATACGCCTCCGGAGGCCGAACGCATCAGCACGGATTCGTCGCGATTCACTGCGGCAAAGCAGACGCTCTCTGCATTTTTCAGATTTTTTTCAGCGGGACAAATGTTCGCGCATTTTTTACAGCCAATGCACTTCGACTCGTCGATCGAAGGATAGCAGGCTCCAAGCGCATCCATTTGATATGTGATCGCATTTTTTGGGCATACCTGCGCACAAAGCTTACAGCCGCAGCACTTTTCTTTGGTAACAAGAATGTCCGCACTCATCTGTCCCGCTCCCCGCATAGAATCTCTGTCAATTTGTCCAAATTGCTCTGGTATGAATATGCTTCGTCCCAGCGCTCACGCGCCTTCACTCCCATTTCATGCATTCGCTCCCAGGAAGCAGCCAGCTCTGTCACGGCAGTTGTCCATTGTGTTAGGTCTTCAGGAGAGGCCAACATGCCGCTCTCTCCGTTTTTAACAATGTCATTGGCACTGCCGACTGCGGAACTGACCGTTGCCAAACCGACCGCCATATATTGCAGGAGCTTAAATCCGCCCTTTCCGAGGGAGTGCTGTGTATTTGCCAACGGCATGATCCCGATATGCGCACGGCGGATCTTTTCGGCGGCAAGCTGCTTGCTCCACAGCTCATTCACAATTTTGAGATGCGATGTTTGCATATTCAGCGGACGATTGCAAACCACCTCTAAAACAAGCTGCTTACCGCTGTTTTGATAAATACGCTCTGCGGCAGCATCCAAGAAAGGAACGACAGAAGCCAAAAAAGGTAGACTGGTATAAGTCGCCAGCCACAACAGCGCTACCTCGCCGTCACGATAACGTTTTTCGCGCTGTAAAAATAGCTCTTGAAGATCTTCGTTCGCAAAATCTCCGTCAGTCGTAGGCAAATAAATTGCTTTGTTTCGCCATTCCGGCGGGAGTGTACTCCTAAGATGATCGTTAACAACGATAATGCTTGTCGCATATTTCAGGAGCAGTTTTTTCTCTGTCCGTGTTATTTCTTTGGGCAGAAAAATATCGTCGTCAATGTCCCAGATCAATTGGCCCGTTTTTTGGAAAGCCCGATTCATCAAAAAAGGGATCGGAAACAGGCAGAGCTTCGGCATAATCGCTCTGGAAACAAAGATCACATCCGGTTTTTTAACAATATCGGCAAGTAAAAACCGTATTCCACGGAAATAGGCGCAGAAGATATAGAAGCAGATCTGATACCATTTGCGGCGAAGTCCCGTCGATCTGTTATAGTTTGCGAATATCCGATCCGGCACAATGACCCGGGGGCGGAAGTCGCACGCTATTTCTTTTTCATATTGAAGAATCCTGTAATAACTCGAGGGACATGTCGCCCCGCTGCGGGTATAGACACTGACTTTCTTCATTCTTCCTCCTGTATGTCGACAGCCTTTCTCAAAAAGCGCATGGTTTTATTTCGTTCTGCCGCAAGGATAGGATCGATCCGTTCATAGGGGATCGTCCGATCGATGATCTCCGTATCCGCATAGTCCTCGATCAGTCGTTCGCGCAGTCCGGTAAGGTCAAGAATGCTTTTCAATCGAGAAGCGTATTTGTTCGGATAAAAGGATACAAACTGTTTATGCATCGTGATACTGAAGGCAGTACAATGAAAAGAATCCGTAAGCACATATTCCGCGTGACGCACAAGAGAGACAAAGCGCTCAACAGGCGGCAAAACGACACCGTGCCCCGGTTTTCTAAGCTGATCGTAGCGAATGCATAAACGGATCAGCTTTAGCCCCTTTTCCCGCGCGAGCCGAACGGCATAGCGGTCGAAGTCTGCATTATTGCAAAGCTGATAAATCAAAATATATTTTGCTTTGACGACACGCTTTTCAGAGATCGCAAGCCACTCCAGCGGATCGAGCGCGACCGTCGGGTCCAAAACATGGACAGCCTCACTAAAACCAAGATCGCGCAAAATGTTCAAGCCGTCTGCCTCGCGGACAGAAATGGCATCGTATGTGCTGAGCAATTCACGAACCACCGGCTTCTCGTCATCGGAAAGACGATCTTTTCCGAAGCTGGCCCAAATGATATTTTTTTCCCTTTTCTGACAAACGAAAGATAAAACGGGTGAGGTATTCCATCGTGCCACCCGCTGTTCCAAACCTGATCGCTTCCGGTACAGAAAATATCCGAGGTCAGTGGCCATCGCTCAAAGTCATCGTCATAAGTATATCGCTGCTCCGTCAAATTCAGAGTTTCGGAAAGAAATGTGTCGAAGACCTTTCTGCCGCGGTCATAGGACGGCTTTAGCAGAAGTCCCTTCAGCTTTTCTTTCATCGAGCCGCTGCCCTTTAATATCTGTCGAACACTTCGGCTGAGAATCGCCTCACGGCGATAGTCGATAATTTGCGTTTCCAGACCTAAGCTCTCAAATATTCTTTGTGTAGCATAGGCTTGCAATGCTGAACCGTAGTTCACGACGGCATGTAAAGTGACAACCGATATTTTCGTAGTATCCCACCTCAAAAATTAATAAATGTGTAGGGCAGCACCTGTCCGTCGCCATGCAGGAGCATCGCGCACATATACCCAAAATACAGCGCCAGCATGATTGCTGCGACCAGCGGTCTGCTTTTTTCTTTAAACAAGCATGTAAACTTAGGCAAGAACATAATCAAGTAAATATTGAAATACTGTGCAATACGGGAAAAAAGCCATGTATTCAGACTGAAAAGAGAGAATATCGCAGCAATCAGCAGCAGGATGATCTCAGAATCCGTATCAGTAAATGCCCTCCTCAGTTGCTCCTGAAAAAAAACACCGAGGAGCGGCGGAAGCATCGCCACGATTAGGCGCAGCACACTGGAACCCTTTTCCGAGAGCGTTTCATAGTCTGACGCTAATTTGCTCTGACCGATTTTTTCCAGAAAAGAAATAACATAATTCCAAATACTTCCGAGAAAAACAAAAGAAAACAGCAAAACGGTGACCGTTACCTTTATGATCGGAGCACGTAAATTTTTCAGCGACAAGAGATGCACCGGAATAACGATCAGTGCTGTGGAATGGAATCCAAAAGCAAGTGCAATTAAGATGGCATATTTAAGATACCTCCGCTCTTTGAGGCCGCAATAATATGCATAGAAGGACAGTCCGACTGCAATTGCTTGACGTACACCATTGAATCCGGCAAAAAACTGCATTGAAAATAAAAACAGAAGAGCGGATGCTGTAAAATCGACGCTCTTACGCCTGACCGTAACAACGACAGGGAGATATGTCAGTACAGCACAGACAAAGGAGAAGAATATCCAGTTACCCCCCGAAAGTCTGGCACAAAAGTACTCGATATAGCCAAACAACATATCTCGCTGTTTATCCAGAAAATCGGTCAATGATTCGTTATTATTGGTAATTCGTGAATAAGAACTGTAATACGTCCCGAAATCTGTGCCGACCCTGTATCGCAGCGCATAGATTGCCGCCCATGATAAGAATAGCAGCCCAGCAAAAAATGCGGAGGGTCTAATGATGGTACGCCCGTTTTTGGTTTTAATTTTCGAAGGCAAATGCTCGGCACACTCTCCCCACATCAGGGTAAGTCCGCACAGGATAAGGTAAACTCTCATGTTTCTGTCCTATTTTGCTGTTCAGTGTTACAAATGTCAAACGGACGCTCGACTATATGCACTCCATTACATCAATAGCGCAACAAGGTCAAACCTCACGTACGGCACGCGCTTCAATTGACTTTGAAATGCACTCTGTGATAAAGATTCTTGATCGCGTTTGGTGTAAAAGCTTTCAGATAGGTTCCGATTACCTTATTCATACCGCGCATACCAAGCCCCATTTTCTTATGCCATTTTTTGACCAATCTCGCCCAAGCCAGCCTGACATGAAACGGTCTGCGGCTGTAATAGTTCCGCTGATCCCAACGCACCTGATAAAGCTTATCTGGAATTGAAGTCAATCGGTAGCCCTTCAGAACCATACGACACCATAGGTCGTAATCCTCCGCGCGTGCAACGTCTGTACTTTCATCATAGGATCCACAATCTAAAAGCGCACTGCGCTTCATGATCACTGTCGCATGAGAAAGCGTACGCTGCATAAACGCATCTAATTTATCGGGCGTATTGGAAAAAATCGCTTCCCCCCACACGCCGTTTTCGTCAAAGAGATCAACACCGCTGCCGATCACATCGAACTCAGGATGCCTTTCGGCGGTATCAAGCAAAACTTGGAAACGCTCTGGCTTGGAAACATCGTCTCCATCCATTCTGATCAGATAGTCGCCGCTTGCTAAAGACAAGCAGCGATTGAGCGTATGCGCAAGACCGTAATTCCGGTCATTCTGGACGAAAACAATTCGTTTATCCGTTTCAGCATATTTTTTAACGATTGCGGCTGTGTCATCTGAAGATCCATCGTCACAAATGATTAACTCAAAATCGGAAAAGGTTTGAGAAAGAATACTCTCGATTGCCTCTGCTACAAATTCAGAGCAATTAAAAACCCCCATTAGAACAGAAACCTTCGGCATAAAACTACTCCTTTACATATTGATCCAGCACATAATCGGCTTCAATGAAAGAAGGATGCCAAGCTCCGAGACGCAAAAAACGATCTCTGGTTGCTTGATCATATGAGAGCGGCTTGACAATAAAGGGGCTTCCGTCCTTAGTAGAAAAGTTTTTAATAAAACCAACGCGGCGCAAAACCTCATTTATCATTATATCGTCATTCTCCCAGACACTCAGCACATCATACCGCTGAAATAGCTCCTTCAGGAGCAAAGTAATAGCTTTGCAAAGCTCCGTTTTACTATCGGTCTCCCTCTTAATTCCAAGAATATTCCCGCGCAGAAAGCCCTCTTTTACAGTATAGCTGCAAACCAGTACCTTGCAAATTGGTTCAGCACCGTGCCTGACCGTATAATAAGAATATCCCGCGCTCAGCTTCCAATCTAAGTATTCCTGTGTAATTCTGATCCGAAAGCCCTCGTTTTCGAGGAATGACAGATACTCTTCGGCGCCAATATGTGCTGAACGCGCAATGGCATAATCTGACTCCTTCACGTGGTATCGTCCTGTATGCAATACACGCCACATGTTAGCAAGTGGGTCGAGAAATCCGGGAAGGTTTTTTGATAGCATTTCTTCCGCGACCTTTTTGACGCAGCATGGATAGAAATACTTCATTGTTCGCGCTTGTTCTTTCCATCCCAGCTTTAAAAAGCCGTGATAGGAATTTCCGTTTGGGTAGCCTACCATTGCATCGTAACCTTCCTCGGCGAACAGCTCCTGTGCACGAACGATCATTCTTGAAAAAATGCCGCACCCGCGATATTCTGGATCAACAGCTGTATCACACGACTGAACGACACGGTAAACCGCCCCATCACACACATATTCCATCGGAACAAAGCCGTTGATACCGACAATCCTATCTCCGTCAAAAGCGCACATCACAGTATTGGCATTACTAAGGGGGTTGTCCAAATATTTTCGTTTCCACGAGGCTACCGTTGCACACTGATTGAAGACACGGTTAAATAGATCTGCTTGCTGGGTCGCCGTGTCAATTCCGCCGAAGCGATATACGATCTCATTTTTCATTTCCCTGTTCCTTCAAATTCATCCAGGATTTCGCCCATATTCATACTGCGCATATGGTATCTTTCCTGCAAATACTTGTAGTGCTCCAGTACTTTTGTGAGATTATTTAAGTTCTTTTCGGTGTGATCGCCAAAATTATGCGGATGCCACCAAAGGTGAAATACTTTCCCCGTTTTTGCGGCATGGGTCATCTGGCTGCAAATTCGGCGTACTTTTAGTGGCTCCAGAATGGCAAGCTTTTGAAAATAGGGCTTAAAAATGCGAGAACCACAAATATTCAGAACGCCGCATTCCGGTTTGGGATAATGGCAGTTATTTCCGGATAGCGGAAAGTATGCATCTGCAAAACGAAGTACCTTTTTTAGCGGCATCGGAAGATTGGAGTTGTAGATCCAGTTGTCCTCAATTCCGCGGAATACTCGAATACCAAGATGATTGCACACCTCAAGGTAAGGTGCGGAATACTCACATTTGGGAAATACAAGGCTCCTGATGTTCAAACCGCTATCGTTTGCTGTCTGTAACGCCGCCTTTAGATCGGCTTGGAACTGCTTTGGCGTTTGCCCTTTTTCGTTACAGTAGTAATGCGAGAAGGTATGCGTCCCTATTTCTTGGAACGGGACAGCACGGATTTTATCCAAATCATTTCCCGCTAAAAACGATGAGAGTTCTTCGGCATCCTCTTGAATACGGTCAAGCAAGCCGTAAGGCGAACGAAGCGGATTGTCATAAGTGGGACGTTCGTTCTCTGGAGGAAGCGCGCGTAACAGCGATTCCCTTGTCCTGTAGAATGCCGCACCGACCACCGCCCAAGTGGCATGGATCCCGTAATTCTCGAACTGCTTCAATAATGTTGGGATCACCGTTTTCCTTGCCTGGCGCACATTTTCAACATAAGAAGCTGGCGCCGTATCGTGGACACCCCAGAAAAACTCAGTATCGAGTGAAATGCACAGCACGCCATTCATAAAGCGGTTCCTTCTTTCATTTGCAACTCAGAAGCTTCTCTCTGTCAAGCAAAAGCTCCTTCAATAAAATACGCTGGTCGAATCGTTCCGTCGCGAAACTACGACCATTTGCCCCCATATCAAGGCGGAGTTTCTGATCCCCCATCAAAATGTGCATAGCACGATAAAGTGTATCGTCGTCACCCTTTTGTACAGTTATTCCTGTCACATTTGGGATCATGGCGTCCGTCGGGCCGGGAATGTCCGTAATGATGACAGGAACACCCATTGCTTCCGCCTCGACAACAACCATGCCAAAACCCTCACGATAGCTGGGAAGAATATAAACATCCATTGCAGAAAGATACTGCTCAACGTAATTTGTACTTCCGCAGAAGAAGACGTGCGGTTCATTTTTAGCCCAATGATACAGTTCCGTATTTACCGCAGATGTAATTTCGTTATTACCGACTACCATCAGATAGGTATTCTCGTTCACACTAAAAAGCCTTTTCGACGCGGCAAATAGCTCGTTAATCCCTTTGTCGCGCGTTACTCTGCCCACAAAGCCAAATACAACGGCATCTTCCGGTATGTTGTATTTTTCTCGAATTGTGTTGCGCCACGCTGCTTTTTGTGTGTAATCGAATTTGTCCAAATCAACGCCGCAAGCGCTTCCGTTCCATACAACGGACCCTTTTTCAGGCGGATAAAGGCCTTCGTTATGGCTGAAGCGTAAATTTCCGAAACTGTCCGGCTCGATCCATGTGGAAAGACGGCATACCGTTTTTTCAATCTGCTTGAAAATTTTCCGTTTTAAGCCGCTGAAGCCCACATAAGCCATCCCCCACTGACAGTACAGACGGACGGGAACATGTGCACGCTTGGCGGCTATTGACGCATACAGTGAAGCGTTTGGTGTAGAATACTGAACAAGATCGAACTTTTCTCGCTGAAAAATTTTGCTCATCTTACGCATTGCAGCGATTCCGCCAAGGCTGATACCGCGCTTCATCGGAATTGGATAATAGTGAACATATTCGGGCAGACTTGCTGCAAAGTCAGGATCCTCATCACATATAAACGAGATATCGTAGCCGTTAAGATGCAAGTATTCAGCAGCCTTTAATACAAACATTCTGAGCGTTAATGATACCGTTGTAACAAAACAAATCTTTTTCATTCGTGTGCCTCTGTATTGGTCGTTTCGTTCTAAGTCCCGATAATGAACACATAATTTGTTGTCGCCGATCCACCGATATTCAGCATTAACGCATTTCGGGGAAATTCATCACTTTTTATGACCTGATAGTTCCCGGCAGTTCCAGAGACCTGTCGATATAAGTCAAGCAGCATTCTACAGCCGGATGCTCCAACCGGATGCCCACATCCAATTAGGCCGCCGCTTGGATTGATGGGTTTGCTTCCGGTGATCAAGGTCATTCCCTGCTCGATTGCTTCATATTCCTTGCCGGGTCCAGTGATGCCAAATGCAGATATTGCTATATATTCCGACGAGGTAAAGCAATCATGTGTTTCAAAAACATCAATACTATCTAACGTCAAGCCGCTTCGACCGTATGCGTCAAGAACCGCCTGCCGTGTCCAAGGAAGCAGATATGGAGACTCGGGTTGCTCAGCTACTTTTTTTTCAAACAGCATTGGCGCAGTCCTGTGACCAAACCCTTTGATATAGGGCACATTCGAACGGTCAAGTCTTTTGAGCATCCGCTCGCTTGAGAGGATAACAACAGCAGCACCATCGGTTACCTGAGAGCAGTCAGAAACGGCAAGTCGTCCGCCAACAAGTGCATTTGTTTGTGTGCCACGGCTGCGCGCCTGTTCGTAGTCCATAAACCAGCTTCGCGTCTGCGCTAAAGGATTTCGCTTAGCGTTCTCATAGTTTTTGACAGAAATCTGCGCAAGACAATCCATATAGCGTTTCTCGTCAAGTTGATACTTACGGATTGTCTCATCAGCAAGTTTACCAAAGAGTTTCGGGAACGGATAAGAAATGCCTCGGCTTTCCTTTTCGTAGTAAGAAGCATATCCAAGAATATCTCCGCAAAGCTTGGAGTCCACCGTTTTCATCAATTCCCAGCCAACAACAACAGCAAGATCATAATCACCGGCTCGAATCTTTGATGCGGCTGCATCAATTGCAACAGAGCTTGATGCGCAAGCAGCCTCATACCGGGCTGATGGAACACCATAGAAGGCAGGAGATACTTCGGTCAGCAAAGCCCCTAAATGCCCCTGCCCGACATATTTTTCGGCAATAAAATTTCCGACAAAGCAGGCCACAGCATTCTCCTTATTCAACTTTATGATATCATGAAAGTCGAGCCCAACAGAATGAAGAGCGTCCGTCAATACTTCCTTTAACAGGGCAATCTCATTTTTGCCCTCCTTTGTCCAGTTGCGCTCAAAGTCGGTTTGCGCGCCGCCCAAAACATATACCTTATTCATACGTTGATTACCACAACCATTTCATTAATGCTTTGCAATAAGAAATCTTCTATAATCATATTTGGAAGGATGCAGCATATCAAATAAACGATATTTAATCGCTATCCTTTGTACACTCTCGTCGAGTCTCTGCTCACAAAGCCTTTCAAAATTCGTAACCTCGGAAAAAGCCTCATAAAGCGCAAGTGGTGGACACCAGTGGAACCCTGTGGCCATCACATCGTCGGCAGCCGCCGCATCGCAGCCCATCTCCAAAGCGGCAAATAAGGAATAAACGATGTAATTCAGTAGTGCATTGCAGCAGAGCATTGACTCATTGGAACGATTCTCAACCAATGTTGAGATGGCCGCGAAATAATCTCCAACGCGCAGAGCATTTATCATTATCTCGGCAAAGGGAAAGGCATAGACGATTTTCTCACGATAAGTCGCATGTTCAATATCAAAGACCCAGTGTGCTTTTTCTCCATCATCCATCAAAATCGTTTTATAGAAACCCTCGCCAGCCTTCCTTCCAGTTTTTCCCTCTGCAATCAGCTCGTTTACAAAGTTAGGTAGCGCAAATGTGCTATTTGCGTAATCGTCGGTATTTGCAAAAAGATTGTCAACAATAGCCTTATGGACGTCAAGTCCTACAAAATTTGCTGTTACAAGTGGTGGCATCGAGCGCCCCGTAAACGCCCCAAGTACAGTATCAATATAGTCAATACCGCCATTGTATTTCAGGCGTTCTGCATTTTGCAGTGCCGCGTTGATAAACTGAAATCCGATACGGTTTCCGAGAAATGCCGGTGTATCTTTCGTCTGCACGACAGTTCGGTAAAGCACCTTTTGTGCGTACTCTTTCAGTTCAAAGAATGACGAGGGATCGTCCTCAGAATAGACAGTTGCAGTCATTTCGCAAAGAGTCATCTGGTATGGCGGATTAAAAAAATGCATTCCATAAAATTTACTTCTATACTCTTTCGGATAAAGCTCAGATAGTGCGCTAACTGACAGACCAGAGGTTCCTGTGCAGATATATTTGTTCACGGCCTTCCCTTTCAGGCAGGCTGCAATTTTCTCATGCACAGCCTTTTTGACTGTATCATCCTCGGCACATGCTTCAAATATCAAGTCGGAACAGTCAACGCATTCTTCTAAGCTTGAATAGTCGACAGGAACCAAGCGCCCTTTAATGCTATCTGCACGAACTGACAGACACGCCCTTTCGCGCGCGCTGACCGACTTCTCCAACTCGCGGCTTACCAAATACACAGTGGCATTTCCAAACGCCGCAAAAATCGTGGATACATTCAGACCCATTGTGCCGTTGGCTCCGACAACTGTCACTTTGTTGATCATGCTTTTGAGTTTATTCTCTGATTTCATCCGCAGTTCCTCTCAATCCGTGGAAATCGAAGCCGGTTGTGTACGCAGCCTTAGCCAGCATGGATAAACCTTGCAGGCAATCCGTAGTATGTTCCGGACACATCAATATCACTTAATACAACAGCGCCCGCACCAATCATGCAGTCATCGCAAATACAAACATTATTCTTCACACAGGCGCCGATACCGACCCATGTGTTTCTGCCAACCTGAACTGTCCCGCCCAACTTTGCACCGACAGAAATATGTGCATAATCGCCGATAACGTTGTCATGCTCCACAACAGCGGCTGTGTTGACAATACAGTGGCATCCGACCTTGGCATATGGATTGACAACGGCATTGGCCATAATTGCGCTTCCTTCGTCAATGGATACCCCCATTTTCGAAATCACAGCAGTTGGGTGAATCGCAGTGTACCAACGCACAGATTCCAAGCGCTCAACGATTTTTCTGCGAATCTTTGGATCACCGATAGCAACGATAAAGAAATGATCCGCCGCGAACGCCGTATAATCCTCTACCCTTCCCAACAACTGAGTGTCGCCTGACTGGCCTGTGTACGAGTCGTCTAAAAAACCCACAAATATATCACCGGAAGCGTTCACAACATCGGCAACTACCCTTCCATGGCCACCGGCACCGATCACGATCACCTTTCTACACATTGGAAAATTCCTCTGAACCTGTAAATTCCTCCATCGTGGCCGATGTCTCGGAGGAAATGCCGTCGCGCTTTATAAATGCCTTTCCGATCGTCTGAACGACAATTTTCAGGTCACCAATGAAAGAAACATGGTCTACATACCAGACGTCGAGAGAAAAGCGCTCTTCCCAATTCAGCGCATTTCTGCCGTGAACCTGCGCATACCCCGAAAGCCCCGGCCGAACCTCGTGTCGTCTGTGCTGAAATGCGTTATATCGCGGCAAGTATTTGACAAGAAGCGGACGTGGGCCGATAACGCTCATATCACCCTTTAAAATATTCACTGCCTCCGGAAGCTCGTCAAGCGAAGTTGCACGCAGGAGTTTTCCAAAACGCGTCAGGCGTTCTTCATCCGGAAGAAGCGCCCCATTCTCGTCACGTGCATCCGTCATGGTGCGAAACTTATAAAGCTTAAAGATCTTCTCGTCCTTCCCCGGACGCTCTTGAGAAAACAATATCGGACTGCCAAGCTTCACTCTGACGAGGATCGCAAGCAAGCCATATAGCCAAGAAAATACGATGATCGCAAGAAGCGCACAGACAATATCCAAAAGCCGCTTTATGTATTTTTCATAGAACCCGACTTTTCTCTTAACTGCCGTGTTTTCCATTCATTCTCTCCCTACGACATATTATGCGAAGCAAGCGCGGACGATCTCGATGATACGATCCTGCTGCTGCGCGGTCATCTTGTTATCACTGGGCAGGCAAAGCCCGCGGTGGAAAATGTCCATGCCGACATCCAGCGGCATTCCGTCTCGCCCTACACTGCCGCCCGAAATATAGGCGTTGGTCTTCGCACGGCCGCTTCCGTCGCGGGTGAGAAAACCGTTCATGCGATAAATCGGCTGCATATGCATCGGCTTCCAGATCGGTCGACCCTCGGCATTGAACCGCGCAAGCGTCTCCAAGATCTCCGTCGGGCAGGACTTCCCCGCTTCCGGCGTATAGAGTGCTTCGCACTCGCTTCGCACCTGTCGGCACATGGCCTCCGGATGGATGAGTAGGCAAGAGAGCCAGAAATTCGGGACCGAATTGCGCGCATCATACGGGTTCATCGACACGGGAAGACCACGAAAACCGTCGCGGTAGCGTTCATAGATCGCGCGCTTCTGGGCGATATGTTCTTCCAGATATGGGAACTGGCCGCGAACAACGCCGGCGATCACATTGCTCATGCGGTAGTTATAGCCCAGCTCCTCGTGCTGATACCACGGCGCATTCTCGCGGCTTTGCGTTGACCATTTTCGAACCTGATTTGCCGTCTCTTCGCTGTCCGTCAGCAGCATTCCGCCGGAAGATCCGGTAATGATCTTATTTCCGTTAAAGCTGATGCAGCCAAAGTCACCGAACGTACCGGTCTGGCGACCGCGATAGCTTGCACCAAGGGACTCTGCGGCATCCTCTATAATAACGGCACTGTGCTTTTTTGCAATCGCGCGAATTTCGTCGACTTTTCCGGGCGTACCGTAAAGGTGCGCAACGACGATGTGGCGCACTTCGGGATACAGGGAAAAAGCGCGCTCCAAGGCGACCGGATCCATATTCCAAGTGTCGTACTCCGTGTCGATAAACACAGGAACGCCACCCTCGTAGACGACAGGATTTACGGTCGCATCGAATGTCATATCGGAGCAGAACACGCGCATACCGGAACGGATACCTGCCAGCTTTACCGCAAGATGAAGCGCAGCCGTCCCTGCTGACAAAGCGACGGCATATTTGCAGCCGATCTTCTCACAGGCCAGACGTTCGACTTCGTTGATGTTCTTGCCAACCGTGGACATCCAGTTTGTCTGGTAGGCTTCCGTCATGTATTTCAGCTCTTCGCCATGCATCGTTGGACTGGAAAGCCAGACCTTCGACGCGAAAGGCTTGAATGAAGTTTCCTTAAACATATATGCACACACCTGAATTCATTTCATTACTGCGCGGCGAAACACGCGGTGTTCAGCCAACAGCGGCCGGCAGACGGTAAGTTTTAACGATAGTGGCAACGATTTGCCGAATATCGTCGGAATTTTTCTCGCACGCATCGTGAAGCTGCGCTAACTGCTGCAAAAACTCCGCTTCATTGATCTCCAGCGGCTTTCCGATATGAATGAGATTATTTGCCGTAGAGCGCAATCCCTCTTCATCCATCAGCATTTCCTCGAAGAGCTTTTCCCCGGGACGCAGGCCGGTGTACTTCACCTCAATATCGACATCCGGCGTAAATCCGGACAGCCGGATCAGATTCCGTGCCAGATCGTCGATGCGAACCGGTTCGCCCATGTCCAGCACAAAGATTTCACCGCGATTTGCATAAGCGCCAGCCTGAAGGACAAGCGTTACCGCCTCCGGAATGGTCATAAAATAGCGGATGATGTCCGGATGCGTGACCGTAACCGGTCCGCCCTCGGCAATTTGCTCCTTAAAGAGCGGGATCACGCTGCCGTTGCTGCCCAGAACGTTGCCGAAGCGGACGGCGACAAACTTTGTTTTGGAACGGTTGGCCATCATTTGAACGATCATTTCGCAGATACGCTTGGACGCTCCCATGACATTCGTCGGGTTGACGGCCTTGTCCGTGGAGATCAGGACAAAGGTGCTTGCCCCAAACCGGTCGGCCGCTTGCGCGACATGGTATGTACCAAATACGTTGTTTTTGATCGCCTCATTCGGGCTATCCTCCATCAGCGGCACGTGCTTGTGCGCCGCCGCGTGAAAGACGATCTCGGGATGGTAGCGCTTAAACACCAGATCGACGCGCTCCGTGTCACGCACCGAACCGATGAGCGTCACAAGATCGAGCTCGGGATGGGCACGGCGCAGCTCCTGCTGAATGTCGTAGGCATTGTTTTCGTAAATGTCAAAGATGATCAAACGCTTTGGGCTGTGCTGTGCGATCTGGCGGCACAATTCACTGCCGATCGAGCCGCCCCCGCCGGTCACCAAAACGGTCTTATCTTGCAGATAACCGGCGATCTGGCTCAGATCAACATTGACGCTGTCGCGCCCAAGAAGGTCCTGTACGTCTACGTCGCGGATCTTTTGGATCTTAACTTCGCCGTTTGCAAGCTGATAAATGCCGGGCAGTATCTTGAGCTTGCAGCCGGTCTGCTGGCAGAGCGCCAAAATGCTTTTGCGTTCTTTGATCTCTGCCGTCGGGATCGCAAAAACGATCTCTTCGACCTTGTATTCTTTCACTGCACGGACAATATCGGCTCGCGTGCCGACGATCTTAACATTGTGCAAATATCTTCCCTGCTTCTGCCGATCGTCGTCAATGATACACACGACCTGATTTTGGGAGTTTTCACTCGTCTGAAACTCTCTGAGTATCTGCATTCCGCCGCTTCCGGCGCCGATCAGCATGGTGCGTCTTTGCGTTCTCGTTTTATGTTGCTTCTGCGAAATGCTGCGCGCCAGACGGTAGGAAAAGCGCGAAAGAAGCGTCAGCGCCGTCAGGAACATGGCATTGAGCAGCGGAAAACTCAGCGGCAACCGGACGAAATGAAGGGAGATCGACGCAAACTCGATCAGTGCGACAAAAACGGCCGCGACAACGATATGCAAAAGTTCATCAACACTCGCAAACTCCCACAGACTGTTATACAGCTTCATCGGGATAAAGACCAAAACGGTGAGCAGTGTAAACATCGGCAGCACATATAGCAGATTGGAGCTTAACTCATTACGGACAAACTGCGTAAAGCTGAAGTCGAGTCTTGCCCAAAGCGCAAGAAATGCCGAAAGATTGATCACCGCAATGTCGACCACTAATAAAAGGGCCACGCGCAGATACTTTTTCATTTTATCAACATGGCTTGGCTGATTCAATGTCGTTCACTTCTTTCCATCCTGCTCGTCCTGCAACAGGCGAAGTTCTTTCACATATCGATAGTGCTGTTTGAGTGCCTGCGGCTTTTTGACCGCAAGGCAACACCACCTTGCGACCCACGCGGCAGGCAGGAGCGCGCTTGTTATTTGAACCCTAACGCGGAAAAGCGACAGCGTCCCAATTGCGCGGCGCGACGGCATTTCCCGCGTAACGATCATAAACGCACCGGATAGCCAATCGAGGCGCTTCCGACGACCGCACAGCCTGAAACGTGACAATATCCGCATTCTATGTCCAGTTTAGCACAAGTACAGAAATATTGCAACAAGAATTAGCCGCGGCCGAATTTTTGCTTCTTTGCCGTGAGCGCCTTTCAAAATACGGAAAAATATATTTTGATGTAGAAAATCGCGTGTCCTTCTGGTATAATTGTTTTGACAGTGAGGTGCTTTTCCATATTGGAAATTTCAGCCGCAGAAGCACAAAGCGAAAGGCACACGGAATGATGTTATCGTCTTCAACCGCGCAATGCGTTTGAAAATAAATTGAGGAGTTGTTTGTTATGCGTAAGAATTTCGGTGTAAAACCATGGGTCTATCCCCTGCCGGTTCTGATCATCGGCACCTATGACGAAAACGGTGCCGCCGATGCGATGAACGCCGCGTGGGGCGGTCTCTATGATTCCGATCTGGTGGTGCTCTGCCTGAGCGCCGGTCACAAAACGACTGCCAATATCAAAAGAAAGCGTGCCTTTACGGTCAGCTTTGCGGACGCGGCTCATGTAACGGCTGCTGACTACGTTGGACTGGTGTCCGGCAACAAGGAGCCGCAAAAGATGGAAAAGGCAGGCTTCCACACGATAAAAAGCACAAATGTCGACGCGCCGCTGATCGAAGAACTGCCGTTCACGCTGGAGTGCGAGCTGGTAAAGATCAACGAGGACGGAAACGTGATCGGGAGGATCGTCAATATCAGCGCGGATGAACAAATCTTAACCTCCGGCGAAATCGACCTTTCCAAGTTCCGGCCGATCTCATACGATCCGATCGGAAATGTCTATCGCGTCGTCGGCGAGGTCGTCGGCAAAGCATTTGAAGACGGGAAGCGCCTGAAGTAGGCCGCGTTCGGGAGGAAGACCATGACCTTCTACCACTGCTCCCCCGTCGCCGGACTGAAAATATTGCAGCCGCAAAAACCGCAACATTTTGAAAAAGCTGCCGCCGTCTATCTGACGACGCTGCGTCCCATGGCACTCATGTATGGAATCCGCAATTATGAATATACCTACGGGTACACGAAAGCAGGCGTTCTATACTTTGATGAGTATTTCCCCAACGCTCTGGAGATACTCTATCGCGGCAAGTGTGCGAGTTTATATCTGTGCGCGCCGGAGCAAACCGTCCCGACGCAGATACCAAATGAGGCCGTCTCGGAGAGGCCCGTTCCGATCACGGAGGAGATTCTGATCGCGGATGTGTGCCAAGCCTTGCTGGACGAGGAAAAGCGCGGCACGCTGCGTATCCATCGCTATGAAGAGCAGTCTCCCGAGAGCTTGGACTGGATCTTCCGCTCGGAGGTAGATACCATCCGAGGCCTTCTTCAAACGACCGGCCCCCAAGCGGATTATTACCGAATGTATTACCCAAAGTGCTGGGCATTTGCGCAGCAGGAAGTATAACGAACCCGCCTCCAGAAAATTTGGAGGCGGGTTTCCGCTATTGTACGATGATCTGGCACATCCGCATGGTAGTCAGCGCCGCCTCATGGCTCTCCGGTGTTACACCGGCGCAGCAGGCGGCATCCACGCGGATCTCCTTTTCATAAAAATGCGCTTTGAGCAGCAGTGCGTTGGACACCACGCAAATATCGGTGCACAGACCGATCAGGGTAACGTCAAAGTCCTCCCCTTCCGACGCGGTACCCAGCAGCGCAGGTAGCTCCACTGCGCCGAAGGTCGGTTTCTCGACTGTCCGAAACCTTTTGCCGGCAAGCGCTGCCGAGATCGTCTCGTTAAGCTGCCAGCCCGTTGTGCCCTTGACGCAGTGCACGACCGGCAGGTGTTTTCCCTCGCTGGTTTCGAGATAGTGCTCCGAGTGCGTATCGAGCGTGACAAAGATATCTCCGTCAAAGTCGGCAATTTTCTTTGCCGCACGCGGAATGATCTCCTGTGCGTCGGGTGTGCCGAGCGCACCGCTCACAAAATCGTTCTGTAGGTCGACCACGATCAAAAAATGCTTCATATGCTTCACCAACCGCTTAAAATGATACTTATTATCGCACGTCGGCGGCGCGTCTGTCAAGCATTTCCTTCTCTGCCCCATCCGGCGGCTGAAATGAGAGCAAAAATAGTGCTTGACAAAACAAGGATTTGTGTGTATGCTTAACACGGTCGCAACATCTTGTGGTCAAAGGGCGAGCTTTCCACAAGATATGCACAAGATGTGGAGGTCTACATGAAAATCGGTGGTTTGCAAAAGCTAACATTACTGGACTTTCCCGAGAAGGTCGCCTGCACGGTATTTCTGCAAGGGTGCAATTTCCGCTGCCCATTCTGCCACAATTCCTCGCTGCTGCGGGGGATCGACACATTTTCCGAAGAAGAACTGTTTGCTTTTCTAAAGAAGCGACAAGGGCTTTTAGACGGCGTGGCGATCACGGGCGGCGAGCCGCTCCTCTCCGAGGGGATCACGGAATTTATCCAAAAGATCAAGGCGCTGGGCTATGCCGTGAAGCTCGACACGAACGGCAGCTTCCCCGCACGTCTGTCCGCGCTGATGCAGGCGGGGCTTTTGGATTATGTGGCGATGGACATCAAAAACGCGCCGGAGAAATACGACGCCACTGCCGGCTGCGCGGGTGCGCTTGCGGCAGTAAAGGAGAGCTTGGCGCTTTTGCGCTCCGGAAACGTGCCCTATGAGCTTCGCACGACGGTGGTCGACGAGCTGCACGAGGAAGCGGACTTCCTTGAGATCGGTCGGTGGCTTGCCGGCGAGGAACGCTACTTCCTACAGGAGTTCAAAGACTCCGGCGATATTTTACAGGCAGGACTGCACGCCGCATCGGAGGAAAAGATGCTGCGCTGCTTAGAACTCGTTAAAACTTATATCCCGAACGCACAGCTTCGGGGACACTCATGATAGAAAGGGAGAAAAAGATGTACCAGGTAGTAAAAAGAAACGATAAGGTCGTAGATTTCGACCTGAACAAGATCGCGGTTGCCATTAAGAAGGCATTCGACGCGCAGGGAAAGCCATATGACGATTCCGTGATCGACTTCCTCGCCCTGAAGGTCACGGCCGACTTTACCCCCAAGATCAAGGACGGAAAAATCGCGGTGGAAGACATTCAGGACAGCGTGGAGTCCGTTCTGATCCGCGCAGGGTACGACGATATTGCAAAGTCCTACATTCTTTACCGTCGTCAGCGCGAAAAGCTGCGCAACGTAAAGTCGACTCTCTTGGACTACAAGCAACTGGTCGACAGCTATGTCAAGGTTCAGGACTGGCGTGTGAAGGAAAATTCCACCGTTACCTACTCGGTCGGCGGCCTGATCCTTTCCAACTCCGGCGCGATCACGGCAAACTACTGGCTCAGCGAGATCTACGACGACGAGATCGCAAACGCGCACAAAAACTGCGATATGCACATTCACGATATGTCCATGCTGACCGGTTACTGCGCCGGTTGGTCGCTCCGTCAGCTGATCCAAGAAGGGCTTGGCGGCGTGCCCGGCAAGATCACCTCCGCTCCCGCGAAGCACCTTGCGTCGCTTTGCAACCAAATGGTCAACTTCCTTGGCATCATGCAAAACGAGTGGGCAGGCGCGCAGGCGTTCTCGTCTTTTGACACCTACCTTGCCCCCTTTGTCAAGGTCGATGATCTGTCCTACGATCAGGTAAAAAAGTGCGTTGAGTCCTTTGTTTACGGTGTCAACACGCCTTCTCGCTGGGGTACGCAGGCTCCCTTCTCCAACATTACGCTTGATTGGACGGTGCCGGACGACATGGCGGAGCTTCCCGCGATCGTCGGAGGCAAGGAAATGCCGTTTAAGTACAAGGACTGCAAAAAGGAAATGGACATGGTCAACCGC
>OIYV01000281.1_pt1 | contig 33017 bp, 31 predicted proteins | sample 1588251 | NCBI WGS metagenome assembly OIYV01 (sample SAMN03283282) | human gut metagenome | biome: human-associated habitat; material: feces | host: Homo sapiens | place: Peru | collected 2012
AATCGGTGTTCACAAATTTCCTCGTGTGTTATGCCGCGAATTTGTTCCTCAATTTCTAGTATAACATCCGGCGTTAAACCTTTCGGCTTTTCCTCTTGGAGCTTTTGTTTTTCACTTATCACTTCATCTTCATAAGATTTAACCGGCCCAATCAATTTCAGCATTTTAGTAACGGCATAATACCTTGCAGGCTCGACTTTACCGTTATTCTCCATATTCCTCTCGATAGAATTTATCAAACTGCGGGTAAAACCATATAAATCCGAATGCAAAGTCGTTTTAGTCCGAAGATATTCAGCTCTTTTGGTTTCCCAATTATCAGACTTTTTCCATCGGCGGAGCGTTCTTTCGTTCAAATGAAGCTGCCTTGCAATATCTTCTAACGACATAAATTTTTCAGCATAAAGTTTAAAGGCATCTTGTGCCAATGTTTGTTTTTTCATAGTTAACCTCGGGGTAAATAAAGTTTTGGTACACACAGGATAACTCTGTTTCGCAGAAACATCAAGTCCCAAATGTGTCTGTATGATACGTTTTCTGGATTTTAAGTTGATGTTTGCTCTTGAAAGAGCGATGAATGGTGTAGCTTGAAAGGAGCATACTATGATTGAAATCGGTAAAAAATACAGATTAAAGAAGCTCAAAGGTTGGTTTGAAAAAGATAGCGAAGAGTTTACCGTTGTTTGTTTTGGAGAACACAATATTGTCGGCTGTGTCGCACCGGATGGCGAAAGATATGTATTTGATAAAGATTTTTTGATTGATCCTGAGAAACCGGACGAGATATACGCTGATATTACAATAACGAAAGGTTAAACTATGGTTGAAAAAGATTACAAGTTGTACGGGACAAAGATTTTGAATCTTAAAACACAAGAAATCGGTTTGCTGATTTGTTTATGGGAGAACAAATTCGCCGATAAAATAGTAGATTTTGCAACTTGTGTCGATAAAACTGGCAAACGGTACAACATCGAACTTGACAATATAAGAGGCTTTGAAGATGATTTTGAAAAATAAATTAACTAAAGAGACGTTGGACATTCCGTATTCAGAATTTAGGATAAAGTTTGCAAAAGAAATTCAGGATGCGTTTGAAAGTTACCGCAAAACACAATTAAATAAATACTCTTGGAAGTTCAAAGATGACAATTCTTTGGAATTTAATTTTTATTTTGAACTTCAGTGGAATTTCAATCATTTTGGAAATTCTAATTTGTATATTGAAAAGCTTTAAGCTACGTTTAAAATCCTTTTTATATCTTCTTTTATTTTTTCTAAATTTTCTTTTTTACCAATATTATCATATTGTAAATTTATTGTTTTAAAATCTATTTGATATATATCACTTTCGCTAGGATTGTCTATATTTAGATGAAAATCATTCTCCTGAGCCGAAGCATCCCACTTCGGGTATAGAAGAATTGCATGTTTTGCTTTATGTAGCAAACAATACGTTGAAACTTGAAATACATCAGCATTAGAAAAATCATCAGAAGATACAAATTTTTTATATTTGGTATCTAAAACAATTTTTTCGCCATTAATTTTTTCTATTATTATATCTACAAAGGTGTTTCTTTTTTTGCTTGTATCTCCAACTAATAACTTCCTTCCTCTTTGGGCTGTTAACTTGCATCCCAACTCCGATTCATTCTTTTTCATTATTTCAAAAACAAATTCTTCAAATAATTTATTCATGTCCCAAATTAGAGTAATATTTTCAAACTTATTTTTAGATAAATCTACACTTGTTTTTTCAACAAACATTTTTGCCAAATTGAAAGGTTTTTTGAATAACTCCTGATTGCGAGATAACTTTATTTTTTCTGCATTAAATTTATCGAAACGAACTAATTTTATATCTGAATAATAGTTCATTATAAATTTTAAAGTTTTCTTATTGTTACTATCATTCGAAATATTATATAAACATGTAGATACAAATAAAAATAACTGATTTAAAATATTATTTTCTGAAAACTCATCATATTCACAATAAAATTTTGCTTGATTTGAACTGTTATGCCGGATATTTTCAGTAAATTTTATTTTCCCTTTTAAATAACTCAGATTATCTTCTTCTCTTACGTATTTATTCGGTGTTAAACGCTTTAAACATTCAAAAAGCGATTTTGCATATTCTCTTATAAGAATTTCTATAAATGGATTTTTTGCGGTTGATAATCTTGCTTCATTACTTGTTTTTATATCTAACTTTTTTGTGTAAGAAAGCATATAAATTAGATTTTTTAATATATTCTCTTTGTCTCCATTATTACATATTAATTTTGGTAGAATTTGAAAGTGCGTATTTTTATACTTTATAACCCCAACCCAAGAAGTTGTTTCTATGCCACTAGGAGTAACTTTCAACGCAGAATCTAAGTGTTGGCACTCCAAATAATGATGCAACTTGCCCAAATCGCAATCTTTAGTTTTAATATTTATAGAATACTCTTTAACAACAATAGGTTCTGCCACTATTATTCCTCTGTAGTTATATCTTCTACACTGTTTTTATTTTTTGTTGATGGAGGAAAGGCATTCTTCAACGCTGCATCGAATTTTATCTCCGATTCTTGAACAAAATCATATGTTTCATCTTCATCACAAGAATAACTATTTGCGAATTTTACGTTGTTTATTTTTTTAATAAATGACTTGCCCTCCGGTTGAAAATTCCCTAGCAGTGCACGAAGTTTTTCCCAGTCACCATAGAAATATTCATTTAATAGCGGCATTACGCAATCATACCAAACACGTTTGAAATCAGAATTAAAATCGGAACTGTTTTCTAATTTCATTAAATAACTATGACCAATTTGGTGATCTCTATCCAATAAAATAGAAATTCTCTCATTTAAAGTTGTGAATATTTTTCGTAATTTAATGCTAAATACTTCTATATCAGGAACTAAATTAACATTTGGCATCATTTCTTTGAATATAAATCTACGTCTTAAAGCAATATCAATAGAAGCAATGGAACGGTCAGACGTGTTCATTGTACCTATGATATATAAATTTTTTGGAACCCCAAACAATTCATCATTTGGAGAATATGGTAATGATACCTTTAATTCATATTGAGAACCTTTTCTCTTGTCTGGTTCTATTAGAGTAATTAATTCTCCAAAAATTTTGGAAATATTACCTCTATTAATTTCATCTATAATTAAAACATATTTTGGAGCATTTTCATCAACAGTGTATTCTTTATTGTTTTCAATCGCTACTTGATTTTCATCTTCTAACGCATTTTTTATATTAAGTAATTCTTTATAAAAAGTATGGTAATATCCTTTTAATGATACATTCCCGCCATATTCATTATTAAAATCTATGGATGTTCTATATTGTTTATTTAAATTAAACAGTTGCTCCATTTTTAACAGGTCAATTTTTCTATCTTGTTCTTGCATTCCAAAATGATATATTAAATTGTTTTCTTCGTATGAGATATTCAATAAATTCTCAAAATCCGAGCCCTCTGGATGTTTTTCCTTAAAGCTATCCATAACTTCATCAAACGAAACCTGTTGCATTTTTTGATTATTATTTAGTTTATACAAATTTTTAGAAGCATTTTTACAAATTTTCTTAAATATTCCGTCTGGCTTGTAATAAATTAAACTATCCTTTTCTAAGTTTGGTTTTATACCCTCAACAAATTCTTCGTATGAATATGATTGATGGAATGTTACAAATTCAATTTGATGTTTATCTTTTGCTTTATCAAATTCTTTTTTTACATCAGAATAGTTACTAACATTTCCCCTTTCATCATATTCAAGACAATTTGGATTAATTATTTCCATTGATTTTATAACTGTATTATAAGTTTTACCTGTCCCCGGAGGACCATATAAAATTTGATTTAAAGGTATTATATTGTCTTGCTCATTTTGATTGTTATTCATAAAAATATCCTCTATTTTTAAACAAAAATCTTTGTACTTATCTTCGCTAATATCGGTTAATGTTTTTTGAACCCATTGTTTTATCCCTAATTTGCTAAAATCTACACTGTAAGTTCCATTATGTGTCCACTGTATTTTTCTTACACTTTTGTATTCTTTTCTTGTGTCATCAAAATAATAATCAGACTGAACTATACCTCGCCCAATTAAATCTTTTAATCCTTTTTTTACATAGACAATATCCCCAATATTCATAACATTAGCAAATTCCCAATTTGCTAATTTGTCAGGATTACTTTTTTTAGAATAAATCTCTTTAATTTTTTCTGCTAAATTTTCTTCTGAATTATATTGTTTTAAATCTCCAAGTTCTTCCCAACCAATAGCAATTATGTTATTAGTATATACATCATCCCACAATCTGCCTTGTTCTCCAGGTTGATAAATCCAATATTTTTTTGCTGATAATAAAATTTTCTCTTCTGTACCATTAATAAAATTTTTATAGTGCGTATTTAATATTGCATTTGGAATTCCATTACCGTGTGATTTATCATATTTATTCCAATCTTCATTATTTTTTAATTTTTCTAAAAGTGTTTCTATATCCTTGATATTTTTAACATCAAAAAGTCTTTTACCGGAAAAGTTAAAAATTTCTTTTTCAAATTTTTCACTCAAAATTTGTCTACTTATAAAATCATCATATGATGGCTTATTAATTTTCTTTATATAATCAAAAAAATCTTTTCTTCTACAAGAATACTGCCAAGCTTTTGCCGATAAAATATAAGGTGCAGTATTTAATGTTTTGCAATAAACCTGAATTTCTAAAAATGATTTGTAGTTATTTTCAATGTTGTTGTACAGATATGATAACATTGTACTATCACATGTATAAAAGCTTCGCGGTTTACATATATACATTATTTGTGATAATTTTCCTACCTTCACTTCATTGAAATTAACAATAGTATTAAATGTTTCTTCGTTTATATTATTTTCATTAATTTGTCTTGCAAAATCCCACAAAATTTGCATAACATCACTGATATCTGCACCTTTATATATTTCATGGAAATACTTATATGTCCCATGTACAAAATTAGGAATACCATTTATATCAGAAATTGGATTTGATTTCATATTGAAATTCTTTTTGACTAATGCGGCTCTATTAATTGCTATTCTATTACCAGCACAAATACAACCAATGAAAGTTAGAGGATCCATTTGGTTTATATCGTTATACTGTTCTTCAGGGACAAGTTTCTTAAATTCACTATATAAAGTGTGGGGATTATATTTGTTGCATATAATATCTAAAAGTTCTTCAAAAAATGGTAACCAACTGAAATTTTCTTCTACCATACTCCACTCCTTTTTCTTTTAGGGTATCACAAACATGGATTTGAACATATTTTGAACGGTTATAAAACGGGGTTTGAATTAATTTGGCGGTTTATCCATTCCATTATTATTGAAACAAGATCTTCTTGTTCTGTTTGGGTTAGTTCTCTGTGTTGGGGAAATTTGTGCCATTTTTCAATACAACCGCGGCAGCAGGTGGCTGTTGCGTGTAGAGCAATAAAAACCGGATGTCCTCGCATTGGGGTTTGTTTGCCGTCGTTTATTGGTTCAGAGGGAGCTACTCTGTCATGAATAAAAGCACAGGCATGAGAATAGATAGTATCAAGTCCTTTGTCCTTGATATATTCAAGCTCTTTTACTCTGAGCTTGAATCTGCTCCTGAATTTTGATTTTGTAAGTCTGTCTAAAATATCCATATCCGTTAAGTCAAAATTCTTTTATAAATTTCTATAATCGTATCATTAATATCAATAAAAATAACTTTTTCAAGGCAATTATTCTGTGAAGCAAACTCTTGAACTGTTTTAGTAGCAATTTGGCAAGCAGCTTCTAACGGAAAACGATAAACACCGCAAGATATTGCAGGGAAAGCTATTGTTTTAATATTGTTTTCTTTTGCTAGAGTTAAAGCAGTTTCATAACACGATTTTAAAAGTTCTCTTTCGTTTTTATTTCCGCCACGCCAAACAGGTCCGACTGTGTGGATTACATATTTTGCCGGTAAATTATATCCTTTAGTAATTTTAGATTGACCAGTTTTACAACCATTAAGAGTCCTGCATTCTTCCAATAGCTCATATCCTGCTGCACGATGAATTGCTCCATCTACTCCGCCACCACCAAGCAAAGAAGTATTTGCAGCATTTACTATCGCATCAACTTCTAACTTTGTTATATCTCCTTTTAAAACTTCTATCTTTGTCATATGCATTCCACCTTCAACATCAATTATAGCACACATTTTCACTTTTGACTTCTGTGTGTGAAATCTTGATTATTTTAAAAACTCAGTTTGGTATATCGAAAAATGCAAATTAATTTTCCACCAAATTAGCCCAATGCCCTTTATTTAGGTTTCCATACAAAATTTCTGCTAATCTTGTCAATTTATAAATGTGGTCATCTTTTTTACTTAACTTTTTTGACAAGTCACATTCATAGTGACTCGAACATTTTGAACAATCATAATTTACTAATGAACAATCTTGATTATATTTTGTAAAATATCCATATTTTGCTACAAAAATTCTTCTTGCCAAAATGAGATTTTTTCTTAATTCTTGAATTGGTCGAATATAACCATTTAAGCATCTGTCAAACTCTTTTATAAAAAGGTTATCATCCAGTATAGTTAAACATAAGCGTTTTGAAAAACCACGCTTGCAAACATATTTTGGACATGGTATTTCTACTTTGACATTCTTGACAATTGTTCTAATATCAAAATCCCATTTTCTGGATTCATAATCTTTAATCATTCTCCTAAAATAATGCAAATAATCAATTTTACCGAAATTATTAAAAACTGTATGTCTAAGTGATGAAACCATTTAAACCTCCTTTTTACAATAATTGGACAAGCCCGTTTATAATCTACAAGCTTAATTTACCCCTTTTTATGATTTTATAAAAAGCAGTTTTATTTTGAACACCATTTAAACACTTTTTAAACGACTTTTAAACACCATTTAAAATTTCGCCAAAATTTTGAAATACTTCCGGCTTGGATGTCAAACTCGGGATACTTTATCTCAAAATCCCTGACACATTGCAAATGTAATCTAAAGTAATTTTTATAAATTTCGGCAATGTATGGTTTAGGAGACTCGAACTCCTGACTTTAATTATTCAATTGTCATACACAATTTAACTCTATATTGAAGTAATATCAATATTTTTTAGTTACTTTGTATCATTTCAACACAGTCATTTATTGAGTAAACAATCTAATAATTAAGGTTAACAAATTAAGTCCACCAATTAGTATGCCCTTGTTTTAACAGTTTCCAAAGCTTATCATAATGTTTTTGTTCAAAACGCATAAACTCTTTAAATTGTTCTTCACCGCATTCTTTGTCAATAAATTCTATTTAAAAAATTAAGATATAAAAAGAATAAGGAAAATAAAGAAAAACTTGCTCCAAAATATAATGAAATTCAGGATATTGAATACAAATTAGAAATAAGCGGTAAAAGTTTTTGTATAAATGAACTACAAGCTCGTGTCCTTGACTATTATCTGGAACATCCGGATTTTTCTGATTATAAAGAATTTGCAAATAAACTTGTTATTAGTAAAACTCGTTTTATTAGGGAAATTTGTTGTATTAATAATTTAACAGGCATTTTTAAAATTAAGAAAATAAGTGAAAATGGAATTGTTTTAAATGACTTGCTAGGCAAAGATTTACATTGCAAAATTTTAAAATCTTCCGACTAGCATGTCAAACTCGTGATACTTTCTGTCAAACTCCCTGATACACAACAATAATATGCACGATTTTATCGCTAGGCTTCCAACTTACATGTCAAACTTGCGATACTTTATGTCAAACTCTCTGATACACAGCATCTGTATGTTCTAATATAATTTATTAAATATAAGAAGATTGTTTTGACATTGAGATTTAGATATTTTAAAAGCTATTAAAAGGGTTTTAAAAGATATTTTATAATTGTATCAATACCTTACTTTCATGCTAAAATAAAACCAACAAAACTGGAGGTGTTGAGTGGCAGATTTTAATCAACGTAAATCCGCAAAAGAGTTTTCTGAATTTTGGCAAGGTAAAGGTTATGAAAAAGGGCAAAGCCAAGCTTTTTGGTTGTCATTATTGAGAGATGTATTTGGGATTGAACACCCTGAATCTTTTATTTCTTTTGAAGACCAAGTACACCTTGACCATACAAGTTTTATTGATGGTTATATCCCATCTACTCGTGTAATGATTGAACAAAAGAGCCTTGGCAAAAACTTGAACCAAGCAATTAAACAATCTGATGGAACGTTACTTACTCCATTTCAACAAGCTAAAAGATATATTGCAGAACTTCCTGTATCTAAACACCCACGTTTTGTTGTTACTTGTAATTTTGAAGAATTTTTTGTTTACGATATGGAACAACCGAAGGGTGAACCAGAGGTTATTAAATTAAAGGATTTAGAAAAAGAGTATTATAGACTTTCATTTTTGACTAAAACTGAAAATGTACATCTTAAAAAAGAAATGGAAGTTTCAATAAAAGCTGGCGAAATCGTTGGTGTAATTTATGATGCTCTTTTAAAACAGTATTATAATGCCGAAAACGAAGAAACCTTGAAAAGTTTAAACATCTTGTGCGTTCGTCTTGTATTTTGTTTATACGCAGAAGATGCAGGAATATTTGGCAGAAACAATATGTTTCTTGACTATATGAAACAGTTTAATGCAAAACATTTTAGAAAAGCCTTGATTGATTTGTTTAGGGTTTTAGATACAAAAGCTGAGGAGCGTGACCCATATTTAGAACCTGATTTGGCTGCTTTTCCATACGTAAATGGTGGTTTGTTTGCAAATGAGAATATAGAAATTCCTAATTTTACAGATGAAATTAGAGATTTGATTTTAGAAAAAGCAAGTGCAGATTTTGATTGGTCAGAAATCAGCCCGACAATTTTTGGTGCAGTTTTTGAAAGTACATTAAACCCTGATACACGTAGAAAAGGTGGAATGCACTACACTTCAATCGAAAATATTCACAAGGTTATTGACCCATTATTTATGGATGATTTGAATGCAGAATTTCAAGAAATTTGTAATATCAAAGTTGATAAAACAAAAGATACAAAATTAAAAGCATTCCAAGAAAAGATTGCAAATCTAACATTCTTAGACCCTGCTTGTGGTAGTGGAAACTTTTTAACTGAAACATATATTTCATTAAGAAAGTTAGAAAACAAAGTATTGTTTGAACTTCAAAAAGGTCAAATCAAAATTGGGGCTGTTACTAACCCAATCCAAGTTTCTATTCGACAATTTTACGGAATAGAAATCAATGACTTTGCTGTAACTGTAGCTAAAACTGCTCTATGGATTGCGGAATCTCAAATGATGAAACAAACTGAAGATATTGTTCACATGAATTTGGATTTCTTGCCACTAAAAACTTATGCAAATATCGTGGAAGCAAATGCACTAAGGATTGACTGGGAAGCAGTCGTTCCAAAAGAAAAGCTGAACTATATAATGGGCAATCCGCCGTTTGTTGGTTATTCATTGCAATCAAAATCTCAAAAAGATGATATTTTATCTATTTATGTTGATGAAAAAGGAAAACCTTATAAAACAGCAGGGAAAATTGATTATGTTGCTTGTTGGTATTATAAAGCCTCAAAAATGATGCAAGGTACAAACATAAAAACAGCACTAGTTTCAACAAATTCTATTACTCAAGGGGAACAAGTTGCAGCAGTTTGGAAACCATTATGTGAACAATTTGGCATACACATTGATTTTGCACATAAAACATTCCGTTGGGATAGTGAAGCAAGCCTAAAAGCACATGTTCATTGCGTTATTGTTGGGTTTAGTTGTTTTGATGATAAACGAAAAAGAAAATTATATTCCAATGATAGAGTGCAATTAGTTGATAATATTAATTTTTATTTGGTAGATGCAAATAATATTTTTGTTGAAAGTTGTAGTAAGCCAATTTGTAATGTGCCTAAAATGACAACGGGTAATAGACCTGCTGATGGTGGACATTTGATTATTGAAGCAGAGGATTATGATGAATTTATAAAAAAAGAACCTAATGCAAAAAAATATATCAAAAAACTAACTGGGGCAATGGAATTTATCAATAATAAAGCACGTTACTGCTTGTGGTTAGTTGATATAAATCCTAAAGAATTAAGAAATATGCCAGAAGTATTAAAAAGAGTTGAGGCTTGCAAGGAAGATAGATTAAATGGAGCTGAGGATAGGCAAAAATTGGCAGCAACACCTTGGTTATTTAGAGAAACAAAATGTCCAGATTTATATGTTATAGTACCTGCCACATCATCTGAAAATAGAAAATATGTACCAATGGGCTTTTTAGATAGTTCTACAATCGCAACAAATTCTGCAACAATAATTCCAAATGCAAATTTGTATGATTTTGGTATTTTAACATCTAATGTCCACATGGCTTGGATGAGAACTGTTTGTGGTAGATTAGAAATGCGTTATAGATACTCAAAAGATATTGTTTACAATAACTTTCCTTGGTGTAATTCAACAGATGAACAAAAAGCAAAAATTGAAAAAACGGCTCAAGGGATACTTGATGCTAGAGAGTTGTATCCTGAATGTTCTTTAGCTGATTTATATGATGATTTAACTATGCCAAAAGAACTTCGCAAGGCTCATCAAGAAAACGACAAAGCAGTTATGGAAGCCTACGGTTTTTGCAAAAAAGACGAGAATGGCAAACGCACTTGGCTTACCGAATCCGAAACGGTTGCAAAATTAATGGAGATGTATCAAAAACGTACACTAAACATGAATAAGCATTAAGATGTTTTACTCCAACTTTGTCCCAAATGTTGACAAAATTGTCCCGATACATTATACTAAATTTATCGAGGTACAACATGAAGAAAATAAACGTTATAAACTTAATAAAATATCATTCACAAAAAAACGAGGAAGCTTTCAAGCAAGAAGCTTATACTATAGCAAAAGAATTTGATGAAAATAAAGATTCTGCATTAGCACAATACATAATATCTTTATTATCAGATGCAAATACATTTTCACCGCAGTATCAGCAAGAAGACTGTGAATATATAAAAAAGGTAGATTTAGATTCCGAGCCAATATTACTACCAGAAAAAATTCAGAACAATGTTGCTGGTATTATAAATGCAATAGGACATGACATTGGCCTTAATAAATTTTTATTTGAAGGTCCTCCGGGTACGGGGAAAACCGAATCGGTAAAACAAATTGCACGAATATTAGACCGGAATTTATATATTGTAGATTTTGATATGCTTGTTGATAGTAAACTTGGGCAAACTTCAAAAAACATTGCAAAATTGTTTAATGATTTAAAAAAATTGCCACAGTCGCAAAAAACAATCATCCTCTTCGATGAGATTGATGCAATTGCCATAGATAGAATAAACGATCGAGATATCAGGGAAATGGGGCGTGCAACCTCTTCTATATTAAAAGGATTTGATAGTTTAAATAAGGATACAATAATAATTGCTACTACAAATTTATTTAAATCATTCGATAGAGCTTTAGTAAGGCGCTTTGATGCTATTGTCGATTTTGAGAAATACCCAAAAGAAGATCTAGCTTTGATTGCTGAAAATATGATGAATAGGTATATTCAAAAATTTAAGTATGCTGGACGAAATGTTAAATTATTAAAGAAGATTTTAAACGCTTCTGAAAATTTACCATATCCAGGAGAGCTAAAAAATCTGCTAAAAACCTCTTTAGCTTTTAGTAATCCAAATAATAAATACGATTACCTAAAAAGATTATACGATTCATTAAACTGCAATTCGACAACAGACACAAAGGATTGTTTAAAAACATTACAAGATAATGGTTTTACGGTTAGAGACATAGAAATTTTAACTGGAGTTTCCAAAAGCCAAGTATCACGAAAAATTAAGGAGGTAAGATAATTTGAATAATACACTTCTATTAAAAGGTACATTTGAACAAGCAAAAAGAGATAATGGAGCTGTAGTTATAAGTTTACCTAAAAACAAATCCGTAAGTTCTGAAAAGTTAAAAAAAATATTACAAGATTTAAAATACCTATATAATTATTGGGCTAATGATACAACGTTGCAAGGAGCACTAGTTAGTGTTTATTATAACAAAATAGCAGCGAAATCAAATAGAATTCAGAGGTTACTATCTTCTGCAAATAATAGTGTTAGAGGTGCGAGGTTTTATGATGAATCTTCCCCTAAACACTTAATAACTCATTATGTATCACTTCAAGAGATAGAACAATCTATTAGAGAAGTTGCTGAAGCTATAGAGATTATAGATACTCAGTTAGACGGATGTGTTTCTGCCCAAACAATAGAAAAAATTAATTCTAAGAATAAAAATGAAAAAATTAACTTACACTATGATAACTTGACTAAAACAAATTTTTTAAAAATTGTTGTAGATGCTTATTATGTTGATAGATTAGATATTTTTAGTGATATTAAAGAGTTTGACGATAAATCTATTATTACCATTTTTAAAACTTCTGTTGATACAATTGATTTAATGAACAAGTTAGGAATTCGCTTAAGTAATGATAGAATAATAGATGATACAACTTTATTATTATTGCCAGACGAATATAATTTATTAAAAGAAAAAGCTCCATATTTGATATCAATGTCAGTTACTGATTTATCTGAACTTACAAAATCTGATTTTAATATAATTGATGCTTCTGATAATTTTACTGTACCTACTTCAAAAAATGAACCTACAATTGGGGTTATAGATACCCTGTTTTCTAACAATGTGTATTTTTCTGATTGGGTAGAATCAAAAAATTTGCTACCTAAAGAAATTGAAACATCTGAAAAAGACTATCTGCATGGAACGGCAGTAACGTCAATTATTGTCGATGGTCCGACTTTAAATCCTTTGTTAGATGATGGCTGTGGACGTTTTAAAGTAAAACATTTTGGAGTTGCTACAAATGACAAATTCAGTTCATTTACTATTCTTAAGAATATTGAAAGATTAGTAATTGAGAATCCTGAAATTAAAGTCTGGAATTTATCACTTGGTTCAAAATATGCTGTAAATCAGAATTTTATTTCACCAGAAGCTGCAATTCTTGATAAAATTCAAAAAGATTATGACGTAATATTTGTAATTGCAGGCACTAACAAGGAAGATAATGAAGAAGAAGAAAAAAGAGTAGGGGCTCCAGCAGATTCTATAAATTCATTGATAGTCAATTCCGTAACATCAAAAGGTGAACCTACAAAATATACAAGAACTGGGCCAGTTTTATCATTTTATATAAAACCGGATATTGCATATTATGGTGGTGACAATGAAAACAAAATAAAAGTATATACTCAGCGAGGAGTTGAGCATGTTCAAGGAACATCATTTGCTGCACCTTGGATTGCTCGTAAGATATGTTATTTAATTTCAGTATTGGGACTTAGTAGAGAAGAAGCAAAAGCTTTAATTATACATTCATCAACAAATTGGGAAAAACAAAAATTTGATCCAAATAAAATTGGACATGGAATTGTTCCTATAAAAATTGAAGACGTATTAAACACAAAGAATGATGAAATCCAAATGATAATTTCTGGAGTTTCGGACGAGTACAATACCTATAATTATAAACTACCTGTACCAGTACATAATGGAAAACATCCTTTTATTGCAAAAGCTACTGTTTGCTATTTCCCAAAATGTTCTAGAACCCAAGGTGTTGACTACACTAATACAGAATTAGACATAAAATTTGGCAGAATAAAAGACAATGATATTAAGTCTATTGATAATAATTATCAAGATACAAAAGGACATTATACTTGGGAAAAAGATGCTAGATTAAATTACAGAAAATGGGATAATGTTAAACATATAAGAGAAGTTTTTACAACAAGAAAACGTCCCATTGATTCAGGAAATCCGAAAGGATTCTGGGGTTTAAGCCTAAAAACAAAAAATCGATTAAATTTAGAAGATGGTAAAAACCTAAGGTTTAGCATCGTAATTACATTAAAAGAACTCAATGGTGTAAATAGAATTGACGATTTCGTAAAAAACTGTTTATTGAATGAATGGTTTGTAAATAGAATTGATGTTCAACACCGTGTAGAAATTCATAATATATCAGAAGAAGAAATTACTTTTGAAGAATAAGGATAAAATATAAAATCAAAACTTTATTAATTTTGCTCGAGAAAGGAATTAATGATGGCAACAACAATCTTTAATACTCTACGAATGGATTTAGAACAAAAAGAAGAAAAAACGTTAGCTGCATATGCTATTAAATCAAAATGTACTCCTCGATTATACATGGAAAACTACATTTCTTGTCCCAGAAGAACAGAATTTGAAAGAGATAAAGACAGAATAATATATTCTCTTGCTTTTAAAAGACTTATGGAAAAAACACAAGTTTATATGACTAATCAAGGTGACCACTACACAAATAGGCTATCACATACGTTAGAAGTCACTCAACTATCAAGATCAATTGCAACATCCTTAGGGTTAAATTCTAATTTAGCAGAATCTATAGCGTTAGGTCACGATTTAGGACATACTCCATTTGGGCACGCAGTAGAATCCGTGTTCAATAATTCATTAGAAGGTGGCTTCGAACATAATTGTCAAAGCGTTCTGGTTGTTGATTATCTTGAAACAAAATCAAATAATAATGAAACTCCTCAAGGATTAAATTTAACAAATTATACTCGTTATGGAATCCTCCATCATACAAAATTGCCTAAAGAGCTCCAAATATACAATACTAACAATGATAACATTGCAATATCAAGCAAATATAAATCTATAGAATCGGATTTAGTATGTAAAATTGATACTCTAGCATATTTATACCACGACTTAGAAGATGCAATAAATAATAAAAACATTTTGCAAGATATGAAACTAAATGACCCCACTCAATTTAGATCTTTTTTAGATGAATTGAATTATTTTACAAATTTAGCTTGCAAAATTCTAAAAATAGAAATGAAACCTATAATAGATTTATGGTCAGATTATAACTCAAATACAATCTTAAAAGCAATGATTAAAGACTTGATTTATGGAACTCAACAGCAAATTTCGGGACTAAAAATTAACAGTTCTGAAGATATAATAAAATATCCAGATATATCAATTGCGGATTATGATTTATTTAAAAATGATTTTAAAAAATATAAAGATTTTATGAAAAAATATATTTATAATTCTCCAATTGCTTGTCAAATGGACACAAAAGCCACAATAATTGCTAAAAGGCTGTTCGAATCCTTTAATAGTAATCCAGAGCAACTTCCATACAAAACAAGAAAAATATATGAAAATGCAAAGGCGGGTATTATAACATATGAAAGAAAAGATGCAGGGTATGATATAACACCTCAAAGAGTTATAGCTAATTATATAGCTGGAATGACTGATAGATATGCTTTAGAAAATTATAGAAGAATGTTTGAATAAACTTATGTAAAATTTATCCTATCTAAACTATATTCATTTTTCTTCGATACACGTTTTACTTGGAAATCTACATAGGTATTAAGCAATTTTTCTGATTTACAATATTTTAAAAATTGTTTAAGCAGTGCCATTGTATTTTTTATTCTTAGAGGCTTGAAGTCTCGTACAACTAATGAGTTGTAAATAATAACAATACTATCGTAATTAAAAATCTGAATATTATATTGCTCTAGTATTGGCATAATATCAAACTTGAAAATTGCACGGTATTTCATATATGTTCTATGTGAACAATAACATTTTGCATAATTATCAATAAAGATTTTTACCGCATGTGGTATTGTTAGGTTGGAATTCGTATCTGCATTATTGATAAATACTCCGAATTTATTTTCATTTTTGTTCGCAATTTTGAACACCCCTTGTTCAAAAACTATTTTATTGGTGTTCAAAAGCCGTTCAAACTCGTTTTTGCAATCACACTCCGCAATCATCTCTATTTCATCAAGTGTAAATTCTTTTAAATGCCTTGCTAATCGTTCAATATTCATACTAGTTGTTGTATTACCTCCAAATTTATTTCGTCCAAATTATTTTCTTTCGCCACAATTTCCAACAGGTTAATTAACTGAACAATCTGCCGAAAACGATTGTATTTTCTGTGGATATATTCAATCGAATCCGTCGTAATTTTCACCTCCGCCAACTGTTCAAAAATCTGTTTCAAATCTCCTACCGAAAACACCTCAAACTTCACAATCTCCGAAAATCTGTCATAAAGATGTTTGTATCGTTCCAACTTTTTATGTACCAAACCCATTCCTACAAAGATGATTGGACAATTCGTTTCATCATGAATATCCCGTAAAATTTCAATAGTTTTCAAGTTATTCATTAGATAATCTATTTCATCAACAATGATTAATTGAGGTTTTTGTTTCAGTTTTAGGACAATCAAATTAAAATTATCTGACGTTAAATATCTTGGAATTTCGTCCATTTCTTTTGCAATTTCTTCCAATAACCAACGCCCTGTCATTAAATTTGTTGCTCTTAAATATATCGCATCATATTTGCACGCAAGCCATAAGGCTGTTTGGGATTTTCCAAGCCCAGGCTCTCCGTACACCAAACCCATTTTCGGAATGTTTTTCGGTTTATTTTGTAAGTTCTCTACAAGTCCGATAAAGTTTTTGACGTTCTTAGTTTTCACAAATATTTTCTTCATTTTTCACTCCCATATAGTAATTTGTACTCTTTTGTTTTCTTAAAATCTGCAATCCATTCATTATTTGGATTATTGGCGATTAGATACTCATATTTTTCACAATTATTTTTAAAATATTTTTGAACACCTTTTAAACGGTCATTAAACGGCTTTTGAACAGCGTTTAAATTCTCGTCATTTTCAGTTGTTTCAATAAATCTAACCTCATCGGTTGAGAGCAAATCCTTAACCGAATTAATAGTTTTTCGCCTCAATTTCTGTTGCTTTTGGATTTTTTGTTTGTAATCCTCTAAATCTTCAACCGTTCCAAGTAGTTTTGCCATTGGGTGAGTTTCGGTTACTCGTTCAGCCGTACAAAGATATTCGCCTTTTGTCGTATAAACCTTAATTTTTGTCAAATCAAAAAGGTTGTATTTAATCAAAACCTTGCTCTTGAACCCATAAAGTCGCTCGTCAAAATAATCGCAATTCAAGAACCTAATGCCGTTTCTTTGAATGGTCTTTACTTCAGTTGCAAGCATTAAATCGTCTAACTTGGATTCATCAATATTTTGTCGTTTTCGACTTTCAAAGACTTCTGCAATACTTTTATCGGGTGCGTTAGGGCAAGGCTGAGAATTTTTAAACTGTAACCACATATCAATCATTTTTATCGTTTCGTCAATAGTAGGAACAAAATTGTTGTGTAATGTAGCATGTAAATTTTCATTTCTCATCATATAAGCTGGTTTATTTTGAATATTACTTCCTACATAACTTGGTAATAATTTTTCAAAACCTTCTTGAAACTCTTTAAAAAATCGTTCAATAACCTTTGCTCTTGCGTTATATGGTCTCGCAAATACTGTTTCTATGCCTAACTTGGAATATAGTCCTTGAAAACCAAGTTCTGAAAATCCTTTATCCTCTGTAAAATATTTCGCTCTGAACGCTCTACCATTATCTTGGTAAACAATTTTAGGAATTATGTTTAAATTTATTATTGAATTTCTCAACGCACTTGCGATACATTGGGTATTTTCTTCAAGCATAATTTCATAACCTACAAGTGCAGTAGATTTCCAATCTAAAAAGCCAACTAATGTTGCTCTTGTTGGTTTACCTGTAAATGGATTAATCACTTGAAATGCTAATTTATGACCGTCAGCAACTAGAATATCTCCGACTTCAAGTAAACTTGCATCACGTTTAATATATGGTTCAACTTTATCTGATAGTGCTTTTTCACCATCTCTTGCAAGAACCCATTTGTCGTAATTATTCTTTTTATACCAATTTGCATAACGTCTAAATGTCGTATCAGTTGGAATAAAATTTTGTCCTTGTTGTTGGAGTTTGTATTTTGTAAGTGCTATGGCTTTGCCGATACAAAGTCTGTTTGGATGAAGTAATAAATTCATAAATATTTTAATTTCTTCATCTGTTAAAATCGTGCGATATTCATCTACTTTTGCATATTTGTATTGTGGAATTAATTTTGTATAATCTTCTGTACCATTGAGAATTATGTTCCAACGATGTAAACTTCCTCTGCTTATTTTCCCTAATATTTGGAAAAGATGAGAATTGCTTGTGTTATGCAAATTCACAAAATCATAATCTGCTTGAAGTTTGTTTTCATATTTTCGTCTAAATTCTTTCCATTGATTTAGTAAATCTAATCTTGCTAATGCTATCTTTTTTGATTTTTCTGGAGTATAAGTAACTAAATTTTCCATAGTTAATCCAACCTTTCAATATACCAATTGCTCATACCAAAATGATTGAAGTTCCACTGTAAATCAAAATAGAAATTAAATTCCATTGAATTATCATCTTTAAATTTGTAAGAATACTTATTTAACTGAGTTTTACAATAACTTTCAAAGGCGTCTTGAATTTCTTTTGCAAAATTTTTTCTGAATTCTGGATATGTAATATTTAATGTTTCTCTGGTTAGCTTATTTTTGATAATCATAACAATCCTCCATTGGTGAAATCAAATCGAGCTCAATGTTATAGCGTTTTCTGTTTTTGTCTACGCAGGTCGCATAATCTATAACAGTGTCAGCGAAATTGTTTTTCCATGTGCAAATAATCAGACCTATTTCTTTTGATTTTGAATTAAAAATCTTTGTGCCATAAAGTTTGTAATCTTTGTCCATTGCGGAACTCCTTTCATTACACACATTCATCGCTTGCATCTCAAACAATTTCAAGTCTAAATCCCAATCTCAGAGATAATTCGACACAATTTAATATGCACCATTCCAACCTAAAATTTCTCTATTAATTTCTTCAATGATATCTGGTGTTAAAAACTTTACAAATTTCTTTTTATGTGAAATATTATCTAAATTTTTTGCTTGTCCTTTATCTTCTTTATATATAATTTTAATAATATTTTCTAATGCACAAATTTCATGTTTGTTAAAAATTCTATTATTATCTATATCGTCATTTAATTTTGTAAGAAGTTTTGTTCCAACATTATAAACATCAACAGCAAATTGATTTGAAAAATCTTTTATTTTAACAATGTGATTATCCCACTTATATTTCTTTTTCCAATTAAAAATTGTTCTGCGTGAGATATTTAATTTTTCAGCAATAATATCTGGCGTTAAATTTTCAATGCAATATAAACTTTCTGCTTGTTTGAGTAAATGTAGTTTGTTCATTTAAAACCCTTTTAAACCTTGTTTAAACACTATTTAAAAATCGTTTACAATGACATTAATCGCTCTTGTTTCAATGAAAGTCAAGTGCCATCTCAATCTCAGAGATAATCTTTAGCATCTCAAACCATGATATAATTTTTTACTTGCACTAAATTTACTTGGTTAAAAACCAAATATATCGGTAAAAATTGGCAATTTATTTTTAAAAAGATAATATTTGTGTGCAAATAATTAGCAAATAAGTGCAGATAAAGTTTAACTAGTGCAAGTAAATCTCAATCTTTTAAAATCGCCATAAAGCCTAATATATTTGAATATTTACCCAAAAACTTCAATCTCACACTTGCACTTTATTTACATCTAATCTAACATACTTTTTCGGATTTCATTAAAATTTGTGATGATCTCGTATAGGTTGAGAGATTGGAACTCTCGACCTTATTATTTAATTGTCATTCACAATTTAACTCTGTTTTAGGCATCTTTCAAGTGTTTAAAGCAATGATTTATCCCTTTTGTATCATTCGGACACATATTTTTTCAAATAATTTGATAAATCGCATTTTCTTTTTATGGCATTATAAGCCATTCGTCTTATTTTGCCTGTCACAGGATAATCAGTAAATGCTCTATCGTGCAAACCTCCTATTGCCCATAAAATTCCGACGTAACCGTTTGCTGATGGTGCATCATAAGCATATTTATCGTTCAAATATATTGCAATTTTAAGAGCAACATCCGCTGAAATTGTCCATTCCAATATCTTTTTAGCCCAATACATCCTTAAATATCCATGAATAATCCCATCTCGCATTAGCTGATTTTGTATCGCATTCCACAATTTATCATGAGTTTTTGCTGACTCCAATTCTTCCATTGTATAAATATACGGTCTAAAATCTTCTCTATGACTCTCTAAAGAATTTTTTGCCCAACTCGGGATACCCTTTAAACTCTTAAACTGTTTATTATACAAACAAAAGTTATCTGCAAGTTCTTTCCTTACAATAAGTTCTTCTAAAAACGCCTCTTTGTTTTCTGCTGAAGCTCCTGACTTTATAACCTCAATAGCAATTCTTTGACTTGAAATAAAACCCAAATTCAAATATTTTGACAAACCTGATAAAACATTTTTTGAAGGATTATTTTTAAATGTCGCATAGTTTGTTAATTTATTTTTAATGAAATCTTCCAATACAAAATCCGCTTCGACCTTTTCGGTTGTTAAATTGTTAAATTCAGTTAAAAATGAGTAAATATTGTGATATATTTTCGCTCTTATAGTTGCAGCAGAGTATTCTTGCTTATTAGAAACATACCTTGCAGGGACGATATTATGTCCGTCTATTTCAATTACTTTAAAATCGACATTTTTTAGCCAAGCACGATTTAAAATCGGATTAAAATCAATAATTAAAAGTGGCGGATTTATTGTTTTTATAATTGCTAGCGGAGTTGTATCAATAATTTCAAAATCAAGATTTAACTTGGCAAAATTCTGTTGCACTTGTATAAGTTGTCGAATTATAAATTTTTCTTTAGGTAAATGTTCGTAATTAATTTTAGGATGAATAATTTTAAGCGGCAAGTTTAATTCTTTACTTTTTTGTAGGGCAAATTGCAGTGCAAAATTATCTTTTACCCTGATTTCTCTTTCGCAAAGATAAACAATCTCGCTTTTTTGAATTGGTTTATTGTTAACATCAAAAATACGTACAGGATTAACGGTGTTTTCTAATTCAAAATTCTGCGAACAATAATTCAGCAATGTATTTTTTACTATCCTAGGCATTTAATACAAGATATCCTATATTAAGATACGTTGCAAAAAGTATCCAAATCAGATACGGAATCAATATTAAGCCTGATATTTTTGAAACTTTATAAAAAGATTTGATGGTTAAAATCACAAAAATATCAAGCAAAATAATCACAATCAGAGCTAAAAACATATTTTTTAAATAGAAAAATACGATAGCCCATAAAAGATTAAGAATAAGTTGAACAGCAAAATAAATATAGCCCGATTTTTTATTTTGTGCCGGTTTAAAAAGGTATAATAACAAAGCTACAAGCATTGAAAAATAAAGTATTGAGCAAACTGGCGGAAAAATCCAATCAGGTGGTGCTAATGGTGGTTTTGTCAAATTGTAATACCAAACAGATTTAAACATAGAATAATCTTAAATAACAATTACTGATAAATAATCCGATAATTGGATAAACTTTCAGACGAAGGCGGTAAAAGGGGAAATTTTTAATCTTAACTTCCGATTAAAATGTCAAACTTGGGATACTTTATGTCAAACTCCCTGATACAAAACATAGGCATAAAAAAAGAAGCCATTTAAGACTTCTTTTTTTTAATGGTGGAGGATAGGAGATTCGAACTCCTGACCCCCTGCGTGCAAAGCAGGTGCTCTACCAGCTGAGCTAATCCCCCGCATCGGGTTTGTAATATTATTATACATACTAAAAATTATTTGTAAATACCTATTTTAAAATTTCGCTTAATAATTCGTCAAAAAAGTATGCTAATCTATTTTTATCTTCTCTATACCAATAACCGACAAGAGCCTCAAATGCAGTGGCTTGCCTATATTCATTTTGATTATTACGTCTTGCAACCGGCACATCCATATTTCTTGCTCTACGTTTTAAGTCTTGTTCTTCTTCTGTTAATTCTTTATCTATAATTTCGAGCACGCTTGCTTGAAACGATGACTTTACCTTATCTGTCGTACATTTATGTAAATCTTTTGGCTTTACACATTTTTCAATTAAATGTTCTCTTACAAATAATTCCCAAACCGCATCACCTAAGTGTGCATAATTTCTTAAATTTATTTCTTGCATTTATTTTCCTCTTTATATAATCTTATCTTATCACAATTTTATCTTTATATTGTATAATATATCTATAAAATATAAACACTGAAAGGAAAAGTTATGAAAAAAATACTTATATCGCTATTAACAATTATTTTAACATCATCTGTAGCCCTTGCAGGCGAGGTTAAAACAAACAGTTATACTCTTACTAACAAAGAAATAAAACAAGAGTTAAATACGCTAAAGACACGCAGATTATTAATTGCAAATGCTCTTTTATTAACAGATTTACAAAAAGTAAAAGCTGAACAAATCTACAAAAATGTAGCAGACAAAGAAGCTATTTTATACGCACAACTAAAACGTGAAAAAGCAATCTACCAAGCCGTAGCAAAAGAAAAAAATTCAAAGGCAAAAAAAGAACAACGACAAATCATCAATATGTTAACTAAAGACATCCACACTCTTCAACATAATGCAGACAAAGATTTTAAATCAATTTTAAATCATGATCAACGTGTTAAATTTAGAAGATTAAACAACGAATTAAAACTTAAAAAAGTTTAATAAATATAAAAAAAGCGACGGCGCAAATAGCACCGCCGCTTTTTTATTAAATTTTTATTTTAATGCAAATTTCAATACATTAGATTTTTTTGCATCTTCTGCCGCATCCGGTAATTCCCAACATTTTACACAACGAGCTTCATAAGTTTCATCCCCACCAATCATAATCAATGGTGAATTTTTATCAGCAGGTTTACCATCAATTAAACGTTGCGTTCTTGTTGCATGGTCAGAACCACATTTCATACACACTGCATGTAATTTATCAACTGTTGTTGCCAAACACATCAATTCAGGCATTGAGCCGAATGTATCACCTTTAAAATCTAAATCTAAACCCGTGCCGATAACCTTTTTGCCATCTTGCATCAATTTTGCAATAACTTTTACAATATTTGAATCAAAGAATTGAAGTTCATCAATAGCAACGATTTCATCATCTTCTTTTACTAGGCTTAATATTTGAATTGAATGTTTTACCTTTACAGCATCCAGCCATAAACCATTTCTTGATTTAATATAATCACCTTGTTCTCTTGTGTCAATGCATGGTGAAATTACTTTTACTTTTTTCTTTGCAATAATACTTCTTCTTATTCTTCTTAAAAGTTCTTCCGTTTTCCCGCAACTCATAGGTCCGGTAATTAATTCAAAACAATAGCCTTGCATTGTAATCTTCTTCCCCAGTATTTCAAATTTTTAATCTCTAATTTTTTATATGTCAATTGTACGCCTTCAAGTTTTTTCATGTGTAAAACAAATTGTAACTTTTACAAAAATTATCAATGATAATTTTTATTAACAAAGTTAGGTATTAATAAAATATAAAAATAAAACCGGCTAGGAAGAGCCGGTAATTAAAACCACGTATTAGAAGAGAGGAATTAGAGATGTGGGCATATGATTATTACCTTACCCACACTAATATTATTCCCTATTTTGTAAAGTTTATAACATTTTTGCTGAAAAATTTAGTATTTTTGTTACATTTATTTACAAAATTTGAATTATTATTTGTTTTCAGGTGTCAACTTCAATAAAAATACCAGCGGTATAACTAAAAATGTAACAAGTGCAGCATATTGGTATATATCAGCAAATGCGCATAACTTCGCTTGAACTAATAATTGTTTGTATAAAACTATGTTTGCTTGTTTCATTGCAGTTACTTTATGCATAATTATGCATAAAGTAATGTTTTAATACTGTGAAATGTTGATTAAATACCGGATTATAAACACTCATATTTTTTAACAAATACGTTTGATGAATTTGTGAATATCTAATTGCAAAACTTGCGGCAAGAGAAGTAAACATTGAACCTGTAACACATTTTGAAAGACTATGAACACCTGCAGCATCTGCAATTTTATCTTTTGGCAATGTTCCAAGCGCAAGTGCTGAAATTGGAACTAAAGCGCAAACTGAACCTATTCCAAATAAAAAGTTTGATAAAATAATTTTTGTTGGTGAAATTTGCATGTTCAAATTTGTACAAAGAACTATTGATAGTCCTAAATTTACAAAACCAAAGACAATGATAGCTCTCAAATCGTACATTTGACAGAGCTTACCAATAAATAATACTCTAAAATCTATCAATGGCAAATATTCTATAGCAAACGATAGATACGCATTAAGTAAAACAGAAACAAAATTAATGCAAAAAAAAGAAAATTTAGGTATCACAGATAGATTAAATTCGTTATATCAAAAAGAAATTGAACTTGTAACAGAACAACAAGTTGTATCGTTAAAAGTTAATGAAATAATTGCTATGATTAGCTTATATCAAGCATTAGGAGGCATTAACTTCTTTAACGCTGAAAACCTATAGTTAAGAAGACAACAAGTCTAAATTACTTACAGATTGCAAATCATTAGCATTTTTTAATAGCGGATAATCATCAATATTGTGTTCTTTTACGAACTTTATAGCTTCTCCACGAGCAATTTCAAGAATTTTTGTATCTTTTACAATATCTGCAACAACCATATCAGGCAGACCACTCTGACGAGTACCTAAGAATTCTCCAGGACCTCTTAGTTCTAAATCTTTTTCAGCAATAACGAATCCATCATTTGTTTGCTCCATAATTTCAAGTCTTGCACGAGTTTCGGGATTTCTTGTCGATGAAGAAAGTACACAATAAGACTGTAAATCTGAACGTCCTACACGACCTCTCAATTGGTGTAATTGCGACAGACCAAAACGTTCTGCGTTTTCAATGACAATAACTGTTGCATTCGGAACATCAACTCCAACTTCAACAACTGTTGTAGCTACAAGAATATCGTATTTTCCGTTTTTAAAATCTTGCATAACTTTTTCTTTTTCGTCATTCTTCAATTTGCCGTGTAAAAGTCCTATTTTATATTCAGGAAATACATTTTTTTGTAAATTTTCTGCTTCAATTGTTGCTGCTTTAGCAGACAAGGTTTCACTTTCTTCTATAAGAGGATAAACAACATAAGCTTGGCGACCTGCATCAACCTCTCGTCTTAGCAAGTTATAAATTTGTTTTTTAGAATTACATAACGCTGTTTTTATCGGCTTTCTTCCTTTTGGTAACTCATCAATAATTGTCAAATCCATATCTCCATGAACAGAAAGAGCCAAGGTTCTCGGTATCGGCGTAGCTGTCATTGTTAGAACTTGCGGAGCTTGAGCTTTTTTACACAAATTTAAACGTTGTTTTACACCAAAACGATGTTGTTCATCAATTACAATCGCACCTAAATTTGCAAATTCTACATTGTCTTGAATAAGAGCGTGAGTACCAACTGCAATATGTGTTTGACCGTTTCTAATATCAGTTTCCATTATTTCTCTAACTTTTTTACGGTTTGAACCTAAGAATAAACCAACATGCAAACCTAGAGGAGTTAACCAGTTTACTAAATTGTTATAGTGTTGTTGAGCAAGGATTTCAGTAGGAGCCATTAATGCACCTTGATAACCACATTCAACGGCGGCAAGGAGCATTATACACGCAACAACGGTCTTACCACTACCAACATCACCTTGTAACAATCTTTGCATAGGTTCATCCGACTGTAAATCATTCAAAATCTCATTTACTGCATTCATCTGAGCATGAGTTAAAGTAAATGGTAATCCTTTTATAAAGTTCATAACCAAACCATTGTCATCAACTTTAAAATGAACTGAATTATGTTTGTTTTTGTTTTGTTCTCTTAATAGAGCTAATTTAACTTGCGATATAAAAAATTCTTCAAACACAAGTGAGAATCTGGCCTGCTCAAGTTTTTCCATTGATTCTGGAAAATGCATCTGAATAACAGCATCACCTTTATCCATAATATTATACTTATTACGTAAATAATCCGGTATTACGTTTTTTATTGTATGTTTAAAGGTTGTTAATGCATTATAAATAGCTCGGCGTAGAGTTTTCATATTCAAACCTTCACTCAAAGGATAAATAGGAACTATTCTACCCAAATTCAAATTTGAATTATCAAAAATATCATCTGAAATTATAGAGTAAGATGGTTTGTCAATTGTTAATTGCATATTAAATTTATTTAATTTAACCTCACCGGAAACCATAATTCCGGCTCCAACAGGAAATTGTGCTTTCGTTCGTTCCAAAATAAAGCGATTTGATTTTGCTTGAAAGAAACTTAATTCGATTGTACCGCTTTCATCAGCTATTTTAACTTTTACAACTCCCAAATTATTTTTAGTCGTAAAAGATTGAGATGACTTTATATAACCAAATATTGTTGTTGTTTCACCTTCATTAAGCTCTTTTATCATTGTTCGCCCTGAATAATCAATATGGCGCTTTGGAAAATAGTACAACAAATCATTTGCAGTATAAACATTTAATTTATTAAGCAAATAACCAACTTTTGGACCAACACCTTTAACATAAGTTACATCACACTCATTTGGTAGTTTCTTTTCGTAATCAATATTTTTTTCTTCTGTTTTGGGTTGAAGTTCGTGATGCATTACAGCTCTAAAACGAGCCAAAATTTTTCGTCTTATAGGCATTGATTCCATAGGATAACGTTCGAAAGCCTCTATTAGGACTTGCCATTTTGGGCTCTTTGTTTTTTTATATTCTGCCATAATTTCCGACTTTATAAATTTCGAGAACGGTTTTGTACGTCCTTGAATATCTATATAGCCATATTTTTCTTCAATTTCTACGGCTTGTCGGATTTTTTCTACTTGATCATTATCCATTACTTAGCCTTATCAACAATTGATTCAACATAATTATCCAAGAAATATTTGTTTGCAACCTCCATGATATCCGAGGGAGTAACACTTTGAATTAAATTTGTATACTTTTCTACAAAATCAAAGCCTCTACCTGTTGCTTCGTACAAAGCAAGTCCGGAAGCTTTATCTAAATTTGTTTCAAGAGCCAAAACAAAATGTCCGATTAGTTGATTTTTCGCATCTTGAAGCTCTTTTTCGCCTACAAACTCACGCTTTAAGACTTCAATTTCGTTTAGCATTTTATCTTTTGAAAGTTGAGCTGTTGCAGGATTTGTACCAATATACATTGTAAAAGAACCTTTTAGAACATTAGGAGAAAAACCTGTTCCAATTTGATAAGCAAGTCCCATTTGTTCTCTCAAATGCCTGAACAAACGAGAACTCATGCCGGTTCCCATAAAAGAATCAATCACTTGCAAAGTTGCAAAGTCCTTCAAATTTGTATTTCCGTCTGTTTGCCAACCTAAAATAATCCAAGATGTTTGCAGGTCTTTAATTTCTTCTCTAACAATTTTTGATTGAGTTCTTGATTTAATAGTATTTTTATAATCACTATAGCTGAAAACTTTGCCATTTTTACATTTGAACATTTCTGACATTTCATTGATAATTTGTTGAGAATCAACATCACCATTAACAGAAATAACCAAATTGTTAGGGTAAAAAATTGTATTATAATACTCTAATATATCATTTCTTTGAACCTTTGAGATATTTTTTTCTAAAATTTTTGATGTATTGGAATAAACCGAACCCTCAAAAATCACAGTTCTATAATTTTCTAACGCTCGACTCAAAGGAACATCTCTTTTAGCCTTTATTGCTTGTAGCATAGTTTTTTTAGTTTTTTCGATTTCATAATCATCAAATTTTGCATTGTTAATTACTTCATTCAACAAACTCAATGTTAGAGGAAGCTGTTGTTTTGTTGTTAAAACATTTACTGAAAAATAATCTGAACCGGAAGAAGGTGAAATATTGATACCGTTTTCTTCTAAAATTTTAGATAATTCTATTTGAGAATACTTTTTAGTACCCTTCATCATAACACTTGCCATCAAATCTGCAGAACCAATTTTCTTCTCTAAAAATTCACCACCTTTTGCTCTTATTGCAATCGCAACAATGTCATTATTTTGGTGTTTATTTACCAAAAGTGTTGCACCGTTATCTAAAGTATATTTATCAGTGTTATAAGCCGATTTTAGCAGTTTAGCACTGTGATTTTTATTTTGTGTAACTTCTTGTTTTTTCGTTGAAATTTGAGTTTCTTTTGGTAATACAATTGAAATTGCACAATTATTTTCACCTAAATACTTATTCGCAACTCTTTTTAGATCTGCCAAAGTTACAGCTTCAATACCTTTTAAATAGTTGTCATAATCTTTAGGATTACCTGTCAAAACAACTGTATATCCCATTTCAGAAGCAATATTAGATACAGACTCTCTTGCATAATGAGTATCTCTTTCTATAATATTTTTTGCAGTATCCAACTCTTCTTGAGTTATACCTCTAGTTTTTACGTTTGATATTTCTTCAAAAATAGAACTTTTTAATTTTTCTTTATTTTCAGGTAAAAAATTAGCACTTATAACAAAAATACCATCATCTTTCATAGAAAGATTTGATGCAGAAATTGCAGTAACTAATTGTTTTTGTTCTTTAATATTTTGATAGAATTTTGAAGTACGGCCTTCACCCAAAATTGTCGCTAAAACATCTAAGGCAAACATATCTTTTGCAGTAGCACTAGTCCCCCTATAACCTATCATCATATATGCAGAATTACTATCAAATATTTCTTCTTTTATACGTTGAGAAAGAATTGGAGGTTCTTTTTTGTAATGCTTTTTACTTACATTTCGAGCCTCACAAGTAAACGCCTCTTTAACCTTTTGTGCAGCCTCATCAGGATTAACATCACCAACAATAACTGTAATCATATTTTCAGGAGCATAATGAGTCTTGTAATAATCTAAAATTTCTTCTCTGGTAATTGTTTCAATAACTTGAGATGTGCCAATTACTTGACGTTTGTATGGATGAACCTTAAACATAAGTTCATTCAAATTATCATAAACCAAATCTGATGGAGAATTTTTATCTTTTGCTATTTCTTCTAAAACTACTTTTCGTTCTTTCTCCATTTCTGTGCGAGGAATTTGAGGATTCAAAAGCATATCAGCATGCAAAGTTAATGCCAAATCAAAATCTTTCGATGGAAGTTTTATGTAATAGTGGGTAAAATCTTTACTTGTTGCTGCATTTGTAACCGCACCTTTCGATTCTAACAATCTGTCAAAATCTCCTGTTGGGTGGGTTTCAGTTCCTTTGAAAAACAAGTGTTCTAAAAAGTGCGAAACACCGGTATTTTTGTCATTTTCATTAATAGAACCTGTTTTAATCCAAGTATCAATAATAACAATAGGATTAGATGTAATTTGTTTTACGATAACAGTTTGTCCGTTATCTAGTTTATAAACATTATAATCACTTGCAAAAGCAATAGAACCAAACAAAATTACACATAATAATACAATATATTTTTTCATAATAATATCCCCACAATTTTCCATCATTTTACACAAAAATTGAGAACGTTTCAAGTACGACACTTGGGTTATTAATACAATAAAAGCGCCAAAATCTTTCAGATTTTGGCGCTTTTATTAAACTATTATCCACTAAGCAATAAAAGAATATTCTGGTACTTTTCTAACACCCATTGATTCCGCCATACTTAGTTCTGACATGAGTTGTCGAGCATTTAATTTCGACTCTACTTTTCTACCATTTATCAAATGCATTGTTGCATAAGATGATGGCGAGGCACATTCAATTACTGCAACCGCCTTGTCATTAATTGCTGTTTTCCCGTCAAAAATCCAACCTTTAAAAGACGGCTGTGACATACCTGCATGAGAAATGTTCATAAAAATCCTTTCTTTTTTTATTATTAATACTTTTCTTTATTCATTTTTTTTACATTGGACTTAAGTAAGGTAAATATTTTTAATTGCTTAAAAATAAAATTATGTTAAAAACATGTTACAAAATCTCACAATTAACGCAGTTACTTGAAAGCTGAGATATTTTTTTATATAATTTTTATATAAATTAGAGGGTATGTATGGACAATTACAACAAAAAAAGAATACTTATTGTTGATGATGACGAAGAAATTAGAGAACTTCTAGAATTTGATATAGCCCAAAGCGGTTATATTGTAGATACGGCAAAAGACGGTTTAGAGGGCTTAAACAAAGCACTTAACAACACTTATGACCTTATTCTTTTAGACGTAATGATGCCTAAGATGAACGGTTTTGACGTTTGCAAAAATATTCGCCAAGCAAAACTTGCAATTCCAATTCTAATGCTTACAGCAAAAGGTACAATTGAAGACAAAACTGACGGATTTGACAATGGTGCTGACGATTATTTGGTTAAACCTTTTGATATTCAAGAAGTTTTACTTAGAATAAGAGTTTTGTTACGCAGAAATCAAGTAGTAGAGGAAAATCCTCTATCAAATGAAGTTTTAAATGTTGGAGATATCCAAATATTCCCTGACACTTTAGAATGTACAATTGTTAATAAACGAGTAAAATTAACACCTACAGAATTTGAAATTTTATACAGCTTAATGCAACACTTCAACAATGCTGTAACTCTTGCAACTTTATTAGATGAAGTTTGGGGATATGATAGCAACGAGGATGTTAGAATGTTGAGAGTTCACGTTGGCGGACTTAGAAACAAAATTGAAGAAAACGTTAAAACACCAAAATACCTACATACGGTAACAAATGTTGGTTATAAATTAACTCCATTTGCGGAAGAATAATGAATAAGAACACACTACGAAAATTAAATAAAATTAGGAAATTAATTCAACCGAAACGATTAAAAATCGCAGAACAAATATTAATCGTATTGTTTATCGCTGTATTAATTCCGATGATTGTTAGCGGTATCGTTATTAACAACATTAATAAACACGCAATGAGAAGACAACTTACAGAATCTGCAGAACTTGTTGCAAATGTTGTATCAAACGAGGTTGATATTTTTGCAAGAACAGCCACTAACGAACTTGAACAAATTAGTATCGCATTAAATTATTTTCCGACACAAGATGCTAAAAAGGCTTATATACAAACTATTCAAAATACTTTTGCAAGCTATGATGATTTAAAACTTATATCAAAAGAAGAACAAGCGGAAAGACTTGATGTTGAAAACAAAGCAAATAACAAATTCACTATTATCGTACCAACAAAAGATAAACAATTCTTGGTGGCAACATTTAGAAATGAAGATTTAAACAAACACCTTTTTAAATCCTTGGAAGACAACGCAAGACAAATATATGTACTTGACTCAACAGGTAAATTAATTGCTTCTCACAACTTTTCAGAAGACATTTACAAACAATCTGTAGATTTAATTCCGGATAAAATTACAGATAATAGGGCAATGATTTATGGTAATTTGAAAGACCAGCCTCTTGCTTATATACATAAAACATCACCAGATGTTATGATTTTGGTAAATACAACCGAAAAAATCACACGTAATACTATTAACGATAGCAGAATTAAACTTTTAATGGCTGTATTTGCTTCTGCATTAAGTATCTTTATTGTTGTCGGCTTGTACATTTATTTTATGTACATTAACATTCGCCAATTATTTAAAGGTATTATGGCAATGTCAAAAGGTAGTTACGAAAGACGTATTCGATTGTTAAAGAGTATTTTTACACCGTACGAAATCGTATTTTTAACTTCAGAATTCAACAAAATGGCATCTGAAATTCATAAATCATACTTACAGCTAAAAGAACAAAATGTTAAGTTAGAACAGCTTAATGAATTTCGTTCAAACCTTATTGATACAGTAAGTCACGAACTTAGAACTCCATTAACAAGTATTCAAGGCTACACTTCCAGATTACTAAGAACAGACATTGTCATTGACGAAGAAACCAAAATAAAATCTCTACGAACAATAAAACGCCAATCTGAACGATTAAAACGACTTATTGAAGATTTATTGGTAATTCCTGATATCGAACGAGCTAGAATCAGAGTTTCATTAGAACCGGTTTGGATTTCGGACTCTGTTGCCTCATCAATTACATTAGTAAAAAATACTCAAGAAAAAGAAATTCGAAACGAAATGCCTGATGATTTTCCATTAGTAATTGCCGATAAGGATAGAGCTGAACAAGTTATTGTAAACCTTGTCGAAAATGCCGTTAAATATTCAAAAGAAGACACTCCTATTATTATTTCAGGCTCTTACAATAATGAAGAAGCAACCATTACGGTATCTAATCAATGCGATAAGATTCCGGAAGAAAAACTTAAAAGTTTGTTCGGAAAATTTATAAGAATTGATGACAAAACAACAAGAACAACAAGAGGTACAGGATTAGGACTATTTATCGTAAAAGGTCTTGTCGAAGCTATGAACGGACAAATTAAAATTTCATCCACTGATGAAATTGGATTTAAAGTAGACGTAACATTCAAATTATTTAAGTCAAACCAATAAAAGGTAAACTATGAAATTTATGCAGGATGCAATAGAAGTTGCACTACAAACACCAAACGAAATTCCGGTAGGTGCAGTTATCGTTAAAAACAACGAAATTATAGCATTTGCACACAATCAAAAAGAAAACCTACATGATGTAACAGCTCATGCAGAAATTTTAGCACTAAAAATGGCACAAGAAGGTTTAAGACGTTGGCGCCTTGATGATTGTGATATGTATGTAACTCTTGAACCTTGTCCGATGTGTGCTTCTGCAATAATTCAATCTCGTATTAAAAATTTATACTTCGGTTCTTACGACAAACAATATGGCGCTCTCGGTTCAGCCATAGATTTAAGAACAATACATAAATCAAAAATGAAGGTTTATGGCGGTATATATGAACAAGATTGCGATAACAT
>OIYV01000285.1_pt1 | contig 32853 bp, 31 predicted proteins | sample 1588251 | NCBI WGS metagenome assembly OIYV01 (sample SAMN03283282) | human gut metagenome | biome: human-associated habitat; material: feces | host: Homo sapiens | place: Peru | collected 2012
GCTTCTACATCAACAGGAATTTCACAAAGTTCTTCAATTACATATTTACCAACCATTGCAGCGTGAAGAGATGTACCACAAGCTACAACTTGAATACGGTTCAAGTCTTTCAATTTAGCTTTATCTAATTTAACCTCTTCAAGCTTAATTGGTTCATCTGCTGAATATAATTTACCTGACAAGAAGTTTCTCATTACATCCGGTTGTTCGTGAATTTCTTTAAGCATGAAGTGTTTGTAACCCATTTTGCTCAAAGCAATTGGCTCCCAAGGTAAAAGTTCAATTTTTGGTTCAATTTTGTTGTTATCCGCATCAAACAATTCAATTGAATCAGGTTTTAATACTGCAACTTGGTTTTCTGCTAAATAAATAGCTTTTTTTGTATAACTGATAACTGCAGGAACGTCAGATGCGGCAAAGTTTTCACCTTCACCAACACCAATTAAAAGAGGTGCGTTTCTTCTTGTTGCAATAATTGTGTTTGGAACATCTTGGTGGATTACACAAATTGCGTATGCACCTTCCAAACGTTTACAAGCAAGTCTTACTGCTTCTTTTAAGTCTTTTGTTTCTGCATACATATGAGCTACTAAGTGAGCTACAACCTCTGTATCTGTTTCTGATTTAAAAATAGAACCTTTTTTAATTAATTCTTCTTTAATTTCCGCAAAGTTTTCGATAATACCGTTATGAACCAGTGCTAATTTACCACAGTTACAAGTATGCGGGTGGGCATTAATTTCATTTGGAACACCGTGAGTCGCCCAACGGATGTGACCAATACCAACATTAGCAGTTTTAATTTCATCTCCTTTTGTTGCCAAAAGGTCTTTTAAATTTTGTAATTTACCTTCTGCTTTATAAATTTTAGTTTTTCCATCCGCTAAAACTGCAACACCTGAAGAGTCATAGCCTCTATATTCAAGACAGCTTAAGCCGTTTGTTAAAACTTCAGCAACTTCTCTGTTACCTACATATCCTACAATACCGCACATAATGCACTATTTCCTTTCATCTTTTCCATAAATAAATTCTTGTGTTTGTTCTAACATTTTATCATCAAAAATTATTGTTGCAATGAAAATTTATCTGTTGTAAATTAAGAATAAATAAAGATTTAAAAAGGATTATTTAGGAAAAAGCTGCTTATTATATTTTGTATATTTTTGTTGGAATGAGCGCAAATGCAGACATTATGATAAACAAAAATTTTCTTTGTTTAGGCAACTTTTGAAACACTCTTGAAAAAAGAGAACAAAAGCTTTATAAAGTTGGTGCAAGAATCTTAGATAAGAACCAAATCCCAAAACGTATAATTTTTTATTTGAACCAATCACCCCTAAAATCTATCAACACATTCACATCATATAGAGATAAAGGTGTTATATTATATCCTGAACTATATTAATTACATCGACAACAGTTAAATACATCGGTGTAATTTTCAGAGGCAATGAAATAAAAGTAGAGCCTAAAAGTACTGTATATAATTTATTCTTATACAAGTAAATTTATGCTAGAATAAAAATATGATTACACTACAAGTTCCATATTATTATATTGATTCACTTTATGTAACAGGCATTATAGCCCTATTCATAATGTTTGTTATGGCAGGTAAAATTCTTTTGTTATTAAAAGAAAATCAAAGTTTAAAAACTTTGTGCAGAAATCAACAAGAATATTGCAACAAAATTAATCCGGACAAAATGCTTAATTATTTCGGAATCGATATTATAAAGGTTTCTCTACCTAAAAAACTTAAAAATCTATCAACAGATCTTATGGCCGGAATTGTAGGTTTGAGAGAAGAATTAGCAGATAGTTTAGGGTACATTATCCCAAACGTTAGAATTTGCAATGATTATGACTTAAAAAACAACGAGTATGAAATTTTTGTACGTACAAAATCTATCGGCAAGTTTAAATTTGAAGAAAGCAATGAAAAATTAGAACAAATTATTGAAAATTTAAGAAAAATTTCTCTTGAAAACATCTCTAAAATTTTCTTACAAGAAAATGCTCAAAAACTTTTAGATGAAGTTTCAAATAAAAAAATCGTAGAAACATTACTCCAAAATTTGTCTGTTGAAGATGTTCGTCTTATCTTGATAGAACTAATTAATCAAAAGGTTTCAATCAAAGATAACAACTACGTTTTCGAAAGAATGAGTGTTTACAGCAACAAACCAACGTTGAATGAAATCATTGAAAAATTGAAGCTTGATTTAAAGTAGTTTAAATGTTTTTATTCTGAACGGCTGTAGAAGTTTTTAATGACAGATAACTTACTTCCGAATATTTGTCATTATCCTTCATCGATTTGTCTAGGGTGAAACCAAAAGTGTTAATTCCATCCGGAGAACTTTGTGCAATCATTTTACCGCCATGAGCTTCTATTATTTGCTTTGACAGGTACAAACCCAAACCTGTACTTAAACGTTGAAACATTGATTCTTTTGAATAATATCTTTCAAAAAATTGGTTTATTTCTTTTTCTGAATATGCAACGCCGATGTTTGTAACCTTAAATTCAAAGTTCTTTTCATTCTCAGACAGTTCAATCGTGATTTTTGTATCATCTTTTTTGTATTTAATCGCATTAGAAATTAAATTGTACATAACACGTCTGATATGCATTTGATCTGCAACTATTGTATTGTTATAAACATTCAACTTGATGTCCATTTCGTCAGATTTATCCAAAAGTTTTGTAAATTCAAAACATACGTCTTTCAAATTATCCACAACATTGAACTCTTTGAACGAAAATTTGATATTTCCGCTATCAAGTTTGTATGTGTCCAAAACGGTCATAACCATATCCATTTCAAACCTTACTGAACGATACATCTGTTCTAAAATTTCTTTTTGAGTTTCGTTAATACCGCCGAATATTCCCTGCAAAAACAACTCTATGGCTCTGCTTTGAGCAATAATCGGATTCTTTAAATCATGAACCAACATCGCAAGAAAATTATTTTTACGTTCTTCTAAATCCACTTCCTCATCAATGTATCTGGCAAAAACCGCAATATTTTCAACTTCGCCTTTTGAATTGAACGACGGAACTCTGACAAAACGTAACCAGTGTTTGTCTTTGTTCATAAATTCAACTTCCTCTGTTGAAATCAAAATTTCTTTATTTTGCATTATCTTTTTCTCAATATCGTGAAAGATTTCAAGCCCGATATCAAGATTTAAAGAACCGTCATCAAGCAAGTCATTAAACTGTTTGTTATAACAAACATATTTGCCATTTTTGTCTACCAAAATTGAAATAAATGGCATTGAATCAAACAACAATTTCATTTGTCTTTTCAATTTAAAATATCTTGTTTGAAGAATACTGCCTGTTACAATCCAAACAACAAGAAAAGAGAAAGAAACTTTTGATGGCAAAATTGTCGGCTCAAAAACAATTGCCAGAAAAAACAAAAATACAGGAATATAAATCGTAAGAGAATAAAAAACTACCTCTTTCTTAAAATATTTTGCTAAACGCTTGACCATACACAACCTCTTCTTTTTATAGTCTAATTATAGCACTCCGTAGGCAGGTTGTACATTAGTCAACTGGTGAAAAATTTATATTGAATACTTCAAACGCTTTGCAACAAAAGCTTTGTACTTATGTCGTTGTTTCCTGCTTATGTATCTCAAAGCCTTATGAAAATAAATTTTTGCTGAATCAATATCACCTAAATGGTCATAGCAAAATCCGATTTCAGCATAAGAACTGAACAAATAATATTTTTTTATCCACTTTCTGATTATGAGTTTTGGTTTGTAATCTTTCAAATATTTTATTGTTTCTGTGTAATAATCAATCGCCTTTTTGCGGTTCAAAAGAGTAAGGTTAAACACTCTTGCCGTGCCATAATAGTTAATCATTCTGCCAAATATTAAAACCATACCCAAGTAGAAGATTAAACCAAATAAAAGTCCGCCAACAAGGATAAACTTCCAATCAAATGGCATATTTGAAAGTCCGTAAGTTAAAGTGTTCGAAATAATCGACCACAAAAATCCAATAATTATACAAGCTCTAAAAAAATAATTTCTCATAAAGCAATTATAACACACTTATTAAACTATTTAAACCCTGTAACGCACCAATAATTTACAATTACTTTACGCAAACATATCTTTTATAAAAATAAATTAATAAAGAAAAGCCTACAAAAGCAGTATCGAGCCGAAAACAACACCTAATGCTAAAATCTATTCTTCTTCATCTGTTGATTTTTGTTGATTCAAGAAGGAATCATCAAAGAATGGTTTAAAGTTTTTAACCATTGGCAATGGCGGTATTTTGCCGGTAGATTCAAAATTTTTATCTTGGCAAGCACCGTTTATGTCACAAACACCAATAAATTGACCTATTGAGTTGTAATAATAAGTTTTTTCACCTCTTAAAACGCTTTTTCCTACAAACTGACCTGTCGCATTATAGAAAAAAGTACCCGTTTTCAAAACCTTATCGTGTGCAATCATTTTGCCATATTTATCATAATAAAAGTTTTCATGATTTTTACTAACAACTGTGTAATCAGGTTCGTTTTGAACTGTTACGGTTGGTTCTGTCGTTTTATAACCATTTTGCATTGTGCTTGTAGAGGTTGTTGTTAATGTTCCTGAACCGGTAGACGTTTTCGTTGTTGTTGTAGTCGTAGTAGTTGTTGGTGCTGCAACACATACAGACATTGAAAATATTACGGTTAGGGTAAATAAATATAATAAATTTTTCATAAAAAATTCCTTCTTACGCAAAAATTTTAGCATAACAAGGCACTTTTTTGAACAAAAAACGTAAATATTTAGGCAAAACAGAGGATTTAAGGATTAATGAAATAAATTGAAGAATTCAGATATAACGCATACGTTACCCATAAAAAATATGGTATAAGTAAATAAGAAGCAGGTTTTGAAATTTTATAAAACTCATACAGAGTGATTGCAAGAAAAACCCACATAAGACAAATTACCCACAATGCGTTTTGAATATCTTTTAAACCAAAAAATATTGAACTCCACATAAAATTCAAAAATAATTGCATAACAAAAAACGCAAAAGCTACAAACTTTTTGGTTAAACTTTTTGTTTTTATAAAAACTAAAAAAGATGCAAAAATCATTAAATATAAAACTATCCAAACTGGCGCAAAAAGCCAATCCGGAGGAGTTCCGACAGGCAAATTAAGAGAATGATACCAATCTAAATTAACCATAACAAATTTATTTTAATCATAAATTTTCACCAAAACATTGGACAATTCGGCTATATTAATCTATCTCTTTGCTCAAAAAATTGTTTTTGCAATCAATAATTTCTTCCAATTGATTTTTAAATTCGTTATATTGAAGACATCCTGTAATGTGCGATAATTCGACATTTCCAAGAAATTCTAATTCATAATTATCAATATTTTTTTCTACAATTTTTATCATTTTGCATTGTTCTAAAACATCTAACAATGCTTCTATACATTCAATTGTCAAACTTAAGAAAGATGCACTTTTTGCAAGATTAAACTCGCCATTTTTGTTGTTACAAGTAAATCTTATCATCCCGGAAAGAGTTTTAATTATTTCCAACTCATCCAAGTTTTTAACATTGCAAGCCATATAATGAATATGACGAGGTTGAACCAATTCAACAATCTTGTCAAAAAGTTCTTCACTTGGCGGATAGTCAAAAAACATTATGCTATCTGCTTTTTTAAGAGTTTCTCTATTCACAATAGCATCACTCAAGCATTTGTAAGGTTTCAATGAATTTATGACGTCTTTATTTTCCGCATAAACTACTATATTCATTTTTGAAGTTCTCACATAATCTTCTACCTGAGAAAAAATATCTGATTTATTTCTGTGGTCAAAAACTTTAACAACATTTGGATTTTCAGGTTTTTCTTCCTTCAAATTATCACTATGAATATCTTCTACCATTAATTGTAAGCTTGTAACATCTCTAAAAGTATTTAATTTAGGAGAAAACGCAATATCTAACTTGTCCTCTGCAACTAAAGGAATATCCCCTCTAGACCACCAAACACAAGTGTATAGTGCATCTTGACCTTGAACCTTTAAGCGCAAATGATTTTTATTTTCGCCCATCAAAGTTTTTTCTTTTAATGTGAAATTCTTCACTACAAAAACAGGCGAAGGGTTTGAAGCTCCAAAAGGTTCCAATTTAGAAATTTCATCGACAAGAGTTAAATCTAAATCTTTTTCATCCAGCTCTAAATCAATATTTACGAAAGGTTTAAGAATTTTATCACCCAAAACTTCTGATATAGTCTTATTCAATGTTTCCTTTATCACATTAAACTGTTCTGCATTTCCGCTAAACGCAAAGCCTGCAGCCATTTCATGCCCGCCAAAACCGTCAAACAATTCTGAATTTGCATCCAAAACCTCGTATAAATTTATACCCTTAACACTTCTTGCCGAACATCTGAATTGTTGAGTTTCTGGGTTGTAATTCATAATAAATGTAGGTTTATAATATTTTTCAACAAATTTTGAAGCTACAATACCAATAATACCTATATTCCACTTGTCGCTGAAAAGAACAATCGCATTATTGTCTGTACCTTCCTTTTGATACATTTCATCAGCTTCTAAAAATGTTGATTCACAAAGATTTTGTCTAACTTTGTTTAATTCGTTCAAAGTTTGAACCGCCATTTCAATTTCAGTTTTGTTGTCCGAAAGTAAAAGGCTTAAAGCCGTATCAACATTGTCTAAACGACCTGTTGCGTTAATTCTTGGTGCAATACCGAATGCTATATTTTCAGAAGTTATTCCGTTTTCGATATTATAACCTGCACTCTCTAAAAGCCTTGTCAAACCGTAATGTTGACCTTTTGATATAAGTTCCAAACCTTTTGTCACCAAATATCTGTTTTCACCCAAAAGAGGCACAATATCGGCAATTGTACCCAATGCAACCAATGGTAATAATTCAAAAACAAATTCCGGTTTGTTGTAATGGTTTAAAAGAGCTTGTGCAACCTTAAAAGCAACACCGCAACCTGCAAGATATGTAAGCATTTTAATCTTTTTTGCAGGTAACTTTTCATCCAAAGAATTTTGCGCCTTCGGGTTAATTATTGCATACGCAGGAGGTAATTCTTCCGGTGCTTCGTGGTGGTCAGTGATAATTATATCAACCCCAAAACTCTTTAAAAATTTAACCTCTTCAACGTTGCTAACACCACAGTCAACTGTAATCATAACCTTTGGCTTTTTAGAGGTCATCAATTTAACCAAAGTTTTCGTATTCATACCGTGGCTTTCTGTTTCTCTATCCGGTATGTAATAATCAACTTCAGCACCTAAATGTCTTAAAGTTTTCAATAATACTGATGTTGAAGTAATTCCATCTGCATCAAAATCGCCATAGACAAGAATTTTTTGCTTTTCGTCTACTGCTTTAGCAAGTCTTTCAACTGATTTAGCCATATCGACAAAAACAGTCGGCTCTGTTAATTTCATTTCAAGAGGGTTTAAAAACTCTTTTATTTCAGTTTTTGTTGTAATTCCACGTACGGCTAAAAGTCTTTCTATCAAAGACTTTTCACCGTTATCTGTTTTTGCAACTATCCACTCTTTTTGCATTTTTATTACTTGCTTTTACTGATTTTTTGTTCTAAAACTTCGATACCTTTTTTAAGTTGAACATCGTTTTTATTTGTCACATCTTCGTCTTTTATTTCTACCACAACATCAGGTGTAATACCTTTTTTGTGAATATCATTACCGTTTGGAGTTAAGTAATGTTGAATTGTGATGTGAACGGCAGAACCTTCAGGTAGTTTATTAATTTCTTGTACAATACCTTTACCAAAGGTTTGTGTACCGATAATTGTAGCTCTTTCGTTTTCTTTTAAAGCGCCTGAAAGAATTTCACTTGCTGATGCTGAACCTTTATTAACAAGTACTACAACAGGTTTTTGAGTTAAATATTCTCTTCCGGCCCTTGCTGTTTCTTTGTAACCTTCTCTGTCAACAGTGCTTACGATAACACTGTCACGCATTAACATATCAGCAATTAAAACAGCATTTGAAAGTAATCCTCCCGGATTTGAGCGTAAATCTAAGATATAACCGTCTTTGTCACGGCTTTTTAGGATAATTTCGCCAATTTCACTGCCCGCATTTTTGCTTATAAATGAACTTAATCTGATATATTGAATGTTGTCAGGAATTTTTGTTTCAATTGGAGGTTTTGTAGATACAACTTTAACTTCAACCTCATCTCTAACAATATTAAAAGTAATAGGTTCTTCAACGTTTTTACGTTTGATTAAAAGTCTTACGGTTGTACCTTTTTCGCCTCTAATTTTGTCAGCAGCCTTGTCAACAGTGATTCCTTTTGTACTTTCACCGTTAATCTCCATAATTTCATCGCCTGCTTGAATACCTGCTCTTTGCGCAGGAGAATTTTCTATCGGCTCAACAACGTACAATTGACCGTTTTTTACAGAAATTTGAGTACCGATACCTTTCAAGGAACCTTTCATGCTGTTTTGTTCTTCTGTGAATTCTTTAGGATCTAAGAATCTTGTATATGGATCGTTCAAACTTGCCAACATAGTGTTTATTGCCATATAAGCATCTTCATTTGTTTGAATTTGGCTGTCGTATTTATGGCGCCATCTTGTCCAATCTTGGTTATTATTTGTTTGGTCTACAAATTTGTTATTAACCAATTTCCAAACCATATCGTATAATTCACAAGGACTATATGCCATCACTCTTGCCGTATTAATTCCCATTATCAAGAATGTTATGGTTAATACAGTCAATAAAATTCTTCCAAATGTTCTATTCATAAATTAATTCCCTTTATTCAGTATAAATATATTATTACACATTTCTTGAATATAAGATGTTTTTTTACATTAAATGTTTCAAAAACGTTAAACTTTTATTAATAGTTTTGAAATTTTTCAGTTTTCATATACACTATTATTAAGAATCTATTGAGGAGGAAGTATGCACGAATACGTATTTAAAATGAAAAAAGGTGAAATCGAAATTGAATTAAAGTCTGACGACTTGGAATTTGTTGAAGAACAACTTAACAAATGGAGAGAAGACTTACTTCAAAAATAACTTCTTAGCCTGAAATTAGTCAGGCAAAAACACAATAAACAAAACTTAGACAGGAATAATTATGCCAAAGTACACATTCACATTTAAAAAAGATGACGTCTTTTTAGAATATATAACAACTGACAAAGAATCAATGGAACGCCAATTTCAAATTTGGGTAACATGCGCATCTGTATGGGCTTATAACCAAGAAAAAATTGAAAAAGGTTTAATGTCAGCACCACTACCAAAGGCTGAAACACCTGTTGTTAAAGAAGAAATTGAAGAAAAAGTTAAAGAAGAAAAAATTGACTCTGTTGAAGAACCTGAAATCAGAGAGGAAGCAACAGAACTTATTATTGAAAATCCTGAACAAAGTGAAATCGACAGAGAATCTCAACGCATAATTCAAGAATACAAGGCTGAAATGGAAGCCGAAGCTCGCAAAAAAGAAACAGAAGCTAAAAAAGAAGAATTTAAACAAGACGTTGAAAAAGTTGTAGCCAAAGAAGAAGCTGTAAAGGAAGAACTTTCAGGCTTGTATGACAAACCTGCGACAATCAACGACATCCAATTAACACAACCGGAAGAAGGTTCACAAAGCTTGGATAACAACATTGATTTCGATGCATTCTTGCAAAAATCAATGTCAAACCCTACAACTAACGTTAAAGAAAAACAAGACGACAGATTTTTAAAGGTAATTAAAGTAAAAAACATTACTGAAAAACTGGATTATTTAATTGTTACAGCATACTACCTATCAGAATTTGAGCGTCTGGACAGATTTACACTAAGACTTGTTAATGCAAAATTAATGGAAAATATGCACGAGGTTGTTGATAACTCTGTATTACAAGAGGCTATTGATAAAGGTTTGGTTGAATGCTTGCCAAACTACACAAACATCCCGTCAGCAATGGAATACAGACTTACAGAAGCCGGCGAAGAAGCATTTTTAAACGGAAGTAACAAACAATAATATGAAAAAAGTAGCTGTAGCAATGAGCGGTGGTGTCGATAGTAGCGTAACCGCAGTATTATTAAAGCAAAGAGGCTATGACGTTGTCGGAATTACAGGCAAAATGACTAATTCTGACGGTGCTGAACAAGTTTGCAAAAACGCTCAAGCCGTTGCGGATAAAATCGGAATTCCTTTGTATATTCTGGATTTGAGCGAAAAATTTAAAGAAAAAGTTATAGACTATTTTGATAAATCCTATCTTGAAAGTAAAACTCCAAACCCTTGCGCAATGTGCAACAAAAGAATTAAGTGGGGCGAAATTTTCGATTATGCAATAAACACCTTGGGTTGTGATTATTTTGCGACAGGTCACTATGCAAATATCGTCAAAATTGGCGATTATTACACAATGGCACCTGCAAAAGATCCTCGAAAAGACCAATTATATTTTCTTTTCAGCCTAACTCAAGAACAGTTTTCCAAGACAATTTTTCCGCTTTATGAGTTTGAAAAATCACAAATCAGACAGATTGCAGAAGAAAACGACTTACCTTCAAAATCAGCAAAAGACTCTCAAGACATCTGCTTTATTCAAAAGCCAAAGACCTTAAGAGATTATCTTTTTGAAACTATTGGCAAGAAAAAAGGTGATTTTATCGATATTGAAACAGGCAAAAAGCTTGGAGAACATTCCGGATGTTACCAATATACGATTGGACAACGTAAAGGACTTGATATTGGCGGAACTCCAAACCCATTGTATGTAATAAAAATCGACTCAAACACAAATACTGTTTACGTTGGAGAAAAGAAAAACGCATATAAATCAACATTAAAACTTGAAAATGCGCATAAAACCTTTCCATTTGAAGGCAATTCTTTTGATGTAATGACAAAAATCAGATATAATATGCCATTTGTTAAAGCACATGTTGAATTAACAGAAGACACTGCTGTTATGACGTTTGAAGAGCCTGTTTATTCCGTAACTCCAGGGCAAGCAGCCGTATGGTACGACTTGGAACACGGTTATTTACTTGGCGGCGGCTGGATTGTTGAGTAAATATTGGAAGTTTGGATGTTTAGAGAGTTAGAGGGTTGGTAATTCAATTTTTATGTCATTACGAGGAGTGAAACGACGAAGTAATCCAAAAAAGTCTTGGATTGCCACGCTAAAGCTCGCAATGACATTATGTTTTATGCGTCATTGGAAGATTAATAAGATGCTGAATAACTACGCTACACTTGCAATGCATACGTTAAGAGCTTCAGCATGACATAAGATTTTATGCTAAACCTCTAATCATTAGGGCAATGAGCTTTGTTTTTGTCAGTCCAACTTAAATCGTCAGGACACTTGAAGTAATCTTGATTTCCTTTGTAGAATGCCCAAGCTGTACAGTATTCACCTGTTTTAGGACAATGATTATTAGCAGTATTGCTGAAAGAATGATTATTTCCCATTGGAAATAGTCCGTGACTACCCATAATAGCAAATGCAAAAACATCATCGCCAAGTTTGCAACTACCTTTGTTTGGGCCATCAACATCTATGTATACCCAAGCACAATCTTGGTCATTGTATGGATAGTCACCATAAAGTGAAGTTCCTCCTGCTAAGTAAGAAGTTCTTGCTTGCATTTGTACAAACGTTATAGCAATTGAAGCTCCATTTGCTAAAATAGCTTTATAATACATTTTATTAGAATCAATCGTTTTACTTGATAAATTTGGTTTAAATGTAGAGGTCCAACAACCGGTATCTGTAGAGCAGTCTTTTTCAACTTTCAAGAATGGCATTATAGCTTTATTAATAGTGCTCCTGTTTAAAGCTTCATCTGTTGTTTCATTACTTGCATATCCCCAGCTATAAACATGTCCATATCTGTCCATGCCGGCCATAATAGCGGTTTGAAGAATATCGTATGTTTTTCTTAATTTAGTAATCTTTTCTGCTGTATTAGAACTTTTTACGGCGTTATTTACTGTCAAAACAGAAACCGTACCTATGATTGCAACAACCAAAAGTATTTCTGCTAATGTAAAAGCTTTTTTCATCTTCATATTTTTATCCTCTTTTTTCAATAATGTTAGCAGTTTTAGCCTATTTTGTCAAACAAAATGACATGAGGTTGTAACCATAATGCCATTCTGTATAGTGGCACTGGATTTTTTAAGTCAATAAGACAATAAACTTTATGTCATTACGAGGAGTAAAACGATGAAGTAATCCAAACATTTTTTGGATTGCCACGCTCCGCTCGCAATGACCTTTTGGCGCATAAACATTGTAGGTCAGGCAATGTCTGACAAATGTTTAACCCTTATGTTTTACTGACTTAAAACATCTTATGCAACAAGGTTTAATTTTTTATTACCTTGTGCTTGTGCTTCTTTTTCTTTTAATTTCAAATATCTTTCGCATTGTTTTGTTTTGTCATAACCTAACAAAACACCCAAAATAAAATCTTTTTCCGGTGTCAATTTGCCTAATGGTGTATCACCAAAAGTTTTTACAACATCAACACAAGCCTTATCACCTAAAAAGACGTTTAAGTTTCTGCCTTTTGGATCCGGTTGTAAATGGTAATTCAAATTATCACGTTTCAAACGAGCTTCAATAGCATCTTTGTCTTCTACTTGCATTGTTTGCAAAACAAGAGGTCTGATACCGTGTTTATAGCCATAAATTTGTTCATTCAATACTGCAAATTTATTATTTTTATATTCTGCTGTTGAAATTGGTGATACTGGGGCTACACTTACCATTTTTTCCTTCTCCTATAATAATGTCTTAATTCTGGTTATACAAAAACTGTCAAAAAATTTTTTGCTACTTGTTGCAAAAATTCTTTACAAAATGTTAGACATGCTTAACAATTTTATTAATAAATAAAAAGAAACCCGAAAGCAAAAGCTTTCGGGCTATAACAATATTGTTTTTGTTTACAGTTACAGACAAATTGAATTTGCCCGTAAGGGTTGTTTTCCGGACTCTGTCGCATATGCAGAGAACTATACTAAGTTCAAAGCAATAGATGGAGCTTGGTTTGCAGTTGCTAACAAGCTTGCAGATGTTTGTTGAAGAATTTGTTGTTTGATGTAGTTTGAAGATTCTTCTGCGATATCTGCGTCCTTAATCAATGAATTTGCTGATGTCAAGTTAGTTTGCATTACTTGAGCTGATTCCATAGCTGAAGTGATTGCTGCTTGTTTACCACCAATTTCAGTTTTACGTTCTGTAATTGTTTTGATAGCTTTATCTACATCACCTAAGAATGTACGAGCTGAATTATCATCAGTAAAGGCTGTAAATGCTTTACCTAACAATGTGTCTGCTTTTGCATCTGCAAATAATTTTGCATCTAATGTGATTTGTGAATTTGTTGAGCCATCAATACCTACTTGTAATACAACGCCTTTATCCATTGAGCCATTCAATACTTTCTTACCGTTAAAATCAGCTGAATTTGCAATACGAGTAATTTCATCTAGTCTTGCTTTAATTTCAGTATTGATTGCACCTAATGCATCAGAACCGTAAGTACCGTTTGCAGCTTGTTCTGTCAAATCTCTAACACGAGTTAAGTTGTCAGAAATTGTTGACATAATACCTTCTGTTGTTTCCAACAATGAAGCACCCATTTGAGCATTGTTTTGAGCTACTTTTAATGAACTCATTTTGTATTCTAAGTTTGAAGATACTGCCAAACCAGCTGCATCATCTTTTGATGAGTTGATTTTGTAACCAGTAGTCATACGTTCCATAGCTGTGTTCATCTTGTTAGTAGATTTGTTCAAAGCTGATTGTGCAGTTAAAGCTGCCATGTTTGTGTTTACTGTAATTGCCATAAGCGATCTCCTTTCGTGACTGATACACTACGAATCCTTGTAGTGTACTGTTACGCTCCTTGCGTAACGGTTAGATTGACAACATACACATTTGTTTTATGTATACTCTTAGTATTCCACAGAAAAATTTTTTTGTAACACGTCATGTCAAGTTTCGTTACATTTCGTAACATGCCCGAGAAAGGCTCTATGACTACTAATTTTGCCATTTTTCATGTGGCTGAAATTAAGATAAGAAACTCTTTATAACTTTTGTTTGGGTTTCAAATTCAAGCAGAAATGCATCATGACCTGCAGGAGAATCAATTTGCAAAAAAGAAACCTCTTTGCCTGTTTTCATTAATGCGCTTACGATTTCCTTCGAATGAGCCGGCGGAAACAACCAGTCAGAAGAAAAACAGATTATCAGAAATCTTGAATTACAGTTTTTAAAAGCGTTTTCAAGTGAGCCGTATTTTTTCTCAACATCAAAATAATCACACGCCTTTGTTATATACAAATAACTATTTGCATCAAACCTGTCTACAAAGACTTGCCCTTGGTGCTCAAGATAGCTTTCTACCTGAAATTCGACGTTAAAATCAAAGTCGGGTTTATCTTTTCCTTGAAATTTTCTTGCAAATTTATTATGCATTGCATCTTCTGACAAGTATGTGATATGACCTATCATACGAGCAATTGCCAAGCCTCTTTCAGGGGTTTCTTTGCCATAATAATCACCATTATTAAAATTTGGATCGGAAAGTATAGCGTTTCTGCCGACAGCATTAAACGCAATCCCTTGAGCCGAAAGTCTTGAGGTCGATGCAATTACAATTGAATGCGTAACCATTTCGGGATAAGACAATGACCATTCAAGCGCCTGCATTCCACCCATTGAACCACCTGCAACAATCAGTTTTTTTATTCCAAATTTATCAATTAAAGCTTTTTGAACTTTTACTGTATCTTCAATTGTAATTACCGGAAAATCCAAGCCGTATTCCTTTTGAGTCGTTGGATTTATTGAACTTGGCCCTGTTGTACCTTTACATCCGCCCAAAATATTTGAACAAATCACAAAATATTTATCTGTATCAAAGGCTTTGCCGGAACCTATCATTTTATCCCACCAGCCGGCTTTTTTGTCACCCTCATGATATCCTGCTGCGTGCGCATCACCCGTTAGGGCATGCAAAACCAAAATTGCATTATCTTTATTCTCATTAAGTTCGCCATAAGTTTCATAGGCAACAGTAACGTTTTCTAGAGTTTTTCCGCAATCTAGGTCAATAGGATTTTCTAAATCTACATATTGAGTTTGTACATATTCATTTGGCATATTTTATTTATCTCATAAAAATTCTTACTTGTACACCATCATATTTTTGATATAATAAACCTATAAGGCACAAAATATAAGGATTTAAACAATGAGCGGACATTCAAAGTGGGCAACAACAAAACATAAAAAAGCAAAAGTAGACTCTCAAAGAGCAGTTGTTTTCCAAAAATTTTCAAGAGAAATTATCGTAGCATCAAGACTTGGTGGCGGTGATTTAAAAGCAAACTTTAGACTTAGAACAGCAGTAGAAAAAGCAAAAGCTGCAGGTCTTCCAAACGATAACATTAAACGTGCAATCGACAAAGGTACAGGTGCCGGTTCATCTGAAAGTTACGAAGAATTAACTTACGAAGGATACGGTGCAGGTGGTGTTGCTATCGTTGTTGAAGCAATGACTGACAACAGAAACCGTACAGCCGGCGACATCAGAAGTTATTTCACAAAATTCAACGGTAACCTTGGTGAAACAGGTTGTGTAGGTTGGATGTTCAAACAATATGGTATGATTACATTCTCTAGAGATGTTGATTATGACAAATTGGTTGAAGAAGCAATCAATTTAGGCGCAGAAGACTTCTTGGATGATGATGAAGATGAATACAAAATTTTAACAGCAGTTTCTGATTTACAAACTATTTCAGAAGGTCTTGAACAAGCAGGTTTCGAACATATTACAGCAGAATTTACAAGAATTCCTGAAAACACAATCGAAATTACTGACGAAAAAACAGCAACTTCATTAATGAGATTAATTGACAAACTTGAAGAACACGACGATGTTCAAAACGTATATTCTAACGCTGATATTCCTGACGAAGTTATGGAAAAAATCGAAGGAACATACTAGTTTTATTAAAGACGATAAGACTTTAAGGCTATAAGACAATAAGTTCACTTAATATTGTTTTATAGCCTTTTTAGTAGGAGGCATTGTCTAACAAAAGTTATAATTAAGAGGTCATTTTAATCATAATTCGACTTAAAAAGATTCCGTGTCGTGGCATCAGATAGCAAAATATTTTACTCTACTTTATTAATCCATATCAACGTGACTTCTTTATTCTGTTTAAACGGATTTGTTGTGTATTTTGTATTATTTTTTTGTTTAATTTTCAGTAATTTTTTTGTAATCTCTAAAAATTTCATATAAAAATTATTGATTCTTTTTTAAGCAAATTAACCCCTAAAAAGTGCCGTTTTTTAATGCCATTCGGATATTTTATGATAGAATTAAAATATGAAGGAAATTGATTATATAAATATTATTCAAAATGTGTTGTCTTCTAATCATATTGGTGATGATTGCGCCTATTTAGAAGATTTGGGAATTGTTATTACGCAAGACAGTTTGGTTGAAGATATTCACTTCAAACGTAGTTTTTCAACACCTTTTGAATTGGGTTACAAATCAATTGCCGTAAACCTTAGCGACATTTACGCTTCAGGTGCGGAAGCAAAATATTTGACAGTTGCTCTTTCTTTGCCAAAAGATGTGGATGAAAATTTTGTAAAAGAATTCTACAAAGGCGCAAAATCGGTACTTAACGGCGCAAAAATTGTCGGTGGCGATATTACAGGATCTGACAACAAAATTTTTATTTCTGTTTGCGCAATCGGTTCGACAAAAGGAAGAAAAATTTCCTCAAGAAGAAACGCAAAAGTTGGATACAAAATAATTACAAATGGCACACACGGCTCAAGCAACGCAGGTTTGAACCAACTTTTAAACAACGATAAAAATTCATTCCCTGAAATAATTAAAGAGCACTTAATGCCAACTATTTCAAACAAATTATCTGATGCAATTGCAAAAAGTGCAAAAAATGATTATGCAATGATGGACAGCTCTGACGGATTAATGGATGCTTTATACAAAATCGCTGATTTTAGCGGAGTTTCTGCAATTATAGACTTTGAAAAAGTACCTTATGATAAAAATTTGGAAAAAATAGAAGATTTTGATTACAAAAAAGCAATATTCTTTGGCGGAGAAGATTACAGATTGGTTTGTGCCATAAGTGATGAAGATTTGAGCAAAATTGACGAAAATATCTATACAATCATCGGAGAAATTCAAGAAAAATCTGACGAAGACACTGTAAAAGTTCGTTTTAAAGGTCAAACAATCGGGTTCAATGCAAATAGTTTAGAGAAAAATTTATTCAATCATTTTTAAATAACAAAAATCGCCATTACTGTCATAATAGCGATTTTACAGATTTTATTACTGTTATTATAGGGTACTAAGTCAAGTCCTAAGGAAAAACCACTTCTTTAGGGCTTGCCCCTACATTCATATTATTTACTATTTTTGGAAAAAGTCAAGATGTTATCTTTATTATTCGTATCGAATTCCTGCTTTTTTCATACGGTTAATAACTTCTTGAAGCACTTCTTTTGGTTTTGTTAATGCAATTCTAAAATAGCCTTCACCATATTTTCCGTAACCGTTTCCGGCAGGAACAACAACGTCTGCTTTTTCTAGCATTTCTGTAACGAATTCTTCACTTGTCATACCTTTTGTAACAGGCAACCATAGATAGAAGGTAGCTTTTGAAGGTTTTACATCCCAACCTAATTCTCTTAAGCCTGCTTCCATAACATCACGACGTTCTTTATACATATCGTTAAGAGCTTTTAAGTCTTCTTCAGGCATTTCATAAGCTTTTTCTGCTGCCTCTTGAATTGCTTTGAAGGTACCTGAATCAAGGTTATTTTTCAAATCACCTAACGCTTTTATTGCATCTTTATTACCTGCAACAAAGCCAACACGCCATCCTGTCATGTTGTATGATTTAGAGTGTGAATAAAATTCCAAAGCTACATCTTTTGCACCTTCAACTTGGAATACTGATGGTGAAACATAGCCGTCATAAGTCATTTCACAATATGCCATATCTTGACAAAGTAAAATATCATATTTTTTACAGAAATCAACTGCTTTTTTCAAGAAATCTAGATCACATACGGCGCCTGTCGGGTTGTTTGGATAGTTCAAGAACATAATTTTTGATTTTTTAGCAATATCTTCCGGTATTTTATCGAAATCAGGCAAGTAACCATTTTCTTCCAATAGTGGCATTGTATAAGGTGTACCACCTGCCAAAATAGTTGCATTTTTATAAACAGGATATGCAGGATCAGGGATTAGAGTATAATCACCATCATCTACGTATGCAAAGAAGATATGTGCAATTGCTTCTTTTGAACCAATATTAGACATAATTTCTGTTTCAGGATCTAAATCAACACCAAAACGCTTTTTCATCCATTTTGCAGAAGCTTTTCTAAAACCTTCTGTACCGTTGTAAGAAGGGTAATCGTGGTTTTTAGGATTGTCGATTGCTACGTGCATTGCATCAACTACGGTTTGCAAAGTCGGAGTATCAGGATCACCAACACCTAAACTAATAATGTCGATACCTTTAGCCTTTGCGGCTGCTACTTTTTTGTCAATTTCCACAAACAAATATGGTGGAATGTTATTTAATCTTTCTGATGTTTTTACCATTTTTTCTTCCTTTATCTTTTGTTAGGCATTGCCCGAACTAATTTTTTATTTGTCACCCTGAATTTATTTCAAGGTCTTTGCACCTTGAGATTCTGAAACAAGTTCAGAATGACACAAAAATTTCGCCTTTTAACCTATTTTATGTTAACATAAAAATATGGCAATAATATCAGATGATGACGATTTTAAACAAAATATAAAGAAAAATCCTGTTGTAAACGCTGAAACAATCGAATACGACAAGACTTTTGAAAACTCAATTCGTCCGAAAAATTTTGAGAGTTACATCGGTCAATCTGAGTTAAAGGAAACATTACAAATTTCTATTGAAGCTGCCAAAAAACGTGAAACAAATTTAGATCATATGTTATTTTACGGTCCACCGGGGCTTGGCAAAACAACTCTTGCAGGGGTTATTGCAGAACAAATGGGAGCAGAATTAAAGATTACATCGGCTCCTGCTCTTGAACGACCTAGAGATATCATCGGTATTTTGATGTCCCTAAAGGGTGGAGAAGTTTTGTTTATCGACGAAATTCATCGTTTGAACAAAGTTACGGAAGAAATTCTTTATCCTGCAATGGAAGATTTTTATCTTGATATGACAACCGGCAAAAGCCAAACTGTTAAAACAATGCGTTTACCGTTGCCAAAGTTTACGCTTATTGGGGCTACAACAAAAGCCGGTGCTTTATCCGGACCATTAAGAGATAGATTCGGAATTGTTCACAGACTTCAATTTTACAATTTTGATGAACTTGCACAAGTAATTAAACGTACTGCAGGAATTTTGGACATAAAAATTACGGATGAAGGAGCTTATGCTATTGCAAAATGTTCAAGAGGAACTCCTCGTATTGCAAACAGATTGGTTAAAAGGGTTTCTGATTTTGCAATCGTAAAATATGACGGAGAAATTACAGAAGAAGTTGCAAAAAGTTCATTAAAGGCTTTAAAAATTGATGAATATGGCTTAGATTCAACAGACAGAGCCTTATTAACAATGATTATTGAAAAATATGATGGCGGCCCTGTAGGTATCAACACACTTGCCGCTGCATTAGGTGAAGACATTAGAACTCTTGAAGATGTTTGCGAACCTTATTTGTTACAAATAGGTTTATTACAAAGAACACCTCAAGGCAGAAAAATTTCACCTCAAGGATACAGACATTTAGGAATTAAACAAAACTCTGCACAGCAAAGTCTTTTCGGAGATTAATAAAATGAAGAAATTTATCATATTTGTTTTTATAATGTTTTTGAGTTTACCCGTATTTGCTCAAAACGACGATAAAGTTATGAAATCTGAACTTGGACAAGTTCAAAATGTTCAATATGAAGATGTTGAGCAAAATTATTCTGACAAAAGTCAAGTCAAACAACTCGTTACGGTTAAACTTCTTACCGGTGAATTCAAAGGTCAAGAGTTTAAAACAACCAATATGATTACAAATAACCCTTACTACGATATTTTCTTACACAAGGGTGACAAAGTAATTCTTCACTCAGAAATTGAAGATGACGGAGAAACAATAAACTACGATATTGCAGATATTCACAGAATAAATTTTGTTTATGTATTAATGGCAATCTTTGTCGGAATGTTATTACTTGTAGGCAAACGAAAAGGACTTAACAGTTTGCTTTCAATTGTTATAACCGTTGCCTTAATCCTATTTATAATGGCGCCAATGGTTAGAAGCGGTTTTAATCCAATTGTTTCGGCACTAATTATAAGTTTATTATCAACTCTTCTTACAATGTACACAGTCGGTGGATTTAATCATAAAAGTACTTCTGCAAGCATTGGCGTAATCGGAAGTTTGATTTTTGCATCATTCTTATCAATTATGGCTATAAAATTTGCAAGACTTACCGGTTTTTGCTGTGAAGAAACAATGTATTTATACTCTGCTGATCCTAATTTGGATTTCAAAGGAATATTAACTGCATCTGTTATTTTGGCAACACTCGGGGCTGTTATGGATACCGGCATGTCTATTGCCAGTAGCATTAACGAGTTTTACATAATTAATCCTAAAATGACTACTAAAGAGTTATTTTTATCAGGCATGAATGTCGGTAAAGATATTATCGGTACAATGGCAAATACCTTAATTTTAGTGTATTTAGGTTCTTCTTTACCATTAGTTTTGTTATCACAAAACATCGATTTACAAAAATTTTTCAATCTAAATCAAGTTGTTACTGAAATTTGTTCCGCAATAATTGGCAGTATTGCTCTTGTTGCTTGTGTTCCAATCACGGCAATTGTATCTGCTCACTTGGTAAGGGTTAACAAAAACAAAATTGATGATATAATATTAGAAAATGACTCAGATATAGAAGAAAACAAAGAAAATTAAGAGGTTATAAACTATGATTGAAATGCGTGTTATGGGTATTGCACTGGATACAAGAACCGGTTCACCTATCGTTGTTTTAAATGACAAAGATAACAGAAAAGCTCTTCCTATTTGGATTGGTTCGGCTGAAGCAAGTGCTATCATTAGAAAAATCGAAAATCTTTCTGTTGCCAGACCTATGACTCACGATTTAATTATCGGAATTATTAAACAAACAGGTTATGAATTGGAAAAAGTTGAAATTGATGATGTTGAAAAAGATACATATTTTGCAACTTTAGTTCTTACTAAAGAAGGTGAAGAACCTTTAGAAATAGATTGCCGACCATCTGATGCAATTGCTGTTGCAATCAGAGTTGATGCACCTATCTTTGTTGCAGCAAACGTACTTTCAGAAGGCGCTGTTTCAACAGATCCTGCAAAAGACGAAGAAGAAGCACAAGAATTCAAATCTTTTGTTCAAAGCATTAAACCTTCTGATTTTGAAAAATTATTGAAAGGTCACGAAGAATCTGACCAATAATTTTAACGGGTATACAAAAAGGCGCCACTGATGTTATCAGTGGCGCCTTTACATTTATAAAGTTTTTTTTATTGAGCATTCATTGCTTCTATTTCTCTTAATGAAGCGTGAACCTTGTGACATCCGCAATCGCAGTAAAGAACTTCGCCTGTAGTACCGCTTGAAAGTGGTGATGCCAAAAATAAACCGGCATTTCCTACATCGTCTAAAGTTGTATTTCTGTTCAATGGTGATTTCAATGAAATAGCTTTTAACATGTTGCTGAAACCTGAAATTCCGCTTGCTGCCAATGTTTTGATTGGACCTGCAGATAAACAGTTAACTCTAACACCGTTTTTACCCATATCCATTGCTAAGAATCTCATTGATGATTCTAATGCAGCTTTTGCAACACCCATTACATTATAGTTTGCAACATACATTTCTGAACCGATATAAGTTAAGGCAAGAACTGAACCGCCTTCGTTCATAATAGGTCTTGCGTTACGACAAATTGAAACTAAAGAATAAGCGCTTACGCCTAATGCTAAATCCCAACCTTCTCTTGAAGTGTTAATGAATTCACCTTGTAAGTCTTCTCTGTTTGCAAATGCTACTGCATGTACTACAAAATCCAACTTGCCGTAAATCTTTTCGCATTCTGCAAATACAGCTTTAACTTCTTCTTCTTTAGTTACATCACAAGACATAATTAATTTTGAATTCATTTCTTCTGCAATTGGTCTAACTCTTTTTTCCATTACTTCACCTGCATATGTGAAAGCAATGTCTGCGCCTTCTTCAAATAATTTTTGTGCAATAGCATAAGCTATACCATGTTTGTTTGATACACCGAAAATTACGCCTTTTTTACCTTCCATTATACTCATAATTTTTCTCCTTAATGTAAATGTATTCTTTCACCTGTATTTTTATCAAAATACAGAAAATCGTTTTCGTTTAAGTTTAGTTCAATATTGTTGTCAACTTTTTGTTCTGCATTAATTTTAGCACAACAATTGTTTTCGCCAATACGGAAATAAACAATTTGTTCAGAACCTAAAAGTTCTGTCATATCTGTTTTTACAGAAAATTTTATATGTCCGGTAGGATTAATCATATATTCAGGGCGTATTCCAACTGTAACTTCATTTCTGCCGTTTAATTTTTCAATTACGTCTTGTTCAAGCTCAATTATTGGTTCTTCCATTACAAGAGTGTTGTTAATAATCTTACAATCAATGAAATTCATTTGCGGTGAGCCGATAAAACCTGCTACAAATTTGTTTTTTGGGTTATTATAAACATTTAAAGGAGTATCCACCTGCTGAATTTTTCCTTTGTCTAAAATTACAATTCTGTCGCCCATAGTCAAGGCTTCTGTTTGGTCATGGGTTACATAAATGAAAGTTGTTTGAAGTTTTTCGTGTAACTTTTTAATTTCCGCTCTCATTTGAACGCGCAATTTTGCGTCTAAATTTGAAAGAGGTTCGTCCATTAAAAACACTTTTGGATTTCTAACTATTGCTCTGCCAAGTGCTACACGTTGACGCTGACCACCTGAAAGTTGTTTTGGTTTTCTGTCTAAATATTCTGTCAAATTAAGAATTTCAGCGGCTTCTCGAACTTTTTTGTCGATAATATTTTTATCAACCTTGCGCATTTTTAATCCAAACGCAATATTTTCATAAACAGTCATGTGAGGGTATAGGGCATAACTTTGGAATACAAAAGCAATATCCCTGTCTTTTGGGTGAACATTATTGACTTTTTGCTCGCCAATATAGATGTTTCCGCCAGAAATTTCTTCTAAACCTGCAATCATTCTTAATATAGTTGATTTCCCGCAACCTGATGAGCCAACAAGAACAATAAATTCTTTGTCTTTTATTGTTAAATCCACCCCATCAATTACTCTTTTTTTGTCATAAGCCTTTATGACGTTTTCAAGTTTAACTTCACTCATTGCCTGTTTGAATTACCTTTTCTGCTGGTATGATTATGTTATAGGTTGTTCCTTGCATTGCCTCTGAATCAACCCACATATTCCCTTTTAAAATTTTAATAAGATTTTTTATTGTTGCAAATGCTATTGAGCGCATGATTGCTTTTTTATTAGGGTTGTCAAGTTGAGTATATGGCTCAAAAAGGTTGTCCATATCTGCATCGCTTATGCCAAGTCCCATATCTTTTATTGTAAACATTAAAAATGACTTCTCGCTTGCATTTTCAAACGGTATAAGCCCTTTTTCATTTACCAAATCCAAGTCAGGGTGCTTTACGTCAATAGTTATTTCGCCAACATCAGTTGATTGAACGGCTGTTTCAACAATATTCTGTAAAATAACTCTCAAAAGTGCCTCGTCAGAATAAATTGTTCTTTTTATTTCTGATGAGATGTTTAAAATTATATCAATACCTTTTTCTTTAATTTCAGCTTCATTTGCTTTTAAAACAGAGTTTAAAACATTTATTGCATCAAAATAGCTTAATTTGTGAGTAAATAAATTAGACTCAGACTTTGATAAATCTAAAATTTTATCAAATAAGCATAAAACATCTTGTGAGTTTTTATTAATGATATTTATGTATTTTTCTTGTTTTTCATTCACTTCTCCGCCAAGACCGTCTAAAATCGCTTGTGAAAATCCAACAACAGATTGAAGCGGAGTTTTTATTTCGCTTGAAAGTTTTACTAAAAAGTTGTTTTTGTCGCGATTTACTTTTTTTGAACTTTCGTGTTCTACAAGAATATTAGTAAGTGTTTTATAACTTTGAGTATTGTCGCGCATTGAAACTAAAAAACCTTCGTTTGTACGTCTTGCAGAGATTTCAAAAAATTTGTCTTTATTTAATGTAGACTTTGTTCTGATTGTAGTTGGTTTTGCAAGGTCTGCAATTTTAACAATTAAGTCTGTTGCGCCTTCCAAAATGTCGTCAATATAACCGTCTGCAAAGTTTTCTTTAAGTTCTGACAAAGTTTTCTGTGCAAGGTCGTTATACCATAAAAAGCTACCCTGATTGTTTAAAAGTACAACAATATCAGGAAGTTTTGACATTAAGTTTTCTTCTTCCTCTTCGTGTACAAAGAAGTTTTTAATAAAATTCATCATAAACACCTACTTTTTTAGTATAACATAGACCTGTAAATTCGCAAGTATATGTCCTTTAGGCTTTATTTTAAAGGATTTTGTTAACTATTGTTACACTCATTTAACAAGACTAGCAAAAAAAATTTTTTTTGGATTTGAAACATAATACATAGTATGCTAAAATAAAAAATAAATTACGGAGATATAAAATGAGTGAATTTGATAACATTAACGCGATAAGATTTCAAAAAATCGATATAAAGCGTGAAAAATCTAAAAAATCGCCTGCCCCAGAAGGTAGTAATGATGTTGAATACACTGACTTTTCAAATCCTAAAGCTGAATCCTTAGGACGCTCTCAGGTTGCAACGCCTGATAATATCGAAGGTGATGTAAAGTTCATGATGAAAAATCCAGAAAAAGTTGCTCAAGCAAATATTTTCTTTGATAGCGCATACGAATTGTTAAAAAGAGAGAATGAAGAACGCGCTTACGAAAAAGCTGCCCAAATGACCCAAGCCTTTAAAGATGAATTTTTGGTTTTGAGATAAATTTGTTTATTAGGCGATAAGATTTATGGTTTTAATGTCTTAAAGTTTAAAAAATAGGCGGAGCCGAAGGCTCCGCCTATTTTTTAATATATTTACCTCAGTATCTAAGTAAACTAAGCCATAGCTTTTGAAACTGCAACGGCACATGCAACTGTTGCACCTACCATTGGGTTGTTACCCATACCGATTACACCCATCATTTCTACGTGAGCAGGAACTGATGAAGAACCAGCAAATTGAGCATCACCATGCATTCTTCCCATTGTATCTGTCATACCATAAGAAGCTGGACCTGCTGCAACGTTATCAGGGTGAAGTGTTCTACCTGTACCACCACCTGATGCTACTGAGAAGTATTTTCTACCATTTTCCCAGCACCATTTTTTGTATGTACCTGCAACTGGGTGTTGGAAACGAGTTGGGTTAGTTGAGTTACCTGTAATAGAAACGTCAACGCCTTCTTTAATCATAATTGCAACACCTTCGTTAACGTCATCTGCACCGTAGCATCTTACTTGTGCTCTTTCACCATCTGAGAATGCTTTTTCGTTAACTACTTTTAATTCACCTGTTTTGTAATCATATTCTGTTTCAACAGATGTAAAACCGTTAATTCTTGAAATAATGTATGCTGCGTCTTTGCCCAAACCATTTAAGATAACTCTTAAAGGTTCTTTTCTAACTTTATTTGCATTTCTTGCAATACCAATAGCGCCTTCTGCAGCGGCAAATGATTCGTGTCCAGCTAAGAAACAGAAACATTTTGTTTCTTCTCTTAATAACATAGCACCTAAGTTACCATGACCGATACCTACTTGTCTTCTGTCGCCTACTGAACCTGGAACTGCGAACGCTTGTAAGCCTAAACCAATTGTTTCTGCTACATCTGCTGCGTTTTTAATTCCTTTTTTGATTGCGATTGCACAACCTAATGTGTATGCCCATGAAGCATTATCAAATGCAATTGGTTGAATGCCTTTAACAATAGCATCAACATCAATGCCTTTTGACAAACATAAATCACGAGCTTCTTCTAATGATTTAAAACCATATTCTGGTAAAACTTTATCTAAAGTTGCTTGACGTCTGTCTTGTCCTTCAAATTTTACTGTCATTTTATTTTTCCTTTTTTAATTAATTTTGTTAACTATTTTTATGTGTCATTCTGAACTCGGTTCAGAATCTCTTAGTTTTTCCGCCTGTGCAATCAAAGATTGCTTCGTTCATTCACTTACGTTTCATTCACAACGGCGGTGATATTATGTTCCGTCAATGCTCCGCTGACTCAACGTCACCGTGCGCTTGACTTCACATCGGCTCATGCTATTCTTTTCTTGGATCTACATATTTAACAGCATCTGCAAATCTGCCGTATGTACCGATGTTTTTGTCATACGCTTCTTGAGGGTTCATACCTTTCTTGATAGCGTCCATAAATTTACCTAAGTTGATAAATTGATATCCGATAACTTCGTTATTTTCATCTAAACCAAGTTGTAAGATGTAACCTTCTGTTAATTGTAAGTATCTAACACCTTTTTGTTTAGTTGAGTGGATTGTACCACACATAGAGCATAAGCCTTTACCTAAATCTTCTAAGCCGGCACCAACAGGTAAACCGTTTTCTGAGAATGCAGATTGTGTTCTACCATAAACGATTTGCAAGAATAATTCTCTCATTGCAACGTTAATTGCATCACAAACTAAGTCTGTATTTAAAGCTTCAAGAATTGTTTTACCTGGAAGGATTTCACCAGCCATAGCTGCTGAGTGTGTCATACCTGAACAACCAATAGTTTCAACTAATGCTTCTTGAATAATACCTTCTTTAACGTTCAAAGTTAATTTACAAGTACCTTGTTGAGGTGCACAGCAACCGCAACCGTGAGTTAAACCTGAAATATCTTTGATTTCTTTACATTTTGTCCATTCACCTTCTTGTGGAATAGGTGCAGGCACGCCTTTAACACCTCTTTTTATAGGACACATTTCTTCTACTTCTTTAGTAATTTGAATGTCTTTCATGTTTCCTCCATTAATCTTCTTCACATAAAATATTATATAACAAAAAAATTTTTATGTACTTGTATCAATAAATTTTTTATGGTAACATTTGTAACAAGAGATTTTAGGAGATTTTATAATGTATAAAGCAATGGTTATGTCTGCAGGCGTAGGTTCTCGACTTGATCCGCTTACAAAAAGCGTTCCAAAACCACTTGTTCCGATTGCAAATAAACCAGTTATGGATATTTTACTAGAAAATTTAAAAGCTATTGGCGTAAAAGATGTTGTTGCCAATACTTTTTACCTTGCTGAACAAATCGTTGCAAGATATATTAAAAATGATATCGGCATAAATTTTAATTACATCACCGAAGAATCTCTTTCAGGTACTGCCGGTGGGGTTAAAAAGTGCCAATTCTTTTTTAATGACGGTGAAGACTTTTTTGTACTTTCTGCTGATGGTGTTACCAATGCAGATTTAATGAAGGGTATGGAAATTCATAAAAATTCAGGTGCTATCGCAACAATCGGAGTTAAGCCTGTAAAAGAAGAAGACATTCCTAATTTTGGTGTTGTTGTTACCGATTCAGAAGGATTTATTACTGAATTTCAAGAAAAACCTGCAATCAAAGATGCTAAAAGCAATTTAATTAACACGGGCATATACATTTTCAATTACAAGATTTTTAACTACATTCCTGTTGGAGAATTCTGTGATTTTGCCAAAAATGTATTCCCTAAATTATTGCAAGACAGACAAATTAACGTATTCCCTGTTGAAGAATATTGGTCTGACATAGGTTCACTTGATCAATACAAACAAACTCATTGGGATTTGTTTGATAACTTATTTAGTTTCAAACACGACAAAATTACAAAAACTGAAACAGGTAGTTACATTTGCGGAAACAGTCACATCTCTAAGGGAGTGAAATTCATTGGTAATTCAGTTATTGGCGAAGGTTGTTTCATTGGTAAAAACGTAACCCTAGAAAACTGTATTCTTTGGGACGGTGTTGAAATTGCCGATAACGTTTGCCTGAAAGATTGTGTAATTGCTTCAAACTCTCGTGTTGACAGAAACCTTACAAACCACATAATCGGTCAAAATGAACGAGTTGCAAAATTCAACAGCAAGCACAAAAAACGTCTAAAATGGATTAAATTCTGGAGAAATTTCTTAGGTAGAAAATAAAATTTAAATATAATCAATCAGGCGGTGGATTACAATCCACCGCCTGATTTACTATCTAAGACTTCAATAAAAAAAGAACAGGCGGAGCCTTCGGCTCCGCCTGTTAATTAATGTCTGTTTACTTTCCTTATTACACCCACATTATTATTATTTAATCTTCAATGTATGTGTTTCTTTTTTACCTTCTTGTTTTTTCAATGTGACTTGTAAAATACCGTCGTTGTATTCACATGTTGAATGTTCTACATCAATTGGTTTTGCTAATTCTATTGTTTTGTGGAATTTACCATAAGAGAATTGTGAATAATGTAAGTTTTCGTTATCTTTTACATCTTCAAATTTGCTTTCGGCAGAAATTGTCAAAGTATTTTTGTCTAATTCAATATTAATATCTTCTTTTTTAATGCCTGGTAATTGAACGCTTACTTTATATTCAGTTTCGTTTTCTCTTACTTCTGACAATGGTTGGTACATTCTATTTTCTAAATCTGAAGCATCACCAATCATAACAGCGTTTAATAGGTTTTCAAGATTGTTACGTACGCCTGAAAACATCATTTCTGGATCTCTTTCAATAACATTAAATCTCATTTTAAATACCTCCGATTTTCTATCTTTCATTCCTTACATTTACGTTATAACTCTTTTTTTTAAAAAATCGTCAGAATTAACAAAGTTTTAACTTTTTAGGCTGAATGTTATGAAAAAGTTAAGGAAATATAAAATAAAAAAGGTTATTTTTCAAATACAAAAACTTCCCAATTGCCGTCTAGAACGTGTTTTTGAATTTTGTAATTTGAACTTAGCACCGAAATAAGGTCATTATTCAATTTTGATAAACGCATAAACTGTATTGGCACTGTTCCGCCGTTATTCAATATTGATTTAATATTTTCATTTGAAAACATACAAATGCCTTTATCAACGACTAAAACTAAATTTTTAGAATTTTTAGCATAATGAGTTAAAACATAATTTGAAAATTCATTAGTAATATAGTCTGAAATCAAGTATCTTTTGTAATTTTCAACCATATTATGTTTTTTGGAAATTTCTGCAATTTCATTATCTGAAAGATATGTTTTTTGAGCCTCGACAGCATTCAACATATAAAAATTTTCGGCTCTTCCTTTTATTTTATAATACTTTTCAACAAGTTTTTCGCTAAACGGCATTATGAAATCAGAATTAGGATTAACATTATTTTTAACCAAAGTATCCGCTAAAACCTTGTAGCCAAAAGGTCTTTGAATTTTTGTCGCACTATATGGCGAAAACAAAATTGATAAATTTGCTAACACAAATAAAGTCAAAAGAATTTTCATCCATTTTGTATCAAGTTTTTGTGCAATATATGTACCTGAAATCATTAATACAAGCGGTAAAACAACCAATGTATAACGAATATTCGCACTATAAATTTCTGTTTGAGAAAGAACTATATGAAATCCGACAAAGAATATCGGAATAACAGCTAAATATCTCAAGAATTTGTTATTTTTAAGAGCCAGAATGAAAACCGTAATCATAAAAAATACAGGAAAAATTATACTGAACCAAAATTTTGGACTTATTAAAAACAACATAAACAACATTTTGTAATTTGGCATATTATTCTGCAAGCAAGTCAACACAGGGCTGAACCAGTTTTGGAGCATCATTAAAATAAAAGAATTATCAAAATGAACTATATCAAAATTACCCGAAAAATAGTTTTTTTCAATAAATAAAAATGCTATTAATGGCAAATATACGAGTAAATTCAATAAAATTAGCCAAAAATTTGGTTTTTTCGCTCTTATTGCAAAGAAAAATACTAAAACTGTAAATAAAATTGATATAACAACAAGCGTCGTTTGCGTATATAGCATCAAAGCATTTGAAATTAAAAAGAAAATTAGGGATTTTTTATCAAATTTTTCAATCAGTTTTAAAAATGCTAAAGTGGTTAAACAGATTAAAAAGAAGGTTATAGAGTAGAATTTTGCCTCTTGTGCGTAATAAATAAACGAAGAATTCAGGGCATATAAAAGAGTAAAAATCAGTCCCATTCGATGCTTTAAATTTTCTATTTTTAAATTTTTAGTAATCTGTATGCCTGCAAAATATGTTGTAATAATTGCCAACATATCGAAGAACACTGACATTAAGCGAATTACAAAATCCGAATTAGAAAAAACAGTAATCCATAATTTGTAAAAAATAAAATATAGCGGAAAGATTAAAAATCTATGAAAGTTGAAACTAAAATCCGGCAAAGCATTTGCTATTGCGTAAATTGTAGCCTCATCATGCCATAACCCACCTGTCGGTTTTTCAAGATTGAATAACCTAATTCCAAGCCCAAAAATTAGAATTAAAGCTAAAATGATGTAGTGTTTAATCTTATGTGTTTTTTCCATTCTTTAATTATAAAACAAAACTCTATTTTGTGGAGTTCTCGCATTTAAAATCTCATAATAAAAGACCGGATAACTAATGTTATCCGGTCTTTTATGGTGGGCGTTGAGAAGAGCTCTTGTTCAAAAGCTGACTAAATGTCAGGTTTTGAATGAGAAGAGAACTCCCGTTTTGCATTTGCAAAACTTCGGGAAGTGAGATGCCTCTCAACAAAAAAAGAACCACATTTGTAGTTCTTTTTTAATGGTGGGCGTTGAGAGGCTCGAACTCCCGACATCTTCCTTGTAAGGGAAGCGCTCTACCAACTGAGCTAAACGCCCTAACGTTTGTAAGTTTAATATAACCGAAAAAATTTTTTATGTCAACATGATTTTTTAATTTATTTAAAATTAATTACAACAATCTCTGGAGTACAATTAAATCTCAGTGGCAAAATACTTGTACCAATTCCTTTTGTTACAATCATTTTACGACCTTTTTCTTCAATCAAACCTTGAGAATATTTGTTACCATATTTTGATGGAATTATTAAAGCACCAATAAACGGTAATCGAATTTGTCCGCCATGAACATGTCCTGCCAAAGTTAAATTTACACTGTCTTTTAGCACCTCTACAAATACATCAGGCGAATGCGTTAAAAGAATTGTCGGATTACTTTCTGTCCCTTCTAACGCTATTTTAATATTCGGACTTCCCGTTTGCAAATCTTCAACACCTGCAATATAAAGCTTTTTACCATTTTTCAAAATCAAAGATTCATTGCTATTTGCTAAAACTTTTATTTCAACTCTCTCTAACATTTCTTTCACATTGTCATAGCCTGCCCAGTAATCATGATTACCAATAACACTGTAAGCACCATACTTTGTATTTAATCTTTTTAAATGCTTTTTATAAATGCTAAAAGGTATAGTAGAATCTTTTTTATGTCCGGCAGCAAAGTCACCTGCAAACAGAACTATATCGGGATTTTGAGCGTTAATTTTATCAATAATTTCTACTAATCTTTTTTCTTGATTTGGTTTTATATGCAAATCACCCGCAAAAACCAATTTCAAGCCTTTTAAATCTCTATCTTGCAAGTTGTACTCTGTAACTTTAAGCATATTTGGCTCAATAAAAAATGACCAAATAAACAAAATTAAAACAACTATCAATAAAACAATATATTTCATAAAAATATTATAGCAGAAAGTGTATATGTTAAGTAATTCAATGACAAAATTACCTAACATATACAAGGATGACATTAAGATAAATATTCATTAAACTTATACCTATCCCCAAAATTCTTAAATTTCTTGCCTAAATTTGAGTTTTGTTCTAAAATAATCGGTATGATGAAATTACATAATACTTACACAGACAAAATAGAAGAATTTAAACCGATTGATGGTAACAAAGTTAAAATGTACGTATGCGGTCCAACCGTTTATGATTATGCACACTTAGGTCACGCTCGTTGTTATATCACATGGGACGTGCTTTACAGATATTTAAAATTCAAAGGTTACGATGTAACTTATTGCCGTAACGTAACCGATGTTGATGATAAAATACTTAAAAAAGCAGAAAAAGAAGGTAAAACACCTGAAGAAGTTTCTACATATTGGTATAAATCTTTCACAAAAAGTATGGAAGGTTTGAACAACCTAAAACCTGACATTGAACCTTTTGCAACAAAGACATTAGGTGAAATGATTTCTATAGTAAAAGATTTAATCAAAAATGATTATGCTTACGAAGCAGGTGGTGACGTTTACTTTAGGGTTAAAAAATTCAAAAACTACGGTATGCTTTCAAAACAACCAATCGATCAACTTGAAAGCGGTGCCAGAGTAGAAGTTGGAGATTTAAAAGAAGATCCTCTTGATTTTGCTTTATGGAAAAAAGATGAAAAATTCGGCTACAACTCACCATGGGGTGTTGGTCGTCCGGGTTGGCACATTGAATGTTCTGCAATGAGCAGAAAATATTTG
>OIYV01000287.1_pt1 | contig 32826 bp, 37 predicted proteins | sample 1588251 | NCBI WGS metagenome assembly OIYV01 (sample SAMN03283282) | human gut metagenome | biome: human-associated habitat; material: feces | host: Homo sapiens | place: Peru | collected 2012
TTAGGTAAAAGGGATAAAGAAATTATTGAACTTAGATATGGTCTTAATGGTAAAAAGGAAATGACTCAAAAGGAAGTTGCTAATTTACTTGGTATATCACAGTCTTATATATCTAGAATTGAAAAGAAAGTTATTAAGAAATTATCTAATATAATAAAATTATAGAGATTACTTTTGTAATCTCTATAATTCTTCTTCTTCAAATAGAAATCTTTTGTCTTTTTTATTTAAACTTATGGATATTACTTCTTTTTTGTTTAATAATTTTTGCATCATTTCATTAGATAGATTATCATTATCTGAATCAACAGTTATACATAAATCTATTTTGATATTACCATTTTCAGTATCATTTATTTCTAAACTTGTGATGGTACTATGATTTTCTTTTGCGATGCTTTTAATTATTTTGGTTATTTCTTTTTCTTTGTGTTCTTCTGCTATTACACTGAAATTATATAAGTTATAATTGATATTGCCACTTAAATGATTTATTTTACTATTTACTGTTCTTAGTATTATATTAGTAAATAGTATAAATAGGGTACCGGTTATAGCTTCTACTAGAAGGTTAGCAGAACATAATATTCCGATAGCAGCAGAGCACCATAGGGTGGCTGCAGTTGTTAATCCTTTAATGGCTTTACCATCTTTTATTATTACTCCAGCTCCTAAGAAACCAATACCTGCGACTACTTGAGATGCTATTCTATTCATATCTGAATCGGGAAATGAATAGGAGTATCTAGTAAATAGAAAGGATCCTAGGCTTACTAATATTATTGTTCTTAATCCTACTGATCTTCTTCGGTATTGTCTTTCGATACCGATACAAGCACTAAGTAAGAAACAGACTATTATTTGCATTAAAAATTCTATATAATTACTCATAACGTTCCTCCTTATTCTATATATATAGTATAGCAAAAATGATATTTGTTGTAAATAATTAATTTAAAAAATATTAGTTTATCTTTTTTTTATTTATTTATATACTTGTAAATAATATAAAAACTACATAACTTGTGTAAAGTTAGATAGTTTTTTCTTTTAAAATAAAGAAATATATATTATAATATATGTAGAGGTGGTAGAAATGAAATTAAGTATTGGTGTAATATTTGGTGGTAATAGTCTAGAACATGAATTATCTATATTAACTGCTGTTCAAGCTATGGATAATATTGATAAAGAAAGATATGAAGTGGTTCCAATATATATTACTAAAGATTTAACTATTTATAGTGGTGGTATGCTTAGGTATATAGATAGTTATAAAGATTTTAGATTAATAGAAAGGTATGCTGTTAAAGTTAATTTAATAAATAGAAATGGTAAGTTTATATTACAAAGAGCTAAAGGATTAAAGAGAGATTATAAAGAAATACATCTTGCTTTTCCAATGGTACATGGTAAGAATACTGAAGATGGAGGTATAATTGGTTATCTAGAAACACTTGGTATACCATTTGTGGGTAGTGATATTTATGCTTCTAGTGTATGTCAAGAGAAAGTATTTACTAAAGAATTATTAATGGCTAATGGGCTTGCTGTTACTGATTATGTTCATTTTACTGATGATGATTATAATTTAGATAAAGAAGATATTTTTAAACAAATAGATAAATTAACATATCCATTAATTATAAAACCTGCTAGAGGTGGAAGTGGTATTGGTATTGAGATAGTTAATAGAAAAGAAGAATTGGAGTCTTCTATTGAGAAAGTTATGGAATGCGATACGCATGTTTTAGTAGAGGAATATATTAAAGATAGAAGAGAATTTAATGTGGCTATTCTTAAAAGTAAAGGTAAACTTATTGATTCATTAGTTGAAGAAATTGAAAAAGATGGATTTTGTAGTTACTATGATAAATATCATAAAGATGATGATAATGATGACGCTTTTAAGAGAACATATCCTGCGGATATATCAAAGGCTTTAACGGAAGAAATATGTAAGACTGCTAAGAGGGCATACAGTTCTTTATCACTTGGTGGTGTTGCGAGAATTGATTATATTTATGATACTAAGAATAAAAAATTATATATTAATGAAATTAATACTATTCCTAATTTCTTTTCACATCATTTGTTTGAAGATAAAAATATTGATTATAGAGAATTACTTGGTATTATGATTAAAGAAGCAATAGATAAAATTCATAAAGAGGCTAAAATGATTCATTCTAATGATGATCAGTTATTTAAAAAAGTTACTAGTAAAGATGTAAGGAATATGAAATAATGTATGGTTATATTAATGGTAAGATAACTGATATTGAAGCTAGTTATGTTATACTTGAAAATAATGGTATTGGTTATTTAATTTATGTTCCTAATCCGTATGGTTTTATGATGGAGAGGGAATATACGATATATACTTATACTAAAGTAGCTGAAGATGAATATACTCTATATGGATTTAAAACTAAAGAAGAAAAAGAATTATTTTTAAAACTTATTTCTGTTAAGGGACTTGGTCCTAAGATGGCACTTCCAATGCTTGCTACTGGATCTATTAGTATGATTGAAGAGGCTATTGAAACAGAAAATATTAATTATTTAAAGAAATTTCCTAAAATTGGTGATAAGGTAGCTAGACAATTAGTACTTGATTTAAAAGGTAAATTAAATGTTATTAATACGGGATTATTTAAAAGAGAAGATCATTCTAGTGAATTATTTGATGCATTAGTGGGACTTGGATATAAGCAGGCTGATGTTAAAAAGATTGTTAGTAAGGTTGATCCTACTCTTGACTTAGAAAATCAAATTAAAGAAGCCCTTAAGTTATTACTTAAATAGCTTCTTTTTTGTTTACACTTTGTTAATTATGGTAAAAGTGTAAAGCGTTTACGCTATAAAATACTAAAAATATTACAAATGTAAATTGACAACTATATTATTCTAGGTTAAAATAGATATTGATTATTAAGGAGTATTATGAAGAGAGTTATAGTATTTATTTTAACATTTATTTTATTTATACCAATAGTTAATGGTAAGAATATTAATGACTTATATGGTGAGTTAAATGCATTAGAGAGTCAAAAGAATTTATATTCTTATCTAAATAGTGAAGATATTAAGTCTTTATCTAATAATGGACTAGATATACAGATAATTATTGATTCTTTAAATGATGAAATTAATGAACTTGATAAAGAAATTACTAGTAAGGAAGAATTTATTAATTCTTTAAAAGAAGAAATTGATAATGTTATGGTTTATAATCAAGTTAGTCAAGGAGAAAATATATATTTAGAATATATATTTGCTGCTGAAACATATTCAGATATGGTATATAGATATATGATAGCAGAACAAATTAATAATTATAATAATACTATGATAGAAGATATGAACAAAGAGATAGAAGAATTAAATAAGAAAAAAGAAGAATTAAATGAAAAGATTAATAAACTTGATAAAGAGAGAAGTAAGTACCGGGAATTGGAAGTTATTCTTAAGAGTGTTAGTTATTTAGATGGTGATAGTATTAATAGTAGCATTGATGATGATATTACTAGTATTAAAAAGGAAATTGCTTTATATGAAAGTATAGGTTGTTCTAGATACATGGATATATCGGCATGTTTAAATATTAGAGATGGAGGTAATTTTATATTTCCTTTGGATAAGGGATGCGTAAGCCAAGATTATTTATCTAATCATAAAGGTATAGATTTAGCCTGCAACGGGGAGGGGACTAATGTATATAGTTCCGCTAAAGGGGTAGTTAGTTCTATTACTTATAAAGCAACTTATGGTGGAAATATAGTTTACATTTATCATATTATTGGTGGCAAACAGTATACTACTATCTATGGACACTTACTTGAGGTTAAAGTAAATGTTGGTGATGTAGTTGATACTGATACAGTAATAGGTTTAGTAGGAGGAGAATCTACAGCTTATATTAATGGTGGTTATGACAAAGGAACAAAAGGGGCACATCTTCATTATGTAGTAGTAGAGGGCTTCCATGTTAATGATTTTAGTAGCTATACATTAAATCCTAGATATTTTAATACTTATCCAGGTATATTAAATGGTTATTTTAGAAGAAAAAAGGCTTGACAAAATAAGAAAATGAGTATATTATATACGACTAACAAGGGACGAATATGATATACTCTTTTGTTATGGGTTTTTGGTTAAAATAATTCTAGAACATTTTTTAGTCAGAGATAATAATGAAAGAAGTTAATTATATTTAAGTAATTAGTCTTTTGAAATATTTGATGGAGGATGTTTTGGAATGAAAAAAACAAAATTATTTTTATTTGCTTTAATATCTTTATGTTTTTGTATTACTGGTGTTAAAGCAGAAGGAGTAACTGCTAAAATAGGGGATAATGAATATAATACATTAGATGCCGCTATTGAAGAGGCTAAAGATGGTGATGTCATTGAACTTATTAATGATGGAACAGTTACTAAAGCTTTTAATAAGTCATTGACTTTTAAAGGTAAATATACTATTACATTTGATGGTATGCTTGATAATACAGGTGAAGCACAATGGAGTTATAAAGGCAATATGACTTTTGATGGAACTAATTTCATCTGGGATGCTACCGATTGGAATAATACTAATGGTAGATGGGTAATGCTTGTTTTAACTGGAAAGCTAAAACTAGATAATGGTGCTATTGGTACATTTAAGTTTGATTCTTTAAATGGAGTTAAATGTGCTATTTATAGTAATGGAGGAGCTTCTATTGAAATTGATAATGCTTCTACTTTAAATATACTAGGAACTAATACAAAAGGAATAAATGGACAAGCTATTCAACTTGATAGTACTGCTGGTACTGGTATATTTGTAAAAAATGATTCTACTTTATTTATTGATGGTACTAATAGAGGTTATGTTAATAGTCCAGAGATATATGTAGAAAATTCTAAATTTATAGTACAAAATTGTACTAGTAATGCTTCAAATGGTGGAGTGTTTACCGCTATTAATTCAGAAATAAAATTCTTAAATAATAATGGTCATGGATTATCTGCTGCTACACTTACTGCAGTTAATTCTAATATTACTACTAATGGTAATGCGTTTTATGGAATAACTGTAATATTAGGACTTAGTGCTGATAAGACAACAGAAATAATTTCTAATGAGAATGGTTATGGTTTTACTGGAGGAGCTATTAGAATATATCTTTCTAAAGCTATTGCTAAATTTGAGGCTGGTTCTGTAATTACTATGAATAAAAATTATAGAAATGCTTTAGAAAATTATGGTGTTACTACTTTTGAAGATGGAAGTATACTTACTATTACTGAAAATAATGAAACAGATAATGGTGCAGGAATATTTAATAAAGGTACTTTAACATTACCAATAAATGCTAATATTACATTAAATAAAGCAAATCAACTAGGTGGCGGTGTTTATAATGCTGGTACAATGATCATATCAAAAGATACAGATTTATATAATAATCATGCTGGAGTAGCAGGTGATGATATCTATAATATTGGTACTATTACTTTTAGTAATGTAGGAGAAGATTGGATTCTTGATGATTGTGAACATAGAATAAATGGTTGGTACGATGATGCTGAAAATAGTAGATGGGAAGCACATGATAAAGAGAATCTTCATATTGATTTAATTGAAGGTGGGGAATATACTTCAGTTACTGAAGATGGAGAAATAGCTGGTGCTTTAGCTATTAAGGCTGCTCATGATAATATTGGTAAAGTAGTTATTAACTATTTAGATAGTGATAGTAATAAATTAACTGAAGAAGTTACTACTACTGGTGAAGTAGGTAGTGAATATACTACTATTAAGAAAGAATTTGATGATTATACATTCATTATGGTAGAAGGTCCTACTAGTGGAGAATATGATTTTGATACAATATATGTTACTTACTATTATGATAAGAATACTGGTACTGGTGATATAATGCCTCCTCAAACTGGATTTGAGCCTAGTACTATTAATAATAATAGAGTAGAAGTTATTACTCTATATAAAAAAGAAGATTAATAAAATAGGGTTTTGGTTATAAATAGAACATTCTATTTATAACTTATATGTTTAAAAAATGTTAAATATTTACATTATATAAGTGAAAGGAAAGATAGAATGAAAAAAATAAAATTATTATTGTTTGCTTTAACTGTGTTATTATTAGCTAGTACATCTGTTTTAGCGGAAACAAGATGGACTGCTATTGAGCCGGTTAAACAAACTACTAGTGATGGTATTGATATTGAATATCAAACTAAGGTAGAATTTAAATATGATTGTTGGGAACAAAGAGGCGAGTTGATTTGTGATCCAACATCGCGTGTTGGTGTTGACATTACAGTAGATGTTACAGTAACAATTCCAAGTGATTATAATAAAGATAATATTGTAATTGCTCCTGAAGTATTACAAGAACTTGCAAGACAAAATTATGAAAAACTATTATTAGATGAAAATAGTGAGTATTTACAATTAAATAACTCATTAGAGCCAGGAGATAATATTAAAGTAAATTTAACTATAATTAATAACTCAAAATATACATACAATTATGATGAAAAATCTTTTGATATATTTCCTGTAGAAAATACTACATTTGTAAGAGGAGAAGAGAATACAACATTTAATGGTTTAACTATAGGTGAAGACTATCATTTATATCGTTTAGCTAATCCAGCATTAAAAGCTTTAGGATTAAATAATAATGCTAAGGTTACAGATGAAAATATAGATGTTGCATTAAAGAAAATTAAAGATGTTGATGGAAATCAAAAATATCCTAATGGTATTAACGATTTAGCAAAATATTATGTAGATTTTTATAATGAAAAGTATAATACTAATTATACAAGACTGGATGAATTTAGTTATGGAGTGATTAGAGAAATACTTGGATATAATGATACAATAGATAGAGTAAGTACTAATTTAGGAAACTTTAAAACTTTAAATGATGCTTTTAAAGTATATAAAGACAAATTTAAACAAGATAATCCTGGTAAAAGAGCTTATCAAGATGCTATATTAAGATATGCTGGATTTACTGGAGCATCTTCTCTTGAAGTATTTGAAAACTTTGCAAAAAGTGAATATAGTAAAATGTGTGGAACAGAAGTTACATCATTTGATACTATGTGTGAAGAGGCACAAGCTGAATTCTTTGCCCACTACGGAAAAGAAACAACTCCAAGTGTTGAAGAGACAAATGAAGAAATATTAAGACTTTCTTATGATTATTTCTATAATAAAGGTTTATCTCTTGGACTTGAAGATGATGACATAACTGATGCTTCTTCTAATAATTATTCTGTTGGTGAATACATGAGAGATGAAAATAAAGGGGAAGAAGTAATCAAAGAAAAAATTGGTATATTAGAAAGCAATAGTTCTAATAAATTAAATATGACTTTCCATATCAATGGTGCTTATATTTGTAATGCTTATTTAGGATATAATTTTATGACTGATATGCAATTATCATATAGTGTACTAAAAGGAAAATTAGTTGTTAATCATGTAGATAGTGATGGTAATAAATTAACTGAAGAAGTTACTACTATCGATAAAGTAGGTAGTGAATATACTACTGTTAAGAAAGAATTTGATGGTTACACATTTATTATGGTAGAAGGACCTACTAGTGGAGAATATATTGATGGTACAATATATGTTACTTACTATTATGATAAGAATACTGGTACTGGTGATATAATGCCTCCTCAAACTGGATTTGAGCCTAGTACTATTAATAATAATAGAGTAGAAGTTATTACTCTATATAAAAAAGAAGATTAAAAAAATGTCAGAATTAACTGACATTTTTTTAAAATTTTCTATATAAACCAATTGCTTTACCTAAGATAGAAATATCTTTTAATATTATAGGTAGCATGTAATCATTTTCGGGCTGTAATCTTATATAATCATTTTCTCTAAAGAATCTTTTAATAGTAACTTGGTTTTCTTCATCCATGGCTACTACTATATCACCATTTTTAGCTGTTTTACATCTTTCTACGATTACAATATCTTTATCTAAGATACCAGCATTAATCATAGAATCTCCTTCCACTTTGATTGTAAATACTTCTTTTCTTTTAGGAAGTAAATATGCTGGCAGAGTAATAACTTCGTTAGGTACTTCAATTGCTTCAATTGGATTACCTGCGGTTACTTTTCCTAATAATGGAACAGTTACAACATCATCACTTTTAGTTTCAAATTCATTTGGTACTTGAAGTTCAAGTAAATGATTACTTGTTTTACCTCTCTTTAAGTATCCTTTTTCAATTAGTTTTTTTACATGAACATGAGCAGTAGCAGGAGAACTTAAATTAAAATTAGCAGATATCTCTCTAATTGATGGGGGATATTTTTTTTGCGCTGAATATTTTTTTATGTATTCTAATATTTCTTTTTGTCTTTTTGTTAATCTTCCTTCTTTAGTCATAATATGCTCCTTTCATTTATAATATTAACACATAAAGTGTAAAATGTCAAACAATTATTCGTTAAAACAGTGATTTTATATTGACACGAACATAAGTATGTGATAATATTAAGATGTAAGGAGAAGTGATAGATATGGAATTTGTTAAAAACAATAAAGGGGTAATTATATTTTATCTTCTACTAATTGTTATTAGTTTAGTAGTAGTTAATAATACTAAGAATAATCTTAGTATAGAAAATGATTATGTCTATCTCGAAAGATAGATTCTTTTTTTATTTACTTTTCTTTTTAATTATATTATAATTATAGGTAGGAAGAAGGTAATATGATGAAAGATAAAGTAATGAGTGAAAAGACTGCTAAGGCGTTGGTAGTAGTAAGTGCAATATTTCTTTTACTTGTTGGTTTTGGCTTGTATAAATTATTTGAATATCAAGGTATTAATAAAGATACTACTAGTAGAAAGATAGTTAATTATGATATAAAAGATTATGTGGAAACAGTACCGGTTGTGTTTAATGGTTATAGCAATGTATATAGCAAGATTAATGTATCTAGAGTTACTTTAAAAGATTTAGATAATGATGTTATTAAAAACTTTATGGATGAGGAAGATAAATTAATTGAATATATTACTACTTATTATAATGAAATAAATAATGAAGTAGAAAATTATATACCTAGTAATGAAGTTTCTAGTTCAATAAAGATGCAAATTAATGGTGCTATTTTATCAATATATTATGAACTTGATTTTAATTTAGATAAAAATATATATAGTAATAATATTAAGAAATATGTTATTACTACTAATATTGATTTAGCTACTGGAAGAATTCTTAGTAATAATGATTTATTAAAAAAATATAATTATACTAGAAAATATATAGTAGAAAAAATATTTGATGAGGATTTAATTATTGGTAATGGTCAAATTGTTATTGATAAGAATACTAATATTTCTCTTACTAAAGAAGATATTGAAAGAAATAAGGAAGAATATATTAATGAATTGATTACTGAGTTTGATAATTTTATTAATATGTATATAGATAATAAAACTTTGGTAATTGTTTATAATAAAAGTGAATTAAGAAATATGTTTTTTGATAATGAGTTTGATTCGGAGTTAATTGTTAGATATTTGAAATAAAAAAAGGGTGGTGTTTATGGAAAAAACAGATGTATATAATATGAGGGTTGTTCCACTAATGAGAAAGATTAATATTGTTAAAGATGGAAAGACAAAAAGTATTGTTGAAGAAAATATATCTATGAATGAAATTAGAAATATGTCTTGTGAACCTAGAATGTTAATTAGAAAAGATGATGATGTATATTTTACAGAACTTCCAATTAATTATCATGGTACAAAAATGAGATGGTCTATATTTTATCTTTATGATGAATTAAATGATTTAGAAAAAGAAAGATTTGCTTCTAGAACTATTACAATACCAGTTACTGTTGATTCTGTTATTAAATTATATACTAATAAAGTTAGAAAAAAGAAAAAATAAATTCTTTTTTCTTTTTTTATTCATATATTTTAGTGGTGATATTTATGAATGAAATAGATAAGAAGAAGTATATGGATATTATTAATAAAAATAAAGTTAGTACTGAAAAGAAAGATAATAATTTTGGTAAGTGTGTTAAAAAGCTTTTTGTTAAAACTTTGATTGTTTTATTAATGTTTGTTTCTTTAGCAATATGCTGTAAAAGAAGTGAATTTTTGAAAGAGAAAATTACTGATTATTTATATAGTGATGATATATCTTTTACTAAGATAAAAAATATATATGATAAATATTTAGGAGGAATTCTTCCTATTAAAAAAGAAGTTAATACTGAGAAAGTATTTAATGAAAAACTAAAATATAGTTCTTCTAGTGTATATTTAGATGGAGTTAAACTAGAAGTTACTTCAAACTATTTAGTTCCTTCATTAAGGGAGGGAATGGTTGTTTTTATTGGTAATAAAGAAGGATATGGTAATACAGTTATTATTGAAGACTTAGATGGAATATATAACTGGTATGGTAATATTGATAATACTTCTTTAAAATTATATGATTATGTTGATAAGGGAACGTTAGTTGGAGAAGTAAATAATACTTTATATTTAGTATTTAGTAAAGGTGATAAGTATTTAAATTATGAAGAATATCTTAAATAAAATAGAATTTCATTATACTTATATAATTATGGCTTTTGGTCTTGTTATTACTGGTCATTTTGTTAATTTAATTATTTTTACATCACTTATTATTATTCATGAAATGGGTCATATTATTATTTCTAAAATATTATCATATAAAATAGATAAGGTTATAATTTATCCTTATGGTGGATTTGTTAAACTTAATACAAGAATTAATACTAAAATAGAAAATGATTTACTAGTAGCTATTTCTGGTATAATTATGCAGAGTATTTATTTTGGTATTATCTTTTTTTTATATAGAAATGGTATAGTAAGAGAATATATTTATAGTTTATTTCTTTTATATCATAAGAGTATGCTTATTTTTAATTTACTTCCTATATATCCATTAGATGGTGCTAAGATAGTTAATTTGATTTTATCTAAATATTTTAGTTTTAATATTGCTAATTATATTAGTATTGTTATTTCTCTTATTACTGTTATCTTTTTTTTGTATAGTGATATATATGAAAATAATTATAGTATTATTTTAGTAATAGGAGTACTTATGAAAAATATATATAAATTTTATAAAGATATTTCTTATATATATAATAGATTTATATTAGAAAGATATTTATTTAAATTTAATTATAAGAAGAAAGTAATTATTAAAAATAAAGAGAAAATGTATAAAAATAGAGTACATATATTTAATGATAATGGTAAACTAATGAATGAAAAGGAATATATTAGTACTTTTTTTGAAAAAAAGCCTTAATTTATTTGACTTTAATATTTATTTATGGTAGAATTAAATTGTTTTGAAGACGCCAAGTTGAATATTCTCAACCACATTGAAAAGGTTATAAGTTCAGTTTGACACCTTAAGAGTGAGTCTTACAAATATATAAAGGAGGGAATGAGATGAAAGCAATTATTGAAACTGGTGGAAAACAATATTATGTATCTGAAGGAACAGTAATCTATGTTGAAAAACTAGATGGTAACGAAGGAGATAAAGTTGTTTTTGACAAGGTTCTTATGGCAAATGGTGTAGTAGGTAATCCTTATGTTTCTTCTAAAGTAGAAGGTGTTATCTTAAAACAAGGTAAACAAAAGAAATTAACTATATTTAGATATAAACCTAATAAGAGATCTACTAGAGTTAAAAAAGGACACAGACAACCATATACTAAAGTAGAGATTAAAAAGATCAAATAAGGTGGTTTTATGATTAAAGTAAAACTTACTAAGAATAATAATTACTATAAGAGAATTATTATTACGGGACATGCTAATTATGATGATTTTGGTAAAGATATTGTATGTGCTGCGGTTAGTAGTACAGTAATTACTTCAGTTAATTCTTGCTTAGCTATTGATAATGAATCTATTAGTTATGAAGATAAGAATGGACTTGATATTAAAATTTTAAAAGATGATGAGGTAACTACTAAGATTATTAATGTTATGATAACTAATTTATATGAATTAGAAAAAGCGTATCCTAAGAATATAAAAATTAAGGAGGAAAATAATGAATAGATTAATGGAATTTAATATACAATTATTTGCCCACAAAAAAGGTCAATCATCTACTAGTAATGGAAGAGATTCTGCTGGTAGAAGACTTGGAGCAAAAGCTTCTGATGGTGAATATGTAACTGCAGGTTCTATCATTTATCGTCAAAGAGGTACAAAAATTCATCCTGGTGATAATGTAGGTAGAGGTACTGATGATACTTTATTTGCTAAAATGTCAGGATATGTTAAGTATTCTAGACTTGGTAAAGATAGAAAACAAGTTAGTGTATATGAAACTAAATAAACTTATTTAAAAAGTATTGACAACAATATAAATTATTGATATAATTTATATTGTCCGTGGGGAATTAGCTCAGTTGGCTAGAGCATCTGCCTTGCACGCAGAGGGTCAAGGGTTCGAGTCCCTCATTCTCCACCATTTTTTTCGGGAAGTAGCTTAGCTTGGTAGAGCGCTACGCTTGGGACGTAGAGGTCGCAGGTTCAAATCCTGTCTTCCCGACCATTTGACTTTGAAAGCTTACACTTTGTAAGCCTTTTCTTTTTACCAAAAAAAGTGGAGAATGATTTAACTCATTACCACTTATTTTATTATATAGTTTAGATAGATGCTCTAACTTAATATCAAAAGAAGCTTTATGATTAGCAGATAATCCATGCTTGTATTCCCCACGGTAAATAATTAATAAAGGTATTAAAAATTTTTAAATTATAGATATATTAATTTGGTTTTGTTATTGATTTTTAATATATTATATGATAATATATTCAACATGAGGGGATGATTATATGGATATTCCATTAGCATATATAATATTTGATATTATGATTTCTTTAAAGAAAAATAATAGAGATACGATGATATATAGAGATATATTAATAATATATTTAAAGAGATTTATTAATTCTTTTGATCTAGATAAAGATGTACTTGAAGATCTTATATTTGATTTTAATTTTGCTAATGAACTTTCTTTCTTTTTGGATGATTATGAAGATTATTTTGAAATGGAAGATGGTATTATTAGATTAAATTCTGATGTAAGTATTAATGAATTAAAAAAGCTTCAAGAAGAAAGTGTTATACTAGAAGACTTTGATGAAGAATTTATAAGTGATGTTGAAAAAGTTATTCATAATGATATATCTTTTTTAGAAATTATAGGTATTAATCCTAATGTTCAAGTTTATAATGCTTTACTTGAATTAGAAGAAGAATTAGAATATAAATATTTAGATCTTAGTTATGATGGACTATTTGATGAAAATACGATAGAGAAGACTAGAGAAGAAATAAAGTTACTTAAAGTTATTACTAATATAATGTATATAAATATTAATAATAATTTTAGTAGTGTTGATTATGATAATTTATATTTATATGCTAAGGATCGAGCTAAATTAATGCATGGTGAAGAATCAGAGGTTAAATTATCTCGTAATCCTCCTTTTGATAAGATACTACTTGTTAAGACTCCTATGGACAAGGCTTTATTTATAAATGATAGTTCTGCTAAAGGGGCAATTAAGGGTAGATTAAAAATGAATAATAAAAAGAATAAAAAGAAAATTAATATGCAAGATATGACAAAACTTAATTTTTATTTGATGTATTTAGAGTTGTTAGATAAAGAAATTAATAAAACTAAAAATATTGAATTAAAAGATGAACTAATTATCGCTAAATATAGACTTATGTATGTACTTGATTCTATTTATGATTTAATGAACTTTAAAAAGAGAGAATCTTCTATTAAGATTAATGGTGATTATAGCTTTATTGAAACTATTATATATTTCTTTACTGTTGAAGTATTAAGTTATGATGATAAAGAATATAAATTAGATGGTACTAATAAGAAAGATATTATTACTTATTATTTCAATATTATTAAGAAGTTATATGTAGAAACTTACTATAAACTTACTAATGATAGGGCAATTATTGATTTAATTAATAATAGTAATTTTTATAATGTTAATACTATTAGTAGTAAATTATTTAGTAATATAGTTCCTTCTGAAAAAAATAAAAGTAAAATAAAGAAGAAAAACTTTTAATTAATTATAATATTAATAAAAAGAGGTTATATTTGATATAAATAACTCTTTTTTTCTGTGATTATGGAAGTGAATATTTATGGAAAAACAAAATATAATTGATGGTATTAGATTAATAGTAATTATTGGTGTTTTTATTTTTATAGTAATTGGTAGTTATAGGAATATTATTAATCAGAATAAAGCAATTAGTACTAATAATTATATAGATAAAGATAATGAGATAGTTAATTCTAATTTAGAAAAAGAAGAAGTAACTGATATAGAAGATAAATATTATGAAGATATAAGTAAAGAAGATATAAATGAATATGATAGTATAACAATCAATAATATACAAAATGAGAATACATATACTGATTTAATAAATGAAGTATATGAAATTACAAATAATTATCGTTCTTTAGTAGGAGTACCTTCCTTAACTTTAGATTCTTCTTTAGTGACTGCTGCGAGTATTAGAGCAAAAGAGTTAAGTGATAGTTTTTCACATACAAGACCAAATGGTAGTAGTTGTTTTACTGTTTTATCAGAACTTGGAATATCTTATGGTACTGCTGGGGAGAATATAGCGGCAGGCTATAGTTCTTCACAAAGTGTAATGGAAGGATGGCGTTCTTCTAGTGGCCACTACCAAAATATAATTTCTTCTAAATTTAAAAAAATAGGAATAGGAGTTAATATAATTAATAATCAATATTACTGGGTACAAATATTTTCTAATTAAAATATTTATTAAAATATTTATTTTTTTTGATTTATGATTGCATTTTTATAAAAAATATAATATATTCTTAATAAGAAAGAGTGTCAAGCAGTATTAGACCTTTTATCTTAATGATGGTTTTTTCTGCTCGTCAATTAATCGTATTATTATGAAAATACCATCTAGAATGTAGGTGGTATTTTGAATTAAAATTTATATTTATTATTTAATTTAGGGGGTAATAAAAAAATAAAGGAGGTTCTATATGAACAAAAAAATTTTATTATTATTTACTGCTATTATTTTTATGATGTCAACATCAAATGTTAGTGCTTCAGAAGGATGTGGAGTTTATACAGAGGAAGATTTAGCATTTTATGAATCTTTAAATAGACCAGATATTTATGATTTAAGTTGTTCTAATGGTACACCATTTACGAATGAATATTTAGAAACTTTAAATCAAGATCCTAACGTAATGACACGTAGATATTTTGCTAATAAAATAGATGTCCCAGCATTTGAACAATTACCAAATTATTGTGGACCTGCTTCAATGAAACAAGCAATACATGCTATTAGAGGTACCTCTAGTTCTCAAGAATATTATGGAACATTAGTTGGTACAAATACATCAGCTGGTACTGATCAAAGATATATTGCAGGTGCTATGAATTCAGAATTAGGTATATCTAACTATACTTATGTATGGACTAATTCTTTGACAAATAGTCAATTTTATAATATTGTAAAAAGAAGTATTGACTTAGGTTATCCACCAATTATGCACATCAGAATGGAAGAAATGCCTGCATATAATTATAGTAATTCAGGAGGACATTTTGTAACAATAAGTGGACATACAATTACTGGAATTTTTGATGATGACTATAGTCCGATAAATGTATATTATGTTGATCCTAATAGAGCGTATAATAATGGTTCTGCTTTTGGAGAAAAAATGGTTTCTTTACCTATTATAAAAAATGCAGGATATTCTGGGGTCCTTGTATACGCAGCTTAATATGTTTTTATTAATAAGTGAAGTAAAAAAATGAAAAATATAAAGAATATAGTGATTGTAGTTTTACGAAAACGTGTAGAGTTATAGATAAAATGAATGGTTATGTAGCAGAAGTTCTAGAAATATCTTATGTTATTGTTTATAAATTTCAATCTCATAATGCATATGCTCATCCTATTCTTACCAATTTAGAAGAAGATTAAGAAGTTGATAAGTATTATGAATTTACTTATCAAGTTAAAGGAACAGGAATTATAAATGATATTTCTGATATTACTCGTTATATAACAGATGAATCACTAGATGAAGTTCCAGATGGAGTTCTTAAAGTAAAACTTAGCATTAAAGAAACAAATAAACAAGGATTGGATCAAATACAAGAAGATATATGTAAATAATAATTGAAAATAGAGTAATTTAAAGTAATATTTATCTTTATATTATTCTTTTTATTATGAATTTAAGTTAATAAAAAAACAACTCTGTACTAGCAGTTGCCTTATTATATCTCATAATTCTTTATTAGTCATTTTATGTAGTTTTTCATAATTGCTTGAAATGACTAACTGAAAATTCTTATCGCTATAGTCTTTTTGTAAGTCCACAATAACTTCTATAATGTTTTTAGCATTTCCATATCTTTAGTAGTAATTATAAATGTTATTTTATCATTTTCATTTATTTTTTTCTGTATACTTTTTATAGATTTAATGTCATTAACTTTAACTGTGACATCTTTTTTATTATTTGTTAACATTTTTCACATCCTTTTGCATTAATTACTTCAGATGAAGTAATTATGAGTGGTCTTAGTAGCCTTGATTATATAAATTTTGTATATATTGCAAATCAAGATAATTATTTTACTACACCAAGTTATTGGTATTGGACGATGACCCCTTTTGTCACCGCGGGTGGTAATGCGATTGTTGATCGTGTGAATAGTGTTTATCTTGGTGGTGGTACGACTGGTAATGGCGGTAACCACCCCGTAGTTTCTCTCTCATCTGATGCTATATCAGGAGGGGGTGGAACAGCAGCAAGTCCATTTCTTGTTGGATAGAAAAGAGGACATGAATCTGAAATCTAAAGAGCCTAGTGAAACCCTTTTCACTAGGCAGAGGAAATCGGGTTGATAGAATATGATAAGAAAATAAGGAACCAAAGTAGGGGAATTCGCCGTAAGGCAAAAAATTAAATATATAAAATGAGGTAGAATATGAAAAATAATAAAGGATTAATAATAGGAATAATAGGGTTAATTATAGTAATGATAGGTGGTACTTATGCTTATTATAAATGGAGTAGTACATCTAATATTAATATTAGTGTAGGTATTGAAGGTAGTACTGTTACTTTTAATGGAGGTACTAATATAACTGGAGTATTAATACCTACTTCTAGTAAAGAAGAAGGTATTAAGAAAGATATAACAGTTATAGCAAGTGAAGAAGGTAGTACCATGAGTTTATATATGGATTTAACTACTATGCCAAGTGAATTAAAAGAAGAATCATTTGTATATGAATTATATTATAATGATAGTACTTTAGTTACTAAAGGTAATTTTAAAGATATAACTTATGCTAGTAGTGGAGTAACTACATTAACATTATTTACTGATAGAGTAGTTAATACTACTACTGATAAATATACTTTATATTTATGGTTTAATGGTAAAGACTTTACTAATCCAAATACTATGCAGAATAAAACATTATCATTTGACTTATATGCTACTGGTAAGAATGCTACATTAAAGAATTAGTTATATGCTAATTCTTTTTTTCTTGCATAATTTAAAAAAAATAGTATATAGTAAGTGACTGAAAAAAAAGGGGGGAAAATATACCATGAATAGTTATTTAAAGAAAATAGTAGATATAAAAGAGCTAGAAGAAAGATTTAAAGTAATAGATAAATTATTAAATGAAAAGATTATAAATATTAATTTACTTGAAGATTATTATATAAATATTGCAGGTATTGATACTATAATGTTTGTTAAAAGATATCATGATAAAGTTAATATTAAAATATTTGGAGATGCTGTAATAGAATCTGAAAGTTCTCTATGTATATATTGTTTCGCTTTAGAAATAGAAGGTGCTAATATAAATAGATTAGAAAATGCATTAATAAACACTAAAGACTTTAGTCGTATGTGTTATTTTGCTTTGGTATCACCCAAGGCAAATATATCTAAATTAGAGGAGGCTATTGTTCAAAGTAGAGATGCAGAGTATATATACTATTTTGCTAGAGATATTCAAAGTACTAACATAATTAGATTAGAAGAAGCCCTTCTAAAAACACAATCATATAGATTTACTCATCATTATTTACGTGATATAAAAGGAATAGATATAGATAGTTTTGATTATATTACTGAAGTTTCACATGAAGAAGTAATAGATATTAATACTATTAATAGAATAGTGTCTTTATATAATAAACCTAAAGTTAAAACAAAACAAAAATTAACATATTAAGAGTTAGTTACTATAACTAATTCTTTTCTTTTGGTTTTAACTGTAAATATGATAGGTCTAATGAGACTCCAATATAGACTAAGAATTAGGCTAGATTGGACATGAAAATACCTTGGATTTTCATGAAAGGTAAATAAATAGTTAGTATTGATTTAAGATAATAAATATTATATAATACTAAGTAGTTAAAGAGGTAATAGTATGAAGTTTAAAAGAATATATATAGAAATAACTAATATTTGTAATTTAAAGTGTTCTTTTTGTAGTGATAGTAAAAGGAATAAAAAAGAAATGAGTATAGATGAATTTGAATTAGTTATGAGTAAGATTAATAAGTATACTGATTATATTTATTTACATGTTAAGGGAGAACCTCTTAGTCATCATTATTTAGATGATATACTAAGTATATGTAAGAAATATAATAAAAAAGTATGTATTACTACTAATGGGGTATTTCTTAAAGATAGATTAGATATACTAAGTAAGTATGATAATATATATCAAATAAATATATCACTACATAGTGAGAATAATAAAGATAATTATTTAGAAGATATATTTGAAGTAGTAGATAATTTAGAATATCCTTATATTAGTTATAGATTTTGGACATTAGATAAGAGTTTAGATACTTTAAATAATAAATATTTAGATATGATTAGACTTAAATATAAAGTAAATGAATTATATGATAAGATGAAGTTAGATAAGAAAGTTTATTTAAGTTTAGATAGTAAGTTTGATTGGCCTAGTACTAGTAGTAGTTATTATAAAGAAGAAGGAACTTGTTTAGGTGGTAAAAGTCAACTAGCTATATTATCAAATGGAGTAGTTAGTATTTGCTGCTTAGATAGTGAAGGAGAAAGTAATTTAGGTAATATCTTTACTGATAGTATGGAAGATATTATAAGTAGTGATAAGTTTAAAAATACTATTAAGGAATTTAATGATAATAAAGTATATTTAGATATATGTAAACATTGTTCTTATAAAGAAAGATTTAATAAGAAGAATATATAAAAAAATAACATTAAGCCTCTTGAAAAGTTAGAATAAATATGATATAGTTTTTATGCTTAAAAAAGTGTAAAAAAATTAAATTTTTTGGGAGGTATTAACTATGGAAAAAACAATATATCAAAGATAAATTACAATTATCTCATTTACAAGATTTATATCACAAAAGACTAACTGAAAAAGGTTATGATTTAGAAAGAGGAATTTAAAGGTAGTGATAATAAACACATAAAAATAAAAGAATATAAACAAATGACTAAAAAAATAAATCATGAATTAAATGTTAAAAATACTCTTGATTTTTTTATTGTTAGAGTGATAAATAAAAAGACAAGAAAACGAGATTAAACCTAATTTAATCGTCTATATTGAGACTTTAAGGTAAAATTTAATCTCTTATCTGTTCTTTAAAATAAAGTGCCTTAAATGGCAAAATAAAAAGGTGGAAGATTTATGCTACTGGATAGTAATACAGAAAAGGTTATTAATTTAGCCCTTATGATTGATGATTTAAAGGGAATTGATAAAGTAAGATTAGCAATATACTTATTAGAATAGTCTTATTTTTCTACTAAGTATGATGAGGATTTTATTAGATTATTAAAAGAAGTATTAGAAATATTAGATTCTAATTCTAAAAAAGTAATAACTAACTTTGCTAAATATACAAATTTATTATATATTTCAGCAAAGTATATGGAATTATCATTATTAGAAAAACAAAAATTTTCAGTAGAGATGTTGTTTAATATTTTTCAATATGATTTTAAAAATGAAGTAATTAATTCTAAAATCAATCAACAACTAAATGTATATTATTATTATTATTATTTACATAATGTATTATAAAAATTTTATTATATTTAACTAATACATATACATTTCTTGACAAAATCACGAAAATATAGTATATTTATAATGGTTGGAGGTTTAATTATGGTTAATAATGATCTATTAGAAGAAATAATAAATGGATATAATGATGGCTATGATATGGAAAGTTCTTTATGTTCCTGGATTGATGAAGATATTTTTATACTTTTTGATGAATTTTTGTCAAAAGGAATAGTATTAACTGATGAAGAAAAAAAAGAATTATTAAATCAAATGGCAAGTATAAATCCATCATTTTTTAATGATAGAATAAACATACTATATTTAAAACTAATAAATCTATATAATAAGAATCAACGAGTAAATGGTGATAATCAAGAGTTATATTATCTAGTTGATCATTTTTCACCAAAATCAACAGATACATCCATAATTTCAAAGCAACTACAAGAGCTATTAAATAATAAAGATTTTAAATCGTACATTGAAACTAATTTCAACTATGAATCTGTATTAACACCATATAGTGTGGCAAGAAATCAGGCAAAAACTAACACAAATGATACTGCTGATAGCGAAACTTTTACTGAAATATCTGACACTTTGGATAAAGTAATAAAACAATATAATGATGAAGATTATGTTTATGAAATGATTGAAGATAATAGAAAAGGTGATTTTGCAAAATTGATTTCAAAACTTAATATTAATATGCTGGCTAGAGTTTATTGTGAAGTAAATGGGAATGAATTTACAAAAGATGAAAAGGAAATATTATCTAGTGAATTATCTCAAACACAAAAATCAACTTTATCTGATGCAATTAGTGGAAGAAAAAAATAATAAAATGGGAGGAAATATGAAATATACTGAAAAAGATTTAGAAACAATAGATCAAGAGATTGCACTTTTAAATTCAAAATTAGTTGAATTACAACAAAAACGATCATTAATAAAAACTTCTCTTTTAGATAGTGCTATATCTGAAAGAACAGAAGAAATTTCAATAAAAAAATCAGATGATATATCTAAGGAAGAATTTGTTACTAGAATTAAGCAATTATTTCATCAAAGTTCAACTACTACAAGTAATAGTATTGAAGAACAAATATATAATAAATTGATTCTTTTAATTATAGAAAGAAATATCGTTGATTCAATATACACATATGAAAATTATGATAAAAAACCAGAAGCAGAAACTGAACAAGATTTTGAATTAGAAATGACAGATATGGTATTTAATCGTTCTGCTTTAACTAAAGGATTATTAACAAAATTGTGTAATCCAAATAATTGGACTGCAGATAGTTATTCAGAGTTTACGTCGTATAATGATATACTTGATAAGTTAGTTAATGACCCTAATTCTATTGGTTATAGCAATGGAAGAATAAAAAAAGGTAATAATGATGTATTTGATTATGAAACTGCTAAAAAATTGTATGATGAATTACTAGTTCCATATTATATATCATTACATTTTCCTACTAAAAAAGACGGAAATAATAATGATGTACTTTTTGCATTTTGCTTAGAAGATTTTGAAAGTTTTAGACCTACAGAAAATCGAATAGCAAAAGTAACAAAACATTACATGGATAATGGTGTTCCATCAAATGTTGTAGAAAAAATGTTGCAAAGGCAATATACAACAGATGGTGTTGTTAGAATGGCACCAGAGGAAGTTATCTTAATGGAACAATATAGAGAAGAAATGTCTAAAGGACATTTAAAAAGATAAATAAGAAAGGATGATAAAAAATGGAAAACAAAACTTTTAATGAACCAATGCAAAACATCGATCCAGCAACAGGATTTGTAGTAGGAAGTGAGGAATATCATAGAGCTCATAATCTTATAAAAGATGATCATTTAACTGATTTTGGAAAAGGTATTACTTTCAAAACTTGTGATGGTAAAGATGTTGCAACTATGGAAGAAGTAATGCAATATAACCAAATGTTTTATGACAGAATGATGAATCAAATTAAAGATAAAAACATTGAAAACAAAGGGATGCATAGATAATATTAAATTATAAAAAAATTCTTTTGATAAACGAATTCGTAAACCGAATACGTAACACACTACCAAGTTGGCATAATGCCAACTAGGAATAGTGTGCCAAAGGCGATTCTTTGGAAACCCAATAAGCACAATACTACAAACTATCGTAAGTAGTATGGTGCCTTTTTTATTTTGTCTTACGACTTCATAGAAAAGAAAGAATATTATCGCCACTTTCATTGCTAAAGCAACAAAACTTGCTAACAAAAGCCAATGGTTATTAAAAAAAAATTTATAAAAAATCTAAACTCAAAAAAAGTTGCACTTGACTTTTTAATTAATATAATGTAAAATAATTGTGGAAATTATAATTATCATAGTAATATTTGATATAATATAAAAAGAAGGTGATTATTTTATGCGATTAGATGGTAAATTTTATAAAAAAGAAGTTACTGAATTAAAACCTGAAATAAGTCAAAGAAGAAAAAATATTGAAACATATTTAATAACAAGATATAACATGGATCTTTCTTTTGCTCAACAAATAACAAGTATATTAGAAAAAACTAGTTTGGATGATAAAAATTTACGAAGTGGAATGAATGATAGTGTTATTGAATTAGCAATAAAACAAATGACAGAAAAACGAACTTCATCTTTAAATGATGCTCAACATATTCGTAAACAAGAAACCGCAGAAAATGTTATTTCATCTAACTCGTCAAATCAAACTGAAGATCAAGATTCAGCAAAAATACAAGAATTTGAAGAAATGAGAAGAAAAAATATAGAAGATATGGAAAAATACCAAGCAGAAAGTGAAGAATTACGAGCTAAAATTACAAGTCGTAGAGGTAGAAAATAATTATTTTTTTTGAAGAAAACAAGAACAATTAGATACTAATATCAAATTAGTATCTTTTTTATCTATCTTTTTTTCAAGAGTAGAAACTCTTAATGATAAAGCCTTATTATTTTCAGTTAGTGTTTTAATCTTATCTCGATTATTATTAAGTTCTTTATCTACATTATTTAGAGTAACGGATAATTCTTTCTTCTATTTATATTCAGAGTTGGTATTATTTACTTGTTCTAGAAAGTTTACAATTTTTTTATCTTCTTGTTTTATAACATATTTTTTTTGTTGGTTAGAGTAGGTTTAAGATTATCAACTATTTCTTTAACTTTATTAGAGTTATTATCTAATTCTATTGATTTATTATTGGCTACTTCTAAATCTTTTTGATGTTTCTCAATACCTTTCTTCATTTCAATATAGTTATCCATCTCTGATACAAGATAATCACGATTACGACCTTTTTGTTTCTTCTTCAAAGAATTATTAAGGTTATATTCTTTGTTAAATTCTTCAATACATAGAGTTCTCATCTTATCTTGTAATTTAGTAAGTGATGATTTAGTAAATATATCGGATTTACCAACTTGTTTAGATAGTCCATATTTATTTTTATATTTGATAGATACCCCTACAATATGCATATGTGGACTTGTTTCATCATAATGAATAATGGCTGATGCTACTTTAAAGTTAGGTACTAATAATTCTAAATCTTCTACTTGTTTTGTATATAGACATTAGTTATTCCTTTTTTGAAATTAATATCTTTGGTATCCCAATATTCTTTATTTCCAAGTTCAATAATAATTTTACAAGCAAGATTGTGCTTATTATCAATATATAAATGAAATAGAAACTAAATAGTTAAAAGATTTTGTAAAGAAAGAGTAAATAATAAGTAAAAATATTTTTACTTTTTTTCTTTTGTGGTATACTAAGTATAAGTGAGGTATTTATATGTGTGGAATTAATGGAATTATAAGTAAAGATAAGAATAAAGATAAATTAATTAAAAGTATGAATGAAAAGATACTTCATAGGGGACCTGATGCTGAAGGTATATTTGTAGAGGGTGATGTTGCTTTAGGACAAAGAAGATTATCTATTATTGATTTAGCAGGAGGTAATCAACCTATATATAATGAAGATAAAAGTATTCTTATTATGTATAATGGTGAAGTATATAATTATAAAGGATTAAAAGAAGAACTTACTGAGTATAAGTTTGAAACTGAATCTGATACTGAAGTAGTATTACATGGTTATGAGAAATGGGGGCATGATTTACCTAAGAAATTAAGAGGTATGTTTGCTTATGCTATTTATGATAAGAATAAGGGAGAGATATTTATATCAAGAGATCAGTTTGGTATTAAACCTTTATATTATTATCATGATGGTGATACGATATTATTTGGTTCAGAGATTAAGAGTTTTCTTGCTTATCCTAAATTTAAGAAAGCACTTAATAAAGAATTATTAGGGGCTTATTTAACATTTAGTTTTACTCCTACTGATGAAACTTTCTTTAAAGGGGTATATAGACTTCCTAGTGGACACTCTATGACAATAGATGTAAAGAAGAGAAAGATTAAAATTGATAGATATTTTAAAGTAGAATTTGGTAATACTGATAAGAGTTTTGATGAAGTAGTAAAAGATATTAGTACTGCTATGAAAGATTCTACCGAGCATCACTTAATTAGTGATGTTGAAGTTGGTTCTTTTTTATCTAGTGGTGTTGATTCTTCTTATTTAGTTAGTCTTGCTAAACCGGATAAGACTTATACTATTGGTTTTGATTTGGCTAAGTATAGTGAAATTGATTATGCTAAAGATTTAACTGATAAACTTAATATTAAGAATATTAGTGAAAAGATTAGTAAAGAAGAATATATGAATGCTTTAAGTGAAGTATATTACCATATGGATGAACCTACTGCGGATGGATGTGCTATTGCTGTATACTTTTTATCTAGACTTGCAAGCAAGGATGTAAAGGTTGTTTTATCTGGTGAAGGTGCTGACGAATTCTTTGGGGGATATAATAGTTATGATGATAATTTTTATACTAAACTTCCTTTCTTTATTAGAAAGAGTATGGCTAGTATTTGTAAGATTCTTCCTAAGAATAAGATTACTAGATATATTATAAGAAGAGGATTACCATTAGAGGAATCTTATGTTAGTATTAATAGAACTTATTATGATGATGAACTTAAAGATGTATTAAAGATAGATAATTATATTAAGAATAAGGATATTGTTAAAAATGTTTATGATGAATATAAAGATTATAATAAACTAGATAAGATGCTAGCAGTTGATATTAGATATTGGCTTAGTAATAATATTCTTACGATAGTAGATAAGATGACTATGGCTCATTCTATTGAATCTAGAGTACCATTTACTGATATGAAAGTATTTGATGTTGCTAGAATGTTACCTAAGAATTATAAGGTAAGTGATGGTACTACAAAAGTGGCTCTTAGAAATGCCGCTAGAAAGGTAATACCTAATGATGCATGGAAAAAGAAGAAACTTGGTTTTCCTGTTCCTATTAGAGAATGGATAAGAGAAGAAGACTTCTATAAAGAGATTAAAAATACTTTTAATACTGATATTTCTAAAGAATTATTTAATAATGATTATTTAATTAAAATATTAGATGAACATAAGAATAGAGAGAAAGATAATTATAGAAAGATATGGGCAGTATATAGTTTTCTTAAGTGGTATGATGAGTATTTTGTTAAGAGATAGAAAAATAGTAAATATTTGAGAAAAATTAAAAAAACACTTGCAAAAAAAAGTTAAATATGTGTATAATATTAGTGACAGGGGAGCTGTTACCACTAGTGGTCGGTGGTAATCCACGCTGGTGGACGTTAATATCCAGTATTGTGACGCAGGCTGTCGTCATATACAGTCCAGACCAATTTTTGTAAGTAGAAGTCTCTTAGTGAGACTTTTTAATTTATATGTAAGGGGGCTTTTATGTATTATGATTTATTAAAGATAGATAAAGAAATGGATATGACTAAATATTCCTTAAAGGATTTAGCATTATACTTTGAAAAATTTGATGGTTATATTTGTAAAATAAAAACAGATAATAGAATTTTGAAGTTTATGTTTGATATTAATTCGTTTCCTCATTTGATAGGATTACATCACGCTTTTAAAGGTAAGAAAAATAGAAATGAATATAAGGGCGCAGTGGGATTTGAAAAAATTAAAAATGGTGAAATAACTTATAATGATATAATGAAAGGTATAAAAAATGGTCACTCAAATATTTCTTGGGTAAATATTAAAAATAGGATTAAATATTTACCTATGTTTTTGAATAGGCTTTCTAAGGCTAAATTATTGATAAGAAAAGATGATTTGCTTTGTAGAAAAGTTTTTTTGAAGGGTAATTATTTTTTGTATAGAAGTTTATATCAAAATAATTATCCTATATTATCTTTAAAAGATATAGATGGTGGTAGAACAATTATTGAGACCTTTTTTGTTGATAATGATTTAACATTAATTGGTGCATTAAAAAGTGAAGAAATAGTTTCAATAAAATTAATTCCACCATTAAAAAGTACATCACCAATTACTATGAGTAAAGATACTATACCAGTTGGTTAGTATCTTTTTAGCACATAAATAATATGATAGTCACATATAAAATGTAAAATAAGTAAAAAAATAGAAAAAACACATAAAATATAATAGTTACATATTTACATTTATTCTATTTTGTAATATTATGTATATGTAATGAAATGTCTCTTGTATTAGAGGGAGAAAAGGGAACGCTGTTCCTTTTTTTCGTGTAATAGTTTGTTGTTAAATAATAATTTAAATATAAAAACTATAGAAAATAAATTTATTTTATGATAAAATACTATGGAAGAAAGAAGGAAGAAGTATGAAGGTAGGTATATGTTCATTAGGATGTAAAGTTAATATATATGAAAGTGAACTTGTTACTAATATATTAAAAAATAATAATTATGAGATAGTGGATTTTGAAGATAAGGCTGATATTTATATTATTAATACTTGTAGTGTTACTAATGAGAGTGATAAGAAATCTAGAAAGATGATAAATAGGGCTAAGAAGAATAATCCTTCTGCGATTATAGTAGTTATGGGCTGCTACAGTCAGGTTAATGCTGATGATATTGATGTTGATATTGTTCTTGGTAATAAAGATAAGTCAAGAATAGTAGAGATAATTGAGGATTATATTGAGACTAAAGAGAAGAAGAAGATTATTTATGATCTTAGTAAAGTGGATTTTGAGAAGATGGAGATTAGTAGTTTTGATAGTCATACTAGGGCTTTTGTTAAGATTCAAGATGGTTGTAATGCTTTTTGTTCTTACTGTATTATTCCTTATACTAGGGGTAGAGTTAGAAGTAAGAATAAAGATGATGTTATTAGAGAAGTTACTAAATTAGTTAATGAGGGATATAAAGAGATTGTTCTTACTGGTATTCATACTGGTAGATATGGTATAGATATTAATAGTAGTTTGGAAGAATTACTTAATGAATTAGTGATGATTCCTAATATTTATAGAATTAGATTATCTTCAATTGAGATTAATGAGATTACTCCTGGTATTAGAAATTTACTAAAAAATAATAAAGTTATGGCTAAGCATTTACATATACCTCTTCAATCTGGTAGTGATAAGATATTAAAATTAATGAATAGAAGATATAATACTAGTGAATTTTTAAGTATGGTAGATAGTCTTAGAGATATTGATGATATTTCTCTTACTACTGATTTAATAGTGGGCTTTCCTAAAGAGAGTGATGATGATTTTAATGATACTATGAATACTCTAAGAAAGATTGGTTTTACTAAGATACATACTTTTCCATATTCTAGAAGAAAAGGTACAGTAGCGGATAAAATGGATGGTCATATTGATGGTACTACTAAGAAAAAAAGAGTTCATGAAGTACTTGCTTTATCTAATGAATATGAGAATAAGTTTTATAATAGTAAGATTGGTAAGGTATATGATGGGGTAGTTGAAATACATGATAATGGTTTGGTAGTAGTACATACTTCTAATTTTATACCAGTTATTATTAATGATAAGGTAGAGAATAATAGTATAGTTAATGTTATGATTGAAAAAGTAGAGGGACTTAATGTTTATGGAAGAGTAGTATAACTATTCTTCTTTTGATTATGGGAAATTATGTTATGTAATTGACATTAAAATAGGGAAATGTTATAATTTATAGCGTAATATTTGTAAGAAATAACATAAAATATTAGATGGAGGTATGTATGTTAAAGTTATTAAAGAATTTAAATAAAAAGGATTGGTTATATGTATTTATATCTGCTATTTTGATTGTATTTCAGGTATGGTTAGAACTTAAGATGCCGGATTATATGTCCAATATTACTCAGCTTGTTCAAACTAAGGGGGCTGCGATGAGTGATATTTTAAGAGAAGGTGGATATATGCTACTGTGTGCTTTTGGTAGTTTGGTATCGGCTTTTATAGTGGGGTATTTTACTTCTAGTATATCTGCTTCTTTTTCTTATCGTACTAGAGGTAAGTTATTTAGAAAGGTTGAAGATATTAGTACTTATGAGATAAAGAAATTTTCTCCTAGTAGTTTGATTACTAGAACTACTAATGATATTACACAGATTGAATTTCTTATTGCGATGGGACTTACTTTAATGATTAAGGCTCCTGTTACAGCGGTATGGGCTGTTACTAAGATTGTTAATAAGAGTATTGAATGGAGCATTTTAACGGGAGTAGCAGTGCTTGTACTTCTTATTACTATTGGTATTATTATGATTATTGTTATGCCTAAGTTTAAGATAGTACAGGAACTTCTTGATAAGGTTAATATGGTTACGAGAGAGAATTTAACTGGTATTAGAGTTGTTAGGGCATTTAATGCTGAAGAATATCAAGAAGATAAGTTTGAAGGTATTAATAATAAGCTTACTAAGCAGCAGATTTTTAATCAGACTGCATTTAATTATTTGAGTCCTATTATGTATTTGGTTATGTATTTTTTAACGCTTGGTATTTATTTTATAGGGGCTATTCTTATTAATGATGCTGGTATGGGGGATAAGATTGTTTTGTTTGGTAATATGATTGTTTTTTCTTCTTATGCTATGCAGGTTATTATGTCTTTTTTAATGCTTGCTATGATATTTATGATGTTACCTAGAGCTAGTGTATCCGCTAAGAGGATTAATGAGGTACTTGATACTCCTATTAGTGTTAAAGAAGGAACTGTTACTGAGAATAATAGTGATATTAAGGGAACTGTTGAATTTAAGAATGTTTCTTTTAAATATCCTGATGCTGATGAGTATGTTCTTGAAGATATATCGTTTAAGGTTAATAAAGGAGAAGTTATTGCTTTTATTGGTTCTACTGGTAGTGGTAAATCTACTTTAATTAATTTGATACCTAGATTTTATGATGCTACTAGTGGAGAGATACTAGTAGATGGTATTAATGTTAAAGATTATAATTTTGAGTATTTGAATAATATAGTAGGTTATGTACCACAGAAGGCTGTTATGTTTTCGGGAAGTGTTTTATCGAATATTACTTTTGGTAAGAATAGACACGGTAAACCTTCTAAAGAAAGAGTAAAGGCTGCTATTAGGGTATCACAAGCTGAAGAATTTGTATCTAAATTAGATGATAAAGAGAAAGCACATATTGCTCAAGGTGGTACTAATGTTAGTGGTGGTCAAAAGCAGAGATTATCAATAGCAAGAACGATTGCTAGGGATCCAGAAATATATATTTTTGATGATTCTTTTAGTGCACTTGATTATAAGACTGATAGTACTTTAAGAAGTGAACTTAAAAAATATACTAAAGATGCTACGGTTATGATAGTAGCTCAAAGAATTGGTACGATACTTAATGCTGATAAGATTGTTGTTTTAGATAATGGTAGATGTGTTGGTATTGGTACACATAAGGAATTAATGAAGAAGTGTAAAGTATATAAAGAGATTGCTTTATCACAGGTATCAAAGGAGGAACTTGAAAATGTCTAGTAATGAAAAAGAGAGAAATAATCATTCTAGAGGTCATGGACCGATGAGAGTAAGTGAAAAGCCAAAGGATTTTATGGGTTCTATTAAGAAACTTATGAAGAGTCTTAGTAGTTTTAAGGTACTTATATTTATTGCTCTTGTATTAGCGGCTTTATCTTCTATTCTTTCACTTATTGCTCCGAATAAGTTATCTGATTTGACTGATGAGATTACTAAGGGTATTACGATTAATACTTCTAATATGAAAGAGTTAGAAGAGGATCTTACTAAGAATATTAGTGATATTGGGAATATTTTAGATATTAATTTAGATGAAAAGATGATATATAGGGTTAATTCTTCTGGTATTAGTAGTGAAGATAAGATTAAATTTAATGATACTTTAAAAAGTATTAGTAGTAACCAGGAATTGATACTTAAGTATTTTAGTGAGTTACCTGATAGTGTCCTTGATATTATTATTGGTGATAGTACTTATAATGATATTTATATTAGTAAAGAGGATAAGATCACGACTATTAGGGCTTTTAGTGATATCGATGTTGATAATAAGAAATTTAATGGTATTAGTAGTTTTCCTGATAGTATGAAGAAGGCTTTATTTCCTGATACTGTGATTGATGGAATAGAGATTAGTACTGATGATAAAGTAGAGTTTATTACTTTGATGGCTGGTAGTGATAGTTCTTCAGTTAATGAGATGTATAAGGTTATGGAGAATCTTCCTATTAATGTGCAGAAGGTTATTGGACCTAAGATGGATATGGATAAAATTAAGAGTATTGCTATATTACTTGCTTGTTTATATATTATTAGTGCTATATTTAGTTATGTTGAAGGTTTATCTATGATTAAAGTAGCTAATGGATATGCTAAAAAGCTTAGAAGTAGTATATCTGAGAAGATAAATAAATTACCTCTTAAATTCTTTGATCATAATTTATCTGGTGATATTTTATCTAGGGTTACTAATGATGTTGATACGATAGCTCAATCTTTAAACAATAGTTTATCTACTTTAGTATCTTCGATTACTTTATTTATTGGTTCTATTATTATGATGTTTGTTACTAATTATATTATGGCTATTACTGCTATTGTGTCTAGCTTGATTGGATTTATACTTATGTTTATTATTCTTAATAAGTCACAGAGGTATTTTACAGCTAGACAGAGGGAGCTTGGTAAATTAAATGGTTATATTGAAGAGATTTATAGTGGACTTAATGTAGTTAGAACATGTAATGCTAAGGATGAGACTATTAATGAATTTGATAAGTTAAATGATAAGTTATATGATTGTAATAGAAAGAGTCAATTTTTATCTGGACTTATGCAACCGATAATGGGATTTATTGGTAACTTTAGTTATGTTGCTGTATGTATAGTAGGAGCTTTACTTGTTAGTAAGAGTGTGATATCTTTTGGTGTGATAGTGGCTTTTATTATGTATGTTAGATTATTTACTAATCCTCTATCACAAATTGCTCAAGCTATGACTTCAATACAAAGTACTGCTGCTGCTAGTGAGAGAGTATTTGGTTTACTTGAAGAAGTGGAAATGGATAGTGAAAATGATATTACTAAGAAATTAGATAAACATAAGGTTAAGGGTAATATTGAATTTAAGAATGTTAAGTTTGGTTATGATAGGGATAAGATTATTATTAATGATTTTACTGCTAAGGTTAAGGCGGGAGAAAAGATTGCTATTGTTGGTCCTACTGGGGCTGGTAAAACGACGATGGTTAATTTGCTTATGAAGTTTTATGATATTAATGATGGCGATATTTTGATAGATGGTACTTCTATTAGGAAACTTAAGAGAGATAATATTCATAGTTTATTTACGATGGTTCTTCAGGATACTTGGTTATTTAATGGTACTGTTAAGGAAAATATTATTTATAATCAGAAAAATGTTAGTAATAAAAAAGTAGAAGATGTATGTAAAGTGGTAGGAGTAGATCATTTTATTAAGACTTTACCTAATGGTTATGATAGTATTATATCTGATAATGATTCGGTATCTTCTGGTCAGAGACAACTTCTTACTATTGCTAGAGGTATGATTAGTGATAGTCCTTTCTTAATTCTTGATGAGGCTACTAGTAATGTTGATACGAGAACTGAAGAGTTAGTTCAAAAGGCTATGGATAAGCTTATGGAGAATAAGACTTCATTTATTATTGCTCATAGATTATCTACAATTAAGAATGCTGATTTAATACTTGTTATGAAAGATGGTAATATTATTGAACAAGGTAATCATAATGAGTTAATGAAGAAGAATGGTTTTTATGCTAATTTATATAATTCTCAATTTGAAAAGGCTAATAATTAATATTAGTTTTTTTCTTTTGGGTATTGTATTTGTAGTTAGTTTATGTTATCATTTATATGTAAGGTAAAGAAAGGAGGAACCCTTCATGAGTAATAATATTAATTTAAATAGATTAAATAATGTTAACCATGAGTTAACTCAAAATTATAAAATGGGGGGGGGTTATTCTTTTCTATAAATAATAAGGTTGTAGAAGTAAAAAAAATAGACCATGAAAAAACTAGTATGAATTACTAGTGCTTTTTCGTGGTC
>OIYV01000288.1_pt1 | contig 32759 bp, 29 predicted proteins | sample 1588251 | NCBI WGS metagenome assembly OIYV01 (sample SAMN03283282) | human gut metagenome | biome: human-associated habitat; material: feces | host: Homo sapiens | place: Peru | collected 2012
TAATAAGCTATTATAGTTTTTTTGGAGATGCCTGTCAATAGCGGGACAAGGCAAAGGGGGGACCTATTGACTTTTTCAGTATGAATGCCGTGAGACGCTTTGCGCGGACAACCTGTTGCACCGATGCGTTGAAACAACGCTCGAATTATGGTAATATAATTATTTGATAGGGACGATTCTAAACTTAATCATTATATGCCGGCGAAAGGGGAACAGCTATGACTATAACAAACGATATCCGTTATATCGGCGTAAACGATCATGATATAGACCTGTTTGAGGGGCAGTATATCGTGCCGGAGGGCATGGCATACAACTCATACGTGATAATTGACGAAAAGATCGCCGTGATGGACACGGTAAGCGCCGATTTTGGAGAGGAATGGCTTGCAAACCTGGAAAACGTCCTCGGGGGCAGGAAGCCGGATTATCTGATAATACACCATATGGAGCCGGATCACTCCGCAAACATAGATAAGTTTATAAGCGCATACCCCGAGGCCGCTGTCGTGGGCAACGCAAAGACCTTTGAAATGATAGACCAGTTCTTCGGCAGGGGTCTCTGCAAAAACAAGCTCGCAGTAAAGAACGGCGATACGCTGTCATTGGGAAAGCACGAGCTGACGTTTTTATTCGCCCCTATGGTACACTGGCCCGAGGTGATGATGAGCTATGACGGCGCGGATAAGGCGCTGTTCTCGGCAGACGCATTCGGCAAGTTCGGCGCGCTGGACTGCCAGGATAAGGAATGGGACTGCGAAGCACGGCGCTATTATATGGGCATAGTGGGCAAATACGGTATGCAGGTGCAGACCGTGCTCAAGAAGGCGGCGGCGCTGGATATAAAAATGATATGCCCTCTGCACGGCCCCGTGCTCACGGGCAATCTCAGCCATTACATCGGCCTTTATGATATATGGTCGTCCTATGGCGTGGAGAGTGAGGGGGTTTGCATAGCCTACACCTCCGTATACGGCAACACAAAGCGGGCAGCCGAGCTGCTGGCGAAAAAGCTGGAGGAAAGGGGCTGCAAGGCGGCGATAAGCGACCTTGCGCGCTGCGATATGGCGGAGGCCGTTGAGGACGCCTTCCGCTACGGGAAGCTGGTGCTGGCAACAACGACCTACAACGCGGATATTTTTCCGTTTATGAAGCAGTTTATCGACCACCTTACCGAGCGCAATTATCAGAACCGTACCATTGGCTTCATCGAGAACGGCACATGGGCGCCTGCCGCTGCCAAGACCATGAAGGCCATGTTTGAGAAGAGCAAGAATATCAACTATATCGACACTACTGTGACGCTGCGCTCAGCAATGACTGAGGAAAACGCCGAAGCGATAGAGAGAATGGCCGAGGAGCTTTGCCGGTAAAAAAGCAGATAAAGCCCAAAGGACGCCCACAAGGAGCGGTCCAATAAAACAGTATAATAATGTTTTCGGGAAGCGGCATGAGTAATCATGCCGCTTTTCCGTTCATAACGTCATAGAGTAAATTGGCGGGGAGTATGCCGATATAGTTGTAGCTGATCGTCACATCCTGCACTCGGTGTCCGCTGGACTTGTCCGGTGCATGAACATATACGGCATTGACCATATCGTTCAGAATTGTGGGGGTCAGCTTCTCCAAGTACAGGTATTTTTTTGCCTGTCGAATAAACCTATCAACATTCTCCGCTTGATCTTCTTGATTCTGTATTTCGTTTTCAAGCATTTCAATCTTGACTCTCAGGTCTGCCTGCTCCTGCTCATAATCATCAGCTAACATCTGAAAACGAGCTTCGGACAGTTTCCCGTTGACCATGTCCTCATAAATACGCTTGAACAATCTGTCCAATTCAGCCAGACGGTTTTCGGATTTCTGCAGGGTTCGCTTCTTGGCAGAAAGTTCTTTCTTTGCTTCCTCGCTTCTCTTTGCACCCAACGCTCTGCGGAACGTATCTTCATAATCGGCAACACACTGTATCACCAACCTCATGTGTTGGAGTGTACCTTCTTCCAGCACCACGGCTCGGATGAAGTGAGTGTCGCAGACCTCATTGCCCTTTTTACGAGAAGTGGAGCATACGAAGTGATCTTGTCTGGTTTCAAAACTGTTGCTGGTGCAGTAGTACAATTTCTCACCACAATCGGCACAGCGAACGAGACCGGAGAACATATTGGTCTTGCCTGTTCTGGCGGGTCTGCGTTTGTTCTTGCGAAGTTCCTGCACACGAGCGAAGGTTTCTTCGTCAATAATGGCTTCATGGGTATTCTCGAAAATCTTCCATTGATCGGGAGGGTTTTCGAGTTTCTTTTTGCTCTTGTACGATTGCTTGCGGGTTTTGAAGTTAACCATATGACCAAGGTATTCCTGCTTTTCCAGTATGCCGGTGATGGTGCGTGGTGCCCAATCGTAAGGGTTATAAGGTGTCTTTGCAGGAGCATTTCGTCCCATCTTCATCCAATGAACTGTCGGACAATCCACTTTTGCCTCTTTCAGCTTCTTGACGATCTGAGAGGGACCGAAGCCCTCCATGCACCAAGTGAAGATCTGACGGACAACGGCTGCGGCTTCATCATCCACAATCCAATGTCTCTTTGGATTGTCGGGGTCTTTCATGTAGCCGTAGGGCGGGTTAGTAGTCAAATACTCACCAGATTCACCTTTCTGCTTCATAACCGCTTTGACTTTTTTACTGCTGTCCTTGACATAGAACTCATTGATGATATTCAAGAACGGAGTAAAATCGTTGTCCTGCTGATTGGCGCTGTCCACACCGCTGTTTACGGCGATGAAACGGACATCATGTTCTGGAAAAAGCATTTCCGTGTAAAGACCGACTTCCAGATAGTTTCTTCCGATACGGCTCATATCCTTTGCAATGATAACGCCGATCTTGTCGTCCTTTACCAGTTCAATCATGCGGTTCCAATCTGGGCGGTTGAAGTTAGCACCGGAGTAACCATCGTCCACGAAAAACTGGATGTTTCGGAAACCTTGTTCTTTTGCGTATTTCTTGAGAATCGCCTTTTGAGACGAGATTTGTCAAGGGGTCTTTTTGCAAAAGAAAACGAATTCTAAAAAACACCTGTAATTTTAGAATTTCATCTAAAATCACAGGTGTTTTTGTTGTGGTGGATTCACATTAAAACATTTAAGGCTTTAGTAGCACTCATTATATCCGCCAAGTGCCCACCAAATGATGCGAAAACCAAGCGTCCACTTCCACATATCGAACAACCTCCTTGCCCAGTTTTGATGTGTCTTTATGCTTACCCAAGCATAATTTGACCGAAAGTACCAACAGCGTACATGAAACTACTGAAGAGCAGCCAAGAACCAAGAGTTGCCATATCCAAGTCTCCTTTCTTAATTGAAATTTGCATTTTAATTAGCCGAGCATGATCTGACCAAATGTGCCAACTGCATACATGAAGCTACTAAAAAGCAGCCAGGAACCGAGAGTTGCCATATCTGAGACCTCCTTCCTATAAATGAGTGTAGATGTAACTGGGTTATGTATAATACTCCCCACTGGTTACCAGCTAACTTCTGTGAATTCCGGAAATTCAATGCCGTCTATCTTCCATTCACCGGCATCTCTAATCATTGAGATTTCGATTGTGCCAATCAGCTTATCCTCATAGTTGAAAGAAAGGATAACTGCGGCATTTTCATTACTCTTTAGAACATCATCCATCTCCCATTGCACTTCTTGAATTTCAGATTTCAAAACGCTGACATAGTCGTTTTGGTTGATAAATCCCATGAGTGTGTTAAAGAGATCACTGCTGGTAATAGACGACACTGTATCGAGCGTTTCTTTTGCGTTGCCTGTCAGATGAGGCTCCAATCCTGCCATGCCGGAAGTGTTTACATCGTCAATCATGGTCTTAAGCGCATATTCGGGTGTATTTACAATGTACATTCCGATGCCTCCCGCAATTACTGCAATCAGCAATACGATGGAAGAAATGATTATAATTGCTTTTTTCATATTTCGTTTCCCCTTTCGGTTTATCTGTTATTATTATACTCTTTGGTAACTCCGCTTTTGTAAATTCGGTTTTACCGTGTTCTTGTGTCTCTGTGTTTTGCTTGTCTTTATTATATTCAAACACTGGTGGGTTCTGTAAAAAGAGTTTTACCGTGTAGAAGAGGGGGCATCCATAACTGAATGCCCCCTCTAAGCAGTTTTATTCGATTATTGGTGATAGGATAGTTCCCAGACATCTGCGTAGGTACTCAATGGTTCTTCTGACAAGATACACATCAGCACAAAGCACTCATATGGATTTTGAACATAAACCTTTCCAAGAAAACATTGTTCGAGGATTTCATTGGTGCTGTCAACGAATTTTAAGTACCGGTTCTTAGAATCAGGATAATCATCCAATCGTTGCGAAAACACAAAGAAGTTGAGCGTTATCAACTCGAAACGAGTGACATCTGTTTTACCGGAAAGAATATCGCCAATGCGTTGACGGCTAAATCGCCTTCCCGCAAACTGTTCGTTCAACTTGGAGGCTTTGCTGGGAGTCAAATTACCGTGGCGATCGGTCGGTATGGCTGCGCAGATAATGTGTTCTATGTCGCTTTCAGTGATATCCTCTTTGCAGAAAACCTTCTTCTTTGAGCGGAACTGTTCAATTCGTTTTTGCTTTTCTGCGTCATACAGCCGGTCATTAAAAGACAGCTTATGAATGTATTCCTGGACAGCTTCTTCGTACTCAGTGTCCTCGTACTCATTGTACATTTTCGCAATGAGTTCTCTGGCTTCATCGTACAAGCGATCAAAGCATTTTCTGGCGGTAAAACTCATGGCAGACATATTTTCCGTTGCCTTCAATTTTGCCAAATGTGCAATAAGCGTCGCATCATCATGGATTGAGTGCATGGAGTTTCTGACACCAATTGTTTGTTCTCCGTAGAAATGCCCCATATCAAGAGAGTTTGGCTTGGTTTCGTTGTAAATCCGCCACAACTGTTCGAATTTGAGATAGTTGAACCCCTTATGGTAGCAATACCAACAAATTACTTCAAACGGATTTTTGGGATTGATCTCACGCTCACGAAGCGCCTTTGTCAAGAACATATTGACATCTTCAACACTCATGTTAAGTCCGAATCCCAGAAGAAATACAACATTGCGTTTTACCGTCTGCTGCGTCAGCCAGTTCTTTGATAAGGCACTTAGCTTGGCTGTTGTTACATCAAAAGACGGCGGCGTGTGGTTATCCGAAAAAGCACTTCGGATAATCAGTTGAAACTCCTTGATGGGTATTTCCAAAAAGGGTTCGGTCAGCCCAGCTTTTTCATATATGTATCGCTTAAGATAATCGCCAAATGAGCGAATTTTCAGACGGTGCTTAAGAGAGTTGTAGATGAGTTGTGCATCCTTGTTAAGAAACTGCGTATCATCAACTGCAGCATACATAGACTCCCAGGCAGCATCTGTAAAATCATAATCTCTTATATCATGGTCTTCCATATTACGACTTTTCCTTTCCGACCTTGGACAGAACAATTCTGGCAAGGAGCAAGAAAACAACAGTGTAAAGAACCAGGATGCTCCACGATGTGAGCAGGTGCGAGGATGTAAACTCAAAGAAGGATTCTGCTTCATGAGGAATCATAATGCCTTCCTGCTGCAATTTTAACGGTAGATCATTCAGATTTGCCGTTGTACCATAACCTTCCATACTCCAGCGGCAAACTGCAACCCAGGAGATAATTTCCGTTGCTCCACTCAATTTGAAAATCAAGCCGGAGAAAAGAATCTGAGGCATCAGGAGGATCGGAGCAACTGTCATTGCTCGGTCAGCATTGGTAAACAAGGAAGATACAAACAAGCCCATAGCGGTCGAAGATACTGCCGTGATAAAGGTTGTAATCAGCAATTCAAGGAACGGATGCATCAACACGCCTTCTTCCGGCAAGCCGACCATCGCACTGAACACTCCGGTAATCAAAGCACTCTGAATCAAACACAGAACACCAAGCACGATAATTTTAGAGGAAACATAGGAACTCAGAGAAAGTCCCGTCATGTATTCTCGCTTCATGATGGTACGTTCTTTGCAAATTTCCTGGATAGCGTTCAGCATACCTACCCAAAATGCAGAACAGGAAAGAGCGAAGAGCAAACTCTTCGTCATTTCGTACTGCTCAAACTGCTTGCCGTCTGCAACGAAAGATATCAGTACGGCGAGCAACGGTGCTTGTACCAACAGAAGAAGTAGGCGTTGTCTGTCGTTGGCTACCAGCTTCAAATAGCGAGAACTAAGAACGCAAAGCTGTTTGAAGCGGCTTTTCTTAGTTTTACCAGACACAGATGCAGTTTGACGAACCTTTCCCGGAGCCGTTCTTGACTTTTCAAACTTTGCACTCCATTGCTTGGATTGCTCGGTTATCATGTTATACACATCGACAATATCGGAAACTCCAAAGAATGCCAATGCATCATCATAAGGACCGAAGAAGCAGAGATTGCCGCCCTTGCCCATGAATACAATCTTATCGCACATTTTCAGCTGAAGCGTACTGTGGGTCACAAGAATAACCGTTTTTCCGCTGTCTGCCATTGTGCGTAGAGATTGCATTAAATTACGTTCTGTTCCGGGGTCCAGACCGGAAGCAGGCTCATCGAGGAACAGAAGGTTAGGATCAGACAAAAGTTCAACCGCAATGCTGGCTCTCTTGCGCTGACCGCCACTCAGGGACTTAATGAGGCTGTCCCGCTTTTCGGGCAGTTCAACCATATCAATCGCTCTGCTAATTGCCGCTTCCCGCTCTGCTGGTGTAGTGTCCTTTGGGAGACGCAGCTTTGCTGTGTACAGCAACATATCATGCAAGGTCAGATTATCATATACGATATCCGATTGCGGTACATAACCTACCAGCTTTTTCAATGAATCGAAGTTTTGATACAGATTCACACCGTTGATGTAAACATCTCCCTGTGTTGGCCGCAGATAACCGCACATGCAGTTCAGAATAGTGGATTTACCGGCACCGGAGCCACCGATGATAGCAATCAATTCACCGGGCTTAATGTTAAGACTGACGTGGTTGCTTGTAATAAAGGACTTCTTGCCCTTACCTCGTTTGATAACAATATTGGACGCATCCACCGAGATGCCACTCTTGTAGCAGCAATAGGAAATCATCGCCGATGTAAAAATCAGTTTGGAATTGGTGATAGCGATGACATCTTTCTCGTGAAGTTTTTCTTTGCCGGAGATTCGTTTGTTGTTGACGATTACACCATTTGTGCTGCCACTGTCTACGATGTACCATCCGTCATTTTCATGGACGATTTTTGCGTGGACTTTGGAAACGGATACATGGGGCAAGGTAATATCTCGGCTTTCCTCACGGCCAATGGTCAGCTCCTGCTTTCCAGAAAGTGGAACAGAGTGCCACTTATTATCCGAGTCAGCAGAAGAAAACACAAACAAAACACCTTCGGAAACGGTTTCCACGCCATCATCAATACGAATGAAATCACCGTCGCTGATGGTGCGGGAAATGATAGCGGCATTGTTATAAATCAGACCGTTCGTACTTGCGGTATCTTTATACGCCGCCTTGTCCTCCATAACCCAGGAATTTCCCTTATAGACGAATCGGCCATGTTCGCCGGAAACAAGGTGTGAGTTAAGTATGAGGTCATTCTTCGGATCTCGGCCAAAGTATATGAAATTTTTACCGAACTCACTGAGCCGGATTGTGCGTGGTGCAGAGCTTCCATCAAAGATGGTTACCATTGAACTGGCAGTTTGACCGGCTGTACCAGTAAATCGTGTTGTCTTATCTATATCAAGCATTGAATACTGCACCTCCTATCAAATAGATCCACTTATAGCACCGGCAATCAACTTGCCGAGCTTAAACGGAGCAACAAACAGGCCAATCATTGTTGACAAAATGAATTTAACACAGAAATAAATAATCCACCCCGTCCAAGACATCCATATGAACATTGCGGGTTGAATACTATTCAACGCTTTCCATCCAAAGACTGCACAGGCTAATATCACAATTAACGCGACTTCTCCCTGAGATGTCCACAATGCTACTGTGATTCCCCAGATTACGGCGGCCATTATGATTGACATCAAGTAATATCCACCTGTAGAGGCAAGAAAATTGCGAAAACTCTTTCCGGTTGAACTGTCGGGCGAGTAATTCTCTGATTGATAATGATTTTCTTGGTAGTCTTGATTTGTCGGCGGCACCATCTGTTGCTCTGATTCGATAACATCTGAATTGTTGTTTTGATAATCGAAGTTTTCAGAGACTGCTTCGGGGGTTCCATTCTTTTGGGCAATTGGGACTTTCTGTTCGGCTGTTTTGTGATACTCGGATTGGGGAATATCTTCAGTAACCACTGTCTGCTGTAACTGATTATAATAGATCACAGAGGATGTAAACACAATCCGATAATCTGTTATGGAAATCAAATCTTTTTCGTGCAACAGCATTCGTTTTTGTGCTTTCTTGTGGTTAACAGATACTTCTGATGGAGAGCACTCTAAATTGAGATAGAAGTGTTCACCTGCTCGTTCTATAAAAGATCCAATAAGCGGAGAAATCATATCAAGAGTCGTTTTGGTTTCAGAAATGGAACAGGAAGCCCACTCCTTAGAATAGACCTTAGACGGAAATATAATCAAGACACCATCAGCCACAGGTTCAACGCCATCGTCAATACGGATAAAATCATCCTCGGTCACAACAAGTTCAGGAACTTCTTTATCGTGATGAATGATACCGTTGGTACTGCTTTGATCTACTACTTTCCATTGCCCATTATCACAAATCAGCTTACCATGATGACGAGATGCCAAACGAGAGGTTAAAACAATATCGTTTGATGCATCTCGTCCAAACGATATTTTCATTCTTCCGAAAGAGGTCAAATCAACCTCTTTCGGAGGAGTGTTGGAATCGAATATGTAGATACTCTGTCCATTTTTTGTAACAGAATGGATTCGTATTGTTTCATTTGATCTCATAAATAGCACCTTTATTATTCTACTTCGAAAAAGACATTTGACATGATGACACAACCAAAGCCGCCTATTTCAGCAACAATCTTCACATAATTTGCATTCGATACATCAACCACATCAGTATTAAACTTAGCCGTTTTTTGTGTGATTGCTTGTGAGGAATATGCAAGAACATCGTCTACATACACTTTTATGTAAGATGTTGCAGATGGCCCGAAATCTGCGTATGGAGCAATTTCAAAAGCTAAAGAGGAGTATTTTTCGTTCACATAGTATTCTACCTCGTATCTTTCATCGCGCCAATCTCCTTCTGGTTGAAGAATATTGTCCCGGCTTGCATTTCCATGTAAAACCGTGTAATTGTTTGCCAAGGTATAGTCATTCTCAAATATATCAACAGCAATGTCGTTTTGCCATGTGAATCCTCCATTAAACGGCTTTATTGTTGCTGCAGACACAGATTTGTCGTCTTGATTTACTATATATCCCGGAACTTTTTCAAGCACAACATCAGTTAACATGAGGCACCCATATCCACTAATATGTGCATTAATTACAAATTGTTTTGCTCCACTAATCTCAACCTCAACATCAAGTACCTCGTGTTTTCTACCAATCGTTGGTGATGTGTAGAATAATTCTCCATCAACATATATTTGAATATACGAAGTTGCATCATCATGGCAATCTTCATAAGGTGATATTCTGAATTTCAGAAGATCACAGTCAAGATTAGTGTATTCCACGGAATAATCTTTTTCTCTCCAATCACCATCTGGCTGAAGAATATTTTCTCTTTGTGAACTGCCATGTAATATAGTATAACACAAAACATTATCATATGAATTCCCAAATGGATCGACGGGGGCCCCTTCATTCCATGTAAAACCACCATTAACAGGGGTTAATGTGTTTAAGAAAATAGTCTTGTATTCATCCAGTTTTGCCTTCTGATCTTTAATTATGGTATTATTAGGAATTTCTTTTACTGTCGCTTCCAATAACTGCTTTGCTGCGTTAATATTCTGCTCTGCCAAATAAGCATCTACTTGTGCGGATACACTCTTAGCATAAGCATCTTCATATGTTTTCGCGGTAGCGTCAAGTGTAGCATCATCACCAACAGATTTCAAAGTTTGATTAATAGTTTTAAGTGCACCAAGATAATCTCCAGAATCAGCAAGAGTCTTGGCTTCATCCAAAGTTTTCACCTTTACTTGGGCATTCAACGCTTCAGTATACTCGTCTGCCTTATTTTGGAGATCTGCAGATTTAGGATAGGTCACAAGTCCTGTCTGCACCTTTGTGAGGGCACCTTCATAATCTTCTTCAGCCGCCAAGGCTTCCGCTTCGCTGATGATGGACGCAATCTGTTCTTCATCAAATTTGGAATAATTAGCGATTGCGGTTTCAGAGGTTTCATTCGACTCGGTGCTGTTGTTGCCATCAAACAGTTTTGGCACAGCAAAAATTCCTGCACCTACAAGAAGCACAACTGCCAAAACAGCAGCGATCACCACGGGCATCTTACTCTTTTTCTTCGGTGCAGAGCCAAACGTATTAACAGCGGGTGCCGCCTTCTGATTGGTTGCGGCAGGTGCTTTGCGGACAGAGGTAGTTCTGTCATAGCTGTCAGCTGCTCTGCGAACGGAAGTCGTTTTATCCAGACTGCTCATACCAATCTTATATGTACCGTTTGCGACACTCATAAGAGCCTGTTTCATTTCCGACGCAGAAGCAAAACGCATATCGGGAGCATAGGCACAAGCACGGAGAACCAAATCAGCCATTGCAGGAGATGCATCACACGGTGCAGGAAGCTGTTCACCACGGATTCTACGCTCTACTGCATTTCTTCTTTCGTTGGGGTTCAGGATTTGCTTTTCGGTATCCAGGAACGGCAGACGATTTCCATTGAGCAGACGGTACAGCACGATGCCGAGAGAGTATGTATCGACACGGGCATCATATTCGCTGCTATTGGCAACTTCGGGGGCCATGTAGTTAAATGTACCCTTCTGAGAGAGTCCGCCAGTCATATTTTCCATTTTACGAGCGATGCCGAAATCACCCAGCTTGAAATAGCCAAAATCATTGATAAAAATATTCTCCGGCTTAATGTCACGGTGGATGATGTTTCTCTTAGCACAGATTTCAAGTGCCGTGCAAATGTCGCAGCCGAGCTTAATGACCTCTTCCTCGGTCAGCTTCTTGTCACAGATATAGTTGTTGAAAGAGGTTAGCAACTCCATGCGGATATAGATATCCCAACCGATTTCATCGGTCTTTTCAACCACCTTATAGTCCTCAACGCTTACGATATTTTGGACACCTTTAAGAGATTCCATTAACTGAATTTCGCTGACAAAGTCGTTCACGATACCCTGGAGATAGGTTCTTGTGGCGTTCATATCCAAACCTTCAGAACGAAGAGAATCCACCTCCGAGGGGTCGGCAGGGATGGAGATCACTTTAATAGCAGCATAGCTTTCTACACCGTGGTCTCTGCGAACAGCTTTGTAAACTACACCGAAGGAACCCTTACCAAGAGGTTTTCCTTCGACTTGCCATTCGGGCCAAATGTATTTCAATACTTCAACTGACATTTTCATACCTCTTTTCTTTTAGTGTGACGCTTCCGATTGAAAAACCACCCGGATTGGCGTTCGATTTTACATAGGATAATAGTTGTATTGTCTTTACCCCCATCTGCGAGAGCTTTATCAAGGAGCGTAGATATCGCATCCTCAATTGGGTTTGAATTCAGCACTTCGGTTATATCCTCAACCGATACCATATCAGTCAAACCGTCGGAGCATATGAGATAGGTATCACCATCGTTATAGGGACCTCGTGCAAGATATGGGTCTATGACCAGTTCATTCGGCGGGATTCCCAAGTTTTGAGAAAGCGGTGGTTTCACACCAAATGCGGCAACCGCCACATGATCCATTGATATTTGTTCAAGTTTGCCATCGCACAAACGGAAAATCTTACTGTCTCCGATGTCACACAACGCCACCTCTTTTTCTGTGAAAACCAGCATGGCGGCTGTTGTTCCCATAGATGAAACTTCATGTAGGGTAGCATAATCGCAAATGGCAAGGTTTGCTTTCTGACAGAACTTTGAAAGTGCCTCTGTAGCATCCTTTCCTATTTCGATATCTGAGGCGGTTTTTGATGCGATATATGATGCAATCTCTCCACATTCTTCGCCGCCCATGCCATCGAAGATTCCGAACACCGATACTTCCTTTGATGTCTTTGTGCCACATATAGGGAACTCGATTGGAGTTCCATCATTCTCCATGTAGCGCCCGTCACAAATGAAGTTGTCCTGGTTTACACTGCGGACATTTCCGATGTGGCTTAAGCATGAATAGTGTATTTTATAATGCATACAATCCTCCTCTCTGATGTTTATATTTTAAGATTTTGCAAAGAAAATCTGTAAAACACGTTTTACAACGAGGCTATTGTCAAAAGGTACACCTTTTGATAGCTACATTTAGACATAATTATACTCATACAGTATAGCGGAAACAGCTGCACATTTCAACGATTCACGACAAAAAGTTACAATTATGTATCGGAATTTGTATACAAACGATATATAGGAATTTTTTCAACGGCTATTGTCAAAAGGTGTACCTTGTGATAGTTTCCACATTACTTAGAGGTTTTTATACGGTGTTCACGCAAACGGCGATAAAAGGTCGCTTCACTCATACTGCATTGTTTCAGCACTTCGGACAATGGGATTTTCTTTTTCTCCCAACTTATCACCAACTTTCCGAAGTCATCCGGCACTTCCTTTTCAGGTCTGCCAAACTTGACGCCTTTCGCTTTTGCAGCGGCAATACCTTGTTCCTGTCGCTTGCGAATGTTTTCACGCTCTGACTACGCCACAAAGGAAAGGATCTGCAAAACAAGGTCGGCAATAAAGGTTTCCATCAAGTCCTTGCCCTGCCGTGTGTCCAAAAGCGGCATATCGATCACGCAAATATCAATGCCTTTTTCTTTGGTCAGCACACGCCATTGGCTTTGAATCTCCTCATAGTTGCGCCCTAAGCGGTCAATGCTGAGGATATAGAGTAAATCGCCCTGCTTGATTTTGCGTAGCAACTTCTTGTACTGCGGGCGGTCAAATTTCTTTCCGCTTTGCTTGTCCATATAAATATTTCGATCATCAACGCCCTTTTCGTGGAGAGCAATAATCTGACGATTTTCATTTTGGTCTGTGCTGGATACTCGTACATATCCGTATATTTCCATATAGGTTCCTCCTGCAATATTAAAAAATAGACAAGGGCGTATTCATAGCAAAAAATAGTACGAATACGCCCTATAATTATAAAATGCGGTTCTAAATTTACTGTTTATCGCTCCCAATCGTCCCGTTTCTTCTTGGGCTGGGTCTGTCTGTGTTCTTGCTGGAGCCTGCGCTGCTGCTCCCGTTTCATCTGCTGAATTTCCTGTCCCTCGGCATATTCGTCCAGCAAGAGGGAAACTTCACGCTTGCCGTCAACCATGGTCATGCGGCTGTACTTATCGGCGTAGCGATCCTGCAGCTTACGCACAGCTTCCTGCTCCTTTTCCAGGCGGATGACCTGTCGTGCATCGTACAGCGCAATAGGATCAAAGTCCGCCGCCTGCTCCTTCAATGCGGCAAACTCATTCTGCGCCGCTTCCAGTTCAGCAGAAAACTTTTTCTCACTGGCTTCCAGATTTTTCAGCGTGTCTTTCATATTGGACACGCTGGTTTTTACTTTCTTTACTTCCTTATCGTCAGCGCAATCCAAATTTCTCAGAAGCATGGCTTTCTCGGAACGCAGTTCCTCCAAATCCTCCGTCAGCTCCGTAATGCGCTGAGAAAGCTCCATCTGCTTTTTGATGTTAAAAACAGAGGTGTCTTTCTTTTCAGAGCGCAGGGATTTCTGCTCTCTGGTTTTCTCACGGATTTCCTGTTTCAGTTCCGCATAGCGCTCCAACATAGGGGCGGCACTCTCCACATATTGGCTCATACTGTTCTTGCCTTTGCGGATATACCCAAGCTGATAGCAGAAAATAATCATCTTTTCACGCAGAGATTCCATCGCTTCCGCAAGGGCAGGGATGGTGTTCTTTACTGCCTGCATCAGCTTTTTGACGGTAGCTTTCAGTTCACGGAGCAACGCATTATCTGCCTTAATTTGTCTGTTCAGCTCACAGCGATCAGAGATAATTCCCTTTTTCTCCATAGCCCTTGCCACCACGCCCTCGTGGATGGTTGGCTGCTCGGTCAGACCTCGCTCGGCATGACTGCGGTGGTCGATACGGGCATCGTGTCCGTATCGTTCCAGATAGCGGTTGGTTACATCTGCCCATGCCTTGCGCCATACAACAAGCTGTTCCTCGCTGTTCCAACGTTCGGAGATGGGATTCTGTCTGCCGAACTTGGTGCTTTTGGGGTGCTTGCTGGCTCGTTCCAAGCCTTGCTTCTCGGCTTCAGAGGGCGGCATATACACTTTCTTGCGCCCAACCTTATACGGATACTGCTTCTCCCAGCCGTCGGCTTGTGCTTTCTTAAACTCGGCGGCAGTAAAACCCCGTTCCTCGCCGTCTTTAACACAGAGATATTCTTTTTCGGTCTTGTACTGCCAGTTGCCCTGCTCGTCCAGCGGGCGCACCGTCAGCATGATATGGGCATGAGGATTATGCCCCGGAGGGTATGGGTCATGGATTGCCACATCAGCGCACATCCCCTCCGATACGAAACTGGTCTGAATAAAATCGGACAGCAGCTCCTGCCATTGTTCCGGTGTCAACTCGATGGGCAGAGCCGGAACAAACTCACGGGCAAGGCGGCTGTCCTTTGTCTTTTCATTTTCCTCCACGGCATTCCATAGTACACCCCGGTCTTTCCATTCGGGCGGAGCAAACTCCGTCAGAAACACCTCTCGCCATACAAGCCCTTTCTTTCGGGTAAAATCATGCCGCACTCCATCGTAATCATTGAGGATGTTGGTACAACTCAGATAAGCGGAAGCTGCCACGGCAGAGCGTCCCGTTCCACGGCTGACCACCTTGGCTTCCAAGTGGTAAATCGCCATTCGGTTTCACCGTCCTTTCATTCCTGGTTTTTTGTTTCTTTTTCGCAAAAAGAAAATGGGTATTGCATTGGGCAATACCCATAACCGCAAATAAAGCTGCCGGTGGCAGCTTTATGCGGGCAGACGGCGGGTTGTTTCCAAAGCGGAAACAACGGTTTTGATGATAAAGCAAAACGATACAGCCAACTGCGTGGCCAATGACAGCAGCACAGATGTGATGTGGCATTGGACATAAGGCTCCCGCAGGAGCCGCATCCGCCTCGCAGAGCGCACGGTTGCCGTAGGCAATATCACCGCCCACTTCGTGGGTGGTGAGTAAGTGCGCCCTTCGGGGCAAAAGAAACGGGACGTCCGGTTTCCCGAACGCCCCTCGCATCAATTTTTTCGTAAAATCCCATATAAAAAGTCCTCCAGTTCTTCCAGATTCATCTTGGCGGCCTGCGGAAAGGCTTTTTCCAGTATCGCTCCTTCCTGGATCAGCCGCCGTGTCCGTGCCTTTCGTTCCTTTTGGCGGTCACGCATCTCGGCTTCTTCCAATCTGTGCCTGGCTTGCAGCAATTTCTTTTCATCTTCGGTCATAAATAATTCCTCCTGTGGTAGTAAAATCGGTTTTGTCTGATAGCAGACAGATACTAAATATCCGCCCGGTTGGTATTACGATGGCAGCGGTATCCGTTGCAAAATCATTGTGGTAGTAAAAATGCCCCTGCCTGGTATTGCAGTAATACCAGGCAGGGGCAGAAGTAGTATCAGAAGCTGTCGGCAAAGTCCAGTGCTGCGGAAAGTTCCTCATCATCCGGCTCCGGTGCTGCCGGTTGCGGCACGGGCGGGGCAAATTGGAGCATCGGGGCCGGGGCAACTCGCAAGCTCTGTTCGATTATTTCCGTTACCCGCTGAAGAAAAGCGTCCTCTTTCTCACGGGTTTCCAGATAGGGGTCAGCGGCAAGGCGTTCCTGCCGTTCGAAATGGTCATTGACAGCAGCGACAATCGCCTTGCTGTAAGAGCGATATTGCTTTTTGTCTATTCTCTGCAAATAATCAAAAGCCCTGCGATCATCCTCGTCCGCAAGGTTCAGACGCAGGGTGGTTGTGTAGATTTGCTTCATACGATACCGCCTTTCCTGTGGAGCTTCTGCTCGGCAAGCAGTTCATAGCCCTTTGCGGTGGCGCAAATATCATCGTTGATGGTCACACGGTCTTTGTCGTAGCTGCCGAAGTTTTTGAGGATACAACTTCCACCGCCGACCACATACAGGCGCATCAGTTCCGGGTCATATTCGTGTTCACGCAGTCTGCGGAAGATACCCTCTGCATACTCGGTTGCCGTGTCCCGGATGGCGGTGAGATAACGCTGGCTGATGTCGGCTGTACCGTGACGGATTACCCGGTCAAGGACGGTTTCATCCACCGATACGCCAAACTGTTTCATCAGGCTTTCCCGCACCGCAAGCATACACTGGTTTGTTCCGTATTTCTCGGTAAAGCATTTCTTCGCCAGAGGGCGGCACTCGTTGATATACATGACATTCATGGTGCCGTTGCCAATGTCACAGAGCATATTGATTCCCTTGAACTCACGGAGCCGGTCTGCCACGGCGGAGAAGCCCTGCGGGAAGATGTCTGCGCCTGCAAATTCCACATGATACTCCACGCCACGGAACGTAAAGTCAACGCTTTCGTTCTGAAGCAGATAGGCCCTGAAGCTGTCCTTCTGCTCGGATACCCAGGTCAGAGGAAGTCCCGCCGCAAGGTGGACACGGGCAGCGGTCAGTCGGCGGATATTCAGTTCTCTGGCAACGGCGGCAAGAGTGAGAATATAGTAGTCGTTGTCGGTCATCTTGTCAGAAATAAATTCCTTGTGTTCTTCTCCGATCAGATAATACTTGCCCTCATAAACAAGCAGATTGCTTTTGAAGGTCGGCTCCTTGTCGTAGGCTGCAACGCCTGTCTTAAAACAACAGTGGGCGGTTTTGATGTTGCCGTAGCCGTGGTCGATGCCGATGATAATGGGGTTGGTGTTGTTCATGAAATTCATATTGGTTCCTTTCTGCCGAAAGCGGCGATAAAAATAATTTGTGTTTTGGGTACAACAAAAAAGCGACCTATGATTTCTCATAAGTCGCAGGCAATGTATCAAAATGATACATTGCCGCAGAAACGACAAAACCACAAGTTCCCAACTTGGGAACTTGTGGTTAGGGTTTCATATTATGCTGTTTTCGGTTCTTTCTCCGGCTGCGCCGCTGCTTGCTTTGCCTCCCGCAAGGCTTTCTTGCGTTCGCCCTGGCGTTTGATTTGCGCCGCATATCGGCACTCCTCACAGCAATACTTGACATCTGCCCTTGTAGTGGTAAAGGTCTTGCCGCAGTGTTCACAGACAACTTCACGGCTTCGTTCTTTCGCCGCTTCCTGCCTGTAAAATCTTGCACGGCAATTCGGACTGCAATACATCGTAGCGGAATTGCGGGATTCAAATTCCTTGCCGCAGCATTTGCAAGTCAGTTTGAACGGTTGCCCGATGGTGTGTTCACCGTTTTTCAGCATCTGGTATCGCTCCCGGCTTCTTACACGATGCCGGTGAAGCTGCTCCTGCCGCTTAATTTCTTCCTCGGTCAGCTCCGGTGCGGGAAGTTCAAACTGTCCGATGAACTTCAAATAGATTTCAACCTCCTGGACACGGTCACCATCTACCTTTTCGGGTGCGTGAACAATGATTTTCTCAATAAATTCGTTAATCATCATTGAGGTCAATTCGGAAAAATCGGTGTACCGCTTGGCAAGCTCCATAAACTGCTCCACACGGGTGGTATCTTCTTCAAAAGAGGAAAGACGCTGTTCAGCATCCGCAACAGACACTTGCAGTTCCTTTTGTTCGGCTTCGTATTCGGCAAGCAGGCTGTCAAAGCGTTCATCGGTAATGCGTCCGATGGCAAAGGATTCATACAGCTTCTTGATGATATTATCCAGCTCGGCAATGCGCTTGCGGTCTTTGTTCAGCTTGCGCTTGGTGTCCTTCGCCGCTTCCTTTTGCTTGATCTGGGATGCGGCTCGCACCTTTGCGGCAAATTCCTCCTGATTGGAGATGGCGTAGGTGCTGGCTGTGCGGATGGTATCCAAAATCAGCTCCCGAAGTGCCTTGGTCGAAATGCGGTGCGTACAGCAAGCAGTGGTTCGTTTCTGCCCTGCCAGCTTATAGGTGGAACACTCATACACATCCACCGGATAGGGGCGTTTTTCCGTGACCCTGGAACGCTGATTATACATCTTTGCGCCGCAGTCCCCGCAGAACAAAAGCCCGGTCAGCGGATTGGCTTCGCCAATGGTGTCGTGCCGCCTTGGTGTCTTGCGGAGCTGCTGGGCAAGCTCCCAGGTTTCCTTGTTAACGATTGCTTCATGGGTGTCCTCAAAAATCAGCCAGTCCTCTTTGGGGTTCATAACGGTTTTTTTGTCCTTGTAGGACTGCTTGTGAGAACGGAAGTTGACCGTATGCCCCATATATTCGGGCTTGGACAAAATCTGGCTGACAACAAACCCCGTCCAGTTGTAAGGGTTCGGAAATTCCTCTTTGCTTTTCCATACACCCCGGCCCTGCTTTGCGGCATAGACTGCCGGGGTATCCACCTTGTCCTCAAATAAAATGCGGGCAATCTCATAGGGGCCTTTGCCCTCAATGGTCAATCGGAAGATCCAGCGGACAACCGCCGCCGCTTCTTCATCAATATGCCAGGTGTACTTATCACCGTGTGCTTTCTTGTAACCATAGATGGCACTGTTGGTGGTGGGCTTGCCTGATTCGCCCTTGACACGGATGGCGGTTTTCTGCTTGCGGCTCAAATCCCGCAAGTACCACTCGTTCATGATATTGAGGAACGGGGCAAACTCGTTGCTGTTCTGGTCATCACTGTCCACGCTGTTGGCAATCGCAACAAAGTGAACGCCGTGCTGTCGGAACATAACCTCCGTGTAAAAGCCGGTTTGCAGATAATCACGACCGATTCGGCTCATGTCCTTTACCAGTACATGGGCAACCTTCCCGGCTTCAATATCTGCCACCAACTGCTTCCATGCCGGTCTTTCAAAATTTCCTCCGCTCCAGCCGTCATCGGTGTAGTGCCGGAGATTGGTGTAACCTCTTTGCTCTGCGTAGCTTTCGAGGTACTTTTTCTGATTCACGATAGAATTGCTATCGCCAATTTGGTCATCGTCACGGGACAATCTCTCATACAATGCCGTAATCTTGCTTTCAGTCTGTAATGCTGCCATCGTTAGGCACTCCTTTCAGACTGTCGGCTCATTTGTGGTGGATTCATTATATCACAAGTTCCGCCATTTGTAACCGTTTCGTTTTGAATAATTCGTAAAATTTTATCTTCCAGCGTTTCATGTCCGGTATCGTTGAATACCACCTTGACCTTATAGGTGGTGCCGCCGATACGGTGGGTGGTATAAGCGTAGTTCTTGTTTTCGCTTTTTGCCATAGGCAAGTTACCTCCATAGATTGAAAAATTCACAAGTTTCGTGTATAATGCGTATAGTTCCGTTTGTATGTAACCATTTGTAGGGTTAAAAGTAGTGCTTTGGTATAAACTCCTTACCTACGCAGAAATGCCCTCCAAAAAGCCTTGCGGCGCAAGGCTTTTCGAGGGCGAAACGGTTACATTGTGTTCTGTTTACTTGTCCTTTCCCCGGTGTTTCCACACTCTGGCTGCGGTTTGTCTGCGGCGGGCAGCTTCGGCACATTTTTCCGAGCAGTACACTCGTTTTCCCTGTGCCGGGAAGTGCTTACCACATTCCTTGCAGACCTTCAGTGGCTGCGGCTCAAATACGGTTTGCAGTTCCGGTGCTGTTGGCAGAAGCGCATTGCGAAAGCGTCTGCACAAAGCACTGTTGGTATAGCAGATACCAAACATGAGACACTCACTCGTCGTCGCAAGCTTTGTATCACTCGTTTCCGTGCAAGCACGAAAAGCTCGCTCACGCCGCTGCTCCTCCTCTCCCCCCAAAGTCTTACGACTTTTCGGGGTCCCCGATAATGGCAGGCAGCCGTATTCCTTGTCGTAGTTGGCGCAGCAGGAAGTGACCAGTTTTTTGATCTTCTGTTTTTCTCTGCCCGTCAGTTCACGATTGGCGTGTGTCATAGGCGATTCCTCCTTTCCTTTGTATCGGAAGTAATATAAAATAGGAATATTTATATTACCCCCTTCACTGATAGGAGAAATAAGGGGTGTTTAGCGGAACTGTTTTTTCGGAGAATCTAAGAAATTTTCAAAAAAATTTTTGAAGGGAGGTTTCTGCCGGTGGAGCATGATTTCGAGCGATACGATATTGACGATATATATATATAGAAGAAGCTGACTTTGCGGACGGGTATGATATGGACGATTCCGATGACATCACTGACGATGAGGAAGATGAAAATGCCCTTTGGGATGATGAAGAAGCTCCCGCCGGTGATGATTCAGACGAACCTCCCACAAAAAAGCGAAAGAAAAGGCCGGTTTATGCGGAAAGTCAAACCGATGACGATGAAGCAGAAACCGAGGAAAGCGAAAAGGCACAGCGTACTCTTGCACAGGAACAACGGCTGATCGAGGAACTGGAAGTCGATGCCCAGGAACATCCCATTGAGGATGAAGGGGAGGATACCGACGAACAGCCGGAGCGAAAGCTGCTCAAGCGGGAACTCCGTGCGCAGGCACTCAAACGCCTGGAGGATTCTGCCCGTACTCTGAGGGACTATGAAAACCTTGTTGCCTGGTATGACCGGCTGGACGCCAACCGGGAACGCAGGGAACGCTACCATGAACTCAACCGCAGCGGGGACGATGTTCCCCTTGACTACGGTGCGTCTGCCAACGAACTGTACTTCCCGGATTATCTGAATCATGTATTGGAAAAACAAATCCGCAAGGGCGATTTTCTCGATGCTATCTTCAACTGTCCCTATGACATTCACGAACTTGTGACGGACGATGATCTTTATACTATCCTCCGGGAATTAAACGAGGATCACAAGGAGTTGCTGTACTTGTGTGCGGTTCGGCTGTTCAGCTCCACAAAGATTGCCGCCATCCGGGGACAGAGTGACCGTAATATCCGCAAGGTGCGTGGTACGATGCTCAAAAAGATAAGAAAAAAGCTGCTTGCCGCACTCACGGAAAAAGTGCAGAATCAGCAGCCCTTGACCTTGCTTGAAAAAGATTTTTTGATAGATAATGGCGCAGCCGTTGAATAATTCATACAGCGGCAATATAATAGTAATATAAACGCAAATTATATAGGTTACGACACATAACGGAGGTTTTGACAATGAAAAGCCTGTTTGAGCGCACCAGTTCCAGCTGGGTGCGATATAGCGAATATGAATGGAAAGAAGCGAAAAACGGCAAACTGTACTTAACGCCGACCAAGACAGCACAGCCGAGTATTTACGACCCGCTGAGCGACTATCAGCAGATTGTTCTGGATGCCATCAATATCGGGCGTATGAAGGCACAGAAAAACTCTGATAAGGAAATTCAGAAAGCAATCCAGCAGTTTGCGGTAAAATACGGTCTGCTTGGTCTTATGACCGCTTTGCCTACCACGCCGAACTTTATGGACTATGAAGCGGTTTATCTGCCGAAGAACCATTTTATCCGGGAAGAATCCATGTCCACCATGGACTACTTGAATTTGTTCTTCCCATTTGATAAACCTGATGTAGTTAAGCGTGGTGTTGAATCCATGTGGAATATCAGAAATGACCGTGTGATGATGGCACTTGCCATGACCATGAGCGATAAGCCAACGGCGGTCAATATGAGCTTCCAGAGAGAATACGGGGAACGATATGAGTGGATGCAGCAGCAATTTGAAGATATTGCCTTTACCTATCTGACTTCCATGCTTTACTATGAAGATTATGACACGCTTACCGCCGAACAGAAAATGCTGATGCAGCAGGGCATGGAAGCCTTCGGCGGCATTGCGCCCACATACAAAATCCGCTTACTGGACAAACCGACCATTGTGTGGGATTTCCATTCGCTGATGCTGGGTGTGCAGATGATGTTCAGCTTTATGCTGACCGACCAGGACAAGCCGATTCGTATCTGCAAGCACTGTTCCGAGGTATTTGTGGCAAGCAGACCGAGTGCGGTATTTTGCAGCCCTCAGTGCAAGAATAAGCACAATGTTTACAAGAGCAGAGCGAAGGATAAGAAGGAATGATAGGAAGGGATAGGAAAATGGCTGAAAAGAAAAAGCCCTCTCAGGGTAGTAATAAATTGCAAATCCGAAACAGCACGGTGGATTTTCTGGTGTTTACAAGAGATGCCCATGAAGAAGGCATTGAAGTCCGTGTGCAGGATCACGATGTATGGTTGACGCAAAACGCTATTGGGCAGCTATTCGATGTTGACAGAAGCGTTGTCACCAAACACCTGAAAAACATCTATGAAAGCGGCGAATTGTCCGAAGATGCAACTTGTGCAAAATTTGCACAAGTTGCCGACAACGGAAGAACCTATCAATACAAGTTCTATTCCCTGTCTGCCATTATTGCGGTGGGCTATCGTATTAACTCCGGCAGGGCAACGCAGTTCCGGCAGTGGGCTACCAAGGTGTTGGACACCTTTACCAAGCAGGGCTATGTGCTGGACAAAAGCAGACTGGTCAACGGACAGATTTTTGACGAGGATTATTTTGACCATCTGATTTCTGAAATCCAGGAGATTCGTGCCAGCGAGCGCCGGTTCTATCAGAAAATCACGGACATCTATGCCACCGCTGTGGATTACTCCCTGGACAGCCAGATCACAAAGGACTTCTTCGCAACGGTACAAAACAAGATGCACTACGCCGTTCACGGCAATACAGCCGCCGAGGTTATCGTGGCAAGAGCAGACCATACCAAAGAACACATGGGGCTTACCTCCTGGCGCAATGCCCCTGATGGTAAAATCGTAAAGGCAGATGTTTCGATTGCCAAAAACTACTTATCCAAGGACGAAATGCAGGAACTGAATGAGATCGTCACGATGTATCTGGACTATGCCACCCGGCAGGCCAGACGGCACATTCCTATGACAATGGCGGATTGGGCATCGAAACTGGATGCGTTCCTGCAATTCAATGATGCGGAGATTTTGCGGGATAAAGGCAAAGTGACCGCAGCAATCGCAAAATCCTTTGCGGAGAGTGAGTTTGAGCAGTACCGGGTTATCCAAGACCGGCTGTATCAAAGCGACTTTGACCGGCTGATGGCAGATGCCGGTGAGGATAGCAAATAAGCAAAGCCCACGCTTCCGATTTATCTTGTCGAAAGCGTGGGCTTCGGTTATTATATTGGTATCGTTGGTGATGGCAGCTTGCATTATGCGTCTGCCATTACTTCAAGCTTCATTCTGGCTCCCAGGCGGAAGCTGTTCTGGAGCAACAAGCACTCTGCCATTGCTTGAAATTCCCGGACGCAATCGGTGTAGCGGGAAAACAGCACTTTCTGTTCATCTGTCATAGTTGCCAGAAGTTTTTCTTCATTTCGGCTGATGAGCTTCAACGTTTCGTGGTACTCTTTACAGGGGGAGGAATCATATTCCGCCGGTTCGATGTTGCCGTACCAAAATTCTTCAAGAATTTTCATTTCCGTGTCCTCCTCAATCATACACCAGTTCCCGGAGGACAACTTCTTCTGCACGATTGTGGATGCTGTTCATACGGCGCACCCATTCCATCTGGTCGGCTGCTTTCAGTGCTTCGGTCACACCCTCCTGCTTTGCCATAGCGGTGGTAATGACTTCCATACGTTCGTTGCAGGCCCGGTCAATCTCAGACAGGTGCTTGAACAGCGTTCCGTCCAGAATGAGAGTGCTGTAAAAAGCCGGGTGATGCTCTTTCAGGTAAGTGCGGCGCATACGCCCATATTTGCCGATTGTGTAGTCGCCGGTGTCCGGCAGGGTAAGGTTTGGGATAAAGTAATCGCCCTCCCGGCGATAAGTGCCGCCCATTTCCTCAAAGATAGATTTCATAAGTAAAAGGCTCCTTTCTGCGTGAATTTCAGCGGTTATTTGGACTTTTTAACTCCTTTCCTATAACTGCTTTTCCATTCACCACAAATGAGCCGCAGTCATATGTATTAGGTGGGAGAATCCACCCTCTACATATTAACTCTTGATTGACAATGCTGTTGCTCTCTCCTGTGAGTTCATCATCACGACTCAATCTACAGTAGATAGCAGTAATTTTGTCAGACTGCCTATTCATATCTTGTTCCTCCTTAATCGGCGGGCAGTCTGCCAATACAGGATTGCTTGTATATATCATATCACACATTCGTGAATAAATCTACCCTTTCGTTAGAATATTTTTTGAGCATTTTTAATTTTCTTTTGCCATGTGGTCGAGTAACTTACTGGAAAGACTTCTTGTACCGTCGTAACTTCCGCTGAAACGGTAAGTAGTCTGACCGGAGCGGATGGTCATGGTGATCTTCGGCAACTCTGCCGCACAGTAATTACGAACGGTAAGATGCCCATCCTTGTTAAACAAGCGGTTCTCGCTCTGCTCACGGGATGTATGCTCCATTTTGAAATAGGGATCGGGATCGGAGAAGTGCGTACAAAGTGCATCATCCTGCGGTGCGGGCAAGGATGCCAGCCACTCGTTCAGTTCTTCGGGTGTCATGTCGATTGCCTTCTTATTTTTGTTCATATAAAAATCCTTTCTTTGCTTTGCTCGTGGTGAGTGGACAAAACGTCCACTCACCAGATAGGAATGGAATCGAAGGGAAAGAATTATCTTTCCTGTTCCTTCTTGTGTTCAATCTTTCTGCCAAGGGTCTGCTCCAAATTATGACGAATGGCATCAAGACGCTGTGTTTCTTCCTTAGCGGTCTGGTACTGGTTGTAAAGCTCGTTTTTCTCTTTGATAAGCTGCTCCACTTCCGTCTGCAACGCCTTGTGGCTCGGTAGCTTCTTCAGGCCTTTGGAATCAAAGTAGCGTTTGGCAGCGTTCAGAATGATGAAGTCGCTGTCATGCTCGTCACGATATTTCTGACGAGCTTTTTCATTCTTGCAGGCTTTCAGTTCGTCGATTACATATCGAGTCTTGTGATAGTTCAGCACATAATTACGGAACTCTTTCTTTTCTGCGATTGCGGCTTCCACAGATTTCATCTCTGTGCGAATATCACTCAGCTTCTCATGGGCGACATCGCAAGCAGCAGCCAACGCTTCGGGAGAATCAAATCCCATTTCCTTGTACAACAGATAGGCTCGGCTTGCGTTTTTGAGATTGTGTTTCTTTGCCCAATGCTCATAACCCTTACCTTTTTCCTTGGCGACATCCATATCCACCATACGGCTTACAGAGTTTTGCTGTTTGATAAAATCTTGCATGGTCGGTGCAGAATGAATGGGAGGCGTTTTCGTTCTGACCTGTTTTGCATTTCTGTCAAAGACGGCGAGCACAGTAGCTTTATCAAAATCGTCGCCCAGCTTTCGTGCCGTGATAGGCTTTGTGCGGTCTGGTGTGAGGTAGGACAATCTCCCTCGGCTTTCCTTGACGGTGATGCCACGGCGGAGAAGTTTTTCTGCAAAGTCCTCAAAGCTGACAGCATCGGAGAGTGCCATGCGGATTTCTTCACGGAGCTTGTCCTTGTCGGTTTCAAACTTTGTCTGTTTGACCGGCAAGCCTTGTTCGACAAGGACAGCGTTTTCTTCATCCAGTGCAAGTTGTCCTTTCTTCTTCGCCCAATACTCACGCTCGGTCACTCTTGTCTTACTTCCATTCAGCAGATCAATCTGATACAGACCTGCATCGTGGCACATCTCCATGACCTCAGAACGGAAGTATTCCATAGCTGCGTTGGTGCATCGGTGCTTCATGCCCGGTTGGGTGTCGCACGGTCTATCCATATACGGCATAAATGGAACTTCCATAATTCGCAGAGAATTGATAACGATGTGTACATGAACATTGCCGCTGCCGTTGTGCCCGTCGGGGTGTGTACAGACGATGGCTTGATGACCGGGAAAGTGTTCCTTGCAGAATTTCTCTCCAAGACTCTGTGCCAGATCTACGGTCAATCCGTGATCGGGAACATCCTTGGGATCAAAGCTGATGATATAGTGATGACTTTTGACATCTTCCCGTTTTTGATTTTTGCCATAGCGGAGGTTGGCTCTCAAACAGGCAATCGCAAAATCTTCGTCACCGCAGTTCAATGTAGAAATGCGGTAATTCTGTCTTGGGATAAGTCTGCCGTTTTCGTCCAGGGTGGGCTTCATGGTAAACTCGTCATGCTCAAAAGTGAGATAGGCTTCAGCAGCAGAGTAGTTGGCATTTTTAGAGCTTATATGCTTGAACGTTGCCAACAGCATCACCTACCTTTTTCATCACTTCAAATTTCAGCGTGGCAAGATCAGCGGCAGCATCTTGCAGTTCTTTCGCCATAGCGGGATAGGGACTTCGCCATTCGTTGAGGTGTCGGGCAATCTGATTTAAGTTGTTACCGATCCTGCCGTATTCAGCGGTCAGTTTACCAATGGCTGCGAGCAGATCGTCGCTGACCAGAGTTGCCAAGATGGTCGGTTTGATGGTTGCGCCAGAAATCGCTTCACGGATAAACTCCGATTGATTCATGTCGTAAATCTCCAAGCGACGGAGAAAGTCGGCGTGTTCTTCATCGTCCAGACGGGTTTTTACGATGTGTGTACGTTTCGGTGTGTTGTAAGTTTTGGTCATTCGGTTCCTCCTTCATTTGTGAAAATGGTGATCGGCGGATGCCGTTGCTTCTGCCAAAGCAGAACAGAGCAGGGTTTGGGGAAGGCACTCCCCAACAAGATTCCATGAAGGGCAAAATGAGCGATAGGCGAAATTTGGACCCATGGTAGAATCTTGCTCTACGCTACCCGGCCTTTTCGTTTTCACTGATTTTTCAAGTTCACGCATTTGGCGCTGAATCGTGTTTTGGAAAAATGACAAAACAAAAAGAGCCGATTACACAAAACATCAGAAATCGGCGGGAGCATCGCTCTCGCTTCAAAGTGATGTTCTATGTAATCGGCTCTGAAAAATCAAAGTCGGGTTCTGCTTCGTACAGCTCCTGCCAACAGAACCAAAGGCTTAGTGGAGCAGTTCGGCACTTCCGGTGTACCGATACCGTGTCGGATGAACCGACTAATTATGTCTCAATATGGTCGAACATTTATATTCAGTTGTTATGTATGGGTGGATATATTTTCGACGGCATTATTATACAAGAATGGACTACATCCTGTCAATGTTGCAAATGTAAATTATATAAGAACAGAAAATGGAAAATTGGTTTCAATAAGTTGGATAGGAGTTGTTTTGTAATCACAGTATCAGCTGAGCAGTTACTCACTGCTCAGCTGATTGTTATTGAATAATTCCTCTTGCCTTCAAGATTTCAAAGTTTATTGCATCTTCTATGTCGTTCCTTAACATACGCATATTGGGATAGGCACCTTCTTTAATAACCCTTTCAAACAACGATAACACTGAATTGTTTTCGATAAGTGCTTTATCCTCAGCATCTACCTGTGCCATTAACCCTGCATAACATTTTCTCGCAATTTTCAATTTATCATCTACGCTAATCGGATTAAAAATAACAACTTTAGAAAATCTCGAATAGATTGGCGTCCCCAGATATTTTTCCGCTTCTTCTTCAGTCCTGTAATTCGTAGTGCAAATAATAATGCACTTGGAAACATCCACAGAATAGTTTGCATCGACAAACGTACCTTCATCGAACATTTGGTAAAACGCATTGTAGAACGAAGGAGATACCTTATCAAATTCGTCCAGCAGAATAACATTAGAATTGCGTCTAATCAATTCACGAGCCAAGCTATCCTCACCATGGTCGGCACCAAAAATGTACTGATAAGCACTGTTAGTCTGCTGCATCGAAAACTGGATCCTAACCATATCCGTGCCTAAACAGGAACTAATATATTTTGCTGTCTCCGTTTTCCCGATACCAGAATCACCCAAAAACAGAAGCGTAACTGGCCTTTTACGTTCGCTATTTCGCAAAGCATAAATTGAAGCCAAAGATTGCTTCATTACATGGGGTTGTCCTATTACAGCCTCGTTAAACCCTTCAGACATCTTGCGCATGTCCTCTACGCTGATTCCAGGATATAGAGTCCTATGCTCTGTGATTATGTCTTTATCGTAGTTCTTTACAATATCCTCATAAATTTTTATCGGAGGGTTGCAAAGCCATAGATTTTTAACATTGACTTTTAGGTTGCGCAGAACATTGTTAGAAAAGCCAAGAAGCGCCCACTCTCTCACGCCGCCATAATCGTCCGTGTGAACCAGAAGATTCTCTACTTCCATAGGAGGATCTTTTTGCCCGCCTACACCTTCGATCTTTAGGTCAGTTTTATTGATATGATTGACAACGTCCACTAAGAAGTGCACATCTTCCAGTTTTTCGGTTGCTTCTTCAAAATCTTTGTCCGCTCCCCAATATATCTCTATTCTATCCATTAGCCCTCCAAGACCCCAGCTAACACAACATCGTATACATCAATTTCAGTAGCTACAGAACCGCCTTCAGATGCAGAAGCATAGTCTACACGTTTAGATGCTTTTGTGGTTCCAAACTCAAACTCCTTTTGTACTTGCAAATCAGACTTCTCAATTTGTCCCACATGAATCGCATAGTATGTAAGTCGCATCTTAGGCAAATCAGACATTGTATAGCTGTTTCTGAAAGCGCTACGATTAAATCTCAAAATGACATCCTTACCATCAACGGTAGCCACAAATTCATAATAGCCACGCCCTTTTTCAATGGCTTCCTCTATTTTGGTTATGTCAATTTTCATCGCATCGCCATCACTGGTTTTGAACGGTAGCTCACCATCGATCATACTTAGAAAAGGAGCTATCAAGAGTTACTATGTAAAGGGTGGTTTCTCCCACCTAATACATATGACTGCGGCTCATTTGTGGTGAATGAAACAGCAGTTGTAGGAAAGGAGCAGAATAATCCGTATAACCACTGAAAATCAGCACAAAAAGGAGCTAAATCTTATGAAATCTCTATTTGAGGAAATGGGCGGCACTTACCGTCAGGAAGGTGATTATCTCATCCCGAACCTTGCGCTGCCGGACGAACCAGAATACCAGATCGGCAAGTACGGGCGTATGCGCCGTAGCTATCTGAAAGAACATCGCCCGGTTCTCTATGCAAGCCTGCTCACAAGCGGAACGCTGCATCGGCACCTTGCCGAGATCGACCAAGCCTGCAACGAGCGTATGGCAATCATCGTTTCCGATATGGCAAGGCAAGAAGATGTGACCGAAGCGCTCAAAGCCGCCGACCAGATGGAATGGGTGTGCCGCATGAACAGCATCCGCAATCGTGCGGAGGAAATCGTTTTGACCGAGCTTGTATATGAATGACAAATGCCCGTTATTGACTGCATGGCCAATAACGGGCATTATCTTTATTCTTTTGGTGATATAAACTTATATTTACCCTTTCCAAAGCCGCTGACAGGCTCGATCAAATCCGCATTTTTCAGTTTTGTAATGAGATTGCCTGCGGCAGTAACGGAATCCTTTGTGATAGCAGCGATGTCGGAGCGACCAAACACACCATCAACGCCCATATTGGCAAATACCGCTTTCACCTTTTCAATCGTACCTTGGCTTGCGTTCAGCCGATCAATCGCAACCTCAATCGCAACATTTTCGCCCTCAATCGTAACCTTGCTTGCGGTTGCAGCGGTTCCGTAATTTAGATTATAGAGTGTAACTTGAAAAGAACTGGCATCCGAATAGAATTTAGGCTCCAGCTCGTCGCGGTAATTGTGAGCGGCGCGGTAGGTCTCCGTGATTTTCTTAAAGCCGCTGCCCTGACGCTCCATATAACCCAGCCGTCCGAAAATATCTGCAAGGATGGGGTTGCGGCGCGTAGAGGAAATGCTGGCCAGATCCCGCTCCTGTATCCGCGTGCCATCTGCCATACCGCCGGGAGAATATATGGTAAGGCGGTCATCGTAAATGTCGATATGAACCTCGCTGCCCAAGATCAAATAATCCCGATGGATCAGTGCATTGACAAGCGCCTCAAAAACGCTCCGCTCGCAGTAGTCGGGCATCTCAACACGGGAATCGGCGGTTTTCTTCCAGCGCGTTTTCATATTCCGCTTGACAAAGCTGACGCCCTCATTGAGCAGAATGATCAGGCTGCCGGAGAATTCCGCGCTGTCAAGCGCATCTACCATGCCGCCGCTTTTATCAAGGCCGTTCCAGCGTGTGCAGAACAGGCGGGAATGCCGGATGGGAGAATCATCTGCGAGCAAAGCGCCTGCATTGGTCAGCTTGCCGTGTTCGTCCCGCATATCGAAAGAATCGAACAGCTTTTCTTCCATGCTGTTGCCCGTCCAAGCCTTATACCGTTCGCGCAGCTTGGAAAAAGCGTAATCCTTGAAATCATACTCAGAAACCAGTTCGTCATAGGTACGGTGCATTCCCTTGAGAATCAGCTGGTTCAGCACATAGGACGGGGCGATCACGCTTTCATTGCCGATGCGGATATATGCCTCCATAATGCCGTCTGCTTTGTAGTAATACGGTGTGGAGCGCCCTGCGGACACAGACAGCACAAGAATATCCTTGCCGCTTTCCCGTTCAGGAGCAAGGACAAAACTCGGATAGGGCGTAATCCGCTCTTTGATCAGACGGCTGATCGTCTCTGCATCAGTCTGTGCGTCAGATAAACCGACAACATTTCTGTCATTATCAATACCAAAAAACAGTGTGCCGCCAATGCCATTTGCAAAGGCGCTAACGCTTTTGAGCCAGCTTTTCGGCTTCTTTACCTCCAGCGCGACCTTGAAATCACATTCGGTCGCTTCTGCGATCCAGCGGTCAATCATCATTCTCACCGTCCTGTCCCTTATTTTTTCCTCTGCTCTTATAGACATTATACTGATTCTTGCACCGGGCGCTGCAAAATGCGGAATTGGCCCGACTGCCGAGGAACACCTTCTGGCAGTGCTTGCACAGCCGCAGGGGTTTTGCATCGTCCACCATCATAAAGCTGAACATCATCTGGATGCCCAGCAGCAACGAATGGAAGTCCCAATAGATGGTCGGTTTCTCCAGCAGTTCGATATGATAGGTAGGCGCAATGCCGCCGAAGGCAGCCATGGCCTTGCGGTAGAGATTTCTTGTGTCCTCATCAATGCTGTCGTAGTCGTTATAGTACAAAACGGAGGTGGTCAGCGTGAACGCCCAATCCTTGAACTGCTGTGCTACCCAGTCATAAGGTTCGGCATACTCCCGCTGGAAGCTCATGTTCTTCGCCATCGGCTCATCCATGAAGGTCATCGTCAGGGCGATCATCATATTATCCCCGGAAACATTCCAACTGGATTCCACGCCCTTTTTCACTACATCCAATTTGTCGAAGGGATAGAACAGAGCAAGATAATCCTCTGTCGCCATGCTTTCTTCCTTGATGAAGTGATTCTTCGGCAGATAGACTGCCTCATAGTCCATAAATGACGGCGTGGTGGGCAGTGCCGTCATCAGCCCCAACAGACCGTAATGGTTCACAAAGGCCAGAATCGCCTTTTCCACCACATCCTCCGACCTGCGGTTCATCATCAACATCCCAACATTCAGCGCCTCCAGCACCATCTCGGAGGACTCCTTCAGCGGGTTATAGATGTCGGGCTTTGCCGTCTTTTCCGGTGTGATATAGCGTTTTCCGTCCTTGTCGGTCTTGATCTCATAGCGGTCATACCGCACCCAATGGGAACGGGACTGTGCAAACAGATTGTTCATGACGCTGTTCCTCTTGAATCGTAATCTATCTATATATTAACCATATTACCATTGTATCAACCGTCCTTGGTATCGTCAAGGGTGGCTTTCTTTTTTCTCGGCTTTGTTTTGTTCTCTCGGCGGATCACGGCATCTTTGCCCATGGTTTGCAGCAGCGCTTCATATTCCTCTACGAACTCGCACTCCCGCAGGGTAAGGCCATGATCGTTTTCCAGCTTTTCGCTCAGATGCTCATACATCCGCTTTTGCAGCTTTTTCTGAATGGTCATCCGCAGCTTTCGGATATTTCGGTCGGACTGCCCACGGATGGCGGCAAGCCGTGCGGTGCTGTATTGCTTGACGAACAGGTAATACAGCACTTCTTTCTGTTCATCACTGAGGGTGAAAAAGAGCTTGGAGAGAAAGCGGTTAGCTGTCAGCTCGTGCAGCTCGTAGGGGCAGGAGAAAATGATGTCGAGAAAGTTCCCCTGACAGAGCTGGCGGAACCTCGGCAGATTCATCCACAGCGGGGCGATCTTCGGATCAGGCACAGACTGAAACTCCAACGGAACATCCCCACGCAGGTTTTCGTGGTCACGCTCCCGGCGCTCCCGGTTCCTGTCCAACTTATTCCACTCGTCTACTATAACCAGAAAATCCGATTCTGTCCGGGCTGCTTCCTCTAAACGCTTCAACGCCTCTGCACGAATTTCTCGCTTGAGTCGTTTTTCGTTGGTGGGCGCGGCTTCCTCTTCCTCGTCCTCCAGCTCGGTGTTGTAGTCTCTGGGGTGCTCGTCCTGCTCCAGCTCGCTCTCCAGCTCCAGCGTGCGTTCCTCTGCAAGCGCTTCCTCCAGCGATTCGTTCTCCG